>Ga0308395_1000939_pt1 | contig 20792 bp, 15 predicted proteins | sample Hotspr20SampleP4_FD_202097 | JGI IMG/M metagenome (GOLD analysis project Ga0308395, IMG submission 202097) | Hot spring phototrophic mat microbial communities from Mushroom Spring, Yellowstone National Park, Wyoming, United States - 20050930_P4 ...
GCAGGAGCGCTTTCACCTCCGGCGTCTCTCCGCTCTTAGAAAATATCAGCGCGATATCCCCCGCCTGTACGATTCCGACATCCCCATGAAGCGCTTCGGCGGCGTGAAGCCAGACCGCCGGCGTCCCTACGGAGTTTAGCGTGGCGGCAATCTTTCGGGCAATATGCGCACTTTTCCCGATCCCAGTTATGATAATCTTGCCGGGCATTTCCAGGATCGCTGCTACCAGGGCCTCAAAGGAGGGTCCTATCCGCTCCGCTGCCCGTAAAATAGCCTGCGCTTCCGTTTGGAGGACCCAGCGAGCCAACTCCGTGTGCATGGGCTTTTTTGCTTATCTTTGGCAAAGGTACAAGCATACACGCCTATGTCGGAGCAAGCCTCTCAGGTTCTGGATTTGCGTGCGGCTCTGGAAAAGTACTTTGGTTATACCAGTTTCCGCGGGCCGCAGGAAGAGATTATTCGCACGCTTCTCTCGGGGCGTCATGTTCTGGTGATCATGCCCACTGGGGCCGGCAAGTCGCTATGCTATCAGCTGCCGGCGCTTCTCATGCCAGGCACGGCGCTCGTTATTTCCCCTTTGATCGCCCTGATGAAAAACCAGGTCGACCAGATGCAGGCCTATGACATCCCCGCGGCCTACCTCAATAGCAGCCTTACCCGTTCCCAACAGGAGGAAGTGCGCCAGGCCTGCCTGAGTGGCCGGATCAAACTCCTCTACGTAGCTCCGGAGACCCTCGCTACCGACCATTTTCAGGAGCTTTTACAGCAGCTGCAGGTCAGCTTCGTCGCTGTGGACGAAGCCCACTGCATATCGGAGTGGGGGCATGACTTTCGTCCGGAATATCGCCGCATCCGGTCATTCCTCCGCAGCATCCCTCCCATGCCTATTATTGCCCTAACTGCTACGGCTACCCCCCGCGTCCAGGCTGACATCTTGGAAAACTTGGAAATCCCAGATGCCGTCATTTTCCGAACCACTTTCAACCGGCCCAATCTCTACTATCAGATTTCGCCCAAGCGCTCTCAGCAGCACACCCTCAAAGAAATCGTCCAATATGTGCGGGCTCGCCGGGGCGAATCCGGCATCATCTACTGCCACTCCCGTAAGCGGGTAGAAGAGGTCGCTAAAACCCTCCAGGCCAATGGTATCAAAGCCCTGCCCTACCATGCTGGCCTGGATAGTGCCACCCGCACCCGAAACCAGGATGCCTTCCTCGGTGAGGAGGTCCAAGTCATCGTCGCTACCATCGCCTTTGGCATGGGTATCGACAAACCCGATGTGCGCTTTATCATTCACTTTGATGTGCCCAAAAGCATTGAGAACTACTACCAGGAAACTGGCCGGGCTGGTCGGGATGGATTACCTGCCGACTGCATCCTGTATTATGACTACAACGACATTATCAAGTTAGACCGCTTTCTCCGAGACAAACCCGCCAGCGAGCGGGAAGCGATAGTGTTTCTTTTGCAAGAGATAGCCTACTTCTGCGAAAGTGGCCAGTGCCGCCGCAAAATGCTCCTGCGCTACTTCGGCGAAGAGTACCCGCACGACCACTGCGGCAACTGCGACAACTGCCGCTATCCCAAAGATAGCTTCGATGGGCAAAACATCGTCAAACCCATCCTGGAAAGCTATGCCCTTTTGGGGAAATATCCGCTCTTGCCAGTGCTGGAACATGTACGGGGTAGCTTGACCGAAATCGCTGGCCAGACCCTCCCCACCTTCAAAGCCCTCAAAATCTACTCCTTAGACGACCTCAAAGCCTATGCAGCACAGATCTTGATGGAGGGCCTCCTTGCCCGTGACCCGAGCGACTATGCTCTCGTTTTCCTCTCCGAAAAAGGACAAGCCTGGCTCCAAAACCCCACCCCCATTTCCCTCTATAAGCCCTACGACCGCACCCCTCGGGAAGGGGAAGAGCTCTTTGTGGATGACGAACCCCTCCACGACCCCGTCCTGCTGGACATGCTTAAGAGCCTGCGTAAAAAGATTGCGGATACCCGCCGGGTGCCGCCGTATGTGATCTTTCAGGAGCCAACGCTCATGGAGATGGCGACAAGGTATCCTATTACCCTGGAAGAGCTGGAAAAAATCAGCGGCGTCGGCCCCGTCAAAGCCAAAAAGTTTGGCCAGCCCTTCGTAGACCTTATCCGGAAGTACGTGGAGGAAAATGACATTGAGCGTCCGCCGGAGCTAATCGTGCCGACTGCTACCCGCCGTACGCCGGATTGGGTAGAGATTATTGAGAGTGTAGACCGGCGGATTCCTTTGGCACGTATTGCGGAGCGGCTGGGGATTTCCCTGTCAGAGCTGATAGATCGTATAGAGATGCTCATCTTCAAGGCGGGCGTCCAGCTCAATATCACCTATGCGGTACAAGAAATGCTGGACCCTGACCGGCTGGATGACGCTTTTGACTACTTCATGCAGGCCGAGACCGACGACCTGGAAGAAGCCATTCGCGCGTTGGGCTCCGACTACACCGAAGAAGAAATCCGCCTCGTACGCCTATACTTCCATCAGCAGGCCCTATCAGCTATCCGATGAGGTGGCTGGGTTTTCTGGTTCTGGCTGGGTATGCGTGGGAGCTGCCTCCCGTGCCAGACCAGATGGTTTTCTGTGGCATGCGCACCACTATCCACCCCGAGGCCAAAAAGGCGATTCAGACCTATATCGTCAAACTTTACGAGCATCCTCCCACTTTGCAGGCCTTAGTCGCCCGCGCCGAAAGCCTCATGCCCTACATCGAAGAAGCCCTTCAGTATATCGGCGTGCCCGAAGACCTCAAATACATTGCTATTCAGGAAAGCCGCCTAAACCCCTATGCTGTCTCCCGTTCTCTGGCTGTTGGCTATTGGCAGCTTAAGGACTACACGGCTCGGGAAGTGGGCCTTCTCATCAATGACACCGTTGATGAAAGGCGCCATCTTTTTCGTTCGACTGCCGGCGCCGCGCTTTACTTTGCCAAACAGTACCTGCGCCATCGAAACTGGTTTTTCGCCATCATCGCCTACTACGAAGGCGGTACTGGCGCTATTCCGTACATCAACTCGGCTTACATAGGCAAAGACGAAATCTGCGTCTATCCCACCAGCCACTGGTATGCTATACGGGCCATCGCCCATAAAATCGTCTTCGAGCCCCTCATCCAGAAGCGCTTATATCCCCTTCAGCCGCGGGCCTATATCGGCCCCCAAAAGCCCGTCCACGAAATCGCTGCGGAGTACGGCCTTTCGCCGGACTCCTTTCTCTTACTCAATCCCTGGCTCCTCAAGCCCATCCTCCCCGCCTCGCGACCGGTGACTTTTTACGTTCCTGCGGATTCTTTCCCCACTGAGCGGCCGCAGGAGCCGCTCAAGGCCCTTTTCGTCCCGCCGCCCTTAGGGAATCAGGCGTATCCCTCTATCGGATTACCCGCCTTGCCAGATAGGCCAAAGGCTGAAGAATCCAGTACGGCTATGCCAGGGAGCTCCACCCCTGCTGCGTCTCCGCCAGTAGCCTCTACAAAAACTGCGCCCCCTCGCTTCTCTACCCTCCGGCCCGGGCAGATTGCTAAACTCCCCCTCGCCAAAGAACCCACCCTCGGCATCGAATGGACTTATCCCCCACCGCATCCCCTGCCAGACAGATACCACCGATGGAACCCCTTCCACACAGGGGATGGCCCTATCCTGACTGTGCCCCCTCGAAAAGCTACCATCCACATCGTCCAGCAGGGCGAGACCCCCGAAGCCATCGCCCACCACTACAAAGTCCCCTTATCTGAGCTCCTAACTAACAATCACCTCTCTGCCTCTGATACGCTCCTGCCCCGTGGACTGCGGATATACCTAAGAGAAAAGCGCCCTTACGACGAAGCGCCGATTTGCTACCAGTGGTAAGGTACTTTGAGCGGATTCATTTGCCAGAGGTAGACTCTACGCAGCGCTACCTGAAAGATTTGTATGCGGCGCAGCCAGACAGGCCACCGACGCTGGTGTGGGCTACGCAGCAAACGGCAGGCTACGGCCGGAAAGGTACCCCCTGGCTAAGCCCCTCCGGTAAAAGCCTGCCGTTTAGTTTCTTGGACAGGCCCCAAGAAGCCCTTCCTTTGTGGAGTGCCCGTATCGCCCTCAGCCTCTACGATGCTGTCGCCCTTTGGTGTAGCGCCCCCCTCTTCCTGAAATGGCCCAACGACCTCTATGCGCCTTCCGGCAAGGTAGCTGGTATCCTCATCGAAGCCCGCTGGCGCGGCTCTACCTTGGAGGCAGCCTTTGCTGGCATCGGCCTCAACGTCTACCACACGCCCTTTCCCCCTGACCTCTCCGCCACCACCATCGAAAGCCTCGGTGAGCCTCCCCCTTCCATGGAGGCGGTGCTGGATGCTTTTGAATCCCACTATCGCCAATGGCTAACCGCCCTTCCCACGCAGGTAGAAGCGACTTTCACGCAGCGCCTCTGGAGAAAAGGCCCCTTTCGCATCCAGGGAGAGCGGGTAGAGGGCAGCTTGATTGCATGGCGAGCTGATGGCACCCTCCTCATTGAGACGCCTACCGGTCCGCTTTCTACGGAAGGCCACCTCGTAGAAGTTGTATGGCCGCCTGCCTGGTCGTAGATATTGGCAATAGCCGAGTCAAGGCCGCCCTCGTAGAGGCAGGAGAGATTGGAGAGGTGCACGTATTCCGTACTCGACCGCAACTCTACGCCTGGCGAATGGCTTATCCGGAGCTGCCCCTTTATGCGATAGATACCCGGAACGCCCCCACCTGGAAAACGTTCCTGACCGAGCTGGGCGGCCGCTTTCTGGAAGCGACGGATGGGCTGCCCTTTCCGACCCGTTATGCCCCTACGCTCGGGCCAGACCGGTGCGCCGCCCTCGTGGCGCTCTTTTACACAGCACCCAAGCCCCTTGTTTATCTGAGTTTCGGAACAGCCCTCACGGGGGATGTTTTAGATGCGCAGGGTGAGCATCTGGGGGGCTTTATTTCGCCGGGGATGGCTCTCCGACAGCGGGCGCTGCATCGGCATACGGGCCGTTTGCCTGCGCTGCGGCTCCCACTGCCGGAGCTCCCCGCATGGGGAACCACTACGCCAGAAGCCATCTGGATAGGCACCTTTCGGGGCCTCCTCGCCGAAATCCTGCATCACCTCGCCCTTGCCCGCAGCACCCTCGGCACCTATCATCTCTACGTCAGCGGCGGCGAAGCCCCCCTCTTTCAGCTCCACTTGCCCCAGCCGCTTACCTTTGTCCCCAACCTAACCCTTATTGGCGTGTGGCACTGGCAAAGGTTTCTCTTTGGGGACTAACGCTCACGGGCTTCCTCTGGGCCCAGCTCTCCTTCAATCCCTACAGCGGCTACGGGTGGGGCTACACGTATCCGCAGACGGCATCCAGTCAGGCGGGAATGGGGCGCTTAGGCACCGTGGGATTAGGGATGAGCCTACCTTACCAGCCTGCCCACAGCGCCCACCTGCGGGGTACCCAGGTGGATTTTAGCGCATACAGCCGGCAATCCACCCTCAAAAGCGCTGCTAACCGTGCCACCGTCGGCACCGGCAGCCTGCAAAACCTCCTGCTTTCCTTCACCAACGGTAAAGGCTGGGGGCTGGCCATGGGCCTCGCCCCAGAAGCCATGAGCGGCTATTACAGCTCCTACCAGGTTCGGGAGCCTATTCGCTACGTTGCGACGGATGCTCTCCAGGGTACAGCTTCCCAGGCCTACCTTCAGATGGCCATCCGCTGGAAAAGCCTCGCCCTCGGCTACCACTTCGGCTACTTGTGGGGCACCTACGAACGTACCCAGACGCTTCAGCTCGCCACCCAGTCCCTTCCGGATTACCTCCTGACTACCTTGCGCTTCAAAGCCTTTCTCCACAGTCTGGGGCTTCTCTATCAGGACTCTACGGGCAGTCTCTGGTATCAGGTGGGCCTTTCTTATCGCTTTCAGGCCCCCCTCTCAGGAGGCTACCTGTATAGCTTTCAGAAGAACCTCTCTTTCACCAGTGTGATAGCGGATACGTTTGCTTTTCAGGAGGGGCGGGTGGGCTGGTATCCAGCGCATTATCGGGCGGGTGTCGCCTTAGGGCGAAAAAACTGGATGGGCGGTGTAGAAGGGGGCTACATGGAGGCGCCGCCCCCCTGGCAATGGTCGGGCTTCTGGCCTGCTTCCGGTAGGCCCAGCTGGGACCTGCGCTTAGGAATAGAATGGCTCCCCGACCCCCGCGCCCCGGCCTTTTACAAACGCTTCCGCTACCAGGCCGGTGCTTACATGCAGACCTTTCCGTATACTACGGGGCGATTATATGCGGCTACGTTGGGGCTGGGCTGGGCCTTTCCGCGCAGTGCTTCTGTCTGCTACTTATCCGGCGAGTATGGCCGCCTGCCCGCTGCTGGCCTGACCGAGCGCTACTGGCAAATCAGCATCGGCCTCGCCTTCCGAGAACAGTGGTTCGTCCCACCCCGCATAGACTAATCCTCAGCCCCAACCCTCGCTCTGGGCCGCCCCCATACATCCCATAAGCTCTTCCAAAGCTCTCTTTTTCCCTTCTCTGCCCTAACCCGATCGGGCTGCTCAATGGATGGTGACCCGCACAAAGGTCGCGATGCAGCCTATATTTGCCTCATGTCCGTTTTCCGGTTCTGGGTTCAGCTTGGGGGAGTGCTCTTGCCCATCTACGTATGTGCGCAGGGGCGTTCCGTCTACCGTTCCCAGGGCCTTACCGAAGGCCAGCCCAGTCGGATAGCCCTGACAGGCGTCTCGGCCTGGCTGGGCCCAGGCAAAGTGGTGAGTCCAGCGACCATTCTCATTCAGCAGGGGCGGGTCGTAGCTGTGGGCGAAAGTGCACGGGTACGCATTCCAGCGGGGTATGCCATCCGCCGCTATCCCACTCGGGTGTGGGTCTATCCGGCTTTTATTGAGCCGTGGACAAATATGGGCCTCAGGCAGAAAAGCGAGGGTAGTCGTGGCTTTCCCCAGTATGAACCCACCCGGGCTCCCTTTGTTTACCCCAATGACGCCGTGTGGTTGGATTACTCGGCCGATACAGCCTTTCGTTATGATGCGGAGCGAGCCGCTACCCTCCGCCAGATGGGCTTCGCAGTGGCGCATACGGCGCCAACGTTGGGCATCTTACGCGGTACGGGTGCCACCTTTCTCCTGATAGACCGGCGTCGCGAAGACCAGAAGCTCCTGCCTGCCCCGCCCATCTTGCATGGCGGTTTTGACAAAGGCGCGCTCGCCCAAGACTATCCCAGTTCCCTTATGGGGGCGATTGCCCTGGCGCGGCAGGTCCTGTATGACTACCTCTGGTATCGGCAGCGCCCACCAGACGCTGCCCCCAATATCGCCCTGGAACGCCTAATGACCCTCTGGAAAGACACTTTACGCTGGTGCTGGGTAGCCGAAGCCCCCGAAGATGCCTTCCGCGTGGCCAACCTCATGCGGGAATGGCAGCAAGGAGGACCCCTCCAGTGGGCCCTGCGCGCCACCGGCTACGAATGGGAATGGACTCCCTTCCTCCCGCGAGAGGGTACTTATATCCTGCCCGTTACATTGCCGACGCTGCCTCCCGCCCACAGCCCGACCTTCTACGCTGACCTCCCCCTGCAAGCCCTCAAACGTTGGGAGACTGCTCCCTTCCGCCTCAAATGGCTCCTCCGAGAGGGGTATCACCTCCTCCTCACCAGCTACGGCGCCCCAGACCCCGAGACCTTTTGGAAACACCTGCGCACCCTCATCCGCACAGGCGTCTCCCCCGATACCGTCTTGCAGCTCCTTACCCGGGCAAATGCCGACTGGCTCGGCCTCAAAGACCTCGGCACTATCGCCCCCAACGCCTACGCCAACCTCATCGTCTTCTCAGATACTTTTTACACGGAGAGCGCCCAGCTGCTGGAGACCTGGGTCGCTGGCGAAAGGTATGAGCTCCAGCCCGTACCCCCTCAACTCCTCGCGGGCATTTACGTCCTGCAGACTTCTCTGCCGCATCCTCTCTCGCAATGGAAGTGGTCCTTCCCTGGCACCTACCCCCCCGTTGAAGCGAAACTCATCCGAGATACCGACACTGTTGTTGTAAAAGTCTCCTATCAGTCGGCCTTTGGCTGGTATGAGGGACGGTTGCCGAGCCGAGTAGTGCAGGGGAATTTTCATATTCACTTAGCTGCGCCTGATTCGGGGGTGCTCACGTTCTTGCCTTTGGAGGGGGAGAGTAGGGTGTTTGGGTTTAGTCGGGTGAGCTTACCGCAGGCGCCGCCGCCCAAGAAAGCCCCTCCGTCCCTGTCAGAAGATAGCCTTATTAGCCGCCGTACATACCCCAACGGCCTATGGGGTTATGAGGCGCTGCCGCCGGTAGAGGTGGTGCTGATTCGTCGGGCCACGGTGTGGACGGGCGATAGTGTGCTACCCGAGACGGATGTGCTCCTCTCAGGGGGTAAGGTCCAAGCTGTCGGGAGAGGCCTCACCCCTCCTGCAGGGGCGGCGGTTATTGACGCGGCGGGCGGCGCACTCACCGCCGGTATCATTGATGAGCACTCCCATATTGCGATTACGGGCGGGGTTAATGAGGCGACCGAGGCCATCACAGCGGAAGTGCGCATCCGGGATGTGATTGAGCCCACCGATGTGAATATCTACCGGCATCTGGCAGCAGGCGTAACGACGGTGCAGCTCCTGCATGGTTCGGCCAATCCTATCGGGGGCCAGTCGGCGTGCATTCGTCTCCGCTGGGGCTGGCCGGCTGACTCTTTTGTAATTCCCGATGCGCCGCCCTTCAATAAGTTCGCCCTGGGAGAAAATGTCAAGCAGTCCAACTGGGGCGAAGCCTATACGATTCGTTATCCGCAGAGCCGCATGGGGGTGAAGGAAATTATCGAGGATGCTTTTGAGCGGGCACGCCGCTATCAGGCCGAGTGGGATGCCTATCAGAAGGCCCTCTCTGCTTACCGCCGAGGGCCCCGACCGATTGCGCCGCGGCGCGACCTACGCCTGGAAGCCCTCTCCGAAATCCTCCAGAGTAAGCGCTTCATCACCTGCCACTCTTATGTCCAGTCCGAGATCCTCATGCTCATACGCCTGGCCGAAAGCTTTGGGTTTCGGGTTCGCACCTTCACCCATGTCCTGGAAGGCTACAAAGTCGCCCCCGAGCTAAAAGCCCATGGTGCGTTTGCATCAACCTTCTCCGACTGGTGGGCGTATAAAATGGAAGTCATTGAAGCTATCCCCCATAATGCTGCCCTTCTCCTCAGCAAGGGTGTCAAAGTCTGTATCAACTCCGATGATGCCGAAATGGCCCGCCGCCTCAATCAAGAAGCGGCCAAGATCCTTCGGTATGGGGGCCGGGAGCTGGGGATAGATAGCATTGAGGTATGGCGCACGGTCACGGTGTATCCGGCGCAGGCACTTGGTATTGCCCACAATCGCGGGTACGTCAAGCCAGGGTATATGGCCGATGTGGTTTTATGGGATAAGCCTACGCCGCTGAGTGTATATAGTCAGGTGCGGATGACCTTTGTGGAGGGGCGGCGATTCTTTGACCGGGAGCGGGATAAAGCCCGCTGGGAAAAGCAGGCCGAGCTCAAGGCCCGCCTCGTAGAAAAAGCCTGGAAAGCCGCCCAGGATGAGCAAAAGGGCATGCCTCTCCTCATTCGGCGAAACGTCCTGTGGCATTGTGAGGACTTTGGCAGAGCGGAGCGCGACGAGTAAAGCTGAATAAACCGGGCCGATATTTCTCTGGTGGCGTTTCAAACAGGGCGCCTAAGCAGTTTTGTATCGAAGCTGCTGGATATACGCAATGCTTTAGCTGAGGGTATGTCAAAAAAAGCAGGGAGCCTGTGCATACGAGTAAGCTTACCACCGCAGGGTAGTAATGATTGTGATTGGGCTGCTTTTAGGGAGGGCCGCTATGGGGTTTTTGTGGGTTTGATATTCTACTGACTTGCTTTCCAGATGCCGTAGAGGCTGCTGCCGCTGCCATTCATGCTGGCATACACAGCGCCGCCCTCGTAAAGAGCATTTTTATACGTTAGAAGCGTCGGGTAAATCAAGAAAGAAACGGACTCCAGGTCATTGTGGAGGGTTTCTTTCCAGGTCTCGATAGGTTCTTGGAGAATAGGCACAATGGAGGTGCGGCTCCAGCTATTGGAGGAGAGGCCCCGATAGATGTAGCGGGTAGAACAGGGGACGGGCGGCGTCAGCAGGTAAATCTGATAGCGGGAGAGGTCTATGTCGTAAGGGGTGAGGGTGGTGCCGGTGCCAGTGGCTATCATGGGCTTGCGGTGCAAGAAGAAGGGCACATCGCTTCCGATCTGGGCGGCGACGTCGTGGAGCTTGTCTGGGGAGAGGAGGTCGGGGAAAATCTGGTGGAAGAGCCGCAGGAAGGTGCCGGCGTTACTGGAGCCGCCGCCCAGTCCGGCACTGACTGGAATGCGCTTATGTAGGCGGACGCGCAGGGCGGGGAGGGGCTTTCCAGCTGCCTTTTGGAGGTAGCGGTAGGCTTTGGAGAGGTAGTTTTCCTCGTCAGGGGGGGGCACTTCGCCCGAAATATGCAGGTCTATCTGATCATGGCCCGGGCGCACTTGGATTTCCAGGTCGTCGTAAAGGGCGGGGTAGGGAATCAGGAGCGTTTCCAAGAGGTGATAGCTATTGGGCCAGCGGCCCCGGATGTGCAGGCCGAGGTTGATTTTTGCTGGGCAAGTATCGTGATAGCGACTCATAAGAGGCGAGCGCGTTTGAGAAGGTATTGGTATAGTGGCACAAAGAAAGACGTGCCTAAGTCTATGGGAAGATAATCGATTTTCAGCCCCAGGCAGAAGCGCCGGAGTTTCTCTTCGTAGGTGGTGATGTAGGTTTGGTAAAGGGGAGCGAGCTCAATGGGGTGGATTTTGACCTGATGGGCATCTTCGGCGCTGAGGAGATGCAGGGGCTCCGTAGGGAGCTGAAAGTACTTTTCGGTTTTCTCATCCCAGATGCGAATCAGGAGGAGGTCATGACCCGCCAGGCGCAGCCGGGCAATAGCCTGCAAAAGCGGTTCGGGGTCTTCCTCAGCGAGGAAGAAGTCGGAAAGCAAGATGAGGAGGCTGCGGCGTTTGAGGCGGTCAGCGATCTGGTGGAGGGCTTGGGGTAAGAGGGTAGGGGCTTTTTCCGGGGAGGCGTTGCGATAAGGCTCTAAGGCCTGAAAGAGACGGCGTAGCCAGGTTTGCCGTGAGCGCGCCGGAAGGTACTGCCGAATTCGCTCATCAAATAGATACAAACCCACCGCATCCCGCTGCTGAATGAGCAGATAAGCCAGCGCCGCCGATAGAAAGAGCGCATAGTCTAACTTTTTCGGGGCGGCGGTGGTGGGATATCGCATAGAACCGCTGGTGTCTATGAGGAGGTAGGCCTGGAGGTTGGTTTCTTCCTCGTAGCGGCGGACGTATAAACGGTTAGTTCGGGCAAACACCCGCCAGTCAATCTGGTCCAAGCTATGACCGGGCTGGTAAGGACGATACTCGGAAAACTCCACCGAAAAACCCTGGAAGGGACTGCGGTGCAGGCCAACCAGGAAGCCCTCCACGATGGTTCGGGCGATAAGTTCTAAGTTTTTCAGGCGGGCGGCCTCTGCCGGGCTGATCATAAGTCGTCTAAGTCGCCAAAGTCATCCAGGTCCAAGGCGTCCTCTTCGGTGCCTGCGCTATCCAGATCGGGCATGTCCAAGTCCAGAGAGTCTTCTTCCAGGAGGGGTTCATCCAGTTTTACATCGGGGAGATTTTCGGGGGTGGAGAGGAGGGCGTCGGTGGGGATATCCAGGTTTTCAAGGGTCACCTCGCCTAAATCCGTGGGCTGCGCCTGGGCGGTCTGGGCCTGGGCTTTGTTACGGAGGCTGGCGATGGTGGGATGCGCTGCATCAGTAATGTAAAAGCGCTTGCGGCCCAGAACCTGGCGATATTCCCGCGGGGGGATGATGATTGCCAAATAAATAGAGGCGGTGCGGACGCGGATTTGCCCGCGGTAGAGAAGGGGGTTGTTTTTGACTCGGTAGAGGCGATAAGCCCCCTGTACCTTGTCAGGGGTGCGCAGAATCACCCAGAGCGTATCCCAGGGTAGGCGAGTAGAAGTTTTGTACTCCACCCAGAAAAGCTGGGAGGCGCCCGTTAGGCGGAAAACGGTGTCTTTCCCCGTAAGGCCCTGCTGGGGAGAAAAGCCAGCGCCTATCCAGACTTGGGCACCCAGGATACTGAGTAAAGATATTCCGCAACGCACCACCCCCAAAGTAAAGAAAAAGTTTTATCGCTTAGCGGCGGAGGTTGGCCTGGTAGCGCGTAGGAGCAGGTAGAGGCCAAGCCCGACAAGGGGTATGCTAAGTATCTGTCCCATATTGAGCGGGAGCTCAGCCTCAAAAGGGGCCTGCGGCTCTTTGACGAGCTCAATCACCATGCGCCAGCCAAAGACCCAGCTCAGGAAAAGACCCAAGGGACGATAGGGCCTCTCATAAAAGGCGAAATGGCGCCGATACAGGTAACGTAGCAGAAGAAAGAGCATGAAGTAAACCGAGGCTTCGTAAAGCTGCGTGGGGTGGCGGGGATGCGGGTCCACCCGCTCAAAGACAAACGCCCACGGGAGCGTGGTGATTTTGCCATAGATTTCGGAGTTGAAGAGGTTGCCTAAGCGGATGAAAGTGGCGGTGAGGGCGGTGGGGATGGTGAGGCGGTCCGCCAGCCACCCAAAAGGCTCCTGCGGATGCCGCCGGCTATACAGCCACAGCGCGAGAAAGACCCCGGCAGTGCCCCCATGACTGGCCAGCCCGCCCTCCCAGATTTTGAGGATTTCGACGGGATTGCTCAGGTAGTATTCCGGCTCGTAAAAGAGACAGTGCCCTAACCGTGCCCCAATCACCGTTCCTAAAATAACATGCCATAAAAGCGCATCCAGGTTAGCGAGGGGTTTATTTTCCCGTTTGTAGATGGCCTGCATGAGATAGTACCCGATCAGGAAGCTCGAGGCAAAGAGGAGGCCATACCAGCGGATGGTGATAGGCCCTAAAGAAAAAACTTCCGGTGATACGTCCCAGTGGATGTAGGCTATCATAGGCTTTGGAGGAAGTTGGCGATGTCTTGGAAGACTTTTTCCCGGAAGGTTTCGTGTAGGGGTTCGTGGTAGCTCTCGGGGTAGGTAAGCAGGTGTTTGTGGGGGGTAGGTAGATGGTCAAAGAAGTGGTGGGTAGCCTGGCTGTCGCATACGGGGTCTTTTTCGGGGATGAGGAAGAGGAAGGCCTCGTCGGTGAGGCGGGGAAGGTCTTTCCAGAGGTCGGCTTGCGCACGCTGGATGGCGGCGAACCACCCGGCGGTGGCGATCTTGAAAACGAGGGGGTCGTTGGCGTAGGCCTGGGCTTCGGCGGGGTCGTGCGTGAGATCGGTGGGCTTTAAGCCAGAAGGGAGGCTGAGCGTAGGGACAAAGCGCGCCGCCAGCTCGCCCAGAATCCGCTTATAGGCAGGTACTTTGACCTTGAGCTGGATGAGGGGGGCGCTGACGACGGTGAGACGGGGTTTCCAGAGAGCGGCGTACTTCTGCCGATAGCGCAAAACAATCAGCCCTCCCAGCGAGTGGCCAAAGAGCACGATAGGCTGTGGAACGCGCGGATGCCAGTGGGTCCATACCGCTGTGAGATCAGCGAGATACTCTTCGAGGTCGGAGACGTAGCCTCGGCGTCCTGTGGAGCGCCCGTGGCCCCGCAGGTCCCAGGCTATGCTATGCCACCCCAGCTCCAGCAGGTACTGGATGAGGGGGAGGTACCGGCCGCTATGCTCGGCATACCCATGTACCCACAGGACAGTACCTCGGGCTGACAAAGCCGGCGCAGGGTAGTAAGCCGTGTAGAGCCGTTCACCTTCGTAGCCGGGGATAGTCTCCAGGTGCATCTGCATAAGACAAAGGTAGGGGTAGCGGGGAAAGTCGCTGAAAAAGCCCGTGGCAGGTCCCTCAGAGAAAGTTTGCCCTGTGAGCGGTAAAGGCTATAGGATGTTCGGTAAATCCTCCTTTCACTCCAGGGCCTGGGCCTTCTGCAGAAGCTCCTGCGTCTCTTGATAGCTCTCTTCTGGCAGGTTTTTGGCCTGAGCCAGCGCAATAGCCTTGGCGAGGGTTTCTACGGCTTCTTTTTTGCGTTTGAGCTTGTAGTACAGAGCACCGAGCGTGTCCCAGATTTGCCAGTCATCGGGGTTGTAGGAGAGGGCTTCCTTAGCCCAGTAGACGGCCATCCAAAGGGCCTGGGGCTCTTCTACCTCTTCGTAAATAGTCCAGGCTAAACTGTTGAGCTCGTCGGCGAGGTCAAGGCGTTCATCGGGGTCTGGTGGGCCTATGGTCTTGATGAGCGCGGCATATTGCGTCGCATAAAGGAGGGCTTGGGCGTGGCTTTGTGGGGTGCGGGCCTTAAAGAGAGGTCTTATAACCATCTCCAAAGCCAGCTTCTCGGCGAAGGGGAAGCGCGCGTGAAGCTCTTGGGCCCGGACTACGGTGCTCTCAGCTGCTATCAGGTGCGGTTCCGGCAGGCCCTGTGCCTTGGCTTGCGATAGGATTCGCTGATAGCGGCTTGGGAGTCCTGCGCGCAGAAGCGTCCTGTACATAGCCTCCCATTCCTTAGGGGATAGAAGGTTTCGGAGGGTATCAGCCACCCCATCTATCGCATAGCTGAAAGCGGCTGGCAGTTTCAAGGCTGCATCCCGCAGATGCTCATAGGCTCTCGGCTCGTAGAGCCAGGCCAGTCGCGGCGAGGGAAATGCCCGGATATAGGCTTCCCAGGTTTTACGTAGGGTAGCGGAGTCGCCACAGCTCACCGCCCACACAAAGTACCGCCGCACCACCGGCTCACTCCGATCCCCTTTCTCAAACTTCTGCCGCAGGGTAGGGAGGTCTGCCTGATAGCTTAGCGCATTTTTGACGATAGCTTGCCATGCTTCTCGAACGGACGGGTCTTCGCCACTTTTGCCCATCGGCGTCCCTTCCGTGCGGTAAAAAAGCTCCCCATTCGGATATAGGAAGAGAAAGGTTGGGTAAGCACGCACCTGATACTTTTTAGCCAGTTCCTCGCCCCCTTTCGTATTTTGCTCGCCACTCCCGGCATACACTTTCAGGGGCACAAAGTGAGCCCTGATAAGGCTGTCAAACCATCTTTGGGGGAAAACTTCTTTCTCCGTCCAGCGGCAAGGGCCGCACCAGGTAGCGGACACCATCACCCAGACGGGCTTTTTCGTCTTTTTAGCCTCCTTGAAGGCCGCATCTACATCGGTCGTGTACATCAGCCCCTGCGCCCAAAATAGGGACACGAGCATAGTGGCTTTGGCCCACTGCATAGGCCAAAGTTACCGCAAAAACGTCTGGACGTTTAGGCCGGTGATGGTCATTATTTCAGTATTTCCCGGGCGATGACAAGCTGCTGGATTTCTGAGGTGCCCTCGCCGATTGTGCAAAGTTTGATGTCGCGGTAGTATTTTTCCACGGGGTAGTCTTTGATGTAGCCATAGCCGCCGAAGATTTGCACGGCATCATTGCAGATTTTGACGCCGATCTCGCTGGCGTAGTACTTAGCCATGGAGCTGTACAGGTTGATAGTTTCTTCGCCGGTGTTTTTCTTATAGGCGGCTTGAAAGAGTAGCATTTCGGCGGCGGCGATTTCCAGGGCCATGTCGGCGAGCTTGAAGGCGATCGCCTGGTGCTCTATCAGGGGCTTATTAAACTGCGTGCGCTGCTGGGCATAGGATAGCGCGGCCTCGTACGCCCCGCGTGCAATCCCCAGCGCCAGGGCCCCAATCGAGATCCGCCCGCCTTCCAGCACCTTCATCGCTTGGTGAAAGCCCTCGCCGACTTCGCCTATCCGCTGACTGTCTGGCACCCATACCCCATCCAGCCCCACCCAGCTTGTCTCACTGGAACGCATCCCGAGCTTGTCTTCCTTTTTACCGGGTATCAGGCCTGGTGTGCCCTTTTCAATAATGAATGCCGTCGCATTACGACTGGTACGCCTTTCGCCCGTACGGGCCATGACTACATAAACGTCTGCCGATATGCCGTGTGTGATGAAGTTTTTCTGACCGGTGATGCGCCAGCCATCTCCTTCTCGCACGGCTATGGTATCCATGTTGGAGGCATCGGAGCCGGTATTGGGCTCGGTGAGGGCCCAGGCCCCGATCCATTCCCCCGACGTGAGCCGCGGCAGGTACTTTTGCTTTTGCTCTTGACTACCGAAGTAGTAGATATGCCCCACAGCGAGGGAGTTGTGCGCGGCTACCGACAGGGCGAAGCCACCATCGACCTTGCCCAGCTCCATGATTGCCGCTACATATTCGTAGTAGCCTAGCCCCGCCCCGCCATATTCCTGCGGCACGAATATCCCCAATAGCCCTAGCTGCCCCGCCTCCCGAAATAGTTCTACGGGAAACCGCTGGGTCTCATCCAGCTCTCGCACGACCGGCGATAGTTTCTGCTGCGCAAACTCCCGCACAATCTCCTGAATGTGTCGCACACTCTCCGGCAGCTCCAGCGAAAACGAGCCCGCCTTTGTCGCGATAGCATTCCCCATGACGACAAAGGTAACAAATCTCAGGCGCTGCCTCTTCCCTTTCTTATCGGCTCCTGTTCTTGGGGACTTTGGGTATATTTGCCCCATGGCTTATCGGTGCCTAAGCCTACTTGTAGCAGGGGGCCTTCTGCTGGCCCAAGCAGCAAAATATCCGCCTAACCCGTATCAGCCACTTTTCAATGAAGTTTACACTCGGCATCCCGAGGTGCCCCGGGGCCTTCTGGAGGCCATAGCCTGGCGGGAAAGTCGCTTCATGCCCCTGAGCCCTGCCGAACTCGCTTGCTCAGACATGCCCCAGGGATGGGGCCTTTTCGCCTGGATGGAAAACGGAAAGGGCTACTTCCGGGAAAACCTCCGCCTCATCGCCGAAAAAACCAACCTCCCCCTCTCCGAACTCAAAAATAGCCCCGCCCTCCAAATAGAAGCCCTCGCCCGCGCCTATGAACTCTACTGCCAGGATAAACGCCTTGCCCCCAAAGACCCCCAAACCATCAAAAACTTCCTCATCGCGCTCAGCTACCTCCCCATTCCCGACGACCCCCTTAACGACTTTGCCCTGCAGAGCGAGCTCTTTGAGACTTTTCGCTTCCTGACAGACCCAGAGGCCGCCGCGCACTACAGCTTCCCTAAATGGGAAATCAGCCTACCAGAACTCTTTGGGAAGAACTACGCTATTCTCGCTTTTTCGCCGGTGGTCGTCATCGGAGAAGAGGTACAAACCCTGGACGGCACCCCTTTTCAGCGCACGAATAACACCGACTATCCAGGGGCTATTTGGAACCCGGCCGCCAGCTGTAACTACAGCTCCCGAAACGGCACTACCATCACCCATGTTACCCTGCACACCGTCCAGGGAAGTTATGCCGGCTGCATCTCCTGGTTCAAAAACTGCAGCGCGCAGGTCTCGGCCCACTATGTGATTCGCTCCTCGGATGGCCAGATCACCCAGATGGTCCGCGAAGCCGACAAAGCCTGGCACGTCGGCACTGAAAATCCCTATACGATTGGCATTGAGCATGAAGGCTACATCAATAACCCGAGCTGGTACACTACCGCCATGTACAATGCCTCTGCGGCCTTAGTTCGTAACATCTGCCAGCGTCGCAGCATCCCGCGCAATTCTACGTGGTTTGGCGATGCCTGCTCCGGCTCCACTTCCAGCTGCTTAGTCAAATCCTGCATCCGCATCAAAGCCCACCAGCAGTACCCTAACCAGACCCACACCGACCTCGGCCCCAACTGGAACTGGAACTACTACTACCAGCTTGTCGCCGGCCCCACCTACGCCATCAATCAAACTTTGACCGCCTCATCGGGAACTGTTTACGACCCCGGTGGGCCAAGTGGGGATTACAGCAATAATCAGCGCTATTTTATTAAGATTGCGCCGCCTGGTGCTACCGCCATCACGCTAACCTTCCAGCAGTTTAGCCTGGAAAATAACTTCTCCGCTTCGACAAAGGGCGGTGACTACCTGTACATCTATGACGGCGATACGACGACAGCCCCCCTGCTCAGACGCTTGACGGGCACCACCCTTCCCAGCTCCGTCACCTCTACCGGCGGGAAAGTGCTCTTGGAGCTGCGTACCGACTGCTCCAATCCTATGGCCGGCTGGCAGCTCACTTACAGTGCTAATGTCCCAGCTGGCTCCAGCGATAATACCCCACCCACCACCGCTATTGGCCCAGCCCCCGATTGGGTTACTCAGAACTTCTCCCTCGCCTTCTCTGATAACGATAACGTCGGCGTAGAAAAGGCCTTCTATCTGGTGATGTATGACAGCAGTGGCGACTGGCGGAGTAATCCCGAGCGGGGCTTTTTCAGCGACAACTTTGTCGGGCCAGCGCTTCATCCGGACTGGACGCCGGCCGTCGGTACGTTTCTCATCTTTGACCCCGGTAACGGCGACCCCGTCCTGCGCCAGACCGACGAATCTATTTCTAACACCAACCTCTACGCTTACCTGCGCCAAGACCTCTCCAACCGCTACCTGTACCACTGGGCAGGCCGCTTCGTCCGGGAAACCTCCAATAACTGCCGCATGGGCTTACATATCTTTTCGGATAATCCTACCCTCTCCGAGCGGGGCAACTCCTACTTCGTCTTCTTTCGTCTGCAGGACCAAAGGGTCCAGCTATACAAAGTCGTGAATAACTCCTGGGGGAGTGGCCCGGTGGCTCAGGTGAATTACCCCTTCCAGGATGGCGTGTGGTACGACTTCAAGTGGAGCTATGACCGCATCACCGGCAACCACCATGTTTATGTAAATAATCGGCTGGTCCTCAGCTGGAAGGACCCTTCGCCCATCCCGACAGGCTCTTACATCTCCCTCCGTACAGGAAACGCCCGGGCTGAATACAATAACTTCAAGGTCTACCGCTCCCGGCCTATTAATGGCACCGTTACGATCCGGGTAGGCTCTGCCAATAATGACGATATTCGGCGGCAGTCAGAAGCGCCTACGCATTATGTGGGGCGGATTCGGAGTATTGTGCAGGATTCTGCGGGCAATCTCTCCAGCACGCCTGCTCGAGATGTGCGGGTAGATTGGACGCCTCCGACTTCACCACCGTATGTGCGTGATGGGAGCGACTCTCTGCAAGACCAGGATACGCTCTATCAGGACACCCTCCTGGTGGGCAGTTGGGACCCGGCTGACGACCCGCACTCCGGCGTCTTGGAATATGAATACACCCTTAGCACGGTCCTCGGCGACTCTAATGTGATCGGCTGGACGGCTACGGCGCAGACCAACATACTGGCAGAGCCCCTCGCAGCGGGAACCCTGCAGCGGGGCACGCGCTACTACATCGGCATTCGGGCGCGCAATGGGGCGGGCCTCGTAGGTGGTCCTACCTATTCAGATGGCTTCGTGTACAATGTGATTAGCACGGGGCTTGCCCGACAGGAAGGGTATGTGCTACTGGCGCCCAATCCCTCCGCAGGCCCCAGTTTCCTGTACTTCGTGGGATACTTTGCGGAGCCTATGGACGTGCGGGTGTTTGACCTGCTGGGCCGATGCCTATGGCATACTCGCACCTCAGAAGCCCGCCTGCGCTTGCCAGACTTATCGGATGGTACCTACCTCATCCAAGTCCAACCTTCCCACGCAAAGCCCATCCTCCTCCGCTGGGTCGTAGCGGGTAATTAGGCCTTCGGTTTTTCCTGGCCCGCCCTTATTCGTAGATAAGGATGGCCTCTTTTCACCTTTTGCAGTAGAAATGCCAATAGGGCGGCCTTTCTGAAAACCGTATTTCCCGATAGGTATCAGAGAGGGTCGCTATCTCTTTCCGGCTAAATCGCTGCTCAATGCGCGTAAAAAACCGGTCATACACATCCTGCTGGATGCGTTTGAGACTTTTACCGGCATAATTTTCGTGAAGGGGTATCTTAGAGGCCCAGCCAAAGGGCCGTACAAGGTAGCCCAAGCCGATAAAGGGCAGATAAAGCATGAGCATAAGCAGCCAACTTAGTCCTTCTCGCAGCAGCGGCGACCGAACCCGGCAAAGCCCCCTGCGCAAAAGCGTTACAGCTCCCAGCAGCCACCGAAAATATACTGGCTTATTATCCAGCGCATAGTATAGATAGATCAGCTGCTCCGGCGCATAAGCGCTTATGTGGCGGGCTGCCTCCAGAGCATTTATAGGTAGGTGGTGTAAGACCCCCAGACAAATTGCAAAATCCGCAAAATCTCGTCGAAAAGGCAGCCGCATAATATCACCCATGAAAAAAAGTGCATTTTTGGCATCTCGCAGATTTCTTCGAGCAACGAATATCGCCTCCGAAAAATCTATCAGAATCAGCTCCCGACAAGTGTCCTTGACGAAGTAGCTCCACCGACCGATTCCACAGCCGAGGTCACACCATCGCTTGCCTTTCAGGGCTGCCTGGTCTACTATGTCTAAGTACGCTTCAAACTCCGCTTGATGTTCGGGCAGGATCTCAGAAAAGCGAAGCCATTCTGCTCCAAAAGTATACTGGATGTCGGTGGCGATGGCAGGAGGTGCTGCTGCGTGGGCTGCCTGGGGACTCAAGCGCTGAGCTATCGAGGGGGGGTATTCAGACGGCTCCAGGAGAATTATGACGTCGTCTATAATCGGATACACTTGGGAGCCGACGATGAGTTTGTCCTGGTGCAGTTCTACGGGTTTTCCCCATAAATCTTCCAGGATGGCGAGCTTATCTGCATAATACATGCCGCGCAAAAATATAGCATCCTGTCTAAGGCGCCGTACTACCGAAACGCCCTATCTTTGCACCC
>Ga0308395_1000942_pt1 | contig 20740 bp, 22 predicted proteins | sample Hotspr20SampleP4_FD_202097 | JGI IMG/M metagenome (GOLD analysis project Ga0308395, IMG submission 202097) | Hot spring phototrophic mat microbial communities from Mushroom Spring, Yellowstone National Park, Wyoming, United States - 20050930_P4 ...
GCCGCTGGCTGTCAGCTGAGGCGCTGTTGCGCATTCGGCAGTCCGGTGATTGCAGGAGGGCCATCCGTAATCCGGCTTCATTCATCACATTGTGCTCAACTACCAGGACTTTTCAGACAAGCTCTGAGAAAGGTCACATCTTCTTGCCATATCATTACACCCATCATCCGGCTGCATCACCATTAAAATTCTTCGGCCGTCTTTGTCAAAGGTGGGAATAAGAAGGGCATTATCTCTAATCCGGTTGGCATAGGCGCCAGAAAACAGGCCGTTTATGGCCCGTACGGTCAAAACCACCCATTTGTTGTCCGCGTTTCTAAAGGCCGAAAGTACCTCTTCTTCAGAGGCATTGGGATTGCCTGGAACTAAGGCCCTCCGGGTCTCTTCGGGCAAAACCAGATAGTAGGGTTTTTCCGGGATGTTTCTTTCGGGGATCGCAAAACTTTTGACCTCATAAACCGGAAGGCCGGTATCCGGGGCAAAGTAGAAGCGGCGCTCCTTTTGGGGAAGTTCTGCCGGCGAAACCGGCAGGGTTTCTACGATAAACGAAGTAGTCTCCGGGGCCGGGGGAGGGGACAGCGGCTCGTCTATCCCGGCCCGGGCGTGGATCCGCGCGGCCGGCGGCGGTGGGGACGGCGGCAGAGGGGTCGGCGCGGGAGAAGGGGAAGGCCGCGGGGATATGCATCCCGCCAGCCCCAGCAGGAGGCCTGCAATCCACAGGAAGCGCTGCCAGAAATAAACTCGTCGGCTCATCGGAAAGGCTCCTGGTCGCTTATCGCATATCGCGCATCGCCTATCGCTTATCGCTTATCGCGTATCGCATATCGCATATCGCGCATCGCTAATCGCGTATCGCTAATCGTCTGCGGTCTGTGGTCTGTCGTCTGTGGTCCGTCGTCTGTCGTCCGTGGTCCGTGGTCTGTCGTCCGTCGTCTGTGGTCCGTGGTCTGTCGTCCGTCGTTATTTCCCCGCCAGCCGGGCGATTTTGGGCTCCACTTCCCGCCAGGAGATGCGGGTGAGGCCCAGTTTTTGCCGCAACTGCTCCGGGGTCATGCCCGCGCGGTAGTCGCGCACCGCGCAGGTCCAGCGCAACGTCTCAAAGGAGAGGCCTCCAGTCAGCCCGGCCTGCCGGGCCACGTCGTCCAGCACGTACTCCAGATTGCGCGCGGTGCAGGGAAACAGTCGGTCCTGGGGGTCGTATTGGGCACGGTATTCGGCCAGAACGGCGGGCCAGTCGGCGGGCAGCGGCAGGCGCCGCTCCTTGTGCTTGCGGCGCGGGCTGGCGTACCGCACCCACAACATCGGTCGCGCCGGGTCGGAGAGGTCTATGTGGTCCAGCGCGATGTTCATGCATTCGCCCTTTTTGATGCCGGTGTGGAGCAGCAGGGTGACCAGGAGATGCGGGCGGGCGTCCGGGGGGTCGGCGCGGCGCAGGGCCTCCGTCACCTCTAACACGCGCGCGATCTCCTCCTCGCGCAGCACCCGCGGCGGACCGGTCAGGACGGGACGGTGGATGACCGGCGCGGCGGGGTCCTCCGGCAGGACGCCCGTCTCCGCCAGCCAGCCGAAGAAGACCTTGAGGGTGGTGATCCGGCGGGAGAGGGACTTGGGCGTGCAGGGGACGTCCCGCTCGTCGGTGAGCCAGTGGACGAATCGGTTCAGGTCACGGGTGCCGATGTCGCCCACTGCCGTTTCCATGCCGATGTACTCGCCCAGGATGCGCAGGTCCGAGGTGAAGGAGCGAATGGTATGCGGGCTAAAGTCCCGCGCGCGCATATAGTCCTGAAAGGCCGGAATGGCCTCTTTCAGGGACGAGCGCGCGGTCAGGCCGACGCCCTCCGCCATAGTACCTCCTGATACCTCTCACCAAGACACAAAGACACGAAGTTTTTTCTTTTTTCCTTTGTGCCTTTGTGTCTTTGTGTGAGACCCATCACCCGGCGCGGCGGCGCAGGAAGGCGGGAATCTCCAGGTCGTCCTTATCAAAGACGGGGAGTGGGCGCTCCAGAGTCTCCCGCGCGGGAACCCGGGCCGCCTTCGGCGGGCGCTGTCCGGCGTCAAAGCCGGTGGCGATGAGGGTAATGCGCACCGTGTCGCCCATTTCCTCGTCAATCACCGCACCGAACCGCAGGTCCACATCCGGGTGGGCCGTCTCGCGAATGACCGTCGCCGCCTCGTAGACCTCGTGCAGACTCATGTCGGGCCCGCCGGTGATGTTGAAGAGGATGCGCTGGGCGCCGTCAATGGTGATGTCCAGCAGACGGTTGGATATGGCCTGATGCGCGGCCTCCTGGGCCCGGTTCTCGCCGCTGCCCTGGCCCACCGCCATCAGCGCCGCGCCGCCCTCGGACATCACAGCCCGGACGTCGTTGAAGTCCAGATTGATGAGGCCCGGGACGGTGATGACCTCCGAAATGGCCTGGATGCCCTGCCGGAGAACGTCGTCCGCCAGGCGGAAGGCATCCTGGAGACTGACCCGTTTCTCCACAATCTCCAGCAGGCGGTCGTTGGGGATGACGATGAGGGTGTCCACCTGCTCCTTCAGGGCCTCAATGCCCGCCGCCGCCAGTTCGGCCCGCTTCTTCCCCTCAAAGAAGAACGGGCGGGTGACGATGCCAATGGTCAGGGCATTCATCTCGCGGGCGATTTTGGCGACGACGGGCGAAGCCCCGGTCCCCGTCCCGCCGCCCATCCCGGCGGTGATGAAGACCATGTCGGAGCCGTCCAGGACCTGGTAGAGTTCGTCCATGGACTCCTCGGCGGCCTTGCGGCCCAGTTCCGGATTACCGCCGACGCCCAGCCCGCGCGTCAATTTGTCGCCGATGCGCACGCGGGTGGGCGCGTTGGAGAGCATGAGCGCCTGGGCATCGGTGTTGACGGCGATGAAGTCCACCCCGGCGATGCCCGCCTCTATCATCCGGTTGACGGCGTTGCTCCCGCCGCCGCCAACCCCGACCACACGGATTCGGGCGAAGTTCTCGGACGGTTTCATGAGCGACCTCCAGGATGTGGGATGTGAAACGTGAAACGTGAAACGTAAAACGTGAAACGTGAAACGTGAAGCGTGAAATGGGTTATCCGGGGAGCAGGGCGCGCAGCCACTCCCGGAGCCGTTTCCCCAGCGACGGCCCGCCTCTGGGCAGCGGGCGGCGGACGTCGGCGGTCATCCCCCAGCCCATCAGGCCGGCCGCGACGGCGAAGGCCGGGCCGCTGATCCGGTCCACCAGCCCCACCAGCCCCTGCGGACGGCCCACCCGGACCGGCAGCCCCAGCACCTCCCGCGCCAGTTCCGGCATGCCGGGCAACTGGGCGACCCCGCCACAGAGGACGACGCCCGCCGGGAGCAGGCCGTCGTAGCCGGAGCGCTTGATGTCCGTCTGAACCATCTCCAGAATTTCCGCCGCGCGGGCCTCAATGATCTCCGCCATCTTCCAGCGGGGGAGCATCTGCGGGCCACTCTCGCCGAACGGTTCCGCCGGGAACCGCTCATCCTGGCCCACCTGGGCCGGACGGGCGTGCCCGTAGCGGACCTTCACCTGCTCGGCGACCTCGGTGGGCAGCCGCAGGCCAATGGCGATGTCGTTGGTGATGTACTCCCCGCCGATGCCCAGCGACGCCGTATGCCAGACGGTGCCGTCAATGAAAATGGCGATGTCGGTGGTGCCGCCGCCGATGTCCACCAGCACCACCCCAACCTCCCGCTCGTTCTCCGTGAGGACGGCGTCCCCCGCCGCCAGCGGCCCCAGGACCATCTCGTCCACCTCCACCCCGGCGGCGGCGACACACTTGATCAGATTCTGGATCGCCATAGAGGACGCGGTGATGACGTGGGCCTCCACTTCCAGCCGGAACCCGTGCATCCCCACCGGGTCCCGCACCCCCTCCTGTCCGTCCACGATGTAGTGGCGGGGGATGACGTGGAGCAGTTCCCGGTTATACGGTATGGCGACGGCGCCCGCCGCGTCCAGCGCCCGGTCCACGTCCTCCACCGCGATCCCCTCCTCCCGGCGGGGGACGGCGATGACCCCCCGGCTGTTGAGGGACGCGATGTGGGGGCCGCTGAGGCTGACGTAGGCCCGCTCAATCCGGTAGCCGGAAGACCGTTCCGCCTCCTGGACCGAGGCGGCGATCGCGGCCGTCGCCTCGGTCAGGTTGACGACGGAGCCTTTGCGCAGGCCGCGCGAGGGGGCGATGCCCACGCCGATGACGCGCAGGCCCACGTCCTCCCGGATTTCCCCCACCAGGGTACAGATTTTGCTGGAACCCACATCTATGCCGACGACCGTCTGCTCCATACGGCCCTCCGGTACCTCACCCCTCCCCCAACGCGGCGAAGCCGCCGGGGGTGGGGTGAGGAACTACCAGTCATTGGTCACCGAATAATACGGCGCGTCCGGGAAGCGGACGTCCACGAACCGGGGGGTGATCCCCTTCGCCACCAAATGGGCGCGGATTTTCATGTAGACCTGGAGCCGGCGGGCCATTCCCGTCCCCTGGCCCACGACCACCCGCCAGCCCGCCGGGTCTTCCAGTACCAGCCCGCGACCGGGCCGATAGAGAATCGGGCCCGGACGAACGCCCAACCGTTCCAGTTCCTCCAGCCCGACCAGCACGTCCTGGACCACCAGCCCCCGTTTGTCGGTGGGGATTGGCCCGCTGACCTGCCATTCCCCCTCCAGCGGCCCGGCCGCCGGGAAGGCGCCGCCCGCCCGGTCCACCCAGTAGTAGACCCCGCCCTGCTCCCAGGCCGCCATCACCTCCCGTTCGGTGACGGCGATGACGCACCGGGCCGGCAACTGGCAGGAGACCCGCGCCCGCTCTATGGACGGAATATTCTCCAGGATGCGTCGCTCTGCCGTGCGGGGGTTGGCCCAGAGGATGTGCAGCCGCTGGAGCCCGCTGGCGGCGAAAATGGCCTGCGGTGGGACCCGCTGGGCCCCCACCACCTGCGCGCTGGTGACGTAGAACTGGGGGCTGAAGGCGAACCACAGGACCAGCCCCAGCAGGGCGATTCCCCCCACGCTGCCCAGCACCGCCACCGGGCGCGCGGGCGCGGGCCGGGCCGTCGTCCTGCCACCGAGGACCAGTGGGACGCTCTGCCGGAAACTCTGCCGCCGTCTACTGCCTCGTCGTGCTGGGGGCATCTTTTCCCTCATAGAATCGCATCAGTGTGTTCACGAAAACGCTCAAAAAGTGTTGAATTCCACATTTTTCCACACTTTCCACACTTTTCCACACTTTCCACACTTTTCCACATTTCCCAATTTTACTCCCTCAGACGATAAGCGATGTTGCGTCCTGCGCCAATTCGCTCAAGACGTCTGCTCCTTACCAGTTGTTGTAACAGATATACTGCCTGGTAACGGTTTACACGGCACAACTCCATGACATCCCGCGTGGTTATATGACCATAGGAACGCACCCAATCCAGAATCATCTGCTCCATCTGCAGCCGATCAAAGGCCCTCCGGCGCACCTACTCGGCCCGGCGACCGGACTCGCGATAGACGCTCAGGCTGAGATGATACCGCCAGAAATGAGCATTCGGCCCCACTCGCCCAGTCCTTTAACCCTGCTCCGGGGTTGCCTTCTGAGCCGTTTCCCAAATCGCATCCAATGCCTGGCAAATCTCCGGGTCAATGGCCTCTTCGGGCACAAATTCGGCCAAAATGTGATAGTTGGTCTTGGCCATTTTGTTGGGCAACCCCAATTTCTCATAAAATCGTTTGAACAGAGGATCCAGAAACTCCTCACTGGCTTTGATGTCTGCTCCCCAAGGGTCCTTTCCCAGAGTCTTTAAAGCCTGCTCAACTTCCTGGATCGCTTCCTCCATAAACTGCCGCCATCTCTGGGCAAATAACGGGGCTCCTTCTTGTTTACGCCCCTCCGCCTCGGCGTATGCCAAAAGGGTTTCCCGCTGGCACAAATAGTTCTCCAGTTCACGCCGGGACCACATCATCTGTTTTAAATTGGGATCAGCACGCGGTTCCCGCTCTAATCGGTCATAAATGGCAATCCCGGCCAGGTCTGGTTTCGCTTCCCGCAAACCATAAAAGTGCTCCTTAGCCTTGGGCGGTTGATTGGCGACATAATGGACAAAGGGACGCTCCAGCGCAGATTGAGCCGGATGATTCAATCGTTGGGCAAAGGTACGCAGAATGGCCAAATCCGTTGAGCCTTCTAAATACAGAACCCACCCGGTGTTCTCGGCCTGGTAATAATCTTCAAAACCGATGTCCCGCAGGGCTTTCAGCAATTGACTACCGCGGTCGTCAATTCGGTGGGGTTTCCCCACAAAAGCAACGACCACATCTCTCCTGGCCGCCTCATTCAGCAGGACCTCAGAGTGGCTGGCGGCAATCAACTGACTGTTCGTGCGTTCCGCCTGCTCAGAAAGGACTTCATAAATCTGCCGCTGGCGTAGGATTTCCAGGTGGGCATCCGGCTCATCAAACAGGAGCACTGCACCGGGATGAATCGCCATGTAAGCCAGCAAAAGCAAGGTCTGTTGCTCTCCTCGTCCGGTAGCAGAAATATCCAGCGTGGTACCGGAACGAGTACGATAACTCATGGTAATCTCCCCTCGTTCTGCGATATATTGGGGGCGGTTGAGGTGTGAACCGAAAAGACGCTCTATGTAACCGCAGATTTGCTCCCACTTCTGCTCTCCGTTTTCCCCTTGGAGGACCTGCCAGCAAAGGTTCCGTAAAACCTCCGCGGTACGCCCCTCGCCCAATCGCATACGGATAGAACCGATTTCCAGTCGGTCCTCCCGCGCCGCCAGCCCGGACATCGGCGGCAGGTAAGCCACCCGGAGGTCCCGTAAGTGAGCGGGAACCTCCATACGGCGACCGTCCGATCCAAGAGGGGGACGGCAATAGATCGACTCTTCGTTGGCATAATCAAATTCCAGGCGGCATTCCCACCTCTTCTCCCCTGTAACCCCCTCAACCCCGATCTCAATCCGCACGTTGCGAGTCTGGGGTTTCCCCCCCGCCCTTTTCACCTCACGGACGTGCAAATCGCGCCACAGCAATTTCGCTGAAGGAACGGGAATGGAAATCAAATCCTGTCGTCCAACGGTCACCCCTGCCCGCTCTGCTGGAATGTTTTCACTGCCGCGCCGCTCCAGCCAGCGTTTCACCCCCACATCCCATAAGGCAATCGCTTGAAGGGCAGAGGTCTTCCCTGAATTGTTGGGCCCAACAAAAACGACCCGGTCCGCGAGATCTATCTCAGCCTCAGTGAACATTTTAAAGTTCTTTACAATCAGTTTCGTCAGCATCGATTTTCCCCCTCCTCCGGCTGATACGACACCCGATTCCGCGCCAGGTCAGCCCGCCGCTCCAGCGCCAGTCCGATCAACCGGTCAATCAACTCCGGGTAGGGGATGCCGCTGGCCTCCCACAGTTTCGGGTACATGCTGATCGCCGTGAAGCCGGGAATGGTGTTCAATTCGCTCACGTAGAGTTCCCCCGTCTCCCGCGAGAGCAGAAAGTCCACCCGCGCCATCCCGGCACAGTCCACCGCCAGATAGGCCCGAAGGGCCAGTTCCCGCGCCCGCTCTGCCACCTCTTCCGGTAGCGGTGCCGGAATCAACAGTTGGGACGCCCGTTCACCGTCGTCCAGGTACTTGGCGGCGTAACTGTAGAATTCCCGGCTGGGGATAATCTCCCCCGGCACCGAGGCAATGGGGTCATCGTTCCCCAGGACGCTCACCTCAATCTCCCGCGCCTGGGGGACCGCCGCCTCCACCAGGAGTTTCCGGTCGTACTGGGCCGCGTCCGCCAGTCCCCGCGCCAGTTCCTCCCGATTCCGACACTTATTTACCCCGACGCTGGAGCCCAGGTTGGCCGGTTTGGTGAAGACCGGGTACCCCAGTTCCTGCTCCACCCGGTTCAGTACCCCCTCCGGTTCCCGCTCCCACTCCTTGCGCTTGACCACGATGTACTTGACGACGGGAATCCCGTGGGCCCGCATCAGGTCCTTGAAGAGGACCTTGTCCATCCCCAGCGCCGACGCGGCCACCCCTGCGCCGACGTACGGGATGCCTGCCAGGTCCAGCAGCCCCTGGACCGTCCCGTCCTCGCCGTAGGGCCCGTGCAGGACGGGGAAGACGACGTCCAGTTGGGCCAGGAGCGCGCGGGCCAGGTGGGGCTCCAGTTCCTTCAGGGAGACCACTCCCCGGCAGGCCGGGTCGCCCAGGAGCGCGACAGGGCCGCTGAGGCCCTCGTCGCCCTGTGATAGCGCAGCCATCGGGTCGCCCGAGGCCAGCCAGCGCCCCTCTTTGGTGATGCCAATGGGCACCACCTCGTACTTCTCCGGGTCCATCACCCGCATCACCGAGCGGGCCGAGATCAGACTGATCTCGTGCTCCCCCGACCGCCCGCCAAACAGCACGCCTACCCGTATTCTCTTGCTCACGGTTCTCCTTGAAAACCACCAAGACACAAAGACACGAAGAATCGGCCATTGGTCATCTGCTCATTGGTCATTTGCTCATTGGTCATTTGTTCATTGGTCATTGTTAATTGTTAATTCCCCTCCGCGTCCCACCCAATGAATTCCACCTCTGGCTCCAGGCGGACCCCAAACCGTCGCTCCACCTCCGCCTGGATGTGCCGGATGAGGGCCCGGACGTCGGCAGCGGTGGCGGAGCCCGTGTTGATGAGGAAGTTGGCATGCAACTCCGAGACCATCACCCCGCCGATACGGTACCCCTTCAGCCCGGCCTGCTCTATCAGGCGCCCTGCGTGGTTTCCGGGCGGGTTCTTGAACGTGGACCCCATTGTGGCTCCCGACGGGTGGCGGGTGCGCCGCCAGGCCAGAATTTCGTCTATATGGGCCACCAGCGCGGCCGGGTCACCGGGCGTCAGGGCAAACGTCGCCGCCAGGATGACGGGCCGCTCCGGGCGCGGCGTCCGTTTGATCCGACTCTCCCGGTAGGAGAACGCCATCCACTCCGCGGGCCGTTCGGTCACCCCCCCGTCGGGCTTCAGCAGGGTGACGCTGCGCAGCACCGAGGCCACGTCGCCCCCGAAGGCACCGGCATTGCCCACCACCGCCCCGCCGACGGTACCGGGGAGCCCCGCCGCCCACTCCAGCCCGGCCAGGCCGCGGGCCGCCGTCTCCCGGGCCAGCGCGGCCATCGGCGCCCCGGCCTCCGCCCAGACGGTGCCGTCGGCCCCGATGCGGGTCCGGTCGGCCCGGTGGACGACCACCAGCCCCCGCACCCCGGCGTCGGAGACCAGGACGTTGCAGCCGCCGCCCAGGACCAGCCACGGGACCCCCGTCGCGCGCGCCTGCGTCACCGCCTCCACGACCTCCTCCGTCGTCCGGCAGACCACCAGCAGGTCGGCGGGTCCGCCGACGCGTATGGCAGTGTAGGGGGCCAGCGGCTCATCCCGCCTCGCCCGCTCTCCCAATCCCGAGGCCCATTCCAGAAGCGGAGAAATGTCCATAACGCCCATCTATGAAAATCTTGCGTACGCTTACCCGATATGGTATAATCCTCTTCAAGGAGAGCCAAAATGATCTGGATTTGGGACCGAAACCTGGTTCGGCGAATCCGTTCTATTGCCCGGCGGGAGCAGCGCCGTCCGGCCGATGTGATCGCGGATGCCCTTCAAGTTTACGAAGAGAGAACCCATCCCTCTCCTGTCGCTTTCTTAATGGCCATCGCCGGGCTGGGCACTTCCGGTCAGGGCGATATTGCTGAACGTACTGAAGAGATTCTGGCCTCAGAGGCCTGTCCTCCCTATGGCTGGAAGCCCCTTTCTGGCCCTGCTTGATACCAGTTTCCTCTTCGCTCTGGCCGATGCCAGTGACCGTCATCATCATGCTGTGCTGGCCATTGCCCGGACTCTTACCAGCCCCTATGTTCTTCCCTGCCCGGTACTCCCAGAAATCTGCTACCTGCTGGATTCGCGGCTGGGCCGCAGGGCACTCCAGCGGTTTGTTCAGGAACTTGTCCGTAACGATGTTCCCCTGGAACCCCTTTACCCGGATGACCTGCCGCGAGTCCTGGAACTTCTTGAGCGCTACGAGGACATCGGCCTGGATTTCGTAGATGCCGCTATTGTGGCCCTCGCAGAACGATTGGATGCCAGACGAATCCTCACTTTGGACCGCCGACACTTTGCTGTCGTGCGCCCCTCCCACTGCGACCACTTTGAGATTCTGCCTTAAACGCGGAGCCTTTCGCCCCATCTACCGCCCGGAGCGGGACCTTTTCTGGGCCTGCACCAGTTCTATCTTGGCCGCCAGGACCTCGCTGGCGAAAGCGTTCCGCTTCCGGCGTCGCCGCCGTACTCGCTGCAGCCGCCCCCACGATCGTTCGCTCTGAGTGGACATCCTATCACCTCCGACCGACCTCGCTTTTCACGTTTCACGCTTCACGTTTCACGTTTCACGCTTCACGCTTCACGTTTTCGCTCCCAGCGCCTCCAGCAGCCACTCCCCCACCTTATCCCCGTCGCCCGCGCCCAGGGTGAGGACCACGTCGCCGGGGCGGACCTCCGTGCCCAGGAGCGCCACCGCCTCCTCCCGCGAGCCCACCAGCCGCGCGTCCGGATGACGCATCCGGGCTACCACGTCGGCGCTGCTCACGCCCAGGGTGTCCGATTCTCGCGCGGCGTAGATGGGCAGGACCACTACGTGGTCGGCTCCATCAAAGGCCTGAGCGAACTCCTCCAGGAGCGTCTTCGTCCGGCTGTAGGTATGCGGCTGCCAGACCGCCCAGAGCGGGCGCCCCGGGAACCGCTGGCGTGCCGCGGCCAGGGTGGCCCGAATCTCCGTGGGGTGGTGGGCGTAGTCATCCACGACGACGACGCCCTCCGCCTCCCCCTTGATCTCAAACCGGCGTCCCACGCCCCGGAAGCCCCCCAGCGCCGCGCGGGCCGTGGGAAAGGGCACGCCCACCTCGTTGGCGACGGCCAGCGCAGCCAGCGCGTTCAGGACGTTGTGCTCCCCCGGCACCCGCAACCGCACCTCCCCCAGCGTCCGCCCCGACCGGACAGCGTAGAAGTCCACCCCGCCGGACGGGTTGGCATGGACCCGCCGGGCTGTCCATTCGGCACCCCGTTCCCGACCGTAGAAGGCCACCCGGCCCCCTTGTGCCTGGCGCTCCTGGCCCAGTTCCCGCGCCACCAAGTGATCCCAGCAGGCCACCAGCAGGCCGTCGGGCGGGATGCGGGCCACGAATTCTGCAAACGCCTGGCGGAAGTCGGCGAAGGTCGGATAGCAATCCGGGTGGTCGTGCTCCACGTTGGTCACAACGGCGATGCGCGGTGAAAATCCCAGAAAAGTCCGGTCGTACTCGTCCGCCTCCACCACGAAGTGGGGCCCGCCGCCCGCGCGGGCGTTGATCCCCAGCCCCGCCATCGTCCCGCCAACAATGAAGGTCGGGTCCAGGCCAGCCTCCCAGAGAACCGTGGCGATCATCGCCGTCGTTGTCGTCTTGCCGTGGGTTCCGGCGACGGCGATGCCGATGCACCCTTCCATCAGTTGTCCCAGGACCTCGGCGCGCCGGAGCACCGGGATGCCCGCCGCCCGCGCGGCCTGGACCTCCACGTTGTCCTCCCGCACCGCCGAGGAGGCGATCACCACATCGGCTCCGGCCACGTGCCCGGCCCGGTGGCCGATGTAGACCCGCGCGCCGTCCCGCGCCAGCGCCTCCGCCGCCGGGGAGAGGGCCAGATCAGAGCCGGAGACGGCGGCCCCGCGCTCCATCAGCACGCGGGCAATAGCGGAGAGCCCCGCTCCACCGATGCCGATGAAGTGGATGTGATGGGCATCCTGCAATCCGGGCATCAGACCTCACCCCTACCACGAATGCCCAGGTAAACCCAGAACTCTCTCAACGATCCGAATTTCTTTCCCCAGAGGGGTTGAACGACAACCATCTCTTTGCCCCTCCAGGAAGGGATGATTTTCGCTGGCCGTTTCCGGTCCCCAGAACCCTCTGGGGTGATGAATTTCCGGTACTCTGAACCCACCTGACCGACGACGACCGCAACAACCCGGTGCTCTCTCCCCAGGGGCAAAAGGGAAGCACATTCCCAGTGGTGCTCTTCCCCTCCTTCTTCTCCGCCCTTCCCCAAAGCAGGACGGACATCTTTGAATTTTCCCAGGGCATGGGACCACCCGGTCCGACTCTTGGACTCCATCAATACGACCACCCAGGGCTCTTCTCCGACCCGGCCCACGAGCAGGTGATCCGGTCTTTTGAAACCCATATCTCCGAAATATGCCTCCAGATCATAGGCCCAAAGTCGTTCATCTTTCTGCACGGTTACCGAGATCCCCCGGAGGGCAAAAGTGGACTGCCGGGATGAGTCGTAGATGCAGTACTGGGCCAGCCGGCACATCCTCACCTCCCATACGCCCTCAGGTAGTCTATCCGGTTCGCCTCTACGACCAGAGATTCCCCCACTTCCGCCAATTCCGCCTCTGAGATCACGCCGAGGGCTTTATCCACCAGGTCCACCACCACTCCATCCTCACGGAAGAAGTAGGCCCCCACTTTGCCCGGCTTCAGGCGCACTTCGGGTTCGGGAATGCCCGGCTCCGTGTAATCTTCTGGCAGCGCCGACGCTTCTATCAGGTTGTTGAGCACGTAGAGAACGGTCATAGAATGCGTCGTCACCAGGACCCGGAAGCCGTGGTTGACCAGGTAGGCCAGGATTTTGACCATCGCGACCTGGGCCTCCGGGTGCAGGTGAATTTCGGGCTCCTCCACGTGGATCGCGAAGTCCTCCGGTATCTCCCGGTCCCGACGCCAGGTGAACAGCACCTCCGCCAGCAGGACCAGGGGCCAGTTCGCTTTCTGGCCTGAGGAGGCCATATCTATGTCCAGCCGTTCTTTTCCTCCGAACTCCCATTTCCACCGTTCCCCCACCCGATATACCTCTCCTCCCAGCGCTTGCTTCCCCATCTCACGAATCCTTTGCCCTTCTACAGTATCCGGTTGGCCGTCTTCCCACTGGTGAAACGTCTCGGCAACCATTTCCATCAAATCCCCAAAACGAAAGAGCGTAGAGGGCCACGATAGAATTTCCCATACAGATGGGGCCTGGGCGTGAGAGTACAGGATTCTTTCCGCCGGGATATATACGGCCTTGCCCAGCCTACCAGTTTCCAGGCGGCCGTGCATGCGTTCAATATCTCTCTTCATAGATTGGTGGGGGTAAATCAGCCGGTTTCGGCGATCCATACGGAATCCCCACTCCTGACCAGCATAACCGTACGTCACTATAGCAGAGGGGTCAGCGAAAACCGCTATGGCTCTTCGGGCGCTCCGAAGATTATCCAGGGCTGTCCGAAGGATCCTCTCCGGGCTTGCCTCTGGACCCATTCTTGCCCTATAATAGCGGACCAGTAAAGGTAGATTCCTAAAGAAATAAATCAGTTGGGATACCAGCGACTTCCCTGTTCCCTGCTTGCCGATGAACAGAGTAAACGGGTAAATCTCTAACCCACCTTCCGGCAAATTCCGTATAGGCCCGAGGGCCCCTTTCTCAATGCGCAAGATTTCTTTTTCCATAAATATTCCTCCCAAGCCTTACAGCAGGACCACCAACACCACAATCAACGTCACCCCGGTCAGGATGAGGATCATTTGATCGCTCATCCAGGCCTGGGGCAAAAAGGTCTCGGCAAACCGGGCCACTTGAGGATCTGGCACCCGAATTCCCCAGAGGCCGGGAATGTTCTGCAGTGCTTCCGGCGGAAGATCTTGTGGAAGGTTTGGCGGGAGTCCGTAGTTTGCCGCATGCAGAAACCCCCAAATCGTTCCCGCCAGCAGATAGGCGTTTGCTGCCCCAACGATGAACCCCAGGATCAAATCCTGAACCTTCTCCCGCCGGGCCTTGCCCGCCAGATAGGGCGATATGGCGGGTCCGGCGTAACCAAACAACGCCATAATGATAAAGAGCACGCTGAAAATGTAGAACTGGTCTAAGGCAGAGCGCTCCTTCAGGTACTCCCGCACGAAGGGAATGATGTTCAGGAACAGCCAGCGCAGGAAGTAGGCAGAGATAATGGCCAGGGTGACCAGCAACTCCCGCACCCATCCCCGCAGCGCGCCCACGAGGCTGAACATCAAGACGACCAGCCAGAAGAAGGTGTTGAGCGGCATCATGGCTCCCCCTGATAGGCGGGAAACTCCCATTTGAGTGACACCGTTTGCATTTTTCACCCCCTGATCTCCGCCAACCATTGAGCCAGATGTCCCGCCGCATCAGGACGGGACAGGGCCCGCGCGCGCTCCCGCATCTCCGAAAGTCGCGCCGGGTCCTCTAACAGCGACCACACCGTCGGCACCAACTCGCCCTTCAGCCGCGCGTCCTCCAGGATGACCGCTGCGCCGCGCGAGACCAGCCACTCCGCATTCACCCGCTGGTAGCGCCATGCATATGGGTAGGGCACCAGGACGGCTGGCAGGCCGAAATACGGCAACTCCCCCAGCGTGGACGCCCCGGCCCGGCAGACGGCCAGGTCGGCCGCGGCCAGCGCCTGCCCCATCGCCGCGCCGTGCAGATATGGGTACGGGTGGTAGCGGCCCCGCGCGGGGGCCGGAAGGGTATCCGCCCGCGCCGCCACCCAGGGCCAGTCCCTCTCCCCGCTGATGTGGACCACGTGCGCCACCTCCAACAGGCCCTCCAGGTTCTCCACCACCGCCTGATTGATGCTCCGGGCGCCTGTGCTTCCCCCGAAAGCCAGCAGCACCGGTTCCCCGTCCGGCAAACCCAGCGCCGCCCGCGCCGCTGCCCGCTCTATCCCGGCGAACTCCGGCCGGACCGGGTAACCCGTCACCACCACTTTGCGGGCCGGCAGGAAGGCCCGCGACTCCTCCACTGTCACCCCGATGCGGGTGGCCAGACGGGCGATGAACCGCACCGCCAGCCCCGGCTCAATGTCCGGCAGGTAGAGCAGAATGGGCACCCGCAAGGCCCACGCCGCCAGCGCCACCGGTACGCTGGCGTACCCCCCGGTGACGAAGAGGACGTCCGGCCGGCGACGGCGACCCAACCGCAGCGCGGCAAAGAACCCCAGCGCCAGTTTGACCAGATTGCGCGCGGCTCGCCAGGGCGCCAGCCCGTGCAGGCCCCCCGCCGGGATTCCGGCAAAGGGCAGCCCCGCGCGGGCAACCAGCCGTTCCTCCACGCTCCCGCTGCCGCCCACGTAGAGCACGTCCATCGGCCCCGCGGCCTTCAAGGCCTGCAGGACGGCCAGGCCCGGGTAGACGTGCCCGCCCGTTCCCCCACCGGCCATCCAGAGAAACATCGTTTTTTTCCTTATCTCACCGCAGAGAGCGCGGAGAACGCAGAGAGTTTCGTACTTTTAGTTCATTTCCACTCCGCGTTCTCTGCGGCGGTAATTCCTCCCCCTTCCAGCGGCGGGGCGGACGCCCCCGCGCGACGCTCTGCAAGAGCCCCACCGCCGCCAGCGAGGTCACCAGCGAGGAGCCGCCGACCCCGATGAAGGGCAGATTCGTTCCCGTGAACGGCAGCAGCGATACGATGACCCCCATGTTGAAGAGGGCCTGGAAGACCAGGAGGACCGTCAGCCCGGCCGCCAGCAGACCACCGAATCCGTCCCGTGCCCGCAGCGCGATGCGAAAGCCCCGCCAGGCCAGGACGCCGAACAGCCCGATGACCGTCAGACATCCGATCAGTCCCAGTTCCTCCCCCGTGACGGCGAAAACGGCATCGGTATGGGCAGCGGGCAGGTAGAACTTCACCCGTCCCTCCCCCAGTCCCGTGCCGAAGAGGCCGCCGCTGGCCAGCGCGTAGAGCGCCTGCTGGGGGTGATACGGCAGGAGCGATGGGTCCTTCAATCCTGCCAGGAACATTTCCAACCGCTCTTGCGCGTGCGGATACACCATCACCAGCCCCCAGAAGACAACTCCTCCCATCAGCCCGGCGACGAACAACTGGCCGATGTGCGCGCCGGAGAGAAAGAAGACGACGAAGCCCGCCACGATGATCACGGCCATTGTGCTCAGATCCGGTTGCAGAGCCACCAGTCCCGCCACCAGCCCCATCCAGACCGAAAAGGGGATCAGGCCATAGGTCAGGTCGCGGATGCGCTCTCCTTTGGACGAGGCCCAGGCGGCGGCGTAGATGACCGTTGCGACCTTCGCCAGTTCGCCGGGCTGGACGGAACTCCCCAGCAGGGCGCGCTGCATCCCCCCCTGGGGACGCCCCAGGATCAGCACCAGCAACAGCAGGATCAGCGTCCCGCCCAGCAGCGGCACGGCCCAGTCTCGCCAGAGGGTGTAGTCTATACGGGCCAGCGCGACGGCCACCGCGACCCCCAGGGTCAGCCAGAGGACGTGCCGTTTGAGCCAGTGGAGCGGGTCGCCGTACTGGCCGTAGCCCCAGTCAAAGGTGGTACTGTAGACCATCACCAGCCCCACCATCACCAGGGCCGCCACCGAGAGCATCAACAAATAATCGGGCGGTCGGTCTTTCATATCTATCTAACCGCAGAGAACGCAGAGAGTGCAGAGATTTTTATCTCACGTTATCTAACCGCAGAGCGCGAAGAACGCAGAGGTTTTTTTATCTCTCAAGGAGTGTGTGTCAGGGACCCAGAAGAAATGTCAATCTTGCTTTATGAGCGCGGCAAGCCTCTCCCAGGGAAGTCGGGAAAGTTATTGACCAGGCGGTGAATGCCGTTCTTCAAAACTTTCACGTTGAAATTGATCAGCAGGCCGACCCGACACCCCGAAAGCCTCAAATAGGATAGCAGTTGAGCATAATGTACGGGCAGCAACTGGTCTACTGCTTTAATCTCCACAATCACCTTCTCCTCAACCAACAGGTCCAGACGATAACCGCAGTCCAGCCGCACCTCTTTGTACACGACAGGAAGCGGCTTTTGCTGCTCCACCTTCAGCCCGCGCTGGGCCAATTCAAAGGCCAGGCAAGCCTCATATGCGGATTCCAGCAACCCAGGCCCCAGAGCACGGTGGACTTCCATCGCCGCCTGGATAACTGTTTCTGTAATCCGATTCATCTCCTCCGCTTCTTTTAATAGCGCATTGTGTGCGGAAGAGGAGCCCATCAGCCCTCCTTAAAAAATCAAGTCTCTGCGTTCTCCGCGCTCTCTGCGATGAGTTGATGAACCAGTTCCTTAAACCGGTCGCCCCGGTGGGCGAAATCCCGGAAGGCGTCAAAACTGGTGCCGCCGGGGGAGAGGAGCACCACATCCCCCGGACGGGCAACCTGTGCGGCGGCCTCCACCGCCTCCTCCAGCGTCCGCACCCGCTGGATGCCCTCCAGCCGCCCCGACATCGTCCGCGCCGCCCCCTCCACCTTCCCGGCGATCATCTCCCCCGCCTCGCCGAAGGTGATGAGGTAGCGGACCCGCCGGACAGCCTCCTGAGCGAACTCCTCCCAGGGCAACTTCTTATCCCGACCCCCGGCCAGCAAGATAATGGGCTCGGTGAACGACTGCAGGGCCGCCAGCACCCGCTCCGGCGCGGTGGCGATGGAATCATCGTACCACTGGATTCCGCGCCACTCCCGAACGAACTCCAGCCGGTGCTCCACGCCGGGGAAGGTCCGAATGACCTGCCGCATCGCCTCTACCGGTATGCCGACCACTCCCGCCAGCGCGCAGGCCGCCAGGACGTTCAGCAGGTTGTGCTCCCCCCGCAGGCGGACCTCCGCCCGGTCGCAGATGACCTCCTCCCGGCCTCCCAGCCGCAGGGCCAGTTGGCCGTTGGTCTTGTAGGCCCCCTGGTCCACCTGGACCCCGCGGCTGAAGAAGACGACGCGGGCCGGAGTTGCCAGCGCCAGCGCGCGGGCGTTGGCGTCGTCAAACCCCAGGACGGCCCAGTCCTCCGGCCGCTGGAAGGCGACGATGCGCCGTTTGGCCGCGATGTACGCCTCCATCGTCCCGTGCCGGTCCAGGTGGTTGGGCGTGATGTTGAGCACCGCGGCCACCGGCGGGCTCACTGTCACCAGTTCCAGTTGGAAACTGGAGAGTTCCATCACCACCAGGTCGCCCGGCGCGATGCGTTCCAGGTCGTCCAGGAGCGGGTTGCCGATGTTCCCGCCGACCCAGGTGGTGCGCCCGGCGGCCCGGCCCATCTCCCCCACCAGCGCCGTTGTCGTCGTCTTGCCCGCGGAGCCGGTGATGCCGACCACTGTCGCCGGGCAGCGCTCCAGGAAGAGTTGCGCGTCGCTGGCCAGCGGGATGCCCTTCCGCCGCGCCTCCACCAGCAGCGGGATGTCCAGCGGCACCCCGCCGCTGACGCAGAACAGGTCGGTCCCTCGCAGGAGCGACATCGGGTGGCCGCCCAGGGCGTAGCGGACGGGCAGGTCGGCCAGCGCCGCCAGCGCGTCGGCCAGTTCCGCCTTCGTCTTCAGGTCGGAGACGGTGACCTGGGCCCCGGCGCGGGCCAGGAAGCGGGCCATCGCCACCCCCTGGCGGGCCAACCCCAAAACCACCACCCGCTTCCCGGCCAGGTCGCGGGTGGGCGAATCGGACATAGACTTCCTCATTCCCTCATTGGTCATTCTGTCATTGGTCATTCCGTTATGGGTCATTCCACCCAGATATGATCGGGCAGGACGGCACGGGAAGGGCGGACCTCCACTTCGCCGACCCGCGTCGGTTGGGCGCGGCCGTTCTCCCCCAGCAGAGTGGGATGCACGAAGCAGACCCGCGGCCGCTGGCCGTACTTCTGCTGGTAGCGGGCCACCGCCCGCTGGATTTTCTCGTTGATGCCCCGGTAGGGGTTATCGTCAAACCAGAGGAGACCGGAGTTCATAGGGCTTCCTCCCTCCGCGAGAGATACTTTTGAAGCATCTGTTCAAAGCGTCCCGCCCCTACGGGACAGTACTGGAGAACCAGTTCCCATCGGTCAGCGACATCGCGTAACCAACGCCGAAAATCCTCCTTGTCTGATGCAGAACTATTTCCACCTTTCAGTCTCTCAATCACCTCTTGCACATTCTTCGGAAGATGTTCTTCTGGCTTAGGTTCGCATTCCAGTTGGGGAGTTTTCGCTTTGCATCCGCTCAGGCCTGCACAGACCCAGGCTTCCAGTTTCTGGAGCATAATAGCCAGCACCACCCCTTCCGGCCACTCTCCTCGTTTGGCCCATTTCAGGGCAATACCGGAGACCTCCTCCCACTGGTCCTCTGCACTGGGCCTGCAAGGCTTTGAGGACTTTGCGACATCACCGTCCAGTTGAAGGACGATAGTGTCGAGTCCATCAAACTTCATGAAGATTTCCAGTTGACGCCCGTTTCGTACCAGCCATTGCTGAATTCCCGGATAGCCTCGAGTTTCCCTCTGCTCCCATTTGGGCTGGAGAGGGCTGTTCTCTACATCCTCACCGCAGCGACTTTTGATAAGAATTTCCAAGAACGTGTAATCCGTCCACCCCTCCACAATCAGACCGACCCGCATTGCCCTCCTCCTCAGAACAAGACAGGGACTGCCCCCAACCAGCCCTGCAGCCACAGGTCTGAGAGAACCAGACCGTGCTCTTCCTTTAACTTCCTGGCTTCTTCAGTTACCGCAATGGGTCGAACCGTTGTAGCCCCTTTGCTGTCCCGTTCCACCGCAAACAGGCGTACCCCAGGGTCAAACAAAGGCAGACCATCCAGAACCATAGGGTCATGAGTCGTAAGCAGAACCTGGCGACGGGGTGACTCCTCAAGAAGGAGTTTGCAGAATGTACTTGTCAACTTCCTGACCAGCCACGGGTGCATGCCATATCCGAAATTGTCCACGGCCAGGAACGGCGGCAGGCTCGGATGAAGGGCAAGCGCCAGGGCAAAAAGGACGTAGAGGACCCCTTCGCTGGCGTCGTAGGCTGTAATTTGATTTCTCCCTCCCCGCATCCGCCTGTCAGTAAACACGATCACTCTCCGTGTGGTAGGCAATGCGGGAGGGATGCAGGCTTTCGTAGGGGGCATCACTTCAACTTTTTCTACCCAGTCCACCATTTCCTGAAGGTGCCGGACCACTTTCTCCCCCTGCGGCGAATTGAGCAAAGATTCCAGTAACTCAGTGAATCCTCCTCCGGAAAGTCCAAGAGGTGAGAGGGGCATAGGGTCAGGCTGGATTCCCCGCAGTATGGGGGTCAGAGGTGTGAAAATGACGAAACTTCGCAGGGCCTCCAGAACCTCTACCCCTTCTTCTGGCAGGTAGAGATAGGCCATGCGGACATATCCCTGTTCTGGCCGGGGCTTTTCAGACCGTCTGCCTCGCCCGAATCGCATCAGTCCAGTCTCCCTTTCCAGCACAGGCGTTCCGCCCACCTGCAAATTTTCCGTGGTGTATTGCCAACTGGGGTGTGGCTTTTCTATCGGATTATCCAGCCCCACCTGATAGAGGACTCCCTGTGGCCCATCCCCACCTACGGCTTCCAGAGTAATGACTCTACGGAACCGAATGTCCTGCAAAGAGGCTTTGTAGAGCGCCGGCAGCCCCCAGCGTACTCCCCTTCGGCTAAGAGAGGCGTCATCTACGGCCCCCTCCACCGCCGCAGACAGGACACCAATGGCCTCCAGCAGATTGGTCTTTCCAACCCCGTTGGGGCCAATGAACACATTGACCTGCCCTAACTCTATTTCTGTGTCTACAATGGATTTATTGATCTTCGCCTTGCCATAGTAACATCTTTTGTATAGAATATATCCCACCTATCACAGGTAGGGAGGATGGTAGGATGCGGCCCAAAGGGAGTGCAGAAGCTCTGGAAATGCGCCGGATG
>Ga0308395_1000943_pt1 | contig 20733 bp, 22 predicted proteins | sample Hotspr20SampleP4_FD_202097 | JGI IMG/M metagenome (GOLD analysis project Ga0308395, IMG submission 202097) | Hot spring phototrophic mat microbial communities from Mushroom Spring, Yellowstone National Park, Wyoming, United States - 20050930_P4 ...
GAATAAATTCGTCAAATACCTTCCATACGCGCATAGGCGTATCCGTAAAATTGTCATCACTAATTTTATATCCTCTCTCTTCCAATAACCAACTGACAACCGCTCTAAACTCTTTTTCCATGACTTAGCCCTCCTTACAGTCCCCCCACGAATTTCCTATTGCTATGTCAATTTCAAAATCTAAAAACCTTTCCTCAGGCAATTCAATACCTTCCACCTCCTCCTTTATTATACGACAAATGTCATCCACCTCTTCACCAGGACAATCTACAATAACAGAATCATGAACAAAATTAACTACCTTACCTCTATAACCTTCCCTCCATAACCTTTCCACTATCCTCCATGCTGTCAATGCAGCTATATCACTAGCTGCACTTTGCACAGGCGTATTCACTGCCTTCTGCTTCCAACCTTCCGCATCTCCAACAGAATCTATCCACCTAAACCTACCAAACATCGACCTTACATAACCTACCCTACTGACAAATTCTCTGACATTGTCAAGCCAAACCCTTAACCCAGCAAACATCTGGAAATACCTTTCAAGCATTTTCTTGGCTTCCTCTACAGTCACCGACAAATCTCTTGATATACTCATATGGCTCATCCCATAAATCACACCAAAATTAAATGACTTCGCCCTCCTCCTATACTCCCTCCTTACCTCCTCAGAAGCATCAACAGGCATTCCATATACCTCAATCGCTACCTTCGTATGAATATCTACCCCAGATTCGAAAAACTCCTTCATCTTCCTGTCCTTCGAATACTGACATGCCACCCTCAACTCATGCTGACTAAAATCTGCCTTCACTATCCTCCCATCCTCTCCAAACCTACTCACAAACGCCTTCTCTAACACCGGCCCTAACCTCGTCGGAACATTCATCAGATTCGGCTCCGACGATGCAAGCCTCCCCGTGTCCGTCGCCACCAATGAAAACTTTGAATGTATACAACCATCACTCCTCACCCACTCCTCCAGAAACGGCTCCACATACGTCCCCAACATCTTCTCCACTACCCTATACTCCAGCAAACTCTCTATCCTTCTTCTCGCTTCCTCCGATAACCTACTCCCCTCTGACTTTAATACCTCTTCCAATACCTCCTTCCTCGTAGAACTTACCTCTACCCCAACTTCCCTCAACCACTCCATCACTTGCTTAGGCGAATTCAAATTTACTCTACCAACTTCCCTCAACCACTCTCCCTTCCTATCCTCTAACTCTCTCTTCAACTTCACTAAATAATCAATATCTACATACATCCCATTCAACTGCAACTCAATACATAAACCTAAAACCTTCTTCACCACCTTCTCATAAGCATCATAAAGACTCTGCGGCTCCCCTCCAAATACCTTACTCCAACCTAAAGGCGCCTTCGCTAACCTCTCCCTAAACATCTCATATAACCTCAAAGTCGCATACGCATCCATCGCATTATATTCGTATAACCTGTCCCGTGGCACATCCTTCATACTTACCTTCTTCCAGTCAATTCCATACTGCCCTAAATCTAAATAATCCAACACCAACCTCTTCAATGATACACTTGGCACACTCTTCCCACTCAATACATAATACATCACCTGAACATCCTCTATACTCTCTACCCTATCATACAACTCCCAACCATAATCCCTTACCCCTACCGCTACATCAAACCCTGCATTATATACCACCACCTTCTTTACCCTGTTAAATAACTCACCCATAAACTCCCTTGCCCTCTCCTCACCCAACCTCTCCAAATCCACAACATAACAACCACCACCATCAACAGCCAACCCGACAGTTGACACTCTAAAGTCTCCACTCCATATATCACTACCAACTGTCTCAAAATCCAAACTAACCACCTTCCCTGCCACAACAGATAATACATCATCCAATTCACTACCTTCCACTACTCTGAAATCCACTTTCCTATACATCCTACCACTTTCAATATAAACATAACCTCTTGCTAAATCCTTTACAAATTGCTCATACGGACTCAGCCCAAGAACACCATCCCTATGAAACATCAACCTATAAGCAGGATGCCAGGTCACAAGCACTTTCCCATGCTTAGTCTCTACTATATTACCTCGAACGTCCCCTACTGCACCAGGCACATTAAAAAACTCCTTCGCCGTAGAACCTAACGCAATAATTAACTTCTTCTTCCTTAACCTCATTAACTCTTGCTCCAACTTCACTTTACAACACTTCACTACCTCCTTTGACAACTGATTGTTTGTCGGTCTGCACTTCACTACATTCGTAACATACACCCCTGATCCATTTAAACCTAACCCCTCCAATACAGCTCTTAACACTTTCCCCGAATAACCTACAAACGGTCGCCCCTGCCTCTCCTCTTCCTCACCAGGAGCTTCCCCCACCACAACTACCTCAGCATCCAAATTCCCCTCAGGCTCCACCCTCCTCTTGCCTCTCAAAGGACAAGACAAACACATAATGTCCGACATACTACCACCTCAACACATCTTCAACACAACCTTTACTTTAATTGGTCAGCTACTTTCTTAGCAAACTTAATTATTTCATCAAGATCCATCTGACCACCCTGCCCTTGAACATTCATAACAGTACCCTGCACTGCTTCCTTACTACTGTCCCTCTTGTCTACCTTCACTTGGTCATCACTACCTCCCGAAGACATACTGGAATACTTCTCCATTAGCTCCTCAACACCTAAATCCTCATCACTACCATACAATACTGCCTTCAATTCGTGATACCCCTTCATCCTCCTCCTGACAAATTCATTCAAATCCGGAATCTCCTCCATCCTTAACTGCCTGCCTAAAACTTCCCTTACTGACGTCTCCCTCGGCTTAGCTCTTACAGAATAATTCACAAACCCACCACTTGCCTGAACTTTCTCAATAACTATATTCCTGCCTCTTTCCAAATCCGTTACATCCCCATAGTCAGGATCAAGCACTATCTTCAATAACGCTAACCTCACTGTCTTCGGTGCCAAATACTGCCTTATCATCTTCTCTTCGCCTTCCTTTAACGGAACAACATTCATTAAATACCTTTCAACAACTGCTAACCTGTTCACTAACTGCATCGCCACTGGCGTACCCATCTTCCTCAACTGGTCAACCACCTCACATACAGGACAAGACGCACCCTCCGTCAACTTTGGACAAAACTCCATACCTGACCCTACCAGCCTATAATGCACTCCAACTTTCTTATAGAACAATGTCCCATCAACAGGCGGTAACACCCTCACAAGATTCTCACCAAAATCTGGCACCCAATACTCATCCACTGCCTGCTGCGCAACCGCTTCCTGATACTCCCTCCGTAACAACTCAAAATCCAATGCCATAGCTCCCACCTCCTATCTTATTTTATTTTACACTAGTTCATACAACGACAACCTCCTCTTCACACCTGTCCATTACTTCCATTATACTCATCCAATTCCATTCACTTGTCAACTCCATTACATCCATTACATACCTGCCCCTAATACTATCCCCCTCCGGTAACTCCACCCATCTAACCCAAGACAATAAACAGTCCGCTACCTCTTCCTTAACATCACATACATAAAATGAATACTCTTCCAAAAACTCCTTCGTTAAATATACCCAAAACGGAAGACACGCTGCCACATTCCTACCATTTATCCTTAACCAAGGAACATTATCAGCAAAATCCGCTAAACAAACATCCTCCGTAAACAATAACACCGTATATAATCCAACCTCTACCAATCCTCTCTCCCCTTCCAACACCAACAGCCAATAGTCAGGCACGGAACATGACAACATCCTCAACTGATAAGGCTTAACCTCTACCCTCTTCCCTTCCTCAACAGGAATCAACTTGAACTCCTTCAACTTCTCTCTAAACAACTTATATACCTCTTCCAAATTTACTACATCCCTTGCCTCTACCATAACCTCCCACCCCCTTCCTTCCTTTTTCCCATCCACAATATTATTATACTCTACCTACCCCACACCTCCTCCCCTTAACACCCCTAACCCACTCCCCATCTTCCGTATCATTAACTCCCTCACCACTTCTACCAGCCTACTAACCCCATCACTTAACCCAAAAAATACTGACTTACTTAATACTTCCTCCTTGTCCCTACCTTCACCCGGATCCTTTAAACCGTCCAAAAAACCCACCTCCACTCTGTCATACCCCAATACCCTGCCTACCCTCATACCTACTACTACACCCTCTCGCCACGCATCCCTATCCAATAATACTCTCACAACCTTACCTTCCCCTATCCTCTTTATCACCTCCACTTGCTCGTCACTTACCTCCTTCCCTAGCAATGCCACACCCCTCATCTTATACGCATCCTTCCACCCCTCACACACATACAAATACCCATCACTCACATCATACCAGTCAATACCCCATACAACCCCCTTCTTCGGAACAGAACAATTCAGATACTTCGGCTCCACATCCTTCACTGCTCTCGCTACCCAATACCATAACTCCTTCCTACCTCTATCCCTCCAACACGGTATAACCAACCTACCATTCCACCACCTACACCCCATCTCCACTAAATCCTCATACCTCACATTACTCTCCTTACACCACTCCCTAACCAACCACTCCACACCTTTACCTACCTTCCCTAACACCACACACCCAGCTGGAAATTCTACTCTCTCCACCTTCCCCTTATCTGCCACTACATTACCCGTAAACCTCCTATAAGACCTAACCAAATCCCTCACATCCTTAAACGATAAACCAAACCCATCCACCAATATCTCCTCAACCTTCCCTGAATACCCACACCTAAAACAATGCCCCACCCCTAACTCAGGATTAATGTACAAATGCCCCTTCACATCACCACACTTCGGACAATTCATACAATACTCCTGACCACCCCTGCGAACCCTAGCTCCCCAACTTAAAAGCCACTCAATAAGGTCCATCTGCTACCCACCCCCCAATCACTACTCTACTTTCCATTACATACTAATCCAGCAAACTGGCACTTGCTACATTCATTCGGATTCATCCTTAAACTCTTAACATCTTTCGCACCGAATACCTCAACAGCTTTCTTTACCGCTTCCTCAAAAACCGCTAAATCTGGATCTCTTACTACTTCCACCGTCTTACCAGTCTCCTTATACACTCCCAAAATACCTACCTTCCTCACACTCCCAACGAGATCCTTTATATCATCCCGAACACATGCCAACTTCAACCCAAAAAAGTATACATTAACTTGCACTAACCAACTCTTAGAAATGCATCCCTCTAACAATTCAGCAAATCTATTCAAATTACATGTCTTCACATCCACTAAAATCTCCCTGTCAAAAATTGCGTCAAACCTCCCCACTACAACACCATTACCCAACCTCAGAACAAAATCAGGATCATCCTCGTGAGACTTAGCATTATAATAAACCTCCCTCCCTTTACGAATCTCCCACTCTATTGCCACAGGCTCCAATGCTATCCCAATGTCAAATATCCTTCTAGTCCATTCATCAAACCCCTTCCCCTCATACCCATGCGCTATATACCATAACCTCCTCAAACAATTCACACCTAATACACTTGCTGAAAGACTTAACTCCTTCATACAGAAATAAAACCTCCCTATACCAACATTTCAAACAAAAATATAAAACTACCTCATACCAATTCCTCCCTAAAATACCCACACTCCCTTACCACTTTCAACGATATCACATCCCCTCTCTTACCAAACTTATTCTTCAATACCACCAACCTTATCAATCCCTGCTGCTCCTCCTCCTTCGTCTGAGACAAAGCTATCACATAATCTGCTACCTGCACTTTCCGAAAACTCCTACCTACATTCCCTAACGATAACACCTTCCTGTCCACTGCCTCCCTATTCGCCTGAGATGCCGTCACTACCCATTTGTCATACTTGTCAGCTAACCTCATCATCCTCTCAAATACTTCACCCTGCTCTACCCAGTCTGCTTCCTTGCTTCCCTTCCCCGTACTCAACAGATCACCATAGTCCGCTACCAATACATCTACACTGTCCACTAACCCTTCCACTAACCCCTCTAACTCGTCTATCGTCATCCGAGATGCATACGCTACCTCCACCTTCCCCATACACTTCAATAGCTCAATCCTATTCCTTAACCTCACAGGATCATTCCTCACATTCGAAAACAACAATCTGTCAAACCTCTCCAATACCACATCCCTACTATCTTCCAATGATATAAACAAAACATTCTTTCCCTGCAATGCAAACATCACTGACTCAAATACTAACATCATCGTCTTCCCCACACTTGTCGCACCTATCCATACCGTCATTGACCCTTGCCTAAAACCACCACCGAGCACAGCATCTAACTGCGTAAACCCAGACAACAACCTTCTCTCTAACTTCCCTTCCAATACATAACTTACCATCCTGTCCAGTACACCATCTAATACCTCTTCCCTTAAACCTCTCTTCACTATTGACTTGACAACTACAGTCCTATACACATTACCTAACTCCTTTACTATACTGTCTATATCCACCCCCTTCAATAACTTCTCCTCTACCTTCTTCACCCCATCCACTACTACCTTCTCTTTCCATAACCTATCCACCGTGTCCAATACCAACTCCGAAGACAAATCCACATCACTCTCCCTATACCATAACACCCTATACAACACATCATCACTTACACCTTCCCTCAATGCAAAAACATACAAATCATCCCAATTCCTTACCAACCTGCCTCTCTCTAATGCCTTCTTCAACAAACTCCATACCTTCCTGTCCACATCCTCACTAAAAAACGATAACTCTACATCATCCACTACAGCCTTCCCTACTAAACCATCCACTACAGCCTTAATCAAAAACCACTCCATCTACACACCCCTAAACGAAGACCCAACAAGTTCTACCTCAATACACATTTCCCTTAACCTGTCTTTCACTCTTTCATCCACATCCCACCTCTCATAACTCCAATTCGCCGTATAACATAACACCTTCCTACCATCATAACACCTCAACACCAATTCCCTAAGCAAATTCTTCTCCTCAGACGAAGCACCTACACTCCATAGGTCATCAACAAAAATCAAATCATACATCTCAAGCAACTCCTTCACTACCTTTCTATTCTCCCTATACTCCATCACTAAATCAAAAAAGCTCAACCAAAACGGAACACCACCACCTTGAAATACTGATACCCATGCCCTATTCTTATACAATGCCGATAATAAATGAGTCTTACCCACTCCCACATCCCCTACCAATCCTACCCCCCTATCCCATACCTTCCTCTCCACCAAATCATAAAAGAAATCCTTCAATGCACCACTACTTTCATTACTCCAGACAAAATTCTCAAGCGTCTTTTCCGCAAACCTATGCCCAGCTAATTGCCCCAATAAATACTTGCTCATCCCCTGCTACTCCAACAAATCCTTTGGACAACCTTCTGCCTTCCACCGCTTAACCACATTCTCCACTGAATACTCTAACTTCAACTCATTCCTCCTGACCATGTCTACATCTCTTAACTTCTCCCAATACTCCCTCGCTACATCAGCAAGCCACCCTTTCTTCCTAACATAAAACATCACACCGACAGACAAAATATTCTTCCAATACCTCGCTACTACCTCTTCCAAATCCCCACGACCACCCTTGCTACCATGTTCATTCTTAACTACAACACCTTGTCTCTTGTCTTCGTCCATCTTCACCTTTATCCTCCTTTTTACCAAGTCTGCATCAGCCATCCTCTGAAAAACGAGAGGCTCCCTTATCTCTTCCCAACACTCATGCTGATACTTTATCACATCATATATACTCATACCCAACTCCTTCGATACCTTGTCAATCACTTTGGCTGCCTTCACTACCTCCACATCCGACAGATCAACACATATGTCTTTACCAAACCTCTCCCTCACGTACCTCCCGTACTCCTCTACGACCCTCCTTACACCATCCTCCACCTTCATATCAATTACATACTTCGTTACATACCGCCACCCATCACCAAGCTTCTTCCCCTCCATCCATAACCATTTCAAAAAACCATTCCACCACTCTACCTTCTCTTTCAATTTCTTTAAGTGCCATCCCCTCACTTCCACTTCTACACATTTCACAAGCTTACACGCTCCTCTATAATCTAATACGTCTACCCCCGATACATCCTGCCATACCGCCAACACTACATACACATCAGAAGGCAAATACCTAAAGTCTTTCACTGCAATATCACCTCCCTATCTTTAACATAACTTCCCATCTTACTTAAAACTATCTTAAATAACTTCTCTATACAACTTACTACAACATTAATCTCCCTTTCATCATATAAATCCCTTAACCCTTTCTCCGCCATCTCAATAACATGAGACAACCCCCTTAACCCTAATCCAGCAACTATAAGTAATACCAATACATCCCTCACATCCTCTTCCCCATCAGCTAAAGACCTTACTGCCTCCGACACAACATTTAAAAGAGCTAACCTTATCATCTGCGCTATAACTCCTTCCTGAGTCAACCCCAAAGCAGGATCAAAATTCTTAAAACATGCGTCAAAAACTAAATCTTCATCATGCTCATAACTCGCTTCTTCCAATATCTTAAACACCTTCTCTAAATCAATCTGAACACCTCCCATCATTCTAATACCTCCCTCCTTGAAGTGCCCACTCATTACCACATAACCCCACCTCATTGATTACCCCACCCCCATTCACATCAATAAACTTACTACCAGCCCAAACTAAAAACCTCCTCTCCAACCCCTCCTTCTCATAAAAATTTATACGCTTCTTCACATGCTCCTTCATATACCTGTTGTCCACTACAAATTCCCATATACTTACCTCGTCCTTACCATCCTCTACCCTTACCCCTCTACCTATCCTTTGCATTACCCTAGAAACACTCTTCGTACTACACCAAAATACTATACCCCCTATACCGGCTACATCTATACCTTCGTCAAAAATCGTGGTCGCTACCACCACATCATACCACTTCCTCTTCATACCTTCCAAAATACTTACCCTCTCTTCATCACGCCTCCCTCCATGTGCAAACACTACATTCCATCCCTCCTTCCTTAACTCCGACAACAACCTCCTTCCATGCTTTATCCTTTCTACAAAAATTACTATACACTTCTTGCCACTACCTAACTCTTGCCTCAAAACCCCTTTCAATACCTCTACCATCCTTCCGTCCCTACCATATACCTCATCAAATACCTCATCCCATTTACCCTTATACTTAAACGGCACTACAACAATGTAAACCTGAGGCTTCGCTGCATATCCTCTGCTTACCAAATCCTTCACCTGCACCCCATACACTACATCCCCCGTCAATCCAATCAATAACAAATCCCTCTCCTCATTATACACAAGCGGCGTCCCTGAAAATCCATACCTCCACTTCGCATTACATGACATCGCCACCTGCGACCATGTCTTACTTGGACTATGATGACATTCGTCTATCAATAATATACCTACCTCGTCCCTTAACCACTTCACTAACTTCGGCTTCTTCATCCAGACTGATTGCACCATACCCACCACTACCCTCTTCCCTATGTCTACCCTCCCATTACCTACCATCCCTACTTCCTCACCTAACCTCATCCGCAACCTCTCCACTGTCTGATGCAACAGCTCCACCCTGTGCACTAATACTAATGCCCTCTCCTCAGACAATGCTTTCAATACACCTGCCATCACCTCTGTCTTCCCTGCACCTGTTCCCATCTTAACTGCTGCCCTCTTGCTTGCCAATACTTGCTTCAACACAGGCAACTGTGTCTCCTTCCACCTTGCCTCGTCTATACCATTCAATACTATACCTTCCACATCACCATGCCAACCACCAAATACATTCTCTGCCCCGTTTACCTCAACCTTAAACCCCTTCTCCATTAACCCTACTACTACCTTCGATAAAAAACCCGTCAAAAACCTACACCTCAACCTGTCATAAAAACGCCTATACCCATCCCAAAAACCCACCCTATACGCCTGACTCCAAAAAGCCCAAGGCACTTTCACTGACAACAACCTGTCTATCTCACCGTGAACTTCTTCATTTCCATCCTTTACATACACATACACTACATCCACATCTAATACTACATCTGCCATCTCTACCTACCTCCGCCTTCCACATTCTTTACCCACAACGCAGCAGACAATAACTGATACAATACCTTGTCCTCCTCCCTCACAGCATATAAACCCGTAGGCAATGACATAGCATTCAATACTCCATACAATTTGACAACATCAGCATACGACGACGCCCTCTTTATCTTCCTCGTCACTGCACTTACCACCATCGGAATCACTCCCCTTAACCCTACTTCCTTTACCACCCCGTCCATATCCCTTACAATACCCATTACATCACCACTCAATACCATATCAACAAGCGACTTCACCCTGTCTTCGTCATCCCCTACTACCTCCCCACCAAGACCTGCTCTCTCCAACAACACTAAAAACTTCCTCGGACTACCACCTGCTTCCCTAAATATACTCCTCAGCACCTCATCCCCTAACTCTAAAACCCAAGGCTCATACTTTACCACCCTTGTCAATAACTGCATCAACCCCTCGTCCGATACAGACTTAAACTCAAATTCCTGGCACCTCTGCTTCAATGGCTCAATTATACCGTCCAACTTCGTCGTACATAACACAATTACAACATTCGATGGCGGCTCCTCAAGCACTTTCAATAACAAATTCTGTGCCCCAACCGATAAATTATGCACCTCGTCCAATACCAATACCTTCCTCGCCAAATACACTGGCTTATACATTAACCAGTCAACTATACCTCTCATTGCATCTATGGTCCTGCTGTCCCCCACATTCTCTTCACGAAAGTCAGGAACACTACCATTTGACATCGCTTGACACTTCTTACACTTACAACATACATCATCTTCACCACCTTCACAATTTACCCACATCGACACTATCCTTGCCACTGTAGTCTTACCCGTCCCAGGCGGTCCATAAAACAACAAAGTCTTCCAATCCTTCCTCTTCCTTAATACCCTTACTACATGATCTTGCCCTACTACCTCAACCCACTTCCTTGGCCTATACTTCGTAGTAAAATCTCTACCCATATTACCCACCTAACACCACCTCCTCTCTCAATTCAATACCAGGCAGCACTTCCACCAAATACTCATATATATCACTACCAAATACATCCTCCAACGCCGGAAGCACTCTGTTCGGCTGCGCTACTAATATCTCCAAAAAGTCACTTGCTCTCCACTTCTTATCCTCATATACAAACCTATACCAACCACCGCTCTCCTCCACCTTCCTCTCCATCAATAATATCTCCAGCAATCCTTCCCACCATGGTACAAAATCGTCCCTGTCCCACCTTAACTGCACCGTCATCTCCCTGAACGGAACGTCTACCCTATTCTTCGTTACCGTAGCCCTTACCTTAAAACCTTTCACTACCTTGTCTTCAACTATATGCCCCTTCCTCTTCAATTCCATCTTCACTGCTACATGATAATCTATCGCTCTGCCTCCCGGCGCAAATTCACCCCCAAATGGATCCCCTATCCTTTCCCTCAACTGATTCAATAACACCAACATACTACCTGACTTGTCCAACTCCTGAACAATCAACCTAAATCCCTTGCCTACTACCTGCGCCTTCGTCAAATCCCTCGTGTCCATTCCATCCTCTAATTCCTTCTCCGTAGGAGTAGCTGCCACACTGTCCCATACGAATACTACAGGAACACCAGCCTTCTCCATAAGCTCAAGCATTAACTCCCACCCTCTCTCCACTGATAACTCCGAAAACACTAACAACCTGCTATTGTCTACCCCACACCTTTGACCAAAATCTCTGTCATACGCTACTTCCACATCGAATAACACAGCTAAAAACCCCTTCCTCTGCGCTCTACCCAATAACTTGTACGCAAACATGCTCTTACCTGCTGAATAGTCCCCACATACCTCCACTACTCTACCCAAAGGAAAACCCTTACCCTTCGACACTAGCCAATCAAATGCCAATATCCCTGACTTCAACCATGCTTTCACCTTCTTGTCATCACCCAACGAATACGATACACTCTTTAACGACTTCAATCCTTTCAATAACTCTTTAACATCCATACCCCAGCTACCTCCCTAACTTATCGTCGCTACGACATACTCAATCCCCTCCACACTCCTACAATAAATTACATCGTCAGATAACCCCAGCTCAATCACTCCATCTATCACACCGTCAAGATCCCTTGCCAAGACACCAACTACATAACCACCTTCCATATTTACCTTCTGCAATTTCCTCGTCCACTCAAATCCTCTTAACGACGATACTCTCAAACCTAACCAACCCTCATCCACTTCCAAATACACTACATCTGACGGATCCAATACCTTTACTATCCTACTTATTTCATCTGTCACCACCAAATCCACAGCAACCTTCTTTACCTTGTCCCTATAACCTACCAATACATCCCCTAACTCAGGATAACTCATATCATAACCTAATACCCCAACATAAAACTCCCCGTCAAACTCCACATACAACCTGCCACCTATAATCCATGCACCTACTATCCTCTCCCCCTCTGCTACCTCCACAAGCTGCTTTACTCCGGAAACTGATAACATCACCTTTTCTTCCCCTACAATAAAGGGAACAAAATAACACGCAATCCTTACTCTGTCAGTCGCAAAAATACCTCCCTTGTCAAAACATATCACTCTATACTCAACAGAAGAACTGCCCGACGATGCAATCTCCCCTTCCTTTTTCAATACCTTCAACACCTCATCCTTCCAGTCAATTACTACCTCCCTACCCCCTCTACCCTTCACCAAAGGAATAATCCTATTCACCGTTCCATCAACATGTATCTTACTTATCTTTACCTCAACATCATTACCTCTTATAACAAAATACCCCTCTTCCATACCAACACCATAAACTACTCCTGGATCCAATACCTTCACAACATCATAAAACTTCGAAGCTGGAACTACTCCCTCAAAACTTCCCCCATACCATAACTCAAACTCAAAAAAGCCATTACTACCATACACATAACCATCCTTAAAAAAGTGCAACACTCCAAATAATCCTGTCTTTTCCAATTTTTCGTCTGCTACTAACCTCGCTAACTTAACAAGCTTTGGCATTACTATATCCCACTTCATAACCCCTTCCTCCTCTACCCATCTTTTTACACCAAATAATTTCTACTCTTCAACCTATACACCTCCCAATCTCTAAACTGGCTCCACCACTTCTCCATTTCCCTATAATACCAAATACTCCACTTGCCCCTCTCTATACTGTCTTGCAACCTCTCCTCTACATCCTTTACATCCATCTCTTCACTAAATACTTCCTTAGCCACCTCCTTCACTACATCCTCCCCTACCATCTTTACATAATCCAAAAAATACCAACCCTTATCATCCGAAGTTCTCCTCCTTGTCACCTTCACTACAAATAATGACTCAAACGTAAACTCCCCTCCCTTACCTAATAACGGAACAGGAACAAAACCATAAGCACAATACTTTTTCCAACCAGTCGAATCTGCCGAATACAACGGATACCTCCTAAACACTTCCGGTGTCACTGCCCCAAAAATGTGCACTTTCGGATGCGGCTCCCCACCTTCCACTTTTACAAAATTCCTAAACACTCCGTCCATCCACTGCGATATCACTTTCCTACCTCCTACTAAACCTCCCGTCCCCAAATACTCTACCCCTTCCTCTAAATACCTTTCCACAAACCTATAATCTGCCCCATAATGCACTACAGGCATCGGATTTAACCCCTCACCCCTCATCTCCTTCCATATCTCCCAAGTCCTCTCCGGATCAAAAATTACATCCAATACCACATACACATTAACGTTATCCCCAAACTCCTTCAACCACTCCACATACTCCCTCTTATATGCCTCAAACCCCTTACTCTTACTCCAATCCGTCCCTATCACCTCCTTCACATCCGTACTAGTTCCTACATTCTTATTCCACCAACTAAATGCACCACTATCCAACATAACCCATAAACCTCTACCCTTCAATCCCAATAACTTCCCCAAACCCCTCCTGTCATAAAAAGAACCAAGCACTGATGACTCTACCCTTACCATTTGCTCCAATTCACCAGGCGAATTTGTCAATCCTAACAATATCCTCATACAATAACTCCTCCAACTTCTTCCTGTCCTCTTCCTTCACAAACCTTACCTTCCTTACAATACTATCAACATCAATCACTTGCCTCCCCATTGCCCTGTCTTCCTCTAACTCATACTCCACTCCCTTCCGATAAAATAACCTCGGATCCGGGACACCTGCAATCCTTGCCGCCCACCGACTTAACATAGTCGATCCACATTCCTCACATAACACTATCCTACCATCCTCAACCTTAGGCTCGTCACATGAACAAGTCCACTCAAACGGAAACCCTAACCTATAACCTAACCACCATTCCTCCACTTTGGTCAAATTTTCAAACAAATTCACATACTCTACCCTGTCCCATATCAATAAACCATACCTTAACACTTCCCTCATCGACTTCACAAACTTTTCACTATTGTCTGGATACACCCCTGCCTCAGTCATATTGCTCCACCCCGCTACTATATACACTTTGCTATAACCCTTCCATAACTCTTGCTCCGCTAACGATGCCAACACAGCCCAAAACACTAAATTCCTACCCGATACCCAAGCCGTCGTCGTCTTCAACATACCACACTTGCCCGTGCTCACTCCTATACCCACATCCACCAGCTCCGACCTATCCCCACCCAATACATGCCTCAAATCAATTACCCTATACCCCATACCACCTAACTCTGCCTGCTTCTGCACTGCAAGCCTCTCCGCTTCCTCTCCCTTCTGTCCATAATCAAAATGCACTAACTCCACATCATACCCCAACTTCCTTAACAACCACCCAGACAATCCACTATCTATACCACCAGACGCCGACACTAACACCTTCTCCTTACCTAACTTCCCCACCTCCTCTACACACGGATGCACTACCTTCCCAACAAATTCATGCCTCCTCTGCACTCCACTGTCCAAATCCAACTCCCACCATTCCCATCCACCTACCTCATCCACATAATAATCCTCCCATACACATACACCCGTCCTACTAAACCCCGTCAGCCTACTTACTACATCCCATACACTTTCCATTTCACTGTGCAATACAAATCCATACCCCTTCACATACGCTCTCGCTAACGGTCTAAAATTCACCCCATAATATACCCTGCCCAACTTCGTATCTACCAACACAAATGCAAACCCACCCTCCACTCTCTCCATTAACTCTTCCATCCCATACTTAACATACCCATTCAATAACGCCTCACTGTCTACCCTGTACAACCTACCAACATCCTCTACCTCCTTTACAAACCTTTCCGACACTGATCCATTGTGCACCAGCACTAACCCTCCCTTACACAAGGGCTGAAGCACATCCTCATCAGAACTAAACTCTGTCTCCGGCCTCGCTCTACAAAAACCTAATAACAATGACCCCGCCTTCCACCTCTCCTCCACCCATAACAATACCTCCGCCCTCACCTTAGAATAACACTCTGCCCATTTCCTTACCTCTACCTGCCTACCGTCCACTACTGCTACCCCTGTCCCGTCCACCCCCCTCCTTTCCGCACCCAACATTAACTTGTCAATTACATCCAACGGAAACCTGCCTTCCCTATTCCATACCATTACTATTCCACACATACCACCTTACCCCCTACCATATTTCTCCTTCCAATAACTACTGCGAAAATCGCATGCTTCAACCCCAACATTAGCTAACATATGAGGCCATACCCAATAACATCCTCTACACTTCATTACCTCCCTCCTCCATGCCTCCCATACCTCCTCTCCCCTATCCATAAAATCCCATACACTATAACCTACCTCCCCTACCCTATATCCACATACCCTTAACCTACCATCACATTCCACTGATAAATTCTCCACACCAAATCCATACTCCTTCCACCACTTCACATCCTGACTCAATGCCTTGTCTATATTACTCAAATACCCCTTCACTGGCTGAACAAACGGAAACCTTCCCCACTCTTCCTCCAACCTCAATAACGACTCCTCCCATACCCCCCTGTCTCCCTCAGTTAACCACCACCCCTCACCTTCCACCTTACCTACCATAAAATCCTTGTCCCCATGATCCCATTCTACATAATTATAACTCACCTTCCACCTACTATCCTTCACTACATTTTCATCAAACCATACCACCATATCATATAACATCTCCACATTAGCTCTGCTCACCGTTATCAACGATAACACTTCCTCTACTCCATGCTCATACATCCACACCAACCCCTCTAATGCCTCTTCCGCCTTCCTCACTATCTCTCTCCCTTGACCCTCAATTAGCTTGACAGCAGTCTGAGACAACCTACCCTCTGCTTTCATCCTTTCATAAACTTCTGGAATAAAGTCAACACCGGCACTCCAATTCCTTAACCCTACATCCACTAACTTCTCCCTCCACTCCAAAAACAACATCTCCGGACTAGTAGAATACATCCCATACTCTATACCTCTTCCTAATAACCCACCCACTACCACAACCAACTCCTTACCTAACATCAAAGGCTCATTCCCCAAAAACAGAAAAAACTCAATCCCTTGCTCCCTTAATATGTCAATCACTTCCAACCACTCCTCCCCAGACAACCTCCGCATACCAAACCTCTTGCTTCCACAATACGGACACTTCCTTGGACATTCCCTATTCAAAAATACTGACGCTACAACTGCTTTATCACCCATATCCTTTACCTCCTCTCCTGCAAATGAAAATTACCTTCCCTAATTGAACACCCTACTGGGCACTCATTTCACCACTAATTCCTATACTAAATCCTCACCACCTGATAATACCACTTCCCCATACAAATACCTACACTCCAATAACATCCATAACATCCATTCGGCTGCTTCCTGTGGCGATGCTATTCTCTTGGCTGGCAACCACTTCTCCACTTCCTTGACAAATTCCTCATCTGAACCTCCACCTAACTTCGTACCCTTGACATAACCAAAATGTATACATACTACCCTATACTTCCCTACATACTCCCTCGCATAACTTAAAGCTAACATCCTTACCGCTGCCTTCGTTGCTCTATACAACTGGATACCTGCCTGGGGCATCACCCCAGCAACAGATCCTATCACTCCAACTACCCCTCCCTCTTCCATTAACTCACCTGCCAAAGCCAACCCATAATATACTCCCAATACATTTGTCTCCAATACCTCCCTCTCATACCTACCAGGCGCCTCTTCCCAATCAGCTACCCCTGCATTCAAAATCATCAAGTCAAACTTGCCTCCCACCTGCACCACCCATTTCCAATCTTCTAACTTCCTTACATCCAATCCGCTACTCCTACTAAAATTAAAAACTTCCCACCCCCTACTTTCCAATGCCTCTTTCAATGCTTTACCAATGCCTGAACTTGCTCCCGTTACCAATGCTCTCTTCACTACCATCTCCCTATACCTCCCATCCTAACATTTCAAAAAACTTCCTCATCTCTTCCCCTCTCCTACCTCCATACTTACCTTCCTTCCACTTCCTATAATACTCCCTTACCACCTTACTGTCCTCCACCTTCACTTCCATTTCCTCGTCCACTCCATTCAACCTTAACGCCATTATCCGCCTGAAACAAGCTCCACATTCCCCACAAGGCTTCTCTCCTCCACCATAGCAACTCCTCGTCTTTAATAACTCATCCACAGATAAACCCTGCCTCAAATACCATTCCACCATATCCACCTTCGTCATATGCCTGAACGGCGTATCCACCACTACCTCCCTACCCAATAAAAAACTACATACCTCCGTCGCTACCTCAAAAAACCTTTCCGACCTGTCCGGTATCTCCATCTCCCCTTCCTGCACTACCAGCCATACCTTAGTCGACCCATACATCCCCGCTACCAACACAAAAAATAAATTCCTCGCCGGTATATTTGCGTCTGCCTCCTCCCAATTCCTCCCCAAATTCATCAATGTATCGTCAATCACTGTCTCAGGAATCGTCCTCTTCACTGCTTCCAATTCCATAGCCTCATACCTATGCCCTAACCTACAATACAATGTCTTCGGCTTCCCTAAATACCACCACGCCACATAACTGTCCAATCCTCCACTATACAATAATACCTCCATACCCCTCCCCCACTAATACTTCCCAACCAACCACCCAATCATACTTGCCTTCACCCTCTCTTCCACTTCCTTAGTACATCCACCAGCTAACCATTCCCTCACCCATCCCCTCAACACATTCAATAAATCCGCAGGGGGCTTGCCCTCAAATACCAAACTCAACCCCCTTAAATACCAAATAAACATAGCCTGCAACGGCATAAACCTATACTCCAATACCAACGGATACAATACCTCATAAAATGCCTTCCTACGAAACTTCCTCTCGTCTTCCCCATACATCTTCACTACCCTTAACCTGATACCAGAACCACCGCCAACCCCCTCCTCTACCCCTTCCTCTAACCTCTTCAAATGCTCCTCCACTTCCTTCCACTTGCTATAACTTGCCCTTACCTGTATCTCATTCAATACTGCCGCCATCTGCGGACTTAACTCCTGCCGCCACCACCAGTCCTCTACCTTCTTCTTCAATACAGACCCCTTCCTCTTCCCACCCATACCTGACTACTCCTCTACTGAACTACTCTTAACTCTGGTACTACCTCACCCCTTTCCTTGTTAAAAACCATCCTTGACACTTCCATATCTAATACCCTCCTCTGTGAATAATCTACTACACCTCTCTCATACAACCTACTAACACACTCTGTCAACCAGTTCCATACATTATATAAATTCTCCCCAGGATCCACTGCCAACTTCTTCCACATCTTCGGATGCGCATCCAATATACTTACAATCCTCTCTGGCTTCTCTGATACATCCAACCCTTCCCCAAATAATAACTTATACCTGTTCCTCACTCTAAACATCCCAGCTAAAAACATACCACTCCATTCCCCTTCACGACCCAATTCCTCCTCCCACTTCTTAACAAACCTATAACCCGCTATATAAACCATCGCTGAAACAGAAACACTCTTCAATGCTCCCAATACAACCTTCAATACCTCAACCTCCGTCCATACCTTCGGCTCAAAAGATAAATACCTGCCTAAACTCCGTTCATTCAATGACTCCGACCACCTGACATTTGCATCATAAGGCACTACTGCCCCATTCTGGCAAATAAGCCTATACAATCCCTCCGTCCTAAACAATGACGGAACTGGATACTTAGGCACTACACCTATCTCAATCATCACTTCAAATACATCCGAAGGAAATACTTCACCTAACCCCTTCCTCCTCGATACTACAATACCACCTCTGCCAACCTCCGCACCTGCATCTACCAACCTATAGACACCGTTCCTTAACTCCTCTTGCCTCTTCGAATCACTTAACACCTCTTCCCCTACAATAGAAAATACCTCCCCGTCCACAAACATAACCGGAAACCTTTTCTCTGCAAAAGATTCCTCATAGAACTCCCTCACCAATTTGTCAATGCTAGTCCCCAACCTCGATGCTAACGACCTCTTCGCCCCATAACTTAACCTACCTAAGTCTAAATCCTTCCCTCCTATAACCTCAAACCTTACATCCACCATCTTCCCCACCTCCTTCCACTTTTTTAGTCCTTTCCTTTGATATATTATACAACTACATTACAACACCTCGTGCAATAGCTCCCTTATCTCTTGACAACACCTCCTCTCAACCTCCGTTAACTCCCTGCCCAGCCACCACTCCATCCATTCCTCCCCCTTCTTCTTGCTCACCGCAACGCTCCTCAGTGCATTACTAACATCCATATCCCCTACCACTACCTTTAAAAAATCATCACCTACTAAACCCCAATACCTTTCCACTACCCTTAATAACCTACTGCTAAAACTCTCCTCCCTACTATCCCCTAAATACCAATCCCTTAACCCTCCCTCACCATCGTCTCTCATATCCTCCAAAGATGCTATACTCCCCTCCCGCTTCTTCACAAATAACCTATTTTTCAAACTCGTATCCACCACTGACCATAAATAAGTCGTCCACTTCACTCCCTTCGACATAGAATATAAACGCCTCAATGCATCCCATCCATACATCAATACATCCTGCACCAAATCTTCGTCAGCATACATTCCCCTCTTCCTACATTCAGTATACACCATCCGAGTAACAACATCTACAAACTCCTTTGCTTCCACAACCATAACTCACCCCCATTTTATTTATTTAAACTAAACTTCCACCTACCCTTCACCAAATCAAAATCAAACCTAAACTTCAGCACCACTTTTCGTTTACGTTTAAAAAACAACTTAAACTTCCTCAACATACCCCCACCTCCTCTTTTTTATTTTTACTTTACAACCCTTCTACCTCCAACATATCCAAACAATTTGTCTAACACCTCAATTACTTCTTTATCACACCCTCCACACCACACCTCCACACGAGGAACTTCACTTGGAACTACAATAAACCTCGCATTCCCAGCATAACCAGACACCCCAA
>Ga0308395_1000946_pt1 | contig 20671 bp, 21 predicted proteins | sample Hotspr20SampleP4_FD_202097 | JGI IMG/M metagenome (GOLD analysis project Ga0308395, IMG submission 202097) | Hot spring phototrophic mat microbial communities from Mushroom Spring, Yellowstone National Park, Wyoming, United States - 20050930_P4 ...
TAACGAAGATGCTCGTAGTAAGCCACGAAGCGAAGCGGAGTGGCGTCCAAAAGGCGCGGAACGGCACTCCGCTGGCGCTCCGTGCCTGACTACGAACGAAAAATATTAGAGCGCTGATAAGCCCTGCCCACAACTTGAGACCTTGACAAAGAAAAGCCGTCATGATATAATTTCACCAAATTGGATTATTGTTCCAAAAAATGGAACGCCCCCCCTCCTGGTAAGCCAGCGTCGTATGGAAGGTAATCTCACAGTCAAAACCGTCAACCGTCTGGTAGAGATTCTGGATAGTTTCTCCTCCCGCCCATCGGGATGGTCGCTGGTGGAATTGAGCACTCATCTGGGCCTTCCCAAAAGCACCCTCCACCGTTTCCTCGTCGCGCTGGAAACCCACGGCATCCTGCAGCGAGACCCAAGGGACCGCCGCTGGCGGTTGGGATATCGCCCCCTGCTCTGGGGCCGCCTGGCGGCCAACCATGGTGGTCTACATCTGCTAGCGCGCCCCGTTATGGAATCCCTGGCCGCAGCAACTGGGGAGACAGTCCTTCTGACCGTCTACCAGAACGGCGAAGTGGTCTGTATAGAGAAGGTGGACTCTTCCCACGCTGTCCGGCTGGCAATGGACGTTGGGACCCGCCGCCCACCCCATGCCGGAGCTTCCTCCAAGGTCCTGATGGCCTATCTCCCTCCGGAGGAGATTGAAGCCATCATCCGGCATGGCCTGCCCCGTCTCTGCACCCACACTATCACAGACCCCCAGGCCCTCCGGGTGGAACTGGCCCGAATTCGGGAGCAGGGATATGCCTTCAGCATGGAGGAAACCGACGCAGGGGCATGGGGGGTCGCTACCCCGATTCGGAATACCCAAGGCGAGGTCATCGCCGCGATCGGCATTGCGGGTCCGTTGTTGCGGATGAGCGAGGAGCGGGTCCAGCAATACATGCATCTGTGCCTTCAGGCTGCGGAGCAAATTTCGCATTTACTGATCAGTTCCCACTGGGCGGAAAGGAGGTAAGACGGGGGAGAAAACACGTCCAGAACTTCACAAAGTACCCACAACGGGAAACGTAAAGCACAAATTCCATCACGAAGGAGAAGGAGGAATACCAAATGAAAGGGCGAATCTGGCACATCCTGGCCGTGCTGACGGTGCTCTCGTTCCTGGTCGCGTGTGGGCCGAAGACGCCCGCAAAGCCCAAACTGCCCGAGAAAATCGTCGTGGGATGTTTGGAGCCGCTAACCGGCGCGCATGCCGTCTTCGGCACTGAGGCGAAAATCGGGATGGAGATCGCCGTCCGCCACATCAACGAATCGGGTGGCATCCAGTCCATGGGAGGTATCCCGCTGGAACTGGTGGTGGAGGACGCCGGAGAAACGGCGGACAGTGCCCGGCTGGGAGCGGAGAGCATCATCAGCAAGCACCGCCCCGTCGCCATCCTGGGCCTCTACATCAGCCGGATGACAATTGCGGCCTCGGAGGTCACTGAGCGGGAGAAAGTCATCCTGGTCGCCGACGCGCTGGTGGATAGCGTCACTCAGATCGGGCGCCGCTACCTCTTCCGCCCCGCCCCTAAAGCCAGCCAGCACGGGGCTACGGCAGTGGAGTTCGTGGTCGCTGCCGCCAAAGAAGCAGGCGTCTCTATGAATCGGGTGGCCATCCTGAACGAGGACTCTTCCTTCGGGCGGAGCAACGCAATTGGCGCGGTTCAGGCCGCCCTGGATAATGGCCTGACCATCGTCTACCAGAAAGAGTACCCCTTTGACATTGCGGACGTCTCCTCCATCATCGCCGGCATCAAGGCCGCCCAGCCGGACTTCGTCGTCCACTGCCCCTATTTTATGGACGCCATCCTCTTCGCCAACACCTTCAAAGAGGCCCAGGCCATCCCCAAGTTTGTCGCCGGGATGGGCGCCTGCGGTTACACTGACCCCGAGTCCATCAAAGCACTGGGAGCAACGGCGAACTACTACGTCAACACCTACAGTTACAACCCGGCCAAGAACACCCCCCAGAACCGCAAGTTCGTGGAGGAGTTTAAGGCCCAGGTCGGCCATATCCCCACCGAGGCGGCCGGGATGAACTACTACGCGATGTGGGTCCTCAAGGAAGCACTGGAACTCTCCGGCCAGATGTTCCCGGATGACCCGCTGAATCCAGATAACCTCCGACAGGCCTTCCTGAAACTGGACCTGACCTCCGGGCCGGCTGTAGAGACCTACCCCACGGACCACATCGCGTTCACCGAGACGGGGGATAACCCCTACGCCCGCGCCGTTGTGCTCCAGGTCATCAACGGGGAGCCGAAAGCGGTCTGGCCCTTTGAGTACGCTGAGGCGAAGCCCGTCTTCCCGCGGCCGGATGCCAACTATTAGACCTGACGGGTGCCGGACTCCGACGGGAGTCCGGCACCCCTTCCCATTTCCTCCACCGGAGGCAGGATGACCAATACACTCCTGCAAAACCTCATCAACGGCGCCCTGACCGGCTGCATCTACGCCCTGATCGCGCTGGGTCTTTCCCTCATTTTCGGGGTGATGAACGTAGTCAACTTCGCCCACGGAGACTTTGTGATGCTCTCCATGTACCTTACGTTCTGGATCGGCCTGTGGGCGGAAGCGGACGCGGTCTTCACTCCCCTGTTGACCTTCCCGGCTCTCTTCCTGATCGGGCTGCTGGCCTATTATGCACTGATTGACCGGACTCTCCGTCAACGCTATGTGACGCAGATCGCGGTGACAGTGGGATTGATGACATTTCTGCGAGCACTGGCGCAACTGATCTGGAAGGCTCAGCCACGGGCCCTACCCTACTCTCTGATTCAGGGGAGTATCCAGATCGGCCCGTATACGATCCTCGCCTCCCGGCTGGTCTCCGCAGCTGTGAGCGTTCTGGCTATTCTGGGGGTCTATCTCTTCCTCTCCCAAACGTGGGCAGGGCGGGCGATTCGGGCCGCGTCGGACGACCTGGACGCCGCATCGCTGCTGGGTGTCCCCTACCGTCAGACTTACGCGCTGGCCTTCGGCCTGGGCTCCGCGCTGACGGCCATCGCCGGTGGCCTGCTGATGACCTTCCAGCAGGTGGACCCCACGATGGGAGTCCGGTTTGGGCTGTTAAGTTGGTGTGTGCTGGCAATGGCCGGCCTGGGGTCCATTCCAGGATTGCTGATCTCCGGTATCATCGTCGGAGCAGCGGAGGCCATCGGGATGTCCCTCTGGGACCCCCGGGCCCGCTCCCTCATCGTCTACCTGCTCTTCATCCTCGTCCTCTGGCTTCGTCCCCGAGGACTCTTCGGGAGGAAGTGATGCGGAGAACCCGCAAGGATTGGAACCTCATCCTGATAGTCGCGCTGCTGGGGGTCGCCGTCCTCCTGCCCCTCGCCGTTCGTTCTAACCAGTACACCCTGGTCCTGCTGACCACCATTCTGCTCTATGGAGTGCTGGCCACCGCCTGGAACGTTATCGGCGGCCTGGCCGGCCAGCTGGACCTGGCCGCCGGGGCCTATCTTGGCCTGGGAGCCTTCACCACCGGTACTCTGCTGATCCGCTGGAACATTTCTCCCTGGTTGGGGATGATTCTGGGAGGGCTGGTCGCCATCGGGTTCGCCTTTCTGGTCGGATACCCTCTCTTTCGTTTTGGGGTGAAAGAGGTCTGGTACGCGCTCTCCTCCGCCGCCCTGGTAGAAGTTCTGCGGGTGACCTTCCTCATCTGGAGCGCGGTCGGGGGACCGGTGGAGCGCTACCTCCCGTACCACGAATGGTCCCTCTACCATCTCCGCTTCGCGACATATATGCCCTTTTACTATATTATGCTGAGCATGCTGGTGCTGGCTTTACTGGTCAACCACTGGATCCGCCACTCCAGGCTGGGTTACTACTTGATGGCCCTGGGGGAGAACGAGGAGGCCGCCGAGGTGTTGGGGGTCAATACTCAGGGCTGTAAACTGCAAGCGCTGGCAATCTACGCCTTCCTGGTTGGCATGACCGGGGGCATCTATGCCTGTATGTACGGCTTTATCCACCCCAATTTTTTCAGCGGCCCGATGAGCACAGAAGTGGCTATCCTGGGCATCGTCGGCGGGCTGGGCATCACCTACGGGCCGGTCATGGCCGCGATCCTGCTGGTCAGTGTGCGGGAGTTTCTACGCGCCAACCTGGGTGGTCAACTGGAAGGGCTCTACCTGGTGGTCTATGCGGCGGTGCTCATCCTGATCGCTCTGTTCCGCCCCCAGGGACTGGGCCCCCTGGTCCGTCAGGCCTACGACCATCTCCTATCGCGGGTTGCAAAGGAGTAAAAGCATGTCGGCGCCCATCCTCCAGGTCTCTCAACTCACCAAACGGTTTGGAAACCTGGTTGCCCTCAACAACGTGAGTCTGGAAATTCGGAAGGGGGAGATTTTCAGCATTATCGGTCCTAACGGGGCGGGCAAGACCACGCTCTTTTTCAACATCATTGGCCTGCAGAAACCGGACGCGGGCCGGGTCCTCTTCAACGGCACCGACATTACCGGAAAGCCACCCCATAAAATCTGCGGCCTGGGGATTACCTGCACCTTCCAAGTCCCTCGGGCCTTCGCCAACATGACTGTGGAGGAAGCCGTCCGCGTCGGCGCGTATTGGCGGTACCAGGGTCGGGAGATGCTGCGGAAGGTGGATGAGGTCCTCCAGATTTGCGAACTGGAAGAGTACCGCCACCAGCGGTGCTGCGACATGGGACTGGCCCCGCTGCGGCGGGTGGAACTGGCACGCGCCCTCGCCACCGAGCCAGCCCTCCTGCTGCTGGACGAAGCCGGGGCCGGGCTGAACCCCGCGGAACTGACCGGGCTGATGGATATCTTGCGCCGGCTGAATGAAGAGAAACGCATCACCCTTTGCATTGTGGAGCATGTGATGCAGATGGTGATGGGCCTGGCCCAACGCATCGTCGTCCTGGACTACGGCGAGGTCATCGCCGAAGGAACCCCCCAAGAAATCAGCACCAACTCACGGGTGATAGAGGCCTACCTGGGAAAGGGGGCTGTATGCTGAACGAACTCCTTCGCGTGGAACAACTCTCCGGCGGATACCACCGCGTCCCAGTCCTGAACGAGGTCTCCTTCCACGTCCGCGAAGGAGAGATGGTGGCAATTATCGGTCCCAACGGAGCAGGGAAAACAACGCTGCTGAAGACCATTTCCGGCCTCATTCAGCCAGCATCCGGGCGAATTTTCTTCAATGGACACGATATCTCCGGCCAACCTCCCCACGCCATCAGCCGAATTGGAATCGCCCACGTGCCAGAAGGCGGGCGATTATTTCCCAATATGAGCGTGATGGAAAACCTGTTGATGGGAGCATACGGCAACCGGGAGATTCTAAAAACCGGAATTTTGGACGAACTGTTTGAACTGTTCCCCCGCCTAAAGGAACGCCGGCACCAACTGGCCCGTACGCTGAGCGGCGGGGAGCGCCAGATGCTGGCCATCGCCCGGGGGATGGCCTCCCGACCGCGGCTGCTGATGCTGGACGAGCCCTCGCTGGGACTGGCGCCGGTCCTGGTGGAGACCATTTACGACCGACTGCGGGTCCTGCGGGAGCGGGGACTAACCATTCTACTAGTGGAGCAGAACGTCCATCACCCCCTGTCGCTGGCAGACCGGGGGTACGTGCTGGAAAACGGGCACATTGTCCTGGAGGGCGCGTGTACTGCCCTTTCTCAGAACCCCCATATCCGACAGCACTATCTTGGTTTGTGAGGAGCACAGAGAATGGCAAATGGGTCTGTGATTCCCTTTACCCGCGGGGTTCCCCCCGCCGAATCGTTCCCGAAAGCGAAACTGGCAGAATGTGCAACTACTGTATTGATGGAGCACGGAGACGAAGTGCTACAGTACGGCCCGGCCTGGGGCTTTCGTCCCCTGCGCGCCCACATTGCTGCAGAAACTGGTGCCCATGAAGACCAAGTCGTCCTGGGGCAAGGGTCCCTCCAATTGCTGGACCTGCTGGCCCGGATGCTGGTCCGCCCTGGCGACGTCGCCTATACGGAAGAGCCCTCCTACGACCGGGCTATCACCGTCCTGCGGCGGGCCGGAGCGCGGGTCGTGGGCATCCCCCTCCAGGATGACGGGCCGGACCTGGAGGCTCTGGAGGAACGACTGCGGGGCGGCGAGCGCCCCATCCTTTTCTACCTGGTCCCCGATTTCCAGAACCCCAGTGGGTCCGTCATGGCGGCAGCGAAGCGGCAGCGGGTTGCCGAACTGGCCCGGCAGTACGGGTTCTGGGCCGTGGAAGACCTCCCCTACCGCCGCCTCCGCTACCGGGGTGTAGACCTCCCCACCCTGCGAGACTTCACCCCGGAGCGCGTCGTGCAGATGTCCTCCTACAGCAAACTCATCAGCCCGGGGCTGAGAGTCGGTTACGCTATCGTGCCCCCCGACCTGACAGAGCCGCTGGTGAAGATGGCGGAGGACACCTACATCAATGCCAGTTACCTCAACCAGGCCATCGTCTACGAGTTTATCCGTCGGGGCTGGATGGAGTCACACCTGGAGTACCTGAAGACCCTCTATCGCCCCCGGCTGGAGGCGATGCTGGACGCGCTGGAGGAGCACTTTGGGGACAGAGCAACCTGGCACCGCCCAGACGGCGGCTTCTTCGTAGGGCTGTACCTCAATAGCCCGGTGCGGGCAGAGGACCTGCTCCGGCGGGCTCAGGAGGCCGGCCTCCGGCTGACCGACGGTCGGGGCTTCTTCGCCAACGGCGGCGGCGATGGCTTCATCCGCCTCCCCTTCTGCGCGCTGACGCCGGAGGAAATTCAGGAAGGCGTCCGCCGACTGGCAACACTGGTATAGGAGCACAACGATGACCAATATGAAAGGTGCCGACATCCTGGACGGTGCTCAGTTTACCCGTGAGGAACTGGACCGGATTATGGACGTCGCCGCGGAGTTCCAGGCCCGCCTCCAGCGGACCCCCTCCCTGGACCTCCTGCGCGGCTACGTCTTGGCGACCCTCTTCTTTGAGCCCAGCACCCGGACCCGCCTCTCCTTTGAGACGGCCATGCACCGCCTGGGCGGGAGCGTCGTCGGCTTCTCCTCGGCCGAATCCACCTCGGTGGCCAAGGGGGAAACCCTGGCCGATACCGTCCGGACGGTGGATCAGTACGCCGACGTCATCGTCATCCGCCACCCCCAGGTCGGGTCGGCGAAAGCCGCAGCGGAGGTGGCGGAGCATCCCGTCATCAACGGCGGCGACGGGGCCGGGCAGCACCCCACCCAGGCCCTGCTGGACCTCTACACCATCCGCGCGGAGAGGGGCCAGGTGGACGGCCTGACTATCGCCCTCTGTGGCGACCTGAAGTTCGGCCGAACGGTCCACTCCGGGGTCTGGATTTACCGTCACTACCACTGTCGCCTGATTCTGGTGAGCCCCGAACCGCTGCGGATGCCCGCGGACATCGTCGCCGCGCTGCGGGCGGAGGGGGTGCGGGTGGAGGAGACGACGGACCTGGAGGCCGCACTGGCCGAGGCCGACGTCCTCTACATGACCCGCATCCAGAAGGAGCGCTTCGCCGACCCCGCCGAGTACGAGCGGCTGAAGGGAAGTTACATCCTCACCCGGGAGATGATAGAGCGGGTGAACCCCCGGGTGACGGTGATGCACCCCCTCCCCCGGGTGGACGAGATCGCGCCGGACGTGGACGGGTTGCCCAACGCCGCCTACTTCCGCCAGGCCCGCAACGGCGTCTACGTCCGCATGGCCCTTCTGGCGCTGGTGTTGGGGCGAATCGGGGAGGGCGTGTGGGTGTGAACGTGGGGCAACTGCTTGCAGTTGCCCTACATTTTGGGGAGAGAAATGCGAATTACATATGATCCTCAAGTGGATGCCCTCTACATCCGTTTTGTGGACGAGCCCGTGGAGGTAATCACTCATCGGCTTTCCGAGGACGTGGCAGTGAACTACGCCCCCGATGGGCGCATCGTGGGGATAGAGATTCTGGATGCCTCGGAGTACGTGTTCCCTTCTGTCCAGGAACGGCGAATTTGGGTCCACAACCTGGAAGCGGTTCCCGCTTAGAAGAGGAGGTTTTATGATTGAGCCACGAGTAGCAGACCTGACCGTAAAGTGTAAGGTAGATAGTCAGGGGAAAAAAACTTCTTCAGGGGTCAGTAACGTCAAATCGGGTATTCGCCGGTAATGGTCCGGATTGCGCGTGAGGATCGGCAGCCCATAAGCCAGGCAGGTGCCCGCGATGAGAATATCGGGCAGCCCGATTAGATTGCCCTGGCCTGAGAGCAGCCGCCAGACCCCGGCCGCCTCCTCCGCGCTTCTCCGATCAAACGGCAAAACGTCTATGACGTCGGTCAACACGGAAATCAGTCGCTCCTGACGGTCTGAACGGATGCCCACTGCTTTCAACTCATACAACGTAATCGCTGTCATCGCACAGGAGAAGCGCAGGCAAGCCGCCCGCAGGACATCCGTCCGACGCCGGAGGTAATCAATGATAATGTCCGTATCTACGACCAGTTGGAGAGGTGCCATCCGGCCCACATCTCCTTCCGGGCATATTCAAATGCCGCTTCGTCCTCCTCCGTCCAGGCTCCATAGAGAGTGTCCAGTGCCTCCACGAGGCGGCGCATCCTGCTTTCCATTTCCGTCGGGCGGCTGTCATCTTTGGGACGGATCAGGACGACCTCCCCTGGCTTGACTCCCAGTTCCAGGAGGAGAAGGCGCGGGATAATCAGGTCGCCTCCTTCGTAGACCTTCTCAATCACCGCCATCGGATACCTCCACTTGGCATGGTGTACCGTAAGGGAGTATAACACACTCTGACCCTGACCGCAAGACAGATGACTGTAGGACAACTGCTCGCAGTTGTCCTGCAAACCTGCAGCGCAGGCCGACAGGCCTGTATGCGGGCTGACCGCCTGCACTACATTTCGGAGTCGGGAACTATGGAGGATCAATTCCACATCGTCGGCAAAATCACCCCGCGCAAAGACGCCATCGCGCGGGTCACCGGACGGGAACTCTATTCGGTGGACATCATCCTTCCCCGGATGCTCTACGGGCGCATCGTCGCCAGCCCCTACGCCCACGCCCGAATCCGGAGCATAGACCCCCGCCCGGCCGAGGCCCTGGGCGCCGTCGTCATCACCTGGGACGACGTCCCCCACGTCCGCTTCAACCAGCGCATCGTCACCGTCCCCGCCGTCCTGCACCGGGATACCACCGTCCTGGCCGATAAGGTCCGCCGCCTGTGGGAGCCCGTCGCCGCGGTCGCCGCGGAGACGGAAGCCCTGGCGGAAAAGGCCGCCCGCGCCGTGCGGGTGGAGTACGAGCCCCTCCCCGTCCTCACCGACCCCATAGAGGCCATGCGGCCCGGCGCCGTCCCCATCCACGAGACCGTCCTCTGGGGCGATAAGGAAATCCCGATTGAGAACAACATCGCCTGCATGCGCCAGATAGAAGAGGGAGACGTGGACCGGGCCTTCGCCGAGGCCGACGTCGTCGTGGAGGGGACCTTCCGTACCCACAAAATCTACCATATGCAACTGGAGCCCAAGACCGCCGTCTGTCGCCCGGAGCCGGACGGTGGCCTGACCGTCTGGGCCACTACTCAGTCCATCCACAACGTCCGCATCCTGCTGGGGCAGATTTTCGGCATCCCCCTGAGCAAGATCAACGTCATCCGCATCCCCGTGGGCGGGACCTTCGGCTCCAGCATCCAGATGAACACCCCCATCCCCATCTGCGCCGCACTGGCCCTCAAGGCCGGCCGTCCCGTGAAGTTGAGCCTGACCCGCGAGGAGGATTTCTACGAGCACGTGGATTACCCCGTCCAGGTCCACCTGAAACTGGCCGCGCGGGCCGACGGGACGCTCCTGGGGGCCGAAATGGAACTGGTCACCGACATCGGCGCGCACAACATCCAGCCCTACTCCTTCCTGGGCGTCTGCGTCGGCTGGCTGGTCTCCCTCTACCGGCTCCCCAACGTCCGCTACAAGGGGATCGCGGTCTACACGAACAAGACCCCGTCCTGCGCCAAGCGGGGCTTCGGCAACCCCCAGATCACCTTCGTGGTGGAGTCGCTCATGGACGAACTGGCGAACCGGCTGGGGCTGGACCCGGTGGAGTTGCGGCGGAAGAACTACGTCGGCCTGGGCGACACCTTCTGGGGACAGGGGCCGCTGGTCCGCTCCATCGTCCAGAGTGACGGGGTGCCGGAACTGCTGGAGGAGGGGAAGCGAATCATCGGCTGGGACCGCCGTCAGCCGCCGGAGGCGAAGACGGGCCGCTACCGCCGGGGCATCGGCATGGCGCGGGGGTTCCACACGTCCAGCGCGGGCGCCCCTCAGCCCGGTGACGTCATTGACTACTCCGGCGCGATGGTCAAGGTCAACCAGGACGGGTCGGTGGACGTGATCACGGCGGTGATGGACCACGGCGGGGGGACGCTGGAGGCCATTGCCAAACTGGTGGCGGAGGTGCTCTGCGTGCCGCTGGAGAAGGTGAACATCGCCGCCGCCGGCACCACGACGACGGTCTACGACGTGGTCACCCACGCCACGCGCGGCGTCTACGCGGGCGGCGGCGCGGCGGTCCGGGCCGCGCAGAAAGTCCGCCAGGAACTCCTGGAGACGGCGGCCCGTTACCTGAACGTCATGCCCGACGCGCTGACGATTCGGCTGGATGAGGACCTGGGCCAGGGGGTCATCTACGCCCCGTCCATCCCGGAGCGCCGGATGACAATTGCCGAGGTCGCCACCCGCTGCTGGACGGAGAGTTGGAAGACCATTGCGGCGGTGGAGAGTTACCGGCCCACCAGTTGCCCGCCGGCCTATATGACCGCCTTCGTGGAGGTGGAGGTGGATACGTGGACCGGCGTCATCCGGACGGTGCGGGCGGCCCTGGGCAGCGACTGCGGGACGGTGATCAATCCAGACCTGGCCGCGGGGCAGTTGGAGGGGGGCCTGCACATCGGCGCGGGGTTTGCCCTCTACGAGGACAACCCCTGGGACGAGCAGGGGCGGACGCTCTCGCGCGGGTACATGGTGGACGCCAAAATCCCCGGCGTCTGCGAGAGCCCGACGGTGGACAACCTCGTCACGTACTTCGCCCACACCTACGAGCCGACGGGGCCGCTGGGGGCGAAGGGCATCGGCGAGGCGGCGTCCAACCCCGTCGCGGCGGCCTACGCCAACGCCGTCTACAACGCCATCGGCGTCCGCTTCTACGAGTTGCCCATCACGCCGGAGAAAGTGCTGGCAGCGCTGAAAGGACAGGGAAACCACGAAGACACCAAGACACAAAGTTAAAATAATTGTAACTACCACCCACGAACCGTTTCTTTAAAACCACGAAGGCCTCGCCCTGAGGGCTCGGCCCGAAGGGACACGAAGGCCGCACAAAGGGCCACGAAGGATAATATTTTATCCCTTTGTGCCCTTGTGGTAGGTAATTACAAATAATTTTTTCTTCGTGTCTTCGTGTCTTTGTGGTGAGCAATGAATGCGTATGAGGGAAACGATGCATATCACGAATTCCCACATTCTGGTGCACGAGTTTGATTATCTGGAGCCGACCTCGGTGAAGGAGGCGGTCGGGTTGCTGGACCGGTACGGGCCGGAGGCGCGGGTGCTGGCGGGCGGGACGGACCTCATCGTCCAGATGAAAATGGAGCGGCTGGCCCCCCGGTACGTCGTCTCCATCGGCCGCGTCCCCGGACTGGACGGGATAGAGGCCCGGAACGGCCACACCCGCATCGGCGCGCGCACGTCCATCCGGACGCTGCGCAACGACCCGTGGGTGCGGGCCCGCTACCCGGTCCTGGCGGAGGCCTGCGCGTCCTTCAGCACGACGCAGGTCCAGGTCATGGGCACCCTCGGCGGGAACCTGGGCAACGCGTCCCCCGCGTCCGACACGGCCCCCGCCCTCATCGCGTACGGCGCGGAGGCCGTCCTCCGCGGGCCGAAGGGGGAGCGCCGTCTACCGGTGGAGGAGTTCTTCCTGGGGCCGGGGCGGTCCGTTCTGGAGCCGGGGGAACTGCTGGTGGCGGTGGAGTTGCCGCCGCCACGTCTGGGGACGGTCGGGGCGTTCCTGAAAATCACCCGCGTCACGGCCGACCTGGCGAAGGTCAATGCCGCCGTCGTGCTGGTCCGGGAGGGCGACCGCGTCGCCGACGCGCGGCTGGTCTTCGGGGCCGTCGCGCCGACCCCGCTGCGGGCCCGGAAGGCGGAGGCCGTCCTCATCGGCCAGGCCTTCGGCGAGGAGGCCGTCCTGGAGGCCGCACGGGTCGCCTCGGAGGAGGTCCGCCCGATAGACGACGTCCGCTCCGCGGCCTGGTACCGGCGGGAGATCACCCGCGTCCTGGCCTATGACGGCCTGCACCGGGCCTGGGAGCGGGCCGGACAGCCCGCCGGACCGTCTCCGGCGGCGCCCGCTTCTCCGCCGTCGGCTGCTGCCCCGCCCCGCGCGCCCCGCCACATCCGCGCCGACCAGGAGGTGGAGGTCCACCTGACGGTGAACGGCGAGCGGCGGCGGGTGTGGGTGGCCCCCAATGAACTGCTCCTCAACGTCCTGCGGGAGAAACTCCACCTGACCGGCACCAAGTACGGCTGCGGCATCGGCGAATGCAGCGCGTGCACTGTCCACGTGAATGGCCGCCTGGCCCTCGCCTGTCTGGTCCTGGCCGTCGCGGTTGACGGGAGCGAGGTCCTGACGGTGGAGGGACTGGCGGGACGGGACGGGAAACTCCACCCCCTGCAGGAGTCCTTCATCCAGCATGCCGCCTTCCAGTGCGGCTACTGCACCCCCGGCATGCTGCTGACGGCGAAGAGTCTGCTGGAGGAGGTCCCCCACCCCACCGAGGAGGACGTGCGGGACTACCTGAAGGGGAACCTCTGCCGCTGCACGGGCTACGCGGCAATCGTGCGGGCGGTAATGGGCCTCACACAAAGACACAAAGACACAGAGGTGTAAAAAAATCTCTGTGTCTTTGTGTCTTGGTGTGAGGAAAAATGGTAACTATTCAGCCGATTGAAATCGTCCTCCCCTGGGCACTTCGTGCCGATTGTCGGCCTCCGCCGACAACCCTTAGTGCGCATTATGAGAGCGCTGGTCGGCGAAGGCCGACCAAAGGCCTGCGGCCCGGGAAGGGTGACCTCAGTCCGCGCTGAATAGTTGAAAAATCTGCGTCCCAATCCTCAAAGGAGGCATGATGTTGCCCGAATTTGAACTGCTGATGCCCCGGACGCTGGCGGAGGCGCTGGAGATGCTGGCCGAGCGGGCGCCGGACGGGATGCCCATGGCGGGCGGGACCAACGTCATCCCTGACCTGCGGGGCGGGCGCTACCGGCCTGCGTGTCTGGTCAACGTGGCGGGGTTGCCCGAACTGAGCGGCATCCGCCAGGAGGACGGGATGCTGGTCATCGGCGGCGGGGTGACGGTCGCCGAGGTTCTGGAGGACCCGCTGGTCGCCCGGTATGCCCCGGTGCTCCGGGAGGCGGCCCGGACCCTGGGCAGCCCCCTGGTCCGCAACCGGGCCACCGTCGCCGGGAACCTGGCCAACGCGTCCCCCGCGGCCGATATGGCCCCGCCGCTCCTGGTGCTGGACGCGGAGGTGGAACTGGCCAGCCGGGAGGGCACCCGCCGCGTCCCCCTGAAGGACTTCTTCCTGGGCGTGCGGCGGACCGTCCGCCAGCCCCACGAGTTGATCACCGCCATCCGCGTCCCCCTGCCCCCTGCCACCGCCCGCGCTCGTTTCTTCAAGGTCGCGCTGCGGAAGGCCGACGCCATCGCAGTGGTGAACAGCGCGGTGCGGGTGGACCTGGGGTACAACGGTTCCTGCCAGACGGCGCGTATCGCCCTGGGCGCCGTCGCCCCGACCCCCATCCGGGCCTGGGAGGCGGAGCGCGTGCTGGAGGGCCAGTCCCTCATGCCGGAGGTCATCGCCCAGGCTGCCCGTCTGGCTGCGGAGGCCACTCGCACCATTGACGACATCCGCGGCTCCGCGGCCTACCGCCGACATGTCACGGAGGTGCTGGTGCGGAGGGCGCTGGAAGGGATTGGAGTAGGGATTATGGAGTAGGGAGTATGGGGAAGATTGACGGTTTCCAGCAACTGGATGCATGGCAAGAGGCCCACGCCCAAAAGGAACTGCTGGCACAGGCCGAGACCGTCGGCAAGATTCTGAACGGCCTGATTGCCAGCACTGAGCGCCGTCGCGCTGCCCCTCTAATCCCTACTCCCTACTCCATACTCCCTAATCCACACCCCCTACTCCGAGGAGGCAACATGCAACCCAAACTGATCACCCTGACCATCAACGGCCGGACTCATCAGGTCGCGCTGAGGCCGAACGTCACGTTGCTCCACGCCCTGCGGGACCTGGGGTATACGGACGTCAAGAATGGCTGCGAGAAGGGAGACTGCGGCGCCTGCGCCGTCCTGCTGAACGGCCGGGCTGTCAATAGTTGCCTGGTGCTGGCCTGGCAGGCCGACGGCGCCGAAATCACCACCGCCGCCGGACTGGGGACGGTGGACCGTCCCCATCCCATCCAGGAAGCGCTGGCGGATAGCGGTGGGGTCCAGTGTGGCTTCTGCATTCCGGGGATTGTGGTCTCAGCGAAGGCGCTGCTGGACCGGAATCCCAACCCCACCGAGGAGGAAATCCGGGAGGCCATCTCCGGCAACCTGTGCCGGTGTACCGGATACACCCTCATCGTGGAGGGAATCAGAAGAATCATAGAATCAAAGAATCAATAGAATCGCTGATTCTTCTGATTCTCCTGATTCTTCTGATTCTCCTGATTCTTCTGATTCTTCTGATTCTTCTGCAGGAGGCAGAAATGACCTATGAGGAATGGGAGGCCAGCGTCCACGTCCGTATCAGGCAGGAAACGATCTGGCAGTTCTTTGGATACCGCAAGGCCTTGTTTCTCTACGACCTGGCCTGGGAAGATTGTGAGAAATTGAGGCGAGACTTCAGAGGGAGGGCCATTGCCGACCAATTGATCCGAAGTGCCGGCTCGGTCTGTGCCAATCTGGAAGAGGGACACGGACGTGGGTACGGCAAGGAGCGGGACTGGTTCTTCAACGTGGCGCTGGCCTCTGCCCGGGAGACGAAAGGGTGGTACTGGCGGGCCCGCCGACTGCTCCCCCGAGAGGTTCTGGAACATCGTCTGGCCCTGGTGGACGAAATCATCGCCCTCATCGTCACCGAACAGCGCCAGCAGCAAACCCGTCGCCTACCCCAGGCCCGCGTCTCCCGCCGCTAACTTCCGATCTCTGATTCTCCGATTCCCTGATTCTCTGATTCTCTGATTCTTTGATTCTCTGATTCTTTGATTCTCTGATTCTTTGATTCTCTGATTCTCCGATTCTCCGATTCCCCTGGGGAGGAACCATGGCCAATTTCAAAGTGGTGGGCAAACCCATCCGTCGCTTTGATGCCCTGAGCAAGGCCGTCGGGGCCACCGTCTTCGCCGACGACTTCAAGATGCCGGGTATGCTCCACGGCAAGGTCCTGCGCAGCCCGTACCCCTCGGCCCGCATCGTCCGCATAGACCCCAGCCGGGCCCGCGCCCTCCCCGGCGTCGTCTGCGTGCTGACCGCCGCCGACATCGGCTACGCCAAAATGGTCGCCGACATCCCCGGCCAGACCGGGCAACGGGAACGCCGGGGCTCCGAGACCCCCGTCCTGGCCTGGGACCGGGTCCGCTACAAGGGCGAGGCGGTGGCCCTGGTCGCCGCCGAGACCGAAGAGATCGCCGAGAGGGCCCTGGACCTGATAGATGTGGAGTACGAGCCCCTGCCCGGCGTCTTTGACCCGCTGGAGGCGATGAAACCGGGCGCGCCGGTCGTCTTTGAGCCCGATAACATCGTCGCCCGGTGGCGCATCCGCAAGGGCGACATTGAGGCCGGCTTCGCCGCCGCCGACCTCATCATTGAAAACACCTACCGGGTCCCCTTCGTGGAGCACGCCTACATGGAGCCCGAGTCGGGCGTCGCCTGGGTGGATGAGCGCGGCGTCATCAACATCCGGGTCTCCACCCAGGTCATGGAGCACTTCCGTACCGTCGCCCGGACGATAGGTGTGCCCCAGAACCGGGTCCGCATCCAGGGCGCGTTCGCCGGTGGCGGCTTCGGCGGCAAGGAGGACATCACCGTGGAGGTCTTCCTGGCCCTGCTGGCCCTGCACACCCGCCGTCCCGTCCGCCTGGCCTACACCCGTGAGGAGTCCATCCTGGCCCACTCCAAGCGCCACCCCTACATCATGCGCTACCGGACCGGGGTCAAACGGAACGGGCGCATCACGGCGCTCCAGGCGGAACTGATCGCCGATTCGGGCGCGTACCCGTACCTGAGCCCCTACGTCTCCCTCTACTCCACGGTTATGGCAACCGGCCCGTACCGGATAGACAACGTCTGGGTGGATACCGTCGCGGTGGCGACGAACAACCCGTTCACCAGCGCCTTCCGGGGCTTCGGAGGGCCCCAGCCGTGCTTCGCCTACGAGCGACAAATGGACGAGATTGCCCGTGCGCTGGGGCTGGACCCGCTGGAGGTGCGGCGGATCAACTATCTGCGGACGGGCGACACCACAGCCACCGGGCAGGTGGTCCACAGTGCGGTCCTGCTGGAGGAGTCGGCGCGGCGGGCGCTGGAGGCGCTGGGCGAACGGACACCCGACCGGGGGCCGATCCGGGTTGGCCGGGGCTTCGCGTCCTACTTCCAGAGTTACGGCCGCCTGATGTGGCTCCACGACACGTCCCAGGCCTGGGTGGGCCTGGAACTGGACGGGACGGTGGTCATCCGCTGCGGCGCGCCGGACCCTGGCGGCGGACAACTCTCCAGCCTCTGCCAGATTGCCAGCGAGGTCCTGGGCGTGCCGCTGGAGAACGTCGTCGCCTATACCCCGGACACGGCACTCACCCCGCTGGCGGGCACCACCACCGCCACCCGTCAACTCTACATGTCCGGCAACGCCGTCCTGCAGGCCGCCACGGCCATCCGCAAGACCCTGCTGGAGCGGGCGTCCAGGTACTTTGAGGAGGACCCAGACGACCTGGACCTGGCGGACGGGCGGGTGTTCGTCAAGAACGACCCGGACCGGTCCATGCCGCTGGCGGACCTGGTGCGCATCTGTGCGGCAGAGGGGTTGCCCCTCTCCCACCTGGCGATGTTCAAGGCCCCCTTCCGCGACCCTATAGACCCGGAGACCGGTCAGGGGGACGTCTTCCCGGACTTCACCTTCGGGACCTTCGCGGTGGAGGTGGCGGTGGACACGGAGACGGGACAGGTGGAGGTCCTCAAGAGCGTGGCCTGCCACGACGTGGGGCGGGCCATCAATCCCGCCGCCGTCATCGGGCAGATACAGGGGGGAAGCCACCAGGGGCTGGGGTACGCCCTGATGGAGAACCTCATCGTGGAGAACGGGGAGATCAAGACCCCGTCGCTTTCGGAGTACCTGATCCCCACCTCGGTGGACTACCCGACGACGCAGGTCATCCTGCTGGAATCGGGGACGGGCGTGGGGCCGTTCGGGGCCAAAGGCATCGGCGAGCCCGCGCTGACGCCTGTCGCGCCGGCGGTGGCCAACGCGGTGGCGGATGCCATCGGGGTGCCCATCAACGAACTCCCCATCACGCCGGAGCGGGTGCTGCGGGCGCTCAGGTGACCAACGTGCCAGGCACTTCCCGAAGTGCCTGGCACGTTCAGTCAGAGGCCACCAACGCCCTCAGCGTCCCCACGGCCTGCACGTCCACCGGAATCCCGTCTATCTCCTGGGGGACCAGGTCCTCGGCGTCCAGTTCTTCCGGCGGCACCTTGTGGGTCACGGAGACGATGAGGGCCAGTTCGCCGGTATACTGCCCGTCCCGCTGGCGGAGGCCGATGCCGACCCCGACGACGTTCGCTTTGCGCATCAACTCCGCCTCGTGCGCGGCCTTTACTGCCTGAATGCGCGCAATCTCGTCGTTCATCCTTCCTCCGCCATTTCCTCCAGCCAGCGCTCCAATCCGGCCCGAATCTGGGGCAACAGCCGCTCCCGCTCCCGGTCCGGGGCGGGAAGCAACGGCACCAGTTCCTCCGCCATCGCGGTCAGGTCGGGGCGCCGGCCCTTTTCCAGGGCCGCCTGCAGGCGCTGGCGGACATGCCGGAGATACCCGGCCAGCGGGCGGGCGACCTCCGGCCCGCCCAGCGGCCCCCGGCCTGGCACCACCGTCCGGACAGGCGGAGCCCCCTCTTCCAGGCGGGTCAGCGCCTCCAGCCAGCGGGTCGGAGAGGGCGCCTCAGAGAGCGGCGGTTGGGTCTGCAGGACCACGTCGCCGGTAAAGAGCACCGCCCGGGTGGGAAGCCACACCCACACGCTGCCCGCCGAGGGGCCGGGCACCGCCTCCACCGTGACCGGGATTTCGTCCTCCAGCGTCACCCGCCCGTCCACGACGATTTCCGGCGATGGAACATGTACCCCCTCCGGGGAGAGAATCGCCCTCCCCTGGGGAGCATAGCGGCGGTTCCAGTCCTCCACCAGTGCCTGCGGCAGATTCTCTCCCCGTTCCCGGATTTTCTGCCAGGTCCCGCGCCCGGCAATTATCGGCACTCCCACCCATAGCGCGCCCAGCAGCCGGTCCGGATGGTCGTCAGTCAGAATGAGGTAACGGATGGGGCGCCCGATGGCGCGCGCCGCCTTCCGCCAGGCCTGGTAGTCGGAGGGGAACGGCGGCGCATCTATAGCGACCACCCACCGCCCGGTCACCACCAGGCCCACGTTCATACCAGGATAAACAGAGGATACGTAGACACCAGAGGCAATCTCTTCCATCACCAATGATCCCGTTCCCTTACCCGCGATACACATCCCGCCTGTGTCCAATGTGCAGTATCGTCACAGTTTTCTGCTCATCGTCAATCTCATAGATGACCCGATAGTCTCCCACACGAATCCGCCAGCCATCGCGGCCGGTTAACTTGAGACATCCCGGCGGTCGGGGATTCTGCCCCAGCGCCCGGATTGCATCCCGGACATGTTCATAAGCCACACCGGGCAAATGTGCCAGTTCCTTTTGAGCCCGGCGCAGGATCAGGACAGTGTACTCCTTCATCGCGCTCGCTCTATTTCCTCAACCGCCTGCTCAAAAGGAATCGCCTCATCCTGCGATGCCTTGGCCCGGTCATAAGCACGAATGGCCTCCAACTCCTCCAGGGCTTCCAGCAACCGTTCATAGTCCGCAATATCCAGAAGCACCCCGACCCGAATGCCCTTTTCATCTGTGACGTATCGCATATTCCAGGTAATCGTGCTCATTGCCCTTCACCTCCCAATCACGTCTTGGGGATTTCCTTCAGTATCTCCTCCACCCGCCCGCGCGGGGCGGTGGGGGCACTCCCCTGGGCAAAGCGGGCCTGCCCACCGCCTTTGCCCCCCAACGGTTCGGCAATGGCCCGCAGGAGGGCCGTCGCGTCGGCGGGGACTCCCTCCGCACAGGCCACGCAGAGGTGGACCCGCTCCCCTCCGACCGAAGCGACCAGCGCGACCGTGCCCGGATGGGCGGCGACCTTCTGGGCCAGCGCCCGCAGGTCGGCGGGGTCCCAGTTCTCCTCCACCGCCCGGGCCACCCGCAGCGGCCCCACCGACACCGCCGTCTCCGCCAGCCGCGCCGCCTCCACCTCCACCAGCCGCTCCCGCAACGAGCGCGCCTCCCGCCGGGCCGCCTTCGCCTCCTCCTGCAGACGGCCCACCGCCTCCGGCAACTCCCAATACCCCACCGTCAGCATCGCGGCCAGGTTCTGCAGCACCCCGTTCTTCAGCCGGTAATCCCGCAGCGCCCGCCCGCCACAGACAAATTCCACGCGCGTCTCCTGTCCCCGATAGTCCAGGCGGAGCACCTTCAGCAGGCCGATCTCGCCGGTCCGGGCGACGTGCGTCCCGCCGCACGGGTTCAGGTCAAAGGGACGGCCCCCCTCATCGCCGGCCACCTCCACCAGGCGGATGGGCCCTTCTACCTGCGGGGGGCGGCGCAGGGGGAGCGTCGCCACGTCCTCCGGACGCACGAAGTACGCCCGCACGGGCCGGTCCTCCCAGATGACCCCGTTGACCCGATCCTCCACCTCCTCCAGCGCCTGGCGCGAAAGGCGTGGGACGTTCAGGTCTATGGTGCTGACCTCCGCGCCCAGGTGGAAGGAGACGGTATCCGCGTCCAGCAACTGCTCGCAGGCCGCGGAGAGCAGATGCTGACCGGTGTGCTGCTGCATGTGGTCAAAGCGGCGGGGCCAGTCTATCTCGCCGGTCACCTCGTCGTCGGGGAGGGGGGCCGCCAGGATGTGCACGACGGCCCCGTCCGGCTCCCGCACCTCGGCGCCCAGGACCGGGACGCCGCTCAGATGGCCCCGGTCGGAGGGCTGACCGCCGGAGGTCGGGTAGAAGGCCGTGCGGTCCAGAATCACCGCCGGATAGCCGTCCCAGGTCAGACGCTCCACCACCCGGGCGGTGAAACAGGTCAGGTAGGAATCGGTATAGTACAGGCGATGGGTCATGGGGAATGACCAATGAACAAATGACCAATGACTATTGAGATTCGCCTTGCTATAGTAACAAATTTGAGGGGCGGTTTCCCTCGGTGCTTATGCAGGGCTTTGGGCCCCTCCCCCCTTCACCCCCCTCCCCATCGCTTCACTCTGGGGAGGGGGG
>Ga0308395_1000951_pt1 | contig 20580 bp, 26 predicted proteins | sample Hotspr20SampleP4_FD_202097 | JGI IMG/M metagenome (GOLD analysis project Ga0308395, IMG submission 202097) | Hot spring phototrophic mat microbial communities from Mushroom Spring, Yellowstone National Park, Wyoming, United States - 20050930_P4 ...
CCGCTTCCACCCCGTAGGCTCCCTGTCCAAGATATATGTAATTAAGGTAAAGCTCCAAAATTTTGTCCTTTGAAAACTCCCTCTCTATTTTTATCGCCAAGAGGGCTTCCTTTATCTTCCTTGTTAGACTTCTCTCGGGCGTTAAAAAGAGGTTCCTTGCCAACTGTTGGGTAATGGTGGAACCGCCCTGTCTTACGTCTTTTCTGGAGATGTTTGTAATAAGTGCCCTAAGGACGGCAATGGGGTCTATGCCAAAGTGTTTGTAAAAGTTTTTATCCTCTGCGGATATAAAGGCGTACCTTGCATGGGCGGGTATTTTATCAAGGCTAACATAGTATCTTCTCTGGAGGGCTATATCTCCGAAGGGTCTTCCTTTGTGGTCGTATATGACCGTTGCCTCTGGGGGTTTCCAGTCTTTTAATGCCTTGGGCGAAGGTAGGTTAGTGGATAAAGCTAAAAGGACAGCAAAAACCACAAAAAGGAAAATACCAAAAAAGATAGCCAGAATTAATCCAATTTTACGCACCGCTCTTATAGACTATTTTACCATCCTTAATGGTTATAACTACCCGCCCTTTGAGGTTTTTCCCCCAGAGGGGTGTGTTTCGGGATTTGGAGAGGTTCGTCTCCTCGTTGAGGACCCACTCTTGGTCTGGGCTAAAAAGCACCAGGTTAGCAGGGGCACCTACCCTTATGCCTCTTTCCAATCCCAACAGCTTGGCAGGGCTTATGGAAAGCATTTCCACCATTCTTTTTAGGTTTATTATCCCCCTTCTTACCAATTCCAAAGCCATAGGCAATGCAGTCTGCAGACCTATCATACCGGGCATGGCGCTTTCCAACAGACCCTTTTCCTTTTTGGCGTGTGGTGCGTGGTCTGTGGCTATGCAATCTATAGTGCGGTCCTTTATGCCCTCCAAAAGGGCTTGTCCATCCTCCTCCCTTCTCAAAGGTGGATTAACCTTGGCGTTGGCACCGCTTTCTAAAAGCTCATCCTCCTCAAAGAGCAGATGGTAAGGGTTGGCTTCGCAGGATATGGGTGCGGATTTTTCCTTAAAGAACCTTATTATCTCCACAGAGAGCTTGGAAGAGAGATGTTGTATATGTATTGTTCCTTTGGTATGATAGGAAAGGATACAATCCCTTGCCACCAAAACATCCTCAGCGCTTGGGCTCCTGTGGGCAATGCCGAGCAAAGAGCTAACGTATCCTTCATTTATGTGCCCTCTTGCCAAGCCATCGTCCTCGCAGTGGTTCATCACCAAAAGCCCAAGCTGTCTTGCCAACCTCAGGGCTTTCTCCATGAGCCTTGAGTCCATCAGAGGAGAGCCATCATCGGTCAGTGCCACACAGCCTGCGTTCTTTAGGGCAAAAAAGTCCGTCAGTTCCTTTCCTTTTCTTCCCTTGGTTAAGGCACCGGCGGGCAAAACTTCGCACAATCCCAACTCCTTTGCCCTTTGGATCACATACTGGGCAACCTCCGGGCTATCTATGGCTGGCTGTGTGTTGGGCATACACACCACCGTGGTAAATCCCCCTGCCACCGCACACTTGCTACCGCTTTCTATGTCTTCTTTGTAAGTTTGCCCCGGGTCCCTAAGATGCACATGCACATCCACAAAGGATGGACAGAGGATCAGACCCCTCCCGTCTATTATCTCCGCATAAGGAAAGTTTAAGTTGTTGCCCACCGCTTTTATCTTTCCGTCTTCTATTAGTAGATCCCCCACTGTGTCCAAATCTTGGCTTGGGTCTATTAACCGACTTCCCTTTATAAGAAGTGGTTTCATGCCTTCAGGCCCTCAATTGCCCATTTTAAGGCATACAACACTTGGTCCATGTGTTCCTTTTCTACCACCAAAGGTGGCATCAAAACCATCACATCTCCCAATGGTCTGAGGAACACGCCTTTTTCCCTGCACTTGTAAGCAACCTTAAAGCCCGTCCTTTGTCCATAGGGAAAGGGTATTCCCTTTTCCTTGTCCTTTACCAGTTCTATGCCTGCCATAAAGCCAAGCTCTCTGACATCTCCCACAAAGTCCAACTCCCAAAACTCTTTAAGCCTTTGGCTTAGGTATTCAATCTTTGGCTGGAGCTTTTCTAAGGTTTTTTCTTCTTCAAAGACCTCAAGGTTTGCCAAGGCTACCGCACATGCTAAGTTGTTGCCCGTGTAGGTGTGCCCATGGTAAAAGTGTTTCATCTCTCCAAACTCACCAAGGAATGCATTAAAGACCTCCTCGGTGGTCAAGGTTGCCGCCAAAGGAAGATAGCCCCCCGTTAAGCCCTTCCCCAAGCACATAAAGTCTGGGCATACATCCTCCTGCTCGCAGTAAAACATGGTCCCCGTCCTTCCAAAGCCTGTGGCAACCTCATCCACGATCATCAAAACCCCATACTTTTTAGTCAGTTCCCTAACGCCCCTAAGAAAGCCCTTCGGAAAGGGCAACATGCCCGCTGCACCCTGGATGCCCGCCTCCAAACTGACCGCCACTATATCATCCCTGCTTTTTAGGATTCCCTCCAAGATTTCTAAAAGGGCATCCTTGCAGTCTTCAGAAAGCCCACCGTAGTTCTTTTTGCAGAAGATGTAAGGAGAAGGCAGTTTTATGGTTTCAAAGAGTATGTCTTTGTAGGTGCCATGGAAGAGGTCAATTCCGCCCAAGCTAACCGCACCGAGGGTGTCTCCGTGATAAGCCTCAGAGAGTGTGATAAAGGTCTTTCTCCTTTCTCCCTTGTTTCTCCAATACTGGTAGGCAAGCTTTATGGCAATTTCTACCGCCTCTGCACCGTCTTCGGAGTAAAAAACCTTGGTTAAGCATTTGGGAGAGATCTCCACCAACCTTTTGGCTAACAGAATAGCGGGCACATTGGAACTGCCCAGTGTGGTGGTGTGGGCAACCTTTTTAAGCTGGTCTATTAGGGCTTGGTTTAGCTTTGGATGATTGTGTCCATGCACATTGCACCAAAGGGAAGAGATGGCATCTATAAACTTTCTGCCCTTTACATCGTAAAGATAAACATCCTCTCCCCTCTCAAAGATCAGGTTTTCTTCCTCCCTATAGACCTTCATCTGGGTAAAGGGATGCCAGAAGTATTCCTTGTCCCACTGCTCCAAAGTGCGCCAATCCATAAGAAAAGAATTTTACATTATTGGCCGTAATCCAAGGAACTAAAAACCCTTGAGGTCCGCACCGCAATGAGGACAAACTTCGTCCCTCTCATCCACCTCATTCCAACAGTAAGGACAAAACCAACGAACCATAGGGCTTCCTGGAGTATATCTTATAAGCTGGAAGGACATCCCAACAAGGGATTTTTTAGTACAGCCTCGGGAATAAATTAATTGAACTATGAAAAGCCTTGAGGAAGTGAATAAGATTTTGGCAGAGCATAAAGAAGAAATACTGCAAAAATATGGAGTCAGAATCATTGGCATTTTTGGTTCTTACGCAAGAGGAGAGCAAACGAAAGAGAGTGATGTGGATATTTTGGTTGATATAGAGGACTCTGTTGGCCTGGAGTTTATTTCCGCCATGTTAGAACTGGAGCGGTTGCTTGGCATGAAGGTTGATTTGGTATCTATAAACGCGGTAAAACAAAAGCCTCTGCTTTGGGAGAGCATAGAGGAGGATTTGGTGTATGTCTAAAAAGAAAAGATACTGGACGCTTTACCTTATTCGCAACCACCTCCCTACCCTCAAGAAAGAACTTGAACTCATACTACAAGAAATTGGTAACACTCCAAAACTCTGAACCAAAGCTTCCTTTCACCCATCCAAATTGTAGCATTAGTGTGTTAATGAGTTTGTATTTTTAGGACAGCCTCTTGTGGAATATATCTTAAGCCTTTCCCTAATAGCATAAATGTATAACACAAAAAGGAAGCAAGGGATTATAATTTTTCTCGTGCGTATTAGGATTGCCCACAGCCCAGATTCGGACGATGCCTTTATGTTCTATCCTCTTACCGCAGGGGTCGTAGACACGGAAGGTTTAGAGATAGAGCACGTTTTGGCGGATATTGAAACCCTCAATCAACGTGCCCTGGAGGGAACCTACGAAGTTTCCGCGGTTTCTTTTCATGCATACCCATACATAGCGGACAAATACCTCGTGCTTCCGAGCGGTGGTAGTGTGGGGGATGGCTACGGTCCCTTGGTTGTGGCAAAGGAGGAGTTAAAGAGCCTGAAGGGAGAAAAGGTAGCAGTGCCGGGGAAATTGACCACTGCCTACTTGGTTTTAAAGCTTTACGAGCCGGACTTTGAGCCGGTGGTTATGCCCTTTGACAAAGTGCTTGACGCGGTGCTTTCGGGGGAGGTAAAGGTGGGCTTGGTAATTCATGAAGGACAACTGAGCTACAAAGATAAGGGACTAAATAAGGTGGTTGATTTGGGTGAGTGGTGGAAGGAAAGCTTTGGTTTGCCTTTGCCTTTGGGTGGCAATGTGGTTAGGAAGGACTTGGGAAAGGAGATCATCCAAAAGCTACAAGGGCTTATGAGAAAGAGCGTAGAGTATGCCTTGTCCCACTCGGAGGAAGCCCTAAAATACGCAAGGGAGTATGCAAGGGACATAAAGGAAGACACAGAAAGAACAAAAAAATTTGTGAGCATGTATGTGAATGAAAGGACGGTGGATTACGGAGAGGATGGCAGGAGGGCGGTGAGGCTACTTTTGAGCCTTGGTTACCAAAGGGGGATTATACAGGTTCCTCCACCGGAGGTGATATTTTCCGATGAGGTTTAAATTTTAAACCATGCCCATAGACCAGCTTGGAAGAGAGCTAAAGGACCTGCGAGTATCGGTAACAGACCGGTGCAACTTTAGGTGTCAGTTTTGTATGCCGGAGGGGGAAAACTATGAGTTTTTCAGAAGGGAAGAAATTTTAAGCTTTGAAGAGGTCGCAAGGGTGGTGCGTATAGCCAAAGGGCTTGGGGTTAAAAAGGTAAGGCTTACCGGCGCAGAGCCACTCATTAGAAGGCATTTGGAAAACTTAGTAGCCCTCATAAGCCAAGAGGTGGAGGACATAGCCCTTACCACCAACGGCCTTTTGTTAGGGGACAAGGTCCAAGATTTAGCTTTGGCGGGGTTAAAGAGAGTAACTGTGAGCCTTCCCTCTTTGAGGGACCAGACCCTTTCTAGGCTTGTGGGAAGGGATGTTAAAGTGGGTCAGATTTTAGAGGGCATACACAGGAGCTTGGGGCTTGGGCTTTCGGTCAAGGTCAATGTATGCGTGGTGAGGGATATAAACGACGACGAAATTTTAGACTTTATAGAGTTTTTCAGACCCTTGGGGGTGGAGGTTAGGTTTATAGAGTTTATGGATGTGGGAACTTTAAACGGATGGTCCCTTGAACGGGTCTTTTCTGCCAAGGATATTATTAACGCCATCTCCCAAAGGTACAGAGTGGAACCCATCGGAAGGCAAAAGATGGGAGAAACTGCGGAGAGGTTTATGCTGGAGGATGGCTACAAGTTTGGGGTAATAGCGTCTATAACACAGCCCTTCTGTGGAGAGTGCAACCGTTTAAGGCTAACCGCCGATGGCAAGCTTTTCACGTGCCTTTTTGCAAGCGACGGCTATGACCTGAAGAGCCTTCTAAGGGGCGGTGCAAAGGACGAGGAGATAAGGGATTTTATAGTCTCTATCTGGGAAAAAAGAAAGGACAGGTATTCAGAGGAAAGGCTTGAGCTTTTGAAGAAGGGCATAAGGCCCAGAAAAGTGGAGATGTTTAAGCTGGGGGGATGAAGAAGGAAAAAACAGTCTTTGTCTGTCAGGAGTGCGGATATTCTTCCACCAAGTGGTTTGGAAGGTGTCCTTCTTGCGGTGCTTGGAACAGTATGGTGGAAGAGAGGGAAAGGGTTTCCACCAAGACCCTTGGTCCTGCCATGACCTACAAGCCCTTGCCCATGTGGGTGGAGGAGGACCTAAAAAGGCTATCCGCGGGCTTTGAACAGATGGACTTAGCCTTGGGTGGAGGGCTTGTAAAGGGGCAGGTTTTGCTGATCGCAGGGGAACCAGGCATAGGAAAATCTACCCTGCTTTTGCAGTTGGCGGAAAAATACTCAAAGGCTTACGGAAAGGTGCTGTATGTATCGGGAGAGGAGTCAGGTAGTCAGATAGGAACGAGGGCAAAAAGGCTTAAGGTGGAAGGGGGAAACCTCTACCTCTTGCCCGAGACTGAGCTTGAGTATATTTTGGAAACCATCCAAGAGCTAAAGCCAAGCCTTTTGGTGGTGGATTCCATACAGACCATCCATTCTTCCCAGTTGGAATCTGCACCCGGTTCAGTGGCACAGGTTAGAGAGTGTGCATACAAGCTGGCAGAGCTTTGCAAAAGAAGGGACATTCCAGTGTTCATAGTAGGACAGATCACCAAGGAGGGGAGCATTGCAGGTCCGAAGGTTCTGGAACATCTGGTGGATGCAGTCCTTTATTTTGAAGGAGAAAGGTTCAGTTTTTACCGAGTTTTAAAGGTGGTTAAGAATCGCTTTGGTGCAAGTGGGGAGGTGGTTGTCTTTAAAATGACGGAAAGGGGATTGGAGGAGGTGCCCGAGCCCTCAGCCCTATTTTTGCAAGAGAGAAGGGCAAGCCCGGGCAGTGTGGTATTTCCTCACACGGAGGGAAACAAGCCGGTGCTTTTGGAGGTGCAAGCCTTAGTCATAGACGCCCTATACACAACACCTCAGAGAAGAACCCAGGGCTATGATATAAACCGCCTTGCCCTTATCCTTGCGGTCCTTGAGAAGGAGGCTAAAATATTCACAAGGGATAAAGATGTTTTTGTGAATGTGGTGGGGGGTATGCAGATCGTGGAGCCTGCGGGGGACCTGGCGGTAGCCTTAGCCATAGCATCCTCCGTGAAAGGAAAAGGGCTGGGGGATGTGGTGGTCTTTGGAGAGCTGGGCTTGGGTGGAGAGGTCAGGGCGGTGCATTTTCCGGAGATGAGACTAAAAGAGGGCAAACGCTTTGGCTTTAAAAGGGCAATGGTTCCAAAGGGCAACATCCTTGAGATGGATGATATGGAAATATACGCAGTTTCCCACATAAAAGAAGCCCTGGAGCTTTTGCTATGAAGGTGCTTTTGGTGGAGGATGACCGGCTTTTGGGAGATAGCCTAACAGAATACTTGCAGTCGGAGGGATTTACTACGGATTGGGTGTATGACCCAAGGGAGGTTATGGACCTCTTGGAGGTATCCCGCTACGACGTGATCGTCCTTGACCTGATGATGCCGCACATAGGGGGTGAGGAGCTTATAAAGGCTATCAGAGAAAAGGACAAAGAAACTCCCATCCTTGTTCTTACCGCCAAGCAGAGGCTTGAAGACAAACGCACCTGCTTTGAGCTTGGGGCAGATGACTATCTAACAAAGCCCTTTGAGATGGAGGAGCTGACCTTGAGGCTAAAAGCCCTATACAGAAGGAAAAACCCGCAGGATGTGGTGGTTATTGACGAAGTGGAGGTCTGCTTTAGCAAAGAGATGGTAAAGGTGGAAGGAAAGCCAATTTCTCTGAGCAAAAAGGACTGGCTTGTTTTGAAGTTTTTGGTAGAAAACAGGGGGCGTTTTGTCTCCCAAGAAGAGATCCTTAACTATGTGTGGGGTGACGAACCGGTGGGGGAAGATGTAGTGAGGGCACGCATAAAGAACCTTAGAAAGTTGCTACCGGAAGGATTTATAAAGACCATGAAGGGAAGAGGATACCGCGTTGGGTGAAAGGCTAAAGCTTATGCTAATTTTTCTTTCTTTAATCACCGTCGGCTTTATAGCCTTGAACATTCTCATGTTCTTTGAACTAAAAAGGATATTAGAGGAAGGCATCTACTTTAGGGCATACTCCCATTATCTTCTTTACACCATAAGCAAGAACCACAGAGGGGATGAAAATTTCTTTGTCTCGGAGCAAATTCCAAGAGGCTTTTCCTTTTCCTTTAGGGACCCATCCGACCCTTCTAAAAACGTCTATGTGGCTGTAAGGGAAGAGTATTTAACGGAGAGCATAAAGCCGAGCCTAAAGAGATTATTCTTTTTTCAGTTTTTGCTGATCTTTTCCTTGATTTTGGTCTATCAGTTGGTTTTGGACAGACTTTGGAAAAATGTAGAAGAGGGCAGGGAGTTTGGCAGGTTTTTAGTAAAGTCCATAAGCCACAAGCTTGGGAACTTTCTGGCGGTTCAAAAGACAAACCTTAGCCTTTTGCAAAAAACCAACTCTCCTCAAGCCTTGGGTAGGATGCAAAGGAGTATAAAGAGGCTTGAGAAGGACGTTAGCTTGATCCTCAGGCTATCGGAGGAGGAGCTAAAGCCTGTCAAGGTTTGGGTGGATTTCTGGAGTGTTCTGGAGAATGTGCTTAGCTTCTTTGAGGAGGAGATAAAGGAAAAAAAGTTTATCTTCAGAAAAGGGAAAGATCTCTACCTGCATACGGACGAGCGGGTTTTGGAGGATGTGCTTTATAACCTCCTCAGCAACGCCATAAAGTATTCAAAGAGCTTTGTCCATCTGAGGGTCTCTGTGGGCAAGGACCGAGTGCTTTTCAGCGTAAGAAATGACTTTGTGGAAAATGCAAAGGGAGGCATGGGCTTGGGGCTAAAGCTTTTGCAAAGGCATGCCCAAAGGATGGACAGTCAGTTGGTAATCCGCATAAAAAAACACTACACCGCCCACCTTTGCTTTGGGGAGTTTAGATTATAATCTTTCTATGAACTTTATCAGGGTTCAGCTTATTTATCCGGAGGACAAGGTAAAGGAGCCCTTGCTCTGTGCCCTCTGTAAGAACTTTGATGTGGTGGTGAACATAAGGACCGCAAAGGTGTCAAAGGATACGGGCATTCTAACCGTTGAAATTGACGGAGAAGCAGAGGAAATAGACAGGGCAATAAAGTTCTTGGAAGAGAAAGGGGTAATAGTCCAGCCCATAGAGGGGCAGATATTCATAGAATGAAGGTCTCCCAACTTGGCGAGTTTGGGCTCATAGAGCATCTGAAAAGCCGGTTTTCCCTTGAGGAGGTGGGAGACGACACCGCCTGTGTGAAGGTGGGGGAGAGCCTCTTGCTTTTGACCTGTGATACCCTCTTGGAGGGGAGGCACTTTTTAGGCTCTTATCCTATGTCTGCGGTAGGTTGGAAGGGGGTAAGCGCCTGCGTGAGCGACCTCATAGCCAACGGTGGAAAGCCTATTTATTTGCTGATTACCCTCCTCCTGCCCGACATGGAGTTAAAAAAGGTGGATGAACTTTATGAGGGTATCACAAGGGCTTGTGAGTTTTACGGTGTAAAGCTTGTGGGTGGCAATGTAGTCAAATCGGAACGCCTTGGCATAGACCTTTTTGGGGTGGGCTTGGCGGAGAGGTTTGTAGGAAGAAGTGGTGCCAAGGTGGGGGATGGCATCTTTGTAAGTGGCACCTTGGGGGATGCCCTTGCGGGTTTGGAGCTGATTTTGATGGAAAAGAAACACTACGAAGACTTTGAGCTCAGGCTTATAGAAAGACACCTAAGACCTACCGCAAGGATAGATTACGTCGCACACATTTCCAAGTATGCCAACGCCAGCATGGACATAAGCGATGGGCTATCCTCGGACATCCAACACATGGCAAAGAGAAGCGGTTTAAGGTTTTCTGTCCAGAAGGAAAAACTGCCACTTTCAAGGGAGCTTTTGGAGTATGCCAAAAGGCATGGCAAAGACCCATACAGCTATGCCCTCCAGGGCGGAGAGGACTATCAACTGCTTTTTACACACCCTCCCTCCAGGCTAAACCCTTTTTTGGATATAACCCAAATAGGCACCGTGGAGGAGAGAGAGGGTGTGTTTTTAGACGGAGCTCCTTTGGAGGCACAGGGCTTTGACCACTTTAAATCCTAAAAGCAAGCTACTTTTGGTGGAGGATGATAAAAGCGTAAGCCAGGCTTTGCGAACCATCCTTCTGGAAGAAGGCTACGAGGTGGGCATAGCAGAGAGCATAGCAAAAGCCAGGGAGTTAATCCAGAGGGAGTATTTTCATGGAGTTCTTTTGGACCTTTGGCTACCAGATGGCAACGGCTTGGACTTTATAAAGGAACTCAGGGAACAACTGCCACTCTCACCCATAATCGTGATCACCGGGCACGGAAAAACAGAACATGCGGTAAAGTCCATAAAGGAAGGTGCTTATGACTTTCTTGAAAAGCCCTTTTCTATGGAGAGATTGCTTTTAACCCTAAAAAAAGCTTTAGAGTTCTCCTTTGGTGAAGGGGAAGGGGAGGAGATGGTGGGAAACAGCAGGGCAATAATGGCGGTCAAGGAGCTCATAAGGAAGGTAGCCAAAAGCGAACTTAGTGTGCTGATCCTCGGAGAGAGCGGGGTGGGAAAGGAGCTGGTAGCAAGGCAGGTGTACAGGCTCTCGGGCAGAAGGCGTTTTGTGGACCTAAACTGTGCCAACCTTTCCGATGAGCTCTTTGAGGCGGAGCTCTTTGGCTACGAAAAGGGTGCCTTCACCTCCGCCCATTCAAGGAAGGAAGGAAAGTTGGAGCTTGCCCACGAGGGCACCCTCTTTTTGGACGAGATCGGAGACCTCAGCCCAAAGGCACAGGCAAAGCTACTTAGGGTCTTAGAAACCAAACAGTTCAGTCGGCTCGGTGGAAACCAAATAATAACCTCCAACTTTCGGCTTATAAGCGCCTCCAACAAGGACCTAAAAGCCATGGTAGAGGAAGGAAGCTTTAGGGAGGACCTATACCACCGCATTGCGGGCGTGGTCATAGAGGTCCCACCCTTGAGGGAAAGAAAGGAGGACATTCCCCTCTTGGTGGAATTCTTTTTGAAAAAATACCACTGCAAAAAGCACTTCACAGAGGATAGCCTAAGACTCTTGAAATCTCACCGATGGAAAGGAAACGTAAGGGAGCTAAAAAACTTTGTGGAAAGACTATGCATACTTCACGAAGGAGAAGAGGTCTCAAAGGCAGATGTGGAGAGATTTCTGGGTATAACATATCAAGAAGATCTAGAAGGGCTATTTGAAGAGAAAGACTTGAGAACCGCAAAGCAGAAATTTGAAAAACTCTTTATACAGAAAAAGCTCAGGGAATACAACGGAGACATAAAAAAGGTAGCAGAGGTAATAGGCATAGACCTTTCCAACCTTTACAGAAAGCTAAAGCTCTACGGGATAGAGGTATAATAAAACACTCCATGCGAGCCTTAATCTCTGTCTATTACAAAGAGGGTGTAGAGGAGCTGGCAAAGGTTTTACAGGAGCTTGGCTATGAGGTCGTATCCTCTTCAAGCACAGCAAAATACCTCAGGGAAAGAGGGATAAGGGTAAAGGAGATAGAACAGATCACAAACTTTCCCGAAATACTCGGCGGAAGGGTAAAGACCTTGCATCCTTTCATTCACGGTGGAATACTCATGAGGGATTGGGTGGAAGAGGATAAAAGACAGGCTAAGGAGCTTGGAATAGAGCCCATAGATGTGGTGGTGGTAAATCTTTATCCCTTTGAGGAAAAGCTCAGAGAAGGCTTGGAAGAAAGGGAACTTATGGAGTTTGTGGATATTGGTGGTCCTGCCTTGATAAGGGCAAGCGCCAAGAACTTTTACAGGGTTCTGGTGGTCTGCGACCCTGCAGATTATCGCTGGGTTGCCCAAAAACTCAGAGAAAAAAGCCTCACCTTAGAAGACAGAAAATACTTGGCGGTAAAAGCCTTTTCTTTGACTGCCTATTACGATGCTTTGATCTCCAACGCCCTGGCAAACCTGTTTGGCATTTCTGATATGTTCTCACAAATGGCAATTCCCTTAAAGCTTGCAAAGGGTCTAAGGTATGGAGAAAATCCCCATCAAAGGGGCTGGCTTTTTAGCGATCCTTTGGAGGACCTTGGAATTGCCAACTCGGAGGTCCTGCAAGGAAAGGATATGTCCTTTAACAACTACCTGGACGCGGACTCCGCCTTAAAGCTTATCTTTCAGTTTGAAAAGCCCGCCTGCGTGGTCGTAAAGCACAACAACCCCTGCGGAACCGCCTTGGGAGAAAGTCCCTCAGAAGCCTTTTTGAAGGCAAAAGAAGCAGACCCAGAGTCCGCCTTTGGGGGCATAGTAGCCTTTAACTGCAAAGTGGATGAGGAATGTGCCAAGCTTTTGACGGAGATGTTCTTGGAGGTGGTGGTTGCCCCTGAGTATGAGCCAAAAGCCCTTGAGATTCTAAACACCAAAAAGAACCTTAGGGTGGTTCGTAGTTTGGGATTTTCCTACTACTGGGACATAAAAAAGGTCTCCGGTGGCTATCTTTTGCAGGAGGAGGACATTATAGACTGGGAAAGGTGGGAGGTGGTGAGCAAAAGGGCACCCACTGAGAGGGAAGTAAAGGATTTGGAGTTTGCCTTTAAAGTGTGTAAGTTTGCCAAGTCTAACGCGGTGGTCCTTGCAAAAAATGGGCAGACCTTGGGAATAGGCACGGGCAACACCTCAAGGGTTGATAGTCTGAGATGTGCCATCGCAAAGGCTAAAAGGTTTGGCTTTGATCTAAAGGGTGCGGTCATGGCTTCGGAGGCCTTTTTGCCCTTCAGGGACAGCGTGGATATATGTGCCCAGGAGGGTATAACCGCCATAGTTCAGCCCGGGGGAAGCATAAGGGACAAGGAGGTCATATCCGCCTGCGACGAGCATGGGATAGCCCTAATATTCACAGGAACCAGACACTTCAGGCACTGATCAAGGAATACCAAAGCAATAACCCATCGTAATAGCCCAGAAGGTCTTCGCAAGCCCTCTCGGGGTGTGGCATCAAACCAAAGACATTAAAAGTTTCGTTGCAAACACCCGCAATGTTGCCCACAGAACCGTTTGGGTTGGCTTCCTTTGTGATAGAGCCGTCCTCCTGGCAGTATCTAAAGATAACTTGTCCCCTCTCTTCCAACCGTTTTAACTCATCCTCCGGCACATAAAACCTTCCCTCTCCATGGGCTATGGGCATTCGGATAACTTCCCCCTTTTCTAACTTTTTTGTGAAGGGGGTTGAACTGTTTTCCACCCTCAAATAAACATCCTTGCAAACAAACCTCAGATTTTCGTTCCTAAGCAGGGCACCCGGCAGGAGGTGAAGCTCGGTGAGAATTTGAAAGCCATTGCATATCCCCACCACAAAGCCACCCTTCTGGGCAAAATCCATTAGAGCCTTTGCAATGGGTGTTTTGCTTGCCAGCGCGCCAGCCCTAAGGTAATCTCCAAAGGAAAAGCCCCCTGGCAGAACCACGCAGTCTATGTTCTGTATCTTGGTCTCCCTAAAGTCCAGAAACCTAACCTCTGCCCCCACCACATCCCTGAGCACATAGTAAGTGTCGTAATCACAGTTGGAACCCGGAAAAACACAAACACCGAACTTCATTCTATTACATACTCCTCTATGAGAGGGTTGTATAGGAACTTTTCCACCATCTCTTTAACTTGGGATGGGTCCTCCACCTCTAACTCAACCACCTTGCCCACCCTTACACTCTTAACCTTGTATCCGCTATCCTCAAGGATCTCCTTTACCGCCCTCCCCTCTGGTTCCAAAAGTCCCTCCTTGGGAGTGATCAGAACTTTAACTCGCATACCACCATTATATTTTTTTGTCAAGTCCTCCCAGTATGATATAAATCATATTCTCATTTTCTCCTTTCCCTTACTGCCCTTTTAACTTAATCTCTTAACCTGTCCTTTATTTCCTCCTATCTTTGCCCTTTTCTTCTCTTGCCTTTGTGTTATCTTATTTCTGTGGATTACATCACCTATAACATTAATGAACTAAACCCTGACCTTCTGGATGTCCTCTCGGACTGGGAAGGTGGTCGTGATATGAGAAATTCCCATAATGCTATTGAACTTGCAAAGTTATATGTCCTCTGGTATCTCCAAAAGCTTAACCGCCTTCCTGTTTTCTTCTCCTCTGGAAAGGCTACCGTAAGTATGCCAAAGCTTCGCTATTTCCGTAGAGATCACTATGCTTGGCTAAAGCATTTGGAAATCCCAAAGCTTAACTGGGTTCTTATCACCTTAACCTTAAGTAGGGAAATATCTATACAAGATGCGTGGGCTTATATTGGAACTTGGCTTTCTGATTTCCTGCGCCGTTTCCGTGTCTATCTAAAAAAGAAATATGGAATAGAACAGTTCCTTTATTTTGCCGTTCCTGAACCTCACCAAGATGATTACCCTCACATTCACCTTCTCGTTTCCTTTCCCTTTGTCAAGGTGGAACAAATTCATAAATGGTGGAAGGATACAAGGACAGGAAAAAGCCTCTCCGCCTTTCAGGGTGTGGATGTCCAGTTTATAGGAAGGGATACAGAGAAGATAAAAGCTTACCTTCTAAAATATCTGGTAAAGTCCCACCATAAATATTGGTCTTTTTCCATTTCCTCGGACGGACAGGTTCGGGTTCGCCTTTCCACCCTCCTTATGTGGTATTTCAGGGTTCGCCTGTTCTTTATGTCAAGGCTTCTAAAGAGGGTTGCCCTTCAGACTTCCCAAGCTTCCCTCTATGGCTTTGTCCCTATCTCCGCCCTCTACAGGGCTTATTACAAGCCTCTGGGTATAGCCTTTCCTGAGTTTTACAGGTGCTTTTATAATTGCGGGTCTTTAGAAAAGGATAGCTTTCTTCTCTCCCTGTCTAAGGTCTTTAGGAATATGTAATCCTAAACCTTGTTTAAAACCTTTAGGAATATGTATTCCTAAATCTTAGCATTAAGTTAAAAACACTTCCCACTTTAACCTTTTTTATTTACCTAACTTTTACCTATTCTCCACTTATCCTTAAACTTAAAAAGCTTGGGTTTTTTCTTCCCTTTTTCCCATCCCTTACATTAAATAATGAAATCCTTAACAGGGGGTGCAATATGGAAACCTTTGGTTCTCCTCTCAAGCTTCAGGTTCTCCTTGTGGAAAAAAGGAGAACTTGGGAAAAGAATGGTCGTCAGGGTGCCATCTACCAGCTTTATGGAAGGTTAAGGAATGACAAGCCAGAGTTCCCTTTGTTTCTGGTGGTCTCCGCACCCGCTAACCTTCCAATCTCTCCAGGGCTTGTTATTGATGTTCCCATTTCTGGGCTTACCATTTCCTTAGGTGATACCTTCCCATCGGTGGGTGGCTTTTCTGCCTTTGAGGACTTCTCTTCTCCTATTCCCGTAGTGGATGATAAGAAAGGGACTAAGTGATGGATATAGTGGAACAAATCATTGCCTCCTTCTCTTCTGCTTTCGTTGGGAGTGTGCCCTTCTTTACTGGTGTTTTCTTCTTTATCTGGTTGCTTACCATTCCCATATGGATTTTAAAAAAGCTATGAGGTGGAAACCATGGCAAAGAAAAAGATTGGGGACTTCTTCAAATACTACTCCTCACCCTACGCCTTCCTTTCCCTCTTCAAAGAGGATAAAGCCCACATTAAAAAGGTCGTTCTTGCCTTCTTGGATGAGGTGGAAAGGCTTCCGTTCCCTATAGACTGGTCTAAGGGTAAAGAGGATAGCTATTACTGGCATTCCGTTTATGATGTTGTCCTTAAACACTATGAAAGCCAATTAACCAATCAATTAAACCAATCAATCAATCAGTCCCAAACCCAAAAACCTTTAAAGGAGGTGCCATCATGAGAAAGCTTTTTAACTTAGCCGTTGTTTCTGGTTTGTCTTTGCTTGCCTTCTCTGGCTTTGCCCATGCTGGAATTCTTGATGATGCTATGAATGCCGTAAATAGTCTCGTAGCTGGTATTCAGGGGCTTCTCTCTGCGGTTGCTTCCATACTGATATTCTTCCTCACCTACAAGGTAATCAAGAAGGCATTGAACAGGGCATAATGCCAGTCCTCTCTGTTGTTCTTTTCCTCTTGGTAATTCTGGCGGGTTTCTTGCCCGCCTTTTCTCGCACTTGTTGTTATCCTGCCAGTTTTGAACCTTCTCCTCCTTATGCCAGTTATGGTTGTGTTTGCATTCATGCTTATGATAATTTCCGTGTGGAATTTGTATATGACCCTTCGGATCCTTTCTTTAATTATGCTTATGATTTTTGTTCTGCAATGTTTGCTTCTTGTGAGTATGTCTTTTTAAATTGTCGGGTTTCTGACTCTGGTGTTATTGATTGTTTTTCCTCTTCTTCCTCTGAGGATAATCCTTCTTTCTCCTGTTCTTCCTTTCCTTGCTTCCTTGATTATATTCCTGATTTTGGCGGTTCAGGTTCAGGTTCTGGTTCAGGGCGTGCTTGCCAGTCCGTTTATGACCTTATAGATACCTTTCAGGGTGTAAAGGAAGGCTTTTTAAAGGTCTTTATAGGTTCCTCTTTTGCTTTTGGTCTTCTGGGAGGTGCTTATGCGGTTCTTAGGGTTGTTTTTTAGTCTGTTAGCCTTTACCTTTGCCCAATCCCAGTGTGAGTGTTTGGACTATGTGAATGCCCTTAACCAATTGAACCAAACCATTCAGGAGTTCAAGTCTGACTTTCTAAAGATGGTCTTAGGTCTTTCCACCGTTCTTGGAACCTTTTCCGCTATTTTGTTAGGTAAAGCCCTTAAGAGGTCTGCAAAATGAAAGCGGTTATTGTTTTCCTCCTTTTCCTCCTTTCTTCCTATTCAGCCCTTGCCTTAACTTGCCAGTTTGAAAACACTGGGCAGGGTCGTGCTTGCGTTTGTAGAGAAAGGAATTCCGTTTTTATAGTTGATGACTCTTATTGTTCTTCTTCCTGTTCCTGTCCTTCAATCTCTCAGGTTCTGAATGGCTTTATAAACTCTGCTAAAAATACTGACCTTTTCCTTTTTCTATCTTCTTTTAGTTTTAAGGTTGAAGATAACCCTCCGCCACCTATTGAGGTTAATCTACCTCCCTTTATCCATACCACTATTGATATAGCAAACCACCCTCTCATGCGTTTGCTTTTGATGTCCCTTAAGACTGCTTGGATTATCTTCGCCACTATCCTTAGCTACTTTATCCTCTTCCGTAGGTAGCTATGCGGTGGGTTCTCTTCCTTTTTCTCTTTGGTCTTGGCTTCCCTGCTTCCGTGGTCTATGATGCTAAATTTCAGATGCCTAAAGTGAGTAATGATGATGTTATCCAGTATTTGAACTATCTTTATGAAAGGTCTTCCTCCCTTTCCAATTCTCTGGAAATTCTGGAAAGGATGTGGGCTAATTCTCCTGATGTTGATTACGGAAAGCTTGATAATTTCCGCATAAAAAAACAAGCTTACCAGTCTGCCCTCTTTGAGTTTGTTTCTGCCAAAAATGCCTATATAGACTTTATCCAAAATCCCCGTTCTTATTCCACATTCCACCCTGCAATGGATATGCAAAGCAAGTTAAGGGCTTTGGTTCTCCGTCAGTTAGAACTTAAGCAAAGCATAGAGGTTGTTGTTCCCGCCCTGAGGGGGTTATACCCTGACCTTTTTTATTTAAAGAACTCTGCTAATAACACGAGGCTTTTTAACCGCCTTCTCTCTGGTTTTCTCTCTTCCGTTTCTGAGATTACTAAGCTTGGTTTCCGTGTGCTTTTTAACCCGCTTTTTGAGTTTGGTTATGTTAATCTCGTAGAGAACCAGTCCCTTTTAATCCGTCGCCTTTTATATCTTCAGTGGAAAAGTGTTAATCATTCAGGGCTTGGTGTTGGGTTTATTATTCCCAATGGTTTTAGCCCTTCCCTTCTGCCTGACCTTTCTAATCTGCCCGAGATTGGTCAGCCTTGCCCTGCGGTTCCTCGTGTTGCTGGTTCTACCTGCTATGAAATTTACGCTGTATGTGAGGGAGGTCGTTTAGTAGGTTATAATATCGTTGCTAACTCTGACTGGTCGCCTTACCATTGGTATGAGGATCCTTTTAATCCTTCTCGTTTTGGCAATGTTCTTATGGTTCATCAGGGTGTTTCTGGAGACCCTCCTGGTGGGTTGGGTGGAGTTTTAGCTGGTTATTACCTTCAATATGCTTCTGCTTCTTTTCCACTTCCCTTTATGGCTCATGCTCCTGTTGGTTATTATGGGACTGGTTATGCTCTCTATTCCTCTATTACTTATTCTAATACTCGTTATTGTGATCCCGCAATGGATGATTATTACAGTATTTGTAATGATTATGGTCGTGTTCCAGGGAGTTGGGATGCAAGATGTGATTATATCCCTCCGTATGATTGTGGGGAATGGTATTATACTTATGACCCCTGCTATGTTTGTAGTTGTGATGTTCAAATTCATTATGTAGTTGATAATTGCTTTCACTCTCGGGTTCCAGAGGGCTACACTGGAAGTTGTTCATGCCAGCGGGTTTGTGAGTTTGATGTTGAAAATCCTTCTACTTGGCCAAAAGAGATTACCCTTCCTTGGCCTAATGTTCCCCGTTTTCATCCTCCTAACTCTTCTCCTTCAGTTCCTGAATATGACCCTTTCCCTCCTAACTTTGATGATTTAACAGATGCTGAGAAAGGGGAGATCTGTCGGATTATTTCTCGGCTTTCGCCTTTGCGTGATCTTTCTCCTTATCTAAATCCTTTTCCTCTTCCTCTGGGAGATTTTCCACAGGTTGAGGTTTCTCCTGACCTTCTCCCTCAGCTTGACCCTGATACTTTAGTCCAGCCTCTCCCTATGCCTTCTCCTCAGCGTTTTATTGTCCGCCCTTCTACTCCTCTGCCTTCTCGGTGTTCTCCTTACGTTTCTCCTGATACTATTTCCTTTCCTCAGGTTGAGGTTGTCGTTGAAATCTCTCCAGAAGAGGAACTAATCCCTGCCATTAACTGGCTTCTAACCCAAGAGGTTGTTTCTGTGGTTAGTTTGACTAACACCCTTGAGGATGCCCTTCCTAATCGTGATAGATGTAAGGAACAGGAACAAATGCTTTATGCTGATTTTGATGGGCTAAGTGACTTAATTTTTTACTCTTTCGTTGGGCTTGCTTCTGTGTTTGGTTTTATCTCTGCCCTTTTGGTGTCTATGTCAATCTTTGAACTTTGGAAAAATATCCCAATAAGGAGGGTTTAGCCATGTGTATGTTTTACTGTTCCTTTGTCCTTATCCTTCAGGGCATTTTTTCCTTTGTCCTTTCCTTGCTGTCTGCTTTGTCTATCCCTATATCTCCTCTGGCTTCCCTTACCATTGATAACTGGTTTTTGGCTAACTCTGGAATTCCTCAGGCTATCGGCATATTAGGAACAGCCCTAACTGTTAGGTTTGTCCTTAACCTTATTCCCTTCTTCAGGGTCTAAGCTATGGCTATAGTCTTTATAACAGGAACTCCAGGGGCGGGCAAATCCTATTATGCAGTTAAAAGGATTGTGGAAGACCTAAAGAAGGATACTAACCTTGTTGTTTCTAACATTGACGGCTTGGACAGGGCTAAGCTTTCCTTTTATCTTGGCAAAGAAACTAATAACCTTTGGACTTTGGACGAGTTCCTTGCTACTGCCCTTTCCTTTTGTAATATGCATTACGATGGCAATTACAGGAATGCCTTTTTAACAGTTCTAAATGTGGATTACTGGAAGAGGTTTATACTTCCCAAGCTTTTCGGTGAGTTGGGCTATAGAAAGGTTCTCTTCTATCTGGATGAGTTCCAGTCCATCATTGACGAGGACACAGAATTAACCCAGCTTCAAAAATTCTTCTTTGACTATCATAGACACTTAGGACTTGACTTCTTCATCATCACCCAAAGCATTCAGAGGATGAACAAAGCCATAAGAAACCTTGTTGAGATTGAACTTCGCCTTATAAACCTTCGTATTTTTGGCATGTCCAGCATGGTGGTGCTAAAAACCATAATCGGTGGTGTTCCCGTAAAGAAGACCGTAATCAAGTATGACCCTAAAATCTTTGCCCTTTATCGTTCCGCCCTTGTGGAACATATGAAAGGAGTTAAGGGCAAGCCTCCCGTTATGCTTTTTGTTGCTATTGCTGTTGCCTTCTTTTCTATCTTTCAGCTTGGTTCGTATGTTAAAGCCCACGGTGGAATAATTCCTAAGCCTAATGTTTCTCAGTCTCAGGAGAAAGAAGTAAAGAATGAAAAGAGGCCTTCTTTCTTTGGCTCTCCCTCTCCCTCTGGTTCCTCTGGGTTTTCTTCGCCTTCCTCCGTTTCTGGTTCCTCTCCTTCCTATTCCTATCCTTCCCCTTATCCTTCCGTTTCCTCTGGGTCTTCTTCTTTTCCTTCCTCTCCTTCTGCTTCTCCTCCCGTTCGTGGTTCCGTTGGTGGCTATGGCCATATTGTTATTGAAGTTGCCCGCCCTTCTGACCGCCCGCCCGCCAGTTCTGAGGATGTTTTAAAGCCTTCTGTTAAGGTTGTAGAAATCCCATAACAAGCAAGCTAAAGCCCGCCCGCCCGCCTGCCCGCCCGCTTTGAAAAAATTCTTTTTACTGCACGCAAGCCCTCTACCCTTACCCTGCCAATCGGACAGCCCTAAGGTTTTAAATGTTTCCGTGGAAGTGATAGAGATTCCATAGTTTAAAAATCTCAAACCTTAACAAAGTGGCTGGCTTGCATGGGTCGGGTGCATTTAAGCATGCGGTTAAGCTTTGGTGGGTCGTTAATCGTTTGCTTTGCGTGTGGTCTGCAAGCCAGACACGGTTAAGGTTCTGGCGGGGTTAGGGGGGGGGTTTGGGGGGGGAAGGG
>Ga0308395_1000955_pt1 | contig 20548 bp, 17 predicted proteins | sample Hotspr20SampleP4_FD_202097 | JGI IMG/M metagenome (GOLD analysis project Ga0308395, IMG submission 202097) | Hot spring phototrophic mat microbial communities from Mushroom Spring, Yellowstone National Park, Wyoming, United States - 20050930_P4 ...
ATAGCTTTTTGAAAATCCTCGTTGAATCCCCTGGATCGTTTGTCAGGAAGGTACTCATGCCCACCCAACGAAATCATCGATATTTCTACATCCGCTTTCCCGAGTTTCTTGTATTTCATTTTCCTGTCTCCTTCTCAACCGTAGATCAAATTCGGCAAGAACAGTAATACCTTTGGAAACAGCGCGTACACTGTTACTGCGATGATAACGGCGATGATAAAAGGAATGCTCTCCTTCATGAAATCTTCCAATTTGCATTCCAATGTTCCGCATACGATATACATGGCCACTCCCACAGGGGGGGTCAGAATCCCCATGGTAACTACCACACTCATCATGACCCCGAAAACCACAGTGTCAAAACCGATGCTCTTGATGAGAGGAATAAGAATAGGGGTCAGCAGCAGGATGATGATGGAACCTTCCATGAACATTCCGAACAGGATCAAGAAAAAGACTATGATGGCCAATACCACGAGGGGCTCACTGGAAATACCGATAATGAAAGAAGTCATCTTTTGAGGAATTTTATCTATGGGGACGCCGTAGCCGAAAATCCCTGCCATCGCGATCATGTACATGATGGCTCCCATATCCCGAACGGCTTCCTTCATCGTTTTCTTCAAAGATTCCCAGGTCAGATCCCGATACACGAAAAACCCGATAACCAGAGCGTAGACACAGGCAAATGCTCCCACCTCCGTAGGAGTGAAGATGCCGAGCCTCAAGCTGCCAATAAGCACAATCGGGAAGATGAGGGCCCAGATCGTTTCCTTTAAGGAGGCTACCAGTTCCCTGAAAGAGGCCCTCTTCTCTCGGGCAGGTTTGAACCCTCTGGAGCGAGCGATCAGGGCAACAGTGATCATATAGACAACCATTAGAATTAGACCGGCAAGGATCCCCGCGGCAAACAACCTTCCAGAGGAAGCTCAGGATTCTGTAGGAAGAAAAAGACTCCCGAGATTCCGATCGCAAGTCCAACGGGCATCCCAATCAGCACGAACAGTATGAAAACGACGAAAACCATTAGCATAGAAGGTACCCTTTATGTAGGTTAGGTTTTCCGCATGATCTTGTTCAACTTGATCAATGTGGATATCACCATCAAAAACGAGCAGAGGGGAATGCTTACCGTGACCCAGGTATAGCTCAATGAAGGAATCCCCTGAAAAGTCCGGTGCCGGGTAAACACGGACAGGATGCTACCTTGATATACCAGGAAAACAAGAAACGCCAGGATGATCAGGTAGATGATGAACTCGACGGTACGCTGAACAGTTTTAGGAAGCTTGGCAAGGATGAAATCTACGTTGAGAAACTTGTTTTCCCGATAGGAAAGATCCGCGGCTAGAAACACCCCCCAGGTAAACACAAGCAGAGCCAGATCCAAGGCCCAGTTGAGGGGATATCCAAAGGTGCGCGAGATGGCCGCGATAAAGATAACGAACACCGTCAACAGAAGAAAACTGGCGGATATCACGAGTTCCAATGTACAGATGGCCTTATACAACCGTTTCATAGCCCTGTAACCTCTTTAAAAGAATGCGGCGCGAGTGGCGCACGATTCGTGCTATAAACCACCGCACCGCTTTTTCGTTCCTACTTTCCTAACTCTTTGTAGATCTTGTCCCGGACTTCCAAAAGTTGGAACTGTTCATACACTTTCTTGCCAGACTCCTTGAAGGCTTTCACATCCAGCTCAGAATGAGGAATATACGTCATTCCCTTGCTGATCATGAACTGTTTGTCCTGCTCGGCGTTCTTGTTCAAAGTCTCCGAAACCTCGAGCCCCGCCTTGTCACATTCATCGATCAGGATCGTCTGGTATTCCTTGGGCAGCTTGTTGAACCAATCCGCACTCACCACCTGCACATTGGCCTGGAAGATATGCTGGGTTTCGATGATATATTTCGCAACTTCAAAGACTTTCAATTTTGCCGCCGCCGCATAGGGCAATTCGCATCCATCCACCACCTTCGTCTGAATGGCGTTATACAGTTCTCCATAGGGAAGGGCCACTGCCTTGCAGCCTAGAGAGTTCACCGTGGCAACCCACATGGGAGCAGGAGCAGTCCGGATCAGCATGCCCCGGAACTCAGTGGGGTTCTTTCCCATTTTATTGGAAAATACGTTTCGATACCCCTGCACCCACGAATAGGAAACGACTTTGATCTTGAACTCCTCCTCCAGTTTCTTTACCCATTCGGCGATCGTGGGAGATTTCAGAAGTTTCTTCACCTCATCGAGGTTTTCGAAGAAGTAGGGAGCATACATAATGGAAAACTCTTTTACGTAGTTCCCGAGTCGAGCCGGATCGGTTTGCCATCCTACATTCGTGCCTCGCCTCATTTGTTCCAACACGTCCTCTTCTTTTCCTAGCTGTGCACTGTGATAGACCTCGATCAGAACATCCCCTTTCGTTTTCTCGTTCACTGCCTTAGCCCACTTTTCGTACGCCTTATGGAACAGGTCCTCACTCGTCTGGACGTGCCCGAACCGCAATAGGTAGGTGGGCTTCTTCGCTTCTGGTTTTGCACTCTCCGATTTCCCCCCGGCAACCAATGCCATGCAGACCAAAAAACTCAGTGCAATGACAAGGATCCTTATCAGTACCATCCTTTTGGGGATTGTCAACGTATTTTCCGTTTCTGCTATACTTCCCTCATGCGGATCGCGGTGGTTCTTCCCCCCATCCGGGATTTTTACCTCACGCCCCACCGTCTCAGCGCCCTGGGTGCAAGAATCGTGGCCGATCTCTGCCGAAAGGCCGGCCACGAGGTGGCACTTTTCCTGTTCCCTTCAAAAGATAGGACTCGTTCCCTCCCCCTTCCCCGTGAAGCTTCCTACCTTCTTCCCTCTATGGTTCCCAGTGAGTTCGGTCCCCTCTCCTTCTTCACCCGATTCCAGCACTTTGGCCCCTCTTTCGAAGCCTGTGCCCAGAGGATCCTGGAGTTTCAGCCGGATGCGATCCTGATCTCCTCCTTTGCCTTCGCATACGGGGAGGAAGCGATCGCCCTGGCTCAAGCTATCAAGGCAAAAGTTCCTGAAGTAGCCATCGCAGTGGGGGGTTCAGGACCCAGCTCCTGCCCTGAGTACTTCATGAGGCAACGAGCTTTCGGCTCTGTCTATATCAATTCAAGATCCCTGGCCAGCCTCGAGTATTCCGCCCCGCAAACATGCTTGCCTGTAGACTCTTTCTCTGCCGATTTTTTCCCTACCTTGCCTGCATGTATTGCCCCTGCGCCCCCTACCGGCCGCAGGGAACTCCCTAGGCAAAAAGCGTTGCCAACTAACCTTGTATGCATGGCAGGTAGCGGCTTTTTCCCCGAGCAAACAAGCTCTCCGCAATCCCCATTACCTACCAATATTCCCCCAGTCGATCCTTTCTATAGCGTTCCCCCCTCTAGCGTCACAACCCAGGGGATCCCCCTGTTCGACTTCGTGGTAGCCGGAGAAGGGGAGGTCACGGTTCCCCTTTTACTGGAGCGACTGGAAGGGCGGGCAAAAGGAATGGGGCAGACTCAACGGGTGGGGCGGAAAGGCCTTTCATCAGGAGCGGAGCCCCAGTTGATTCGAGCCCATCGTTTGTGCCGGGAGGAGGAATTAGAGGCAGGGCTCGCGATCGTAAAGGAAACTCCGGATGAAGTCTGGGTCACCATCTCCTTGACCCGGGGGTGCCCCAAAGGTTGCCGGTTCTGTTCCAATCATCTTTGCCATGGCCGGGAGTTTCGAACCCTGCCGATGGAAAAGTTCGAAAAGGCTTTGAAAAAGATCCCCTGTGGACGGTTTCTACACCTGAACTTCGAGGATGACAACCTGCTCTACACTCCCGAGTACTTCTTAGATGTGCTTCGGATGGTGAAATCCCACTGGCCTCAGACAGAGTTCTCCGCCGAAAATGGCCTCGACTATCACTTTTTGGATGCTACCTCTATCGAACGGCTGGTTCAGTACGGATTCCGCCGTTTCAACATGTCCCTGGGAACGATTTTTCCGGAAACTGCCTTTCGGGAAGAGCGCCCATTGAACCTGGAACGCTACCTCGAGGTGATCGAGGCAATCCACCGCCGGGGAGCCAGTTCCATCACCTATTTCATCGCGGGCCTCGAAGGTGACACCCCGGAACAGATCGTCCGCCAAATCCAGTATCTAGCGCCCCTTCCCACGCTGATCGGGATTTCCCTCTTCTACCCAGTGCCGGGGATTCCCGGCTTTACCCCACCCCCTTCCCTGCTTCTAAGGAATCCGGGGTTGGGAAGGGGATCCTTCGCCTACCCCTGGACAGGGTCATTGACCACCGAAGAGCTCATCACCGCTTTTCGACTATGCCGCTACGTAAACCTGCTGAAGAAAGAGCACAAGACCCCCGAAGAGGAGGCCCTCATCCAGCGGATACGGGAAAAAGGCAGACTTCTCACTTTCCAGAAACAAAAGCCCCCCCATCGGAAAAACTCGAACCAGAAGGGCCGCTGGTCCTTGCAGGAAGTTCCTGTCCAGGATTCGATGGTAAAACAATTTTTTTCACATTAGACGAAACAAGATTTACAGGGTACACTGGTAGCATGAAAAAAATTGAAATCCACAACGAGCTATTGAAATCCCTCATCGCCCTCGCCTCCGTCATCGAAGCCCGTGATCCCTATACCGGCGGGCATATTTGGCGAGTCAGCCGCTACAGTGTACTGTTGGGTGAACGGTACGGGCTGGACAAGAACTATCTCTTTGTCCTCGAAATAGGTTCCCTAGTGCACGATCTAGGAAAGGTGGGAGTGTCGGATGGCATTCTCAACAAGCAGGGGCCTCTTTCGGAACAGGAGTTTCAGGTAATCCGACAGCATCCCGTGGTGGGAGGGGAGATCGGTCAGAACCATCCCCTGTATCCCCTCGTTCGGTACAGCATCTTGGAGCATCATGAACGGGTGGACGGAACCGGCTACCCTGGTAGATTGGACGGGGACAGCATCACCCTCTGGGGAAAGATCACCGCCATCGCCGATACCTTCGATGCCCTTACCAGCCCCCGACCCTATCGGCCCGCCCTCCCAGTGGATCGGGTACTTTCCATCCTATCCGAAGGAAAAGGGACACATTTCGATCCCCACCTCGTGGATCTATTTCTATCTTTGGTAAAATCGGACAAACTAACCCATATTCTCGGCCATGCGGGGGAAAATCGGATGCTCTTGTCCTGTCCCATGTGTGGTCCCCTGATCGTTCCAAGACCCGACACGCAAGATGGAGAAATTCTCCAATGCCCCTCCTGTACAGGACGATTTCGAGTGCACAAAGCAGGAGATACCTTTGAACTGGAGTTTACCGGCTCCAAGAGTGGGGTATACGTTCCTCGGCCGGATGATGGATTGATCCGTTCCATTCTCAAACGGAAACGCAAGACCGTGACCCTGTAGATACTCGTGTCAAAATCTGACCTGAACTTTTACCACGAAGTCGCCCCGCCTCCCCGTATGGAGGGGCCCTAGCTCTCCAGCCGGGCCTGTTCCCCACAGATCGGGATCGAGGAACACTCGTAGGGTAGCCTGCAGGGTGAACCCCTGGAATGGTTCATGGGAAATGAAAACCGCCGGTACCCAGGACCCGTCATCGAGATTCACCGTGCCGTTCAGGGTAAGGTTCGTGTAGTCATTCAGCCTGTACAGAAGGGAACCATAGAGGTAATTTTTTCGATTAAGCTCCTTCACCGGGACATCCACCCGCACCGCCCTGCTTGCCGGAGGCAAGCTCCGCCAATCCCCCCCAGAGGTGTCGTATAGGTTGGCAAGGGAATCTCCCGAATCGAGCACTCCCGGCCCATTGTACAAGTATTGGAGAAGAGCCACGAAGTCGCCCCAGGAGCCATCTATCCCTGCCGTTGCTTGAAGTCCCCTTAACGGATTCCAGTTCCGATCGTACCAGTTACCCGTAGCGATGGCGTCACCCTCCAGGGTGTAGAGAGCGTCAAGAACGAAGGCCACCTCCCCGTCCCATTTGCAGGAAAATCCGAACCGATGATCGGGCCGCTCCTTTCCCCTGGAGGGAGCCTGCAGAGAATACCAACCCTGGACACTGAAGGCGGGTTCGTGCAATTCCGCGAGAATTTCCCCCACTCCCCCTGCTCCATTTACCCGTGTGGGATCCTCTCCGGCGGAGGCAAAAAACCTGAAAAGGGATAAATCCGAAGGGTAGAAAGTATAGACCGTACCAAGGACACCCCGGGGACGGGCGTCTGGAGTCAAGGGATTCGGGGGGTTCAGGAAATCCGTCGGCCTCCATGCCTGGCCGAACCCGAAGGGGATTCGCAGAAGCCCTGCTTCCCAATCGGCAGATTCCGACTCCAGGCGATAGTATAGCCGCTCTAGTTCCACCGCCGAGGCGTACCCCTTCCCCATCCTTAGGGCGGGTGATCCCTGTTGCAGGGAAGAAACCCGTGTTCCCGAAGCTGCCTGCACATTGAGGGCCAGGAACACAGTTCCCCGATCCCTTAGGGGCGCTTCCAACCGGATGTTCCCGAACTGTTCGAACCCGTAGGTTCCCCTCTCTTTTTCCCCATACCCCGGTACCCACGCTCCCTCTGCCGTCGAATCCGTAAGGGCAGAAAACTTCAAGGCCCTTTTCGGGCTTGAGGATCCAGGATTTGCCCCAAGAGCGGATTCCCCTACCGTCGAGTCCTGCTGGCCGCTACCATTTTGTGATACAGGCTCAGCCCAAAGGGGTGCTCCGATTACCAAACCCAGGAGGAAGACCAGAATTGGTAGCGAAAAAATTGGCGCGGAAATTCCCATGCTCGCAGGCCTTTTCAGTCTCGCAGAACTCTCCATCCCCGCGGTACTCACCATCCACGTAGGAATCTCCGTCCTCCGCCTCTCCCCACTTCTCCTCATCCCCCGAATCCTACGCATCCCACGCATCCTCCCCCGCCTATCTTCGCAGATTCCGCAGGCTGAAAACGGAATCCGGGATAGGTGCGTCCAGTACCACATTCCGCATACGGAAGATCGTTCGGCTGTCCTTACGGAGAAGATCCCGCATCTGGAACTCCACAGGAAAGTCCCTGCTTCCGATCCGTTCCGAACGGATCAACCGGTACTCCTTCAGTTTTGCACCCGAGAGAGCGAGCATTTCCATCGAGCGCACTTCTCCCGTTCGAACATCGATCCAGAGTTTCCTTTTCGGGTAACTCTCCGTCCGCTTTTTCGCCGCCAGTTCCAGGACCCAGCAGTCCCTCCCTTCTACCTGTTCCCTTCCCAGGAGGGTAGGCGTGTACCGGGCGGATAGGGTTTCGTTGTCGATGGTGTCTTCGTAGGAGAGGTCCGAACCCATCATCGATTCCTTCAAGAGATGCCCGGAAATCAGCATCACCGATTCGGTGTCTGGAGAGTACACATACAGCCTTCCTTCCTTTTTCAGGTACTTCGTTCCCCGGTCTTCCGGGTTCAGGAACTCCACGTAACTGTCCGTGTTACCCCGGCCTGCCACCCTGAAGACCTTCACGAACCTTTTCCCCTGGTGCTCGATGATCATCTCGCCCTCGTAGATGATGGAATTGTACACCTCATTGGCGTCCACCCGAGCGAGGAGCTCCGAGGCCGAAGGCGTACCCCGATCATTGGCTGAAGGTCCGCTACTTCCCGCGCCTCCGGGCGAACTCCTTTCTGTTGCCGAAGACGCACTGCTACCCGTTGCCGAAGCCGCACCACTTCCTGGGGTTGCTTCCTGGGCTATGAGGAATGCTACAGGAGCAAAAACGAAGAAGCTCACACCCAGTAGCCAGGCGATCCGTTTCCGCACCACCGCTCGTTTTTTTCTATCTTTCACGATCCTTTTCTCCTTCTACTTCATTTCACCGCCGCAAGGCTTCTACCGGCTCGATAAAGGCGCTCTTCAGGGAAGGAAAGATCGTACAGAGCGCCGAGACCACTACCCCGAAGAGGAAGCCCTTCCCAAGAATCTGGGGGGAGAAACGAAGGATCAGGGTTCCCGTGATGGGGAACTCCTTCATCCCTCCGCCGGTAAACATCTCCACATCCAGGGGAAACCGGGAACCGATCCAGGAGGCTGTCCCTCCCAAAAGAACCCCACAGAAGGCCCCCAGCACGCTTAGGAGAAGGGCTTCGAAAAAGAACACCTCCACGATCTCCCTCCGGGTCATTCCCAGGGCTCCCATCATCCCGATTTCCTTGATCCGTTCATGGATCACCATCACCACCGTATTGATGATGAGGAAACTCGCCACAATCTGGAACACCCCGAATATGATCAGGTAAAGCACGGTACTACTCCGTAGGTAGGCAACCCAGTAGTTTTCCGTCCACCCCCGTATGAACGTTCCCGGAGAGAAAGCCCGTTTCAGTTCCCCCTTTACCCGCTCCACTTGTGTTCCCTCTTTCAGGTACACGACGAGCTGCTGGGTACCTTCACCCAGGACCAGAATCCGCTGTAGACGGTCGAAGGGAACGATAATCACTCCTTCGTCATACCTGCGATAATCGAACTGGAAGATCCCCACCACTTCCGGATTCCAGAACTTGTCGGAAAACTGGGCGGACACCACCTTGAAGGGAAGCCTATCCCCGATCCGGATGCCGGTCTTCTCCGCGAAGACAGTTCCCACCACACAGGCATTCTCCCCGGCCCGGGGATACCGTCCTTCCCGAAGGCCATCGCTACGCTTCGTTAGATTGAAGAAGTGGTACGAGGGCTCCCCCTCTGTATCAATCCCCCACACGAGGGCATGCTTGACTACACTCTCCAGGAGGGACGCGTAGGTTTGTATCCGAGGGAATACAGCATCCACTGTTGGGATGGTGACAAGCCTTCTTTTCATCTCCTCCACCGACATCCCCTCTTCCAGGGGATACTGGACCGGTAGGTACTCCTTTTCCTTCTCGAACTGTTCCGACACGATCTGGACATGACCCGTTTCGAAGGTACGGATCACTTCCTCGATACTGTTGTACATCCCTTCGACCCAGGCCTGCATGAAGATGTTGAAGAATACGGCCAATGCTACCGCCACGATGCAGAGAATCGTTCGCCTCCTGTTCCGATTCAAGTTCCGGTAGGCGATCACTAGGAAAGTAGGCCACCGTACACCTCCCCCGTTTCTCTCAAGATCCTTCCTAACTCTATCCATCCCTTCCTCCCTTCATTCCCTTCATTTTTATTCGAACCGTAGACTTTCCGTCACCGGCATCCGAAGAGCCCGTAGCGTAGGGGGGATGCTCAGCAAGGCGGAAACAAAGGTGGCCACGATTCCGGAAGCTCCGATGGTGAAAGGGTTCCAGGCGGAACGGAAAAGGGAGGTGATCCGGTACCCGTAGTCCCACCCCATCTCCTTGGCCATGGAGGAGTAGTCGATCCCATGATTCACCATGGGAATGTTCACCAGGCTTCCCAGAAGCATCCCGATCCCTCCCCCGATCAGCCCGATGAGAGCCGCTTCCAGCATGTAGGAAAAAAGCACCTCCCCGTCGGTCATACCCAGGGCTCGAAGCATCCCGATCTCCTTGGTCCGTTCTAGGATCGCCATAAGCATGGTATTGGCGATCCCGAGAAAGGAAAGGATGAACAGGAGAAGGATCATGATGCGGGAGGAAATCTGGTCGCCCCGGGCGGCTACGATGTAGTCCTGCACGTAATCCATCCAGCTATAGATTTCCAAGTCGGGAGGAAGGGAGAATCCCGCCCGCTCTAGAGCCGCCCGTATGGACAGGGGGCTCTCCCTCTCCCCCGGAAGGGTACCTTCCCGCGCATCGGAGGCACGAACCAGAATCTCCGTTACCTGGTCCTCCAGGAGAAGCCCCCCTTCCCCCGAAAGCACATCGAGGGGGATGTACGCCACGTTCCCGTTGGTCTTGGGATTGGGGGAATTGATCACACCTACCACCACGGCATCGATCACCTGGTACACATGTCGAACCTTCCCACGTTCGTCCTTTAGGTCGATCACGGTGGCGATCCGCACCCCCACAGGCTCTCTGTTTTTCAGGTCGATCTTCAATTTTTCCGCGGCCAGGATTCCCAAGGCAATCTCGAACTTCCCTGCCTGAGGGAATCTGCCGGCCTCCACGAAATCCATGTACCGGAGCACCTTCCCCTCCCGGGCCGGATCGATACCATAGAGGATCACGGGAGCCGACCCATCGGCCGTGTAGAGGGTGCCGGAAAAAACCATCCGTGGACTATCCGCATACCCTGCGTTCTCCAGGGCCTCGACAATCGGCTTCCAGGGAGAAAAGCTTTCATACATGGGAAGATCGTCTTTCTTATCGAAGTAAGCTTTCCTTTGGATCTTGGCCGCACCGATTTCGTAGGAAACGATATTCCGACGGGATTCGAGATTCATCCCCAATAACCAGGCATCCATGAAAATGTACAACCCCACACTGATGGCCACTCCCGTTACGGTGATGATGGTTTTCACCCTGTGTCGGGAGAGATTGCGAAAGGCCATGGAAAGGAGATCCCGATGGATCCTCATCGCCGTTCCTCCTTCTCTACCCTGCCGTCCCGAAGATAGATGAGGCGTCGCGCATACTCCATTACCATCCGGTCGTGGGTGGAAAAGAGGAAGGTGGTTCCCTGACTCCGGTTCAGCTCCCGCATCAGCTCGAGGATTTCACTCCCTGTGCGGGAATCCAGATTGGCGGTAGGTTCGTCGGCCAGTACGAGGGAGGGCTTTTTCACTAAAGCTCGGGCGATGGCCACCCTCTGCTGCTGCCCCCCGGACATCTCCTTCGGTCGCCGATTCCCCAGGTCGCCCAGCCCTACGGAGGTAAGAGCTTCCTTCGATCGAGCGATGGCCTCTTTCCGCGGCACCCCCAGGAGGGTAAGGGGGAGGGACACATTCTCCAGTGCGGTGAGCACGGGGATCAAATTGTAAGCCTGGAAGATAAACCCGATGCGATGCCGTCGCAGCAAGGCGAGTTCCTTCCGGGATAAAGTTCCCACATCCACCCCCTCTATCCGGATCTCCCCGCTCGTGGGTACATCCAGGCACCCGATCAGGTGCAGTAGGGTCGATTTCCCGCTTCCCGAGGGTCCAGCTATGGCGGTGAACTCTCCCGCAACGAACTCGAGGGAGATCCCAGCGAGGGCCTGCACCGTGAGACCGTTTGTGGTGTAATCCTTCTTCAAGTCTTTCGTTTCCACGATACCCATCTCACTCTTCCCCTTGGTGGCCCTGATTTTTCTGTTGTTCCCGCTTCCTCTGCTGATCTTGCACCCCTTTCTGCTCCTGCGCTTCTTTCTGCTCCCTCACTTCCTTAAGGGCGGCTAACCCGAATACCCCTTCCTCCCGGAGTTGATGCACCAGTTCGTTGGGCACAAGGAGGAGGGAGTTTCCTGCCTGTAGCCCCTCGTTCAGTACGGAGAGCTTCCGTAGCTGCAGAGCAGTCTGGTCTTTCGCGTAGATACGAGAAGCTTCTACTAGCCGCCGGGCCGTCTCGATTTCCGCCTCGGCCAGTTGGATTCGCCCCTTCTTCTCCCGTTCCTTCTGGGCAAGGCGGCTCATGGTGTCCTGCAGTTCCTGGGGAATCTGGATATCAGTGATTTCGATGTGCTGTACGGTGATACCCCATTCGGTGGTTTTCCTGTCTACCTCTATCCGGATCTGCTCCTCGATCTCCTCCCCCTTTTCCAAAAAGGTAGACAGATCGTTCTTGCTGATGGCATTCCGAAGGGCCGTCTTAGAGGACAGTACCACCGCCTCCTCGTAGTTCTGCACCTCTAGCACCGCTTTTTCTGGATCCCACACGAGCCAGAAGCAGAGGGCATCCACTGTAACGGTCACCGAATCCCGTGTGAGGGTCGTTTCCGCGGAAAAATCCGTAACCCGGATTCGAAGATCCACCACTTTGGCGGTCCGATCGATCAGAGGGAACAGAACGAAAAGCCCCGGGCCCCGAACCCGATGGAACTTCCCGAACCGCAGTACAATGGCGCGCTCCCACTCCTCCATCTTCTGCACCGCCGGAGCCACAAGCGCTCCCGCGGCTCCCACGGCAATGAACACAGCCATCTGTTCCGATTGCCACAGAGCCAGAACCAATCCCAGCACGAGGAGGAACTTTACCGCTGTACTCCACCGGGGAAAGAGGGTCATGAGGAGAGAGGCGGCTACCGGTGTTCCCAGAAGAACTCCCAGGTCCTGAGGGGAAATGGGTCGTCCCTCCAGGGCAAGGACAGCTCCGGCGAAAATGACGAACAAGGCCAGGACCGCCAACCCCATTGCATCCATCCGGAAGTCCTTTCTTGCCTCCCGGGGGCCCACATTCTTGATGAGAGGGGTTTTCCCCCGCTGGGTCGAATCTTCCGATCTCGTCTCCCTTTTTAGCTTGTTCAACTGAATCATTCTTCCTCCCTAAACTCGCGGATTAACCTGGGTAGTTCAGACCTCGAAACTCCCAGAGCGTCCATCTCCCGAAGGAATCGGGCAAGGCTTTCTTCGATCTTCTTCTGTCGCTCATTCTCCGCCATATTGATTTCCTTGTCCGAAACATAGGTGCCGCTTCCCACCTGAGTCACCACAATCCCCCGTATTTCCAATTCGTTGTAAGCCTTGGCGATTGTATTGGGGTTGATCTTTAGCTCAATGGCCAGGGAACGGATGGTAGGAAGCTTGTCTCCGGGTAGAAGGCGCCTGGCGAGAATCGCCTGCTCGATCTGCTGGATGATCTGCCGGTAGAACGGCACCCCCGAGGAACCATCCAGCCGAAAGGAAAGCTTCTTTCCCAGACTTGTATTATTCATATAGTACAATTTTAATTGTACTATTACAGTATGTCAATACCTTTGCCGGCCCTTCCATTTGCCCCATACGGGAAAAATCGATACCTTTTCCCCAGGAGGATCTATGAAACAGGTAGGCGATACAGTGGCGGATTTCTCGTTAAAGGATGCGGATGGTAAGGTAGTGAAACTGTCCGATTTCGCAGCTAAAAAGAAAGTGATCTACTTTTATCCAAAGGACGATACACCGGGGTGCACAAAGGAAGCCTGCGGGTTTCGGGATCTGTACTCCCAAATAGCCGGCAAAGGGGCTGTGGTGATCGGGATCAGCGCGGATCCCGTGGATAAACATGCTAAGTTCAGGGACAAGTACCAGTTGCCCTTCATTCTCCTATCGGATCCGGAGATGCAGGTGATCAAGGAGTTCGGAGCCGCGGGTGAAAAGAAGATGTACGGAAAGAGCTTTTTCGGGATACTTCGCTCGACCTTTATTCTGGATTCGCAGAACCGGGTGACCCACGTGTTCCCCAAAGTAAAACCCGAAGGGCACGCAGAGGAGATTCTGGCCGCGCTGGGATAGAAGATATAAACTGGCTGTACTGGTATAGAAAAGGAAGGTATCTTTAAGAACGGGCGGGGGCCGCACTGAGCGGAAAGCGGTAGATTGCCGTAAGGTAGTACAGTGGCCACCCGTAGCGGGTAAGGCGAAGGATAGTTACTTGCGCGGCTTCGCGATTGGCGGTACCGCTCATCAAATCAACAAACCGGTATTTCCGCACGGGATGGGTAGTACCGTCTCTTCTAAAGGACGTGCATCGGCCACGCGGGGCGGCCTATGGGGAAGCATGGAGCCCGTCGCTGCTTGGCCGATCGCCAATGCCAACATCATTTCTTGCAACGGCCCCCATTTCCTCCTCGGTCTGCGCCAGGAAGTCTCGATTTCCCGTCATTCAAAAGGCATTATCAGCTTTCACCTACGTAAGATGAAGCGATCATCGCCTTGAACGAGAAGACGAAACGGGAGAAGTAACAGTTATGCGGTCAAGACCGTCAACACTGGTGAAAAGGCTCTAGAAGGGATCAATAATCCTTAGATTGACCTGGTGCTTATGGACATCAATCTAAAGGACGTATAGATCGGGACAAACTGGCTCTCTATGAGTTTGTTCTTGAGCTCCAATTCTCATCCTCGTTGGTATCCGGTTCCTTCTCGCCGCATTGCGATAATCGGCATAGAGGACTTCTAAAAATTATAGATTGAGAAGTAAAACGAACCCACTGGTCTATAGAGATACTCCACCAGAGAATCTTTCGTGAGTACAGATAGATGATCATAAACAGCATCTAACATTGGCGACGGATGGATAACTGAGGATGATCAGCCTCTACCATATCGGTTCGGTCCCGTACAGGGGTTTCTGCTCTACTTTATTTTGCCGAAACCGTGGTTCAATTTTTTCGGGCTTACTTTACATACCTCTGGACATCGCCGGCAGCTCACGGGCTTTATGCCGGGCGATATTTCCGACGTTCCCCGCTTCCATGTTCCTGCTGCTCATGTCCACGATCAGATAACTACAGTTCAGGACCTTCAACATGATCTTAGGATGGTAAGCCGGTTATCCTTCCTTCTTGCAGGACGCATATATCTGCTCGAGATCGAGTCTCTCAACGACCACGTCAACGATCCTCGCCGGGGGGTCTTCTTCCAGCAAATGCATATAAAAATAATTATCGATAAGTTAAAAATTTATTTTTTAGGCTTGACCGTTCGCAGAGGATATTCCATGATGATATAAATGCGGTTCAATGCCTATGAGCCAGTTTCGGCGGTTATCCGTATAATCGCTGTTATTCTAAACAAGCCCTTCGAAAGGACTGATGACACCCCGCTTATTCTTAACTGCCACGTGGGTGTAAATCATGGTTGTTTCCACATGAGAATGACCAAGCAGTTCCTGAATGGTTCGGATGTCGTAGCCATCCTCCAATAGATGGGTTGCAAAACTATGCCTCAGGGTGTGGACCGAAGCGAACTTATCGATGCCTGCGGCCCGAACCGCATCATGGACCTGCCGCTGCAGGACCGAAGGATGCAGGTGCCAATAGGCGCTGGTACCGGTTCGTTCATCCCTATATATGCTTTTTGAGGGGAACAACCAGTACCAGGTCCATTCATATTGGGCGGCAGGATATTTAAGACCAAGGGCTTCAGGCAGATACACGCCGGGGGCCCCCTTTTTACGATCCCGTTCCCAACGAAGATGCAGGTCATCCAGATAGGCCCGCATGGGACCATGCAACGCCTTAGGAAAGAGGGTAAGCCGGTCCTTGCCCCCCTTGCCCGAACGGACCACCAGGGTTTCATCCTCGAAATTCAAGTCCTTAACCCGCAGGGATAGGCATTCTTCGAGCCGATTGCCGCTGGCGTACATGAGGGAAGCCATAAGACGGTAGGGGGAAGGCAGGTGGGACAGAAGCTGGCCCACTTCAGTGCGGGTGAGCACCACCGGCAAACGCCGACGCCGCTTCGCCCGAAGCACCGAAGCAAGCCCATCTACATCAACATGAAACACTACCCGAAATAAGAGAAGCAGGGCATTAAAGGCCTGTTCCTGAGTAGCCGCAGATATTTTTCGTTTTACCGCCAGATAACTTAAATAGGACCGCAGATGGCTCGCCTCAATAAGGACCCGCCCATCCTTCCATTCCAAATTGATGACCCTTTCCAGGTATTCCAGGAAGCGGTTGGTCCATGCAAGGTAGGCCTTTTCAGTGCGCAGAGCCAAATGCTTAATCCGTATATGCTCCTGCATGGACCGGTATACCTGAGCACGGTAGGAAATCCAGGGATTTTCTGCTGATTTTACAGGCAGAATTGCAGGTTGTTTCATAGTATCGATGAACAACATATACAGGGCTACTGCCCTTTGGGCTTTCGTAACGACATAGTCGCTTTTATAGCTTGATAAACGCTGGGTAAACGCTGTAACCGCCCCCTCCCGGTCCTGTTCCCATTGGGGAAATTCCTTACAGAACCGTTCCACCCAGATACAAGTCCAGGAAATATCCTTATCAGTAAACCGGTGGTTCTGCTTTAAAAACTGAGAAAAATTGGTTAGATCAGGCATGATACCATCCTTTTTATGGGGATTACAGCTTAGTCAGACTGTTCATACTGAGGAAGAGCAAGAATATTCATCACTTTTGCTCACCTATACAGGTCAGCCTAGGTATGCACATTCAAAGACGTCTTCCCACTTATATAGTTTTCTAGTAACTAGTACGAAGAGTCATCTTATACTGCTTTAATGAAAGATAAGATTAAAAGAGAAGATTGATAGCTGATGAAAATTTCGTTTAATTGTTGCGAGAGCTTTTATGGTGGGGTATAATATGGGGGATGTTAGACGGACGCTATCGGCGCAAAAACCCTATATATGGTGTTGACAAAGTTATGATTTTGCGCTATATGGTCTTGACAAATAAAAAGTAATTAGTATGGCTTTCATCTTTGTCTTAAAAAGGGCAAATCAAAGGATGAAAGTAAGGAGGGATACCTTGGGTAGTGAACCTGGCTCTAGTCACCAACAGAAAAACAGCCTTAGTGGTATCTCTCTGCACACGTTTTTGAATGCTGATTAAAAAGCTTCATAGCTGATAATCAATATTTATATCTGTGGCATTAGATACCAGTATACTGGGCTTAGGATGCCGCAGGAGTAACCCCGTAACATCAATCTACTCCTCGGCAAGTGTATTCATTGTTAAACCCAACCTTTGTAGAATGAAGGTTTGCTTAGCAGTGAATTTCCCTATGCGATAATACACGAGGAGTATCATTCATGAAAGCTAAACTGACGAACCGCAATGCAACAAATAGCGGTAAAAAACAAATGGTAAATGCATCGAATTTAAAAAATGTTAGCAATGTAAATTATAACCAACGATATCACGAAGCTTCAAGCAAAGAATTAGAAGTTTTACTCAAGGACATGAACACCTCTTTACAAGGCCTAAGTGAGTCTTTGGTAGACAAAATGCGTGACCAGTACGGAAGTAATAAAGTTGATCACGAAAAGAAAAAATCTATACCGGTACGGATTTTTGAGGCTTTTATCAATCCTTTTACCGCCATTCTTTTTATGCTTGCACTAGTATCGTTTATAACGGATGTTCTTTTGGCTGATGCCGGAGACCAAAATTGGCTGACTGTTATCATTATTATGACTATGGTAATGGTTAGTGGCCTTCTTCGCTTTATTCAGGAAGCTCGTAGCGGAAATGCCGCAGAGCGTTTGATCAGGATGGTAAAAACCACTGCAACTGTTGAGCGGAAGGAAAAAGGCAAACAGGAAATCCCGCTTGATGATCTGGTTGTAGGAGATATTGTATATCTGACAGCAGGCGATATGGTACCAGCCGATGTACGTATCCTCATGGCAAAAGACTTATTCATAAGCCAGGCAGCTCTTACGGGTGAGAGTGAACCAGTTGAAAAAGTCCCAAACATTGTAAAACAAGGAGAATATGATTCTATAACCGAATTTCATAACCTTGCATTTATGGGAAGTAATGTAATCAGCGGTTCTGCAACCTGCGTGGTCATTGCAACAGGCAATGATACTCTTTTCGGTACCATATCTAAGGGGTTGACAGCAAAACCCATTCAAACGAGCTTTGAAAAAGGCGTAAACTCCGTTTCCTGGGTTCTCATTCGTTTTATGCTGGTTATGGTGCCTGTGGTATTCTTTATCAATGGATTTACGAAGGGCGACTGGCTTCATGCCTTCATGTTTGCAATTTCCATTGCAGTAGGGTTAACACCGGAAATGCTCCCAATGATTGTCACCACAAGTCTTGCAAAAGGTGCAGTGGCAATGTCTAAGAAAAAGGTAATCATAAAAAAATTAAACTCCATACAAAACCTTGGTGCTATAGATGTGCTTTGTACCGATAAAACAGGAACACTTACCCAAAACAAGGTTATATTGGAGTATCATTTGGATGTGCATGGTAATGAAGATGTACGAGTACTTCGTCATGCATTTCTTAACAGTTATTACCAAACCGGACTTAAGAATCTGATGGATGTAGCGATCATTGATCGGACAAAAGAATTAAGCGTTAATGAAGTTACTCTACAGAATTTGTTTGCCAACTATAGCAAGGTAGATGAAATCCCCTTTGACTTTGAACGACGTCGTATGAGTGTTGTGATTTCTGACAGAACCGGAAAAACACAATTGATAACCAAAGGTGCTGTGGAGGAGATACTTTCCATCAGTAAATATGTAGAATATAAGGGCAAAGTCGAACCATTGACGGATGTTATCAAGAATGAAATTCTAGAGACAGTAAATCGCCTCAATGATGATGGCATGCGTGTTATTGCTGTTGCTCAAAAACATGATGTAACTCCAGTTGGTGTGTTTTCTGTCCAGGATGAAGCGGATATGGTCTTGATAGGTTACCTTGCTTTTCTTGACCCTCCTAAAGAAACGACTGCTGCGGCAATCAGAACTCTGAACGAACACGGCGTTGCGGTAAAAATCCTTACCGGAGATAATGATCGGGTTACCCGCTGTATCTGCAAGCAAGTCGGTTTGAAGGTTACTAATATTCTTCTCGGTTCGGATATTGAGCGTATGTCAAAAGATGAACTGAAAGAGGCTGTTGAAAAAACCAATGTTTTTGCAAAGCTCTCTCCACAGCAAAAGGCAATCATAGTATCACTCCTTCGAGAGAATGGTCATATTGTAGGGTATATGGGTGATGGAATCAATGACGCAAACGCAATGAAGTCATCAGATGTCGGTATTTCCGTAGATACGGCTGTTGATATTGCAAAAGAATCAGCCCATGTTATCCTGCTCGAGAAGGACTTGATGGTTTTAGAAAATGGCATCATTGAGGGCAGAAAAACCTATGGCAATATGATCAAGTACATTAAGATGACTGCCAGCTCGAACTTTGGCAACGTGTTTTCAGTACTTATAGCAAGCGCGTTTTTGCCATTTCTACCGATGGGCGCCATTCATCTGGTTTTACTGAACCTGATCTATGATCTTTCTTGCACGGCACTTCCTTGGGATAATATTGATAAGGAGTTCCTCAAGATTCCAAGGAAGTGGGAACCAATTTCTATCAGCAAGTTTATGCTCTGGATAGGCCCGACAAGCTCTGTATTTGATATTACAACCTATTTGCTCATGTATTTCATCATCTGTCCTGCAATGACAGGCGGACAGCTTTTTCACCAAATAACCGATCCGGCAATGCAGACTTATTATATTGCCTTATTTCAGGCAGGATGGTTTGTCGAGTCAATGTGGACCCAGACTTTGGTTATTCATATGATCCGCACACCGAAAATTCCGTTTATTCAAAGCAGAGCATCACTGCCTGTTACGCTTCTTACTTTCACAGGTATTGCGGTTTTGACGATCATCCCGTTTACCGCTCTGGGCACAGCAATCGGTCTTACAGCATTGCCGCCAGTTTACTTTGCATGGCTTGCCTTGACTATTGTTTGTTATATGGCACTTGCCACTCTTCTTAAAAATATTTATGTGAGAAGATATGGCTCACTGTTGTAATTGATGCCCACCTGTAACCAGTGTTGCATTGGATGCTGGTTACGTGATTGAAAGAAAAAAATGTTTTATCTAATTGAAGGAAGTGCAAAATGAAGGACAAAACAATTGCAGCTCAGAATTCTAGAAATCTTGTTGTATATTTCATTCTCGCTTACGCAATCTCGTGGACAATTGGAGTTCCACTCGCGCTAGCCAAACAAGGAATTATCCAACCTATATTTCCACAATGGTTTCATTATTTTGTGGCTTACGGACCAATGCTTTCTGCCTTAATTGTCACTTGGGCAACTCAGGGACAACAAGGGGTAAAAGAACTTTGGGGACGGATAACCAAATGGCGAGTTGGGGGTATTTGGTGGCTTGTAGCCTTATCACCACTTATCATCGGTTTTCTAGTTGCTTTGGCAATGAATTTCCTAACCAACAACAAAATTTCCTTTTCTGAATTAGGGGAAATTCATTTTCTTCCCCCATTGGGAATAGGCGCACTTTTTCTTTGGATACTGACCTTCGGTATCGGAGAAGAAATCGGCTGGCGGGGATACGCATTACCTCGCTTACAGAAAGACCGCAACTCACTTATTGCAACAATTATTTTAGCCTTCTTCTGGGCATTATGGCATTTGCCACAATTTTTCTATTTATTCGACATTTCGATAGCCATTGGATGGGTCATAGGATTATTTGCTGGCGCAATTGTATTCACATGGTTGTTTAATAGCGCAGAAGGTAGCATACTTATTGTGGCAGTTTGGCATGGATGTTTCAATTACATTTCAGCATCAAATGCAGGCAATGGCTTGCTCGCAGCGGTTGTAAGCACAGTTGTAATGATATGGGCTGTAGCAGTGATTTTTGTTTACAAACCCAAAACCCTTTCAAGTAAGGGTAAATTTGTCATTTGATTTTGTCATCAGTTAAACACTCCGCCCAACACAGCGTGCACCCGACGCTGGGGAGTCTGGCGCGATTCCAAGCCTTTTTCTACGCCTCAGCATTTTCCCAGTCGGACGGCGTCCCGCCGCCCGCCCCAGCGCGGGTAACGCAAACCGTTAGCCAGCCCATTGCAGGACTATCAAAGAAAAAAGGTCATAGGAGGTCATATGAATAAAGAGAAACTATGGCAGCGCAGTAAGCAGAGAATCCGTTTTCAGAACGATGACATGGATTTCTACTTCGCCTGGATTCTCTCCCATCAAAGCGAGGGCGGTTCGGCGTGTGGG
>Ga0308395_1000956_pt1 | contig 20545 bp, 10 predicted proteins | sample Hotspr20SampleP4_FD_202097 | JGI IMG/M metagenome (GOLD analysis project Ga0308395, IMG submission 202097) | Hot spring phototrophic mat microbial communities from Mushroom Spring, Yellowstone National Park, Wyoming, United States - 20050930_P4 ...
ATAATTGGCTTCGTTATTTTTATAACTCTTGACAATTTCTTCTTTTAGTAAATCGGGAATAGGGAATATATTGCTATCAAAATCTCCGATGGTCAAATTATATACTTGAACTCCTTTTGACTTGAGTTGGTTGATTTCACCATTTAATTTGATAATTTCAGATCCTATAATTCCTTCTGCTAATTGAGATACACGAGAAGGATTTGCGCCATTTATGATCATAAATATAATTTTCTGCCTGGTTTTAAGACCGTTGTTTTTTTCAATTTATTCTTCTTCATTAAATAACTGAGAGGCATTCCTGTTTTACGAGCAATTTTGGACAAAGTGTCTCCTTTTTTGACAATGTAAATAGATTTATTTTTAGCAAGAGAATGATATTTTTTAGATCTTAAATTATAAGTTTCTTCTGCATCTTTTTTGGTGAGTAAAAAGTTTTGTTTTTTCAAAGTACCATTTTCATAATCAATAATATCTTCAGAATTGATACTAATGCCCAAACATCTTACTTCAAAATGCAAATGGGGTCCAGTAGAACGACCCGTGCTTCCTCCTAATCCGATAACAGTGCCTGCTTTTAAGGTATCATTGGGGGATACAAAAATTTTAGACAAATGAGCATATACGGTTTCTAACCCATTGAAATGCCGAATGACTATTACTTGCCCATATCCTTTCACTTTTTGGTTTGCGTAACGAACAACACCATCAAATGCTACTCTTACACTATCTCCTTTTTCCAAATCAATATCTGTCCCATAATGCGGGCGATATCTTCTCCATCCATAATGACTATTAATTTTACCAATCACAGGAAGAACGAATTTATCTTTTTCAAAAGAAATTAGAATGGAATCACGGTTTTGAAAAACTTCTTTGTATTTGAATTGATGAATGGCAGTAGTATTAAAATCGCCATATAATTCTGCTATTTCGTTTTGTGCTTCGCTATCGTCGGACTCTTCATCAGTGTCAGCACTCAGTTCAGAAGTTATAAGTTCTTTGGAAGGATGAAATGCTTTTTTAAGAGTATCTGCGGGAAAATAAATTTCTTCATCTGCACTTTGTGCAAAATTATAAGCATAGGTAAAAACAATAATTAATATGTAAAGCAATTTTTTCATAGCGGCGGCAATATAAAAGTAACTTTATTGATTTTACAAATTTTTTACGAAAAAAATAGGCAAAACTTAGACAGATTAAATAATTATTTTCACTATTGTCCAAGATGATTGTTAGTAAAAAATTAAAACAATGATTATCAATAAATTAAACTTTAAAATTTGATGGTTCGGAAAAGTACTCCCCTCTCTTTTTTTCATCTCCGCTTTTCATTGCTGTTATTGATATTTTTCACATGGTATCAAAAAACATTATGGACAATAGTGAATTATTTTACCGTTTGAAAAATTTATTTTGAATAGCAAGGTATTTTAAAATTTCATTGTGTATTTTGCTTAGCAATCTTTATAGTTTTTAATTTTATCTAATGCTAACGAATCTGTATTTTACATTTCTAATTATATTTGCTCCAAAATTTATTTTATATGAAAAATGAAAAGAACAAACTTTATTTAGGGTTTTCTTTTATTGTAATTATAATGTTTTTAATATATGGTTTTAGTCATTTTTTGAAGATGCCTCATGGGATTCATCAATGGAGGCAATCTATGAATTTTTCTATGGTATTAAATTATCATAATAATTTATCATCTTTTTTACACCCTACTATTCATAATTTATTTTTCAATGATCGTGGCGATATATTATTAGAATTTCCTCTTTTTCAATGGATAACTGCTTTGTTTCCGGAGAAATACTATTTTATATTTCGTATACTTGTATTTTTGGCATCATTGCTTGGATTATGGTTTACTTATCTTTTATCTAATTTAATCTTAAAAGATGTTTTTTGGTCAGTCATAAATGTGCTTTTTATTGTCTTCATTCCAATATTTTTATTTTACAATGCAAATTATATGGTGGATATTCCCTCTGTTTTATTTGCTATTTCAGCCATTTATTTTTGGCATAAAGCCAATCTAACAATAACCGAAAAAAAAGAGCAACTAAAATATATTATTGTTGGTTCTGTCTTTTTTTTACTTTCAGGTTTGTTACGATTGCCTTGTATTATTATAGATTTGGCTTACATAGCAAGTTATTTTTTCTTTATTGATAAGAAAAATATATTTTTTGTTTTTGGTAGTTTTTTGTCTTTATCAATAATTACAGGATGGTATTTTTATCAGTCAAAAATAAATAATTACTACGTTGCTACACCATTTAAATCAGGTATAACTATATTTCACTTAAACAATGATGAACGAAAAAATATTATTTCTATTATTGTAGATTTTATTAGTAATCAATGGGGATTTTTATTCAGGAATGTAATAGGTTGGTTAGTATTATTTATTTTGATATTATTTCATTGGGCAAATTATCCAAAATGGTTAAAACCCTTACTTTTATGGACTTTTTTGGGAAGCATGATTTATTTTTTTTTATGGTTTAAAGTATTAGATGCTCATGATTATTATACTATTCCTCTTATTGAACTTTTTTATTTATTGGTTTTGTTTTTTCTGATTGCATTAAAAGAAATACATAATGTTTATCCTTTTAAAACTCTATTAACAATCATTTTAATTTTATTATTTAGTTTTTTTCATGCATATGAAAATTTTAGTTTAAGGTCTGGTATTTCATTAAAAATAGGTTATTACAATGTATCAAAATTTGAAATGGGAATGTGGTGGTGGTTTAATTTTGAAGATGAAACAAAATGGTCTTCTATAAGAAAAATTTCTCCGCTTGTATCAGATATTCTTCTTAAGCATAACATAAAAAAGAATGATACAGCTATATGCAACTTTGATTTGTCACCAACCTACGTCTTATCCATTCTGCAACTCAGGGGTTGGTCATTATTTAATAATGATTTCTCTGATTTTAATTCATATAAAAACTATGCTTCTAAAGGTGCAAAGTATCTGATTCACTATGGACAAAAAAGATTGGATAACGATCCTCAAAAGGACAGTATCATTAGACAAAATCTGGTTTTAAAGATGGATAGCATTTTTATTTATGATATTCGTCACTTAAAAAGTATTAAGTAAGAAAATTCAATTTTACTCTTCCCCCACATTCCTCATTTTCATCAATAATGAATATGCCCCTTTTGTGACTATTTTCTTTTTTATTACATCATTGTAGTTACTTATCCCAATAAAGTTTTCATTCTTAAAATTCGTTATTTTAACTTCCTGCATCTTAAATTCATTTTTGTTTTGTTGAATAAAAACGTAATATGAATTATTAAAAAACAAAACTGCCGATGAAGGAAGTGCATAAATGAGAGAATCCCCTGTCAGGATTTCTGCCTGCATATAGGTTCCGGGAATTAAGCGATCGTCGTATTTCTGAAAATGACAATGTACATCTATTGTCCTGTCGGCATTTACAGCTTTGTTGATTAATATTACCTCACATAAATACCTTTTGTCGGGCTGCTGATTCGTATATGCCCAAACCTTTTGACCTATCTGAATGTATGGCAGATCATTTTCAAAAACCTTTACATTCAAATGAATGTCATCCGGATTTACTAACTCAAACAATACTTCCGAAGGCGGAATATATTTTCCAACAGAAAAATTTATTTTGGTTACATAACCGGTAAAAGGGGCATACAATTGAACTTTTGAACTAATTTTCTCTTCAGTTAATGTTTCTGCTTGAATATTGATTAGTTTCAATTTTTCTTCCAGCGATTTCAAAAGTATTTTGGCATTCTCATATTCGGCTTTTGCCTGTTCATACGTTTTATCACTCACTGCCTTTTGTTCAGATAATTCTTTTTGTCTTTGATAATTTTTTTCCAATGCGGACAACTGAATCTTGGTTTTTAAAAAATCCTCTTGTAACTGAATATACTGCGGATCCTCCAAAATGGCAATGACCTCACCTTTCTTTACAGGCGTTCCGGGAAGCAAATGTGTATATTTCAGATACCCGCCTATGGGAACACTCATTAAACAGATATTTTGCGGAGGGACATCAATATATCCTTTTAAATGCAAGGTGTGATTCAATCGTTGCAAACGTATCGTATCTGTTTGGAGGTATAAATTATTCAGTTCCTCATCAGACAAATGAACAACAGATTGTTCAGGCGTTACAACCTTTTCTGAATTTTTATCAGAATTTATGCAACCAACCAGTATTTGTGCTGCAAGCACGATGCTCATTATTTTTTTCATAAATTTTATTTTTTTGTATTGGTTTGTAAGTAATATTGTATTTCAAAAATGGTGTGATTGAATAACTGAACGTAGTTCAGATAATCACTTTCTGATTTTACACTTTGTGCAATATAATTCGTCCATTCCGTAAAACTGATATTTCCTTTTTGATAGTTTAGTGTTGCCGTTAATCGTACGTTTCTTGCATTCGGTAATACAGATGCTTCATATTGTTTAAGAATATTGGAATATAACTGATATTGCTCAAAAAGTTTGTTCAACTCAGAAGAAATCATCTCTTTATTAAACAAATATTGAATATCATAATACCGGATTAACCTTTCCTCCGCTTTTATTTTATGAACATGAGATGAGAAAAATAACGGCACATCAATTCCCGCCTGAATATATTGAAATCGCTTTGAGACAGGATAATACAAATTATCGGATCCCCATCCTGTCAAACTCAGATTGGTATATCCTAAAAATATGTCCGGAAGAAATTTGGATTTTTCCAGTTTCAATAGATGTATTTGTCTGTTCTTTTTTTCTTTATCTATCATCAATGTTGGATGATTTTCAAAAGAAGAAACCTGAACGGATGAAATATCAGCATTTGTTATTACCTTATCATATAACACGTCTTTAATGGGCTTAATTCCGGTTAATATCTGCAATAGCAATAAATATCTTTGTTTTTGAAAAATGCTTTCAGAATAAAGAAATTTATTTTCCCATAACATATTGCTTAATGCATCTTTCTCTAAACTGCTGATATTGCCTTTCTGAAACTGAATATTTAATACCTTTAAATTTTGTTCATAAACCGAATCCATGGTTTGCAACAAGCGGATTTTTTCATTCAATACAACAATATCATAAAATAATTTTCCAACTGTGGTCTGAATGTTTTTCTTCTCTAATTCGGTTTGTAATTCCGCAATTTGCCAATCCTTTTGTAAAATCTTTTTTTGCTGTTGATATACACCGGGAAAGTTTAAATTTTGTTGTATAGTAAATCCATTATCATTGTAAATACTATTGTATTGCCCGTATTGCATTTGTAAATTTGTCTTTTTGATGTTCCATCCTGTTTGAGTCAATTCCTTCTGATAATCTGATAAAATCTTTTTCATTTCCAGGGAAGCATTTTTCTTTAATGCAGAATCCAGACACATCTGATAATTGACTACATATCCATCCTGTGCACGGATAAGTAAGGGATTTACATACATAAATAAAAGTATCCTCATCATCATTTTATTTGTATTTGACTTTTTATTCTTCAAAATATACCGATAATACAACACAGGCACCACAAATAAGGTCAATATCGTAGATGAAATTAATCCCCCGATAACTACCGTTGCCAATGGCTTTTGCACATTAGACCCAACATCGGTATTTAAAAACATAGGTAAAAATCCTAAGGATGCAACAGTAGCCGTCATCAACACCGGTCTCAGACGATTTTGTATTCCTGAAAAAATAATTTTTAATCCCTGCAATCCTGATTTTCTTTTTTGCTGAAATTCAGAAATCAGCACCAAGCCGTTCAATACGGCAATTCCAAACAAAGCAATAAATCCCACACCAGCACTCACACTGAACGGCATCTTTCGCATATACAAAAAAAATATGCCGCCTATCGCAGACATCGGAATCGTTGAATAAATCAGCAAAGCCAAAGGAACAGAAGAAAAACTCAGATACAACATTATAAATATCAGTAACAACGCAACCGGAACCGTAATCATAAGTCGTTCTTTGGCGGACTCAAGATTTTCAAAACTTCCTCCGTATTCAATGAAATATCCGGATGGAAAAGACACCGAACGTATTTTTTCATTCAATTCTTTTATTACACTCTCCACATCTCTTCCTCTGACATTAAATCCTACAATAATTCTCCTTTTCGCTTTTTCTCTTTGTATCTGATTCACATCGGTTTGAACTTTTATCTCTGCAATATCATTCAATCCAATAAATTGTCCGTTTCCGTTCGGTATAAGCAAACTTTGCAAATCAGCATTCTTCTGAAATGAACTGTCTAATCTCACGACTATATCAAATCTTCGTTCGTTTTCATACACTTGTCCTGCAATGTTTCCGGCAACCACTGCTTTCACCATTCTGTTTGCCTCTTCCACAGAGATATTATATTGTGCAAGTTTCTCACGATGAAAACGAATCAACACCTGCGGTTGTCCGTAAATCGGCTCTTCATATACACCTTCTACGCCATCAATTTTACTGACTATTGTACTCACTCTGTGTGCTAATTTTGCTAAGGTATCTACGTTTTCTCCGAAAATTTTACACACCACATCCTGTTTTGCTCCCGCTATCAGTTCATTAAAACGCATTTGCACGGGATATTGAAAACTTGTGCTTAATCCGGGAATTACTGACAATTTTTTCTGCATCTTTTCTGCCAATTCATCAAAGGTTTTTGCTTTTTTCCATTCCTTAACCGGTCGTAAAATCACCATCATATCGGCATTTTCAATGGGCATAGGGTCGGTTGGAATTTCAGCGCTTCCTATTTTGCTAACCACTTTTTCCACTTCATCCGGAAATTCCTTTGCCAACACATACGAGGCTCTTTTACAATACTCAATCGTCGTTTGCAATCCCGAACCGGTTATTAATCTTGTTTCCACGGCAAAGTCGCCCTCTTCCAATACTGGCATAAATTCTCCGCCCAAACGAATAAGTATCATTATAGAAATACCTAATAACAACACCATTCCCGTAATCCACACTGCAGATTTTCTGAAAAAACGTTTGAATAATTTCAGGTACATTTTTTCTATTACCGTCATCATTTTATCCGACCAATGAAAATGCGATACTTTGCCGGATTGAACCAACCAGGAGCACATTACCGGAACGTACGTGACTGATAATATAAACGCTCCCGTTAGTGCCAGCATCACCACCTGTGCCATCGGACGAAACATTTTTCCTTCTATGCCTTTGAAATATAAAATCGGTAAATACACAATCAAAATAATAATTTGTCCGAATACGGCTGCATTCATCATCCGTGATGATGTTTGATATACTAATTTATTCGCATCGTTTTCATTCATTATATTTTTGTTTTTTAACTGCGAAACCTGATACAATACTGCTTCAGCAATAATCACCGCTCCATCTACTATCAGCCCGAAATCCAAAGCGCCCAAACTCATCAGATTGCCCGATATATTAAACACATTCATCATTATCACCGCAAACAGCATAGACAAAGGAATAATCGTAGCCACCAACAATCCGTACCGAATATTGCCCAAAAACATAACCAATACTAAAATCACAATAACCGCTCCTTCTGTCAGATTTTTAAATGCGGTCTGAATAGTGCTTGACACCATTTTTGTTCTGTCCAGAAAGGGCTCAATGATTACACCTTCCGGTAAGGTTTTTTGAATTTCTTTTATTTTGTCTTTTACTCTTTTTACAACTTTGTTGCTGTTTTCATTTTTCAGCATCATTACAATACCTCCCGCTACTTCATATTGTTCTTCCCCGTTTTGCGATGTGTAAAACATAGCCCCGTATCTCGGTGCTGCTGAATAACGCACTTTTCCTATATCTCTTATTTGCACAGGTATTCCGTTCTCATTTGTTTTCACTGTTATTTCTTCAATATCCTTTATGTTCGTTATGAGTCCTTCTGTTCGTATAAAATACGCTGTTGCATTTTTTTCAATGTAGGCACTTCCTGTATTTTGATTGTTTTTTTCTAATGCCACCATCACATCGCTGATACTCACACCATACGCACTTAACTGATGCGGATTCAGGCAGATTTCATATTGTTTGAGAAGCCCGCCAAAACTGCTAACTTCTGCCACACCTTCCGTTCCGAGCAACTGTCTGCGAACCATCCAGTCCTGAATTTCCCGCAACTGCATCAGAGAATAACGATGCTCAAATCCCTTTGCCGGCCGCAGTATGTATTGATATATTTCCCCCAGCCCCGTGGTAACCGGTGCTAATTCCGGTTTTCCTATTTCTGCAGGAATATCTGTCTGCACTTTTTGTAAACGTTCTGCCACTTGTTGTCTGGCCCAATAAATATCCACATCATCCTCAAACACAATCGTAATCAACGAAAGCCCGAACCTTGAAAAACTTCGCATCTCTTGTATGCCGGCTATGCTGCTGCATGCCTGTTCTATCGGAAAAGTTACTTTTCGTTCAATATCCTGTGCGGCATACGAAGGTGCTGTAGTTATGATTTGCACCTGATTGTTGGTAATGTCCGGCACCGCATCAATGGATAATTTTCTTGCTTCCATAATGCCTACCACAACAAGTGCAATAGTCAGCACTAACACTATCCATTTATTGTTTAGCGACAGTTGAATGATTTTATTTATCATAATAAGTAAGTTTTAATTTTTTTATGTTTATTGGAATAGCGAAGCAACAATGCAATCTCCCATCACCATTCCCCCTTTCTGACTTGCTTAGAGAGGGGAACAAAAGGGGTGAAGCGATGACGCAATCTCACACCGCCATTCCCCTTCTATAACTCGTTTAGTGAGGGGGAACAAAAAGGAATGCAGCGATGACACAATCTCCCACCACCATTCCTCCTTTCTAACTAGCTTAGAGAGGAGGAATAAAAGGGGGGTGAGTCAGAAAAAAAACTAAATGCTTAAACTCTTGGCGGATGCCAGACAGAAAAAAAACAGGAAGAAAGTATATCGTCTGAACTGTCAGAAAAATCAAAAGACATCACAGGATATAATTTTTTTAATTCTGGAAAATGCTCTTTATTCAAATACACGTGAATATGTGCACAATTGTGATGGTCCTTAAATGGCAATTTCTCATGTTCCTGAGAAGATGATGAATGTTGATGATCTCCGTAATGCAACATCAGAAAACGCCAAAAATCAACCTTATCTGTTTGCGAATGTTCAACATAATGCTTAATTAAAAAAGGAAATTTAATAAACTCTTCACCGTCAAAAACTAAATCAATCATTATTACAGGTAAAAGTATATAGAATAATTTTTTAAGCATAACTCATCGGCTCAAATATACTTAAATTTTTATCCACACAATAGTAAGGTTTACCATAAAAAGTAATGTGTTTTTTATTTAAAAAAATAATTAAAAACATTGACACTTATTAAAAATTGCAGTATTATTGCAGAAAAAATAAAATTATGAGTGGACTAAGAAGAATTTTAGCATTTATTACAAGTAAAGAGGCAAAAATTTACTTTAAAGAAAATAATGAAATTAAAATGGAAATAATTGAATCTCCAATTACTCACAAAGATGATAAAATACCAGGAGAAGGAAAAGATACATACAAATTTTCACCAACTCACGCTTCTAATAATGAACATAAAAAACACAATCAACATATTAATGAAGAACTGCAATATATCAAGCAACTTGATAATAAATTGGAAAATTTTGATATCATTTATTTAATTGGTCCTGGAACACTTAAAAACAAAGTTAATAATTACCTTCAAGATCAAAAAAAATTTGCTAACAAGTCCATCTTCGTGGAACCTGCTGACAATCATTTGACAGAAAATCAATTAATGGCAAAAGCCAGAAGTATTTTATCTTAATCATTTTTTAATCCTTTTATATTATGATGGATAAATTCAACAAATCCACACATCCTTTGAGAAAGTTTGGAGTGTACAATAACATTCTTGAAACCATCGGAAATACTCCACTTGTCAAAGTTAATAAAATAACTAAGGATATTCCTGGCGAATATTATATTAAACTTGAAACTGTAAATCCCGGCAACTCTATCAAAGATAGAATGGCTTTGAAAATGATAGAGGATGCTGAAAAACAAGGGTTACTAAAACCTGGAGGAGTTATTGTAGAAGGCACAAGTGGAAATACAGGAATGGGCTTAGCCATTGCCGCGGTACTAAAAGGATATAAGTGTATTTTTACTACTACAGATAAACAAAGTAAAGAAAAAATTGATGCTCTGAGAGCATTTGGAGCAGAGGTAATTGTATGTCCAACGGATGTAGAACCCGAAGATCCGAAATCTTATTACTCAGTATCTTCAAGGTTAGCCAAAGAAATTCCTAATGCTTGGAAACCTAATCAGTATGATAATCTAAGCAACTCTCAAGCACATTATGAACAAACAGGACCTGAAATTTGGGAACAAACACAAGGAAAAGTTACGCATTTAGTTGTTGGCGTAGGAACAGGCGGAACCATCAGTGGCACGGGCAAATTCTTAAAAGAACAAAATCCTAATATCAAAGTATTAGGCATAGATACCTACGGATCTGTATTCAAAAAATACAAGGAAACAGGAATTTTTGATAAAAACGAAATTTACCCCTACATCACAGAAGGAATCGGTGAAGATTTTTTACCCAAAAATGTGGATTTTAATATCATAGATCATTTTGAAAAAGTAACCGACAAAGATGCGGCTATAATGACACGGCGTATTGCTCGTGAAGAAGGGATTTTCGCAGGAAATAGTGCAGGCGCTGCTATGGCTGGCGTCCTACAAATGAAACACTTCTTTGACGAAAATAGTTTTGTAGTAATTATTTTCCACGACCATGGTTCTCGTTATCTTGCAAAAATGTTTAATGATGACTGGATGCGAGAAAGAGGATTTTTATCTTTTTCTAAGCCCAAAGCCCTTGATCTTATTCAAGGGCATAAACATTTAAAGTTAATTACAATTCAAGCCCATCAAAGTATTAAAGACGCTCTTTTACTCTTTCAAAAATACGATATCTCACAAATACCTGTCATTGAAAACAATCAGTTTGTGGGATCTTTAAATGATAATTACTTATACCAACAAATCATCAATCAACCTGAACTGAAAGATGCCCGTGTAAAAGATTTAATGCAGGCACCTTTTCCAATTGTAGATTTATATGCTACCATTGATGAGATAGCCCAATACATTACCAAAGATAATAATGCCGTACTTACTCGCGATATGCTTGGCGATTATCATATTATTACAAAATACGACATCATTCAGTCCGTAAGTCAAAATAATAATGGTTAGTTGTTATAGTTTTTTTACATAAAAGATTTCAAAATAATAAAATTTGAAAAACAAAAAAGCCCTTCTGTCACTGACAGAAGGGCTTTTTATTTGATTATCTATACAGAATTATTCTTTAACAATCTTACCGTTGGCTTTACCTACATTAGTAGTAATGCTATAGAAATATACACCAGCGTTTTCGTTTGATAAATCAACATTAATTACATGTTGACCAGCATTGCCTTTAATGTCCATTTTGTTAATTACTTGACCAAGAGTGTTCATAATTTCAATATGAATATCAGATGCTTTATCCAAGTTAACAACTAATTGAGTAGTAGCATTGGTTGGATTAGGATATACAGAGACATTAATCGTGTTATTTTTGTATATAGGTACAGAAATTGCATTACCACCAGATAAAGGAGTAGCAGTAACAGAGAAGTCAGTTGTTGTAAATCGAGCACCACTTACATAGTAATGATCCACATTTGCTAAAGAAGCTCCGAATGAAGGATCAAAACTAAAAGTAAATGGAATTTCGTAAGTACCACCACCTACATTAATGGCTCTTGTAGACATATAATGGAAGAAAATGCCCGATTGAGCAACAGTAGGAGTAGTTGCAGAAGTACCAATTACAAGGGTTTTGGCAGTAACTTTATCAGTACTTACATCATAACCTTTCATATACAAGTCGGGATATACATTAAAGTGGTGTCCTGTTATTGTAGTATCCGTTTCAGTCCAAGAATAGAAAATTTTATCTCCAGCATCATTTCTCGATACTTGAATTCTAGCAAGTATATCTATACTATTTGCATCCCATTGGCTGCAAGAATTTTCCCCTCCGTCTGTGCCTTCTGTAGCCATAGAATCTACTAGGATACCATTCCATGTATTGTCATTATTTAAGACAAAGTCCATAATGGTAGGAAGTGTAGTTGTAGAACCATACCAAAATCTATATCTCTGTGCCCCACAACCACCACCACTATTAAACGCATAGGTATAGAACACCGAATCAGGGTGATTACTATAAGCACTTACTACAGTTGCTACCAAATGTAAACGACCTGAATTATCTACTGTAACATCTATACCTTCTCCTAAATTAAACCAAGCAATGAAAGTATTTGTATCTGCCTTTATAGGCAATGGTAATCTTTTGTATACTTCCCCTAATGTACTAAAATCAAAAGGTGGAATTATAGTCCAAGTATTACCGCTGTTAGTGGTTTTGTAAACAATTGGTTGAAGGCCTCTTGATCCACCTGTAGATCCTTGACGCATACCAAGCATGACAACATAACCAGTTGTACCATCATTATTCCAAGCCATATAAGGATTATAATATAATGCTTTTGATCCATCGCTTCTTAGTTCAGCAGGGAAAATAAGAGAGTCCAAATTCCATGTAAAAGACCCCGCATTAAAAGTCCCTTTCATAATAGCCGCACCTCTGGGACCTTTAAGATTAGTATAATCATCAAAAATAGTACCTACGGCTCTCACAACACCATCAGTAGTGTATGTGAAATAGTTTCTAACGAATGCTTGATTGTTGTTTTGATAAGGATGAGGGATGAATTGAGTATTTGGTGCAGGTAGTGCAGTATTGTTTCCTCCAACTGAAGCAGTATAGGACTTACTTGCATACCAGTTACCTATCCAACTACTACCGCTAGTTACAGGTCCTGTACCTACAAAGTAGATATTGTTTACATTGGTATTTCCTGGAGGGTTATAAATACCACCTTGAGGATAACGAGCCAAATTAGTACCATCTGACCAGATACACGTAGAGTCCCAGGTGATACCGCGGTTTAATGACCAAGAAGTAATAATGGAACCTGTATTACTTATTGGAGCAGTCGTAAAAAATTGACTTTTACGATGTACAAAAGTAACAATATCAATGTCAGAATTGTACTGTAAGGGCTTTTGATTAGAAGTAAGAACTCCAAAAATATTCATTGACCCACTAAATCTTGTAGCAGATACAGTAGCAATGTGAGGAACATTACTATTGGATTTGTTACGTAAGTTACTTGGACGAACAGCAGAGTGTCTTTGTCCATTGGTTTTAGGAGCATTCTCCTCATTCAAAGAGAGTTTTTTTAATTCTCTTTCTTCCATATTTACTGGTCTGGCGGTGGTAGGGCGAATTTTTCCGTTTTGGGCATAAACCCCAACACCTACCATTAGCATAGATGCTAATAAGACATGTTTTTTCATAAAATTATAATTTTAATGGTTTTGCGTGCAAATATAAGTAAATTGTTTTATATAGAATTATTAAAAGATTATTTTTTAACTATTTTTATGTAAAAGGTAAAATAACTATGTAAAAGGCAAAATTATTTTGTAAATGGTTGATTATTGTTGTTTATCGAATGAGGGTAATATTTCCCTTTGCCACTTTTTCTTCATTTAATATGTTTTTATATCTTGCAACATACGCATAAACACCGGGTTCAACATCTTTTCCTTTGTATTTACCATCCCAATAGTCAAAAGGGTTAGTTGATGAAAATACCTCTTCGCCCCATCTATTGTATATGCGGAGTTCGTAGTTTTTGAAAAATCTTGGATTGACAGGTCCAAAATAGTCGTTGGTTCCATCATTATTGGGGGTAAATCCTGTTGGGAATAAAGCATCTGTTCGTTTGTCATAAAATACAGCAGTGATTTTATCATTAGCTTTGAGATTTAATGTTACAGCTGTATCCTTATAATTAGGCACTAAAGTGTGTACAGATGTATTTTGATTTTCCCAATGATCAAATACATAATTAGTATCGGCAGGAATGGCCTTAAATGAAAGTATTAAAGGAGCAAAGTATTTTCCTGTCCATGTAAATTGTTTCAGCAAAATAGTGTTCAAATATACATAACCAGCACCAGGAGGATATACATCTACGGTAATATAATGAGGTCCATTTAATCCATAACAGGATTTGAATTTGCTGTAAATAGTATCACATCTATTTTGTATTCGTGTAATGAAGGTATCTACATTGGCTTGCCAATCACTATAATTAACTGACCATTGATTACAATGATTGTTCATTTCTGTAGAAAGTAAGGATTTAATATAATTCGCATGACTCTTTAAATTTTCACACTTTAAAGTAGTATTTAATAAATCCATGTAACGAGTTAAATAGGTATTTCTAAATCCAGGATTTTGGATCCTTAATTTGTTTAATAAATAAGAATGAAGTTGATAAGGGGGAGAAGAAGCATTATAATATTTATCATATTCACAACCGGATACTTGCATAGTACAGTTTGAAAAGGTAGAAGGTCCCATACATAATCCATAGATATTAGGCATATTCCAAGTAAAATAACGCCATTTGGTGAGATTTACATTGTTTCCACTTCTACCTCTCCACCACGAGTTATTTTCATCCATTAAATCAATATTAACAATAACATTGTTATAGATGATAAAGTCAATGAGAGAGTTCGTATCAAGACGGGAGGTGGCATTTTTGTAAAAGGGGATATTAACACTCATTGGATAATACTTGATATAATTGGTAATCCCTGCATTGCCGACAGGTGTAACCCATCCTGTATCAGAACCGCTAACAATAATATCCGCACCATGTCTTGCTAATATATCCACCGAATCTTTTTTGACATTTTTGTAATATTCTGCATAATAAACATCGGGCAATTCAGATAATTCATAAATTCCATTATACTTGCCATTTATAAATGCTACCACAGGTTTAAAGTGCATAGCATCTACGTTCAAATTATTTTTTAATGCATAGGTTTGTGCAAACATATCTCGCATATGAGCGCCCATTGGTGTAATAGTGAGGGTGTTGTAAGGGCTAAAATTATCTTTTGTTTCATTTTTTAATTCAATAGCAGGAAAGAAGGTTCTTGTAGATATACCTAAATTAGCATTATTAAATATCTGACCTTCTAATGCACATCCATTGCCATATTCATCAAAAAATATAAAATCTACGCCTTTTTGTTTACTTATCCAAGGATCGTTGATTGGTTGTTTAATAGTAGTATATCCTTCGCTTACTTGTTTTTGTTTATCAAAGTACTCAATATGAACTGTTTGAGATATAGCAGTATTGAAAAAACTTGCACTTCCGGTATCCATAGCAATAGATACTACACCAAAATTAGGATCTATGCTTTCACCAATAAAGTAAGTATTGGTTTCTATAAAACTTGGTAAATATGCCGTAGAATATGAATTTACAGGAACAGCAATAGCTCTATAAACTGTAGTAACCCCAGGATTTAAGGGCGTAGCAATAGGATCATATACTTGAGTAGTGCCTCCTAAACCTACCGTATAATTGGGGGCTGCGCCTGGCTTTGGATCACTACCATCTTGAGTAAAAAGAATTTTAAAGAGCGTAGTATCATACACTGTAATATCTACTTGACCAGGATTACTAAATCCTGCGGCGGGAGTAAATGTTGGTGTTGGAGCATAATCAATATAATAGGTAGAAGAATTAGGGGCACTAAAAGTGGGTGTAGTAAATAATTTCCAACCTAATACCCCATCGGGATATTTTCCACGTGAGTGGTCTGCCATGGTCTTACGAATTTTAAGCGAATCTTTGACAACTCCTGCTAATGATAAAATCAACCATTGATTTTTGCATTGTTCAATAGTAAAGTTAGCATGATATTCGCCATTAGGGGCTTTGATATTTCTACCTGTGAGCCATATAATCAAAAAACTATCGGGTTTAATAGTTACATTAGGAAGGGGATACATATACAAATTAGAAGGAGAATTACTCAAATAATAACCACTCAAGTTAATAGGCAAGGTTCCTTTGTTGTACAATTCTACCCAATCGCTTTTTTTACCATAATAATCTGTTGCTCCTGATACATTTGAAACCATCACTTCATTAATTCTTAATTGAGCAAAATTGAAAGTATAAATTATGCTGAGAAAAAACACTAATGAGTATCTTGATGCTCTCATAAAATTTTATTTTGTCGCAAAAATAATAAAAATACTTGTATCTATATGATAAGGTTAAAATTATTTCTATTGTCAAAAAATTAATAGAACATACATAATACAAGTTATCCATTTTAATCCATTACATTTATATCATTCGTTTTCTAATAACTCAATCTCAAATTCACAAATTATTTTTCGGTATATTAGCCACAAAAAAAATATGATTATTGTAACAGGATCGGCAGGTTTTATTGGGAGTTGTGTGGTATCTTATTTTAATCAAAAAGGGCATAAAGATATTGTAGTTGTAGATGATTTTTCACGTGCTGATAAAGACAAGAATTTAAGAGACAAACAGTATATTGAAAAAGTTCATAGAGATGATTTTTTTAAGTGGTTTCAAAATGGTGTTGAAAAAGAAAAGAAAAAAGTAAATGCCATTATACATTTAGGAGCAAGAACAGATACTACAGAATTTGATGAGTCGGTATTTGAAAGATTAAATATCCAGTATTCAAAATTGATATGGCAAATTTGCGTAGAGAATCAAATTCCCTTGATTTATGCATCTTCTGCGGCTACTTATGGGGCTGGCGAAAATGGATATGACGATGATGAGTCCAAACTTGCTTTATTAAAACCATTAAATCCTTATGGATGGAGCAAGCATAAATTTGATTTATGGGTAATGGAACAAACTAAAAAACCTCCTTTTTGGGCGGGCTTGAAATTTTTTAACGTCTTCGGTCCAAATGAATACCACAAAGGAAGAATGGCTTCGGTAGTATTTCATTCTTATCATCAAATCAAGCAAACAGGAAAAGTCAAATTATTTCGTTCTCATAGACCTGATTTTAAGGATGGTGAACAGTTAAGGGATTTTGTTTATATCAAAGATGTAGTTAAAGTGATTTATTTTATGTATTCACAACCTATCAAAAGTGGAATCTACAATTTAGGAACAGGGAAAGCAAGAACATTTTTGGATTTAGCAAGAAGTGTTTTTAAGGCACTATGTCTGCCTGAAAACATAGAATTTATAGATACACCAATAGACATTAGAGATAAGTATCAATATTTTACAGAAGCCAAAATGAATAAATTGATTCAACAAGGATATACAGAACCATTTACAACGCTTGAAGATGCCATTCAAGATTATGTTCAAAATTATTTAGTACCAAAATACTATTAAAGAAAAATATTGTAAATTTGTGCATACAATTTTCTGAATGAAAATTTTGAGTAAAAATAATATTCTTTATTGTTTTATTTTGTTTTTCATTACAAATAGTTCTATTCTATTTTCTCAAGATGAAAATTGGATAAATATCACATCCAAAGACGGGCTGCCTTCTAATGCTGTTACTTGTGTTTTTAAGGACAGTTATGGATTTTATTGGATAGGTACAAATAATGGATTGTGCAAATACGATGGCTATGAAGCAGAAAAAATCAAAAAAAGTATAGACGATAACTCTTTTTTAATTGCAAATACGTTTATATATGATATTAAGCAAATAGATCGATATATTTTAATTGCTTTTAATGGTGGAATTGTATTGTATGATTATTTGAAAGACAAGTACCTCTCACAATATGACACATTAGTTAAGTTATTTAGTGGAAAATCAGTATATACCATTTATGTATTAAATAAATCTTTATTCATTGCAACAGGGGATGGCTTGTATGAGTTTAATTGGCAGAATAAAAAATTAAAAAAATATGGTATAAATAACAAAGAAAATTTAAATTATGAGCTATCATCGGATGTTAAGATTTTATTTACTAAAAATCATTTTTTTATCGTAGAAACAATCGGTGGTTTGTATGAAATTGATACATTGCAATCTGTAATTAAAAAAACTTATGATCTTGATGAGAAAAAACATAGAGGATGCAAAGATATTATCCATTATGGAAGCAGTATTTATGTAGTGTTTGAAAAATACGGAGTAGTAAAGTTTGATGAATCATCATTAGAAATCATTGGCGAGCCATTTGTAATCAAAAATAAATCAAAAATTATTTCTAAAATAAATTGTATAAGTGCTATAAAAAATAAATTATTTATTGGAACAGATAATGGTTTATACGAATATGACCCACTAAAATTTTCATTAGAAGAAGTTCAAACAAAAGAAAGGATAAATATAAAAAAAAGTTATAACATAGATAATAACTTAATACTTATTGATGCTACAAAAGGGCTTTTCATTATTCCTTATTCCATCCAGAGATTTAATAACATTGTTCCAAAAGATATCAATAAAAAAATAGGTAATGTTTATGCTATTTATGAACATAGCACAGGAAAGATATTAGTAGGCGGTGAAGGTAAACTTTTTTCTTATAACATCATTGATGCTAATATTGAAAACGATTATAGTCAATTTTTTAAAGACGCTGTGATAACCTGTATTTTCCCCTTAAAAGAAAAGAACAGATATTTTATTGGAACTTATGAAAATGGTTTATTTGAATTAGACATCACAACTAATAAAGTATCACAAATTATTCTCAATGACCGTATTAGAGATGTCTTATCTTTATACTTAAATGAAGATACTTTATGGATAGGAACTGTTGAAAGTGGATTATTCAAATGGAACATTAAAACAAAAATACTTAATGAAGTTAAACACTTTACTAATTACACTATTTTTGACATAAGAAAAGGTATTGATTCAAATAGTTATTGGATTTCTACAAATAAAGGACTATTCAAAATAAACAAACAAGGAGAAATACTTTTACAATTAAGTGAAAAAGATAACTTATTAAGCAATGATCTTGTGTATCAGGTAGTAGAAGATTCTAACTCTTTATACATTGCCACAGATAATGGATTAACTGTTTATGACAAGCATCAAAAAAAATCACAGTTCTATTATGAATTAGGAAATTCCAAAAGTTCTACTATTCTTACTATTTATTTAGACAAAGAAAATAATTTATGGATGAGCACCTTGAATGATATTACAAAAATGGTATTAAAAAACAGAAATAATCCCAATTTAAAATTGTTTTACAATTACTCTTACATTGATGGTTTAATAAATTATGAATACAATCAAAATGGTTTTTGTGCATTAAAAAATGGCTATCTCGTTTATGGTGGTGTCAATGGAATAGATATCTTTAATCCATCCAAAATTCGCCCCTCTTATTTATCTGTGCCCGTATATGTAACTGCATTTAAGAGAGGAGGAAAAGATTATCCAAGCGATACAAATATCATTCTGAAAAAATATTTTGAAATAGATTGGAAGCAAAACAATTTTCAAATAGAAGTAAAAGCCGTAGATCCTTTGGCGACTAATAAGATATTATACAAATACAAACTTGTAGGATATGACGATGAATATTCTGAACCCACTGATGTTCGTTATATTTCTTACACAGGATTGCCGGGGGGCACTTATAAGTTAGAGATATTAGCCACCAACACGGATGGTGTATGGAATACCGTTCCACAATACATCTATATCAAAGTCATTCCGCCATTTTGGAAAACTTCTTGGTTCATTATAACTTCTACTATATTAGTATTTGGTGGTATTTTGGGATTTAATCAATATCGTACGTATCAAATTAAAAAACGCAATAAAGAATTAGAAGAAAAAGTACAAGAGCGTACTAAAGAATTAGCCAACAAAAATCAAGAGATAGTCAGCAGCATTGAATATGCCAAAAGAATTCAACAAGCCATTTTGCCCACTGATAAATATGTTCAATCGGTATTGCCCAATGCTTTTATCTTGTATATGCCCAAAGATATTGTAAGTGGTGATTTTTATTGGGTATATCAAGTTACTCAAAAAGACCAAAATCCTTCCGTGATAGTAGCCGCTGTAGATTGTACAGGGCACGGCGTTCCTGGTGCGCTGATGAGCATGATTGGAAACAACTTGTTGAATCAAATTGTGATTGAAAAAAATATCACTCAACCCAATTTGATTCTTAACGAAATGAACAAGGGCGTACAAGCCGCTCTCAAACAAGGACAAGGAGATATTCAAACAAATGATGGAATGGACGCTTCTATTGTACATTTATATAAAGATGGAACAATAGAATGGGCAGGTGCATATAGACCGTTAATTATCATCAAAGTTAATGGAGAAGTACAAAAAATAGATGGAGATAAATATCCTATTGGTGGTGTACAAATAGATGCAGAAAGAAACTTTACTTTGCATACATTCAAATTAGAAAAAGGCGATACAATATATTTGTTTTCTGATGGATATGCAGATCAATTTGGAGGAGATAAAAGACGAAAAATG
>Ga0308395_1000957_pt1 | contig 20532 bp, 13 predicted proteins | sample Hotspr20SampleP4_FD_202097 | JGI IMG/M metagenome (GOLD analysis project Ga0308395, IMG submission 202097) | Hot spring phototrophic mat microbial communities from Mushroom Spring, Yellowstone National Park, Wyoming, United States - 20050930_P4 ...
ACCGGTATGCTTTTCGCATCCGCTCTCTGGAAGGGCTGGAAAAAGTGTGTGATTTCTTTACTAAGCATCCTCTCAAAACGCAGAAGCAAGTGGATTTTACTCGTTTTCGGCGAGTAGTCCACAAGATAAAAGAGGGTAGACACCTAAGCGCAGAAGGTCTTTTAGAGATTATTGACATAGCGATGCGGATGAATTCTCGGCGGCGTCAAGCCTTAGAGAAAGTTCGGGCGGAGCTCATAGGAAAGGGGATTGGACCGAAGCCAAGTCCAAGATAGAGTCCACCCTATGCTGAAAGGCATAGAGTTTGGTGAGCGAAATTCCTTGTCGGGTAAGTTCCGACCTGCACGAATGGCATAACGACTTGGGCACTGTCTCGGCCGCGAGCTCGGTGAAATTGTAGTACCGGTGAAGATGCCGGTTACCCGCGACGGGACGAAAAGACCCCGTGAACCTTCACTACAACTTGGTATTGGCCGCGTGCATTGGATGCGTAGCATAGGTGGGAGGCTGAGAAGCCCTGGCTCCGGTCAGGGTGGAGCCGCCAGTGAAATACCACCCTTCTGGTGTATGCGGCCTAACCCTGCACAGCAGGGGACAGTGCCTGGTGGGTAGTTTGACTGGGGTGGTCGCCTCCAAAAGCGTATCGGAGGCTCCCAAAGGTACCCTCAGCACGCTTGGCAACCGTGCGTAGAGTGCAATGGCACAAGGGTGCTTGACTGCGAGACCGACGGGTCGAGCAGAGGCGAAAGCCGGGCATAGTGATCCGGTGGTTCCTCAAGGGAGGGCCATCGCTCAAAGGATAAAAGGTACTCCGGGGATAACAGGCTGATCTCCCCCGAGAGCCCCCATCGACGGGGAGGTTTGGCACCTCGATGTCGGCTCGTCACATCCTGGGGCTGCAGGCGGTCCCAAGGGTTGGGCTGTTCGCCCATTAAAGTGGCACGTGAGCTGGGTTCAGAACGTCGCAAGACAGTTCGGTCTCTATCTGTCGCGGGCGCAGGACGCTTGAGGGGACCCGCCCTTAGTACGAGAGGACCGGGGTGGACGCACCGCTGGCGTACCAGCTGTTCCGCCAGGAGCACCGCTGGGTAGCTATGTGCGGACGAGATAAGCGCTGAAAGCATCTAAGCGCGAAGCTCACCCCAAGATGAGGCGTCCCTTAAGGGCCGTGGGAGACTACCACGTCGATAGGCGGCAGGTGTAAGCAGGGTAACCTGTTGAGCCGAGCCGTACTAATTGCCCGTGTCGTAATCCGCATATCCCCTCCGCTGTTAAAGATAGCTTTGAGGCGGGCGTAAGCTCCCTCAAAGCACCAAAGGGTCCCTAACGAAGGCGTGAACCACCTCTTCCCATCCCGAACAGAGCCGTGAAAGCGCCTTCTACCGAGGGTACTGCCTTCACCGGCGGGAGAGTAGGTGGGGCCCACCTTTTTTTGTTCTAACACCGCCCAAACTTCTCCTCACCCAAGCCCTTCTCGGTATAAGGAAGGCTTGCGATTTTTCAGTTTTCCGTAATTTTGACCTCATGGCTTGCCAGTATAACCTGGCAAAAGGTAGAGATGACTGGCCATCCCCACCTGGCCGGGAAAGTAAGCGTGGTAGGATTACTTTTCTTCAGAACGTCAGCCCTTTGCGGAGACTGCCAAAAGTCCAAAATGCCTGACGAAAGCCATCGGTTTGTGTGTAAAGATGTAAAATGATAAGAAGCATGAAGCAAGAGCAGGCAAGTGTAAAGCGAAGCAGCAGAAAAAGGAGAGGTGATAACCTCCCAACAAGCTCGGACTCAGTAGAGGACTTTCGCCACCCCGGAGCGAAGCGTCCGAACAACCCGCCTGCCGGCATGGCGCCGACTTACGAATCCCTTAAGCACCCGACCCGTCAATATGCTTATGACCCCCACCTGGACCCAAAGATCTTCGTTGAGTCCTTACAAAACAAATAGAGCGTAGCGATGGCCAAAAAATCCTCCCCAAGATCACCGTTCCAGTCTATCTTTGACACCTACCTCGATGCACTCTTTGATCTCGCCCAGCGCGGCGACGCCCGTGAGGAGAGCCTTTATCCCGCGCTGGAAGACCTGCTGAAAGACCTCGCCCAGGCGCAGGGACGCGACATCCAGGTTACCGTGCTGCCCAAGCCGACCGAAGCCGGCAACCCCGATTTCCGCGTTTGGGATGGCTCGTATCAGGTCATCGGCTATATCGAGGCCAAGGCCCCTGAGACGAACCTCGATCAAGTGGAGACCTCCGAGCAGCTCCAGCGTTACCTGGGCACTTTCCCCAACGTCATCCTGACCGATTTCTACGAATTCCGCTTGTATCGCAACGGCATGTTGCTGAAACGCGCCCTGCTCGCCCGCCCGTTCATCGCTCGAACCCTGAAAATGAAACCGCCTGCCGAGCAGGTGGAGGCGCTGACGCATCTCTTCGAGATCTTTTTCTCGTTCGCCCTGCCACCCTCCTTCACTGCCGAAGACCTGGCCCGCGAACTGGCGCGGCGCACGTGCTTTCTGCGCGACCAAGTCATCCGCCCGGAACTGGAGCAGAAACAGGGTGCCATCTACGGGTTCTATCAAGCCTTCCAAGAATATCTTATTGCCGGCCTGACCGAAAAGCAGTTCGCCGACCTCTACGCTCAGACCATCACCTACGGTCTGTTCGCCGCTCGCACCCGCACGAAGGACTCGTTCAATCGTGAATTGGCGTATTGTCTTATCCCATCCACTATTGGCATCCTGCGCAATGTCTTCAAGTACATCTCTATTGACGATCCTTCCCCACAAATGGCGACCATCGTAGACGACATCGCTGCTGTGCTAAATGCCGCCGATGTGCAGGCTATCCTGAAGCAGTACTACCAGCAGGGCAGGGGCGACGACCCCATCCTGCATTTCTATGAGACCTTCCTGGCCGAATATGACCCCGAAACCCGCGAGCGGCGCGGCGTCTACTACACCCCGCAGTCGGTGGTGCGTTACATCGTTCGCGCGGTGCATGACCTGCTGAAGACGCGCTTTGGACTGGACGATGGCCTTGCCGACAAGCGGGTCACCCTGCTTGACCCGGCCGCCGGCACGCTCACGTTCATGGCAGAGGCCATTCAACTGGCGTTTCAGGAGTTCAAGAACAACTACGGAGAAGGCGCCAAAGGCAACTTCCTACGTAAGCACATCCTGCCGCACTTCTACGCCTTCGAGTTGCTCATGGCGCCCTATGCCATCGGCCACATGAAGATTGGCTTCCTGCTAGAATCGCTGGGCGTTCCACTGACAAGCAAAGATCGCTTCCAGTTCTACTTGACCAACGCCTTGGAGATGGAAGACCGGGAGCAGATTAACATCCCTGGCCTGGCCTCCCTCTCGGAGGAAAGCCATCAGGCTGCCAGGGTCAAGAAGGAGCCGATCCTGGTTATCCTGGGGAATCCGCCCTACTCGGGCATCTCGGCCAACCAGAACGAGTGGACCGAGAAACTGCTCAAGACCGACCTAGACGGGGCGCAGAGTTATTACACCGTGGATGGCAAACCGCTTGGCGAGAGAAAAGTTTGGCTCCAAGATGACTATGTTAAGTTCCTGCGCTTCGCCCAGTGGAAGATTCACAAGGCCGGGCGCGGCATCGTGGCGATGATCACCAACCACGGCTACCTGGATAACCCCACCTTCCGCGGCATGCGCCAGAGCCTGCTCAAGACCTTCGACGAAATCTACATCCTCGACCTGCACGGCAACAGCCTGAAGCGCGAGACCGCCCCCGATGGCAGCGCGGACGAAAATGTCTTCGACATCCGGCAGGGCGTGGCGATTGGAATCTTCGTCAAGTATGGCGAGTCAGCAGGGACGAAGAATCTTTCTTCGTCGCGGGTTTATCACGCCGATCTCTACGGCAAGCGCGAAGACAAATACGCCTGGCTCGATGCGCACGACCTCTCCACCGCCGGCTACCAGCCCATCACGCCTGTCTCCCCCTACTACTTCTTCAACCCGCGCCAGACGCAAAACCTGCAAGCCTACCAGTCCTGGCCCTCGGTGCCTGAGATATTCACAACCTACAAAACAGGCATTGTGACAGCGCGGGATAACCTGTGTATTGACTTTGACAAAAATGCTCTTCTCAGAAAAATCGAACCTCTCCGTAACCCTGAGCTGCGAGACGATGAGATTAGAGATTACTTGGCTGGCCTACTTCACCGGCAACCTTCGAAAGTTGAAAATTACGCGTGGCGGATTAGTGACGCCAGAAAACAACTGCAAACAGTAGAGAGCCCTGAACAATGCATTGTCCCAATTCTCTATCGTCCCTTTGATGAGCGGTACATCTTTTATCACGACTCTATTGTTTGGAGAACCCGCCACAAAGTCATGCGCCACATGCTGACGGGGAAAAATCTGGCGCTCGTTACTGTTCGCCAAGTAAAAGCAAGCAAAACTTGGCAACATTGCTTCCTTAGCAACCAGATACTGGAGTCGTGCTTAGTATCTAACCATACCAGTGAGATTGGTTACGCTTTCCCTCTCTACCTCTACCCCTCCGCCGAGTCGCCGGATATGTTCCACCGGACTCGGAACCCCGAGAACTCCGAGAACTCCGAGAACCCCGAGAACCCCGGGAACCCCAACCTGGCCGACTGGCTGCTGCCCGAGCTGAGCGCCGCCTACGGCTTCGCGCTCACACCCGAAGATGTACTGGCCTACATCTACGCCATCCTATACAGCCCCACCTACCGCCAAAAGTACGTCCAGGAACTGCGCACCGACTTCCCGCGTATCCCCTTCACGGCGGATGCCGACCTCTTCCGTCAGATGACCGACCTGGGCCAACAACTGATTGCTCTGCATTTGCTGCGTAACCCTGCCAACACCGCCGGGGTCAAGTATCAGGGGCAGGGCAGCGATTGCATCGAAAGCGTGCGCTACGATCCATCCAGCGGACGGGTATCCATTAACGCCGACAAATACTTTGAGGGCATTACGCAGGAGATGTGGGAATACCGGATCGGCGGCTACCAGGTGCTGGAAAAATACCTGAAAGACCGCAAAGACCGCCGCCTGGACGACCCCGTGCGCTACATTCACATCGCCTCTGCCATTGCCGAAACCATCCGCCTGCAGCAGCAGATAGATGCCCTCTATTCGCGTGTAGAGGCGCAGACGATCTGACCGTTTTCGCGGATGGTCTGTTCTTCACAATCCTGTGGCCGAATAGACGCTTCTATGTTCGTTGGCACCCGCCATCCTCCCCTCCCCCTTTTGCGGGGCCTATGAGGGAGGTCAACCGGTGTGTAAAAAAAAAAGCGTCCCTATATTCCCTCCGCTGTTAAGGAATAGCTTTGAGGCGGGCGTAAGCTCCCTCAAAGCACCAAAGGGTCCCTAACGAAGGCGTGAACCACCTCTTCCCATCCCGAACAGAGCAGTGAAAGCGCCTTCTACCGAGGGTACTGCCTTCACCGGCGGGAGAGTAGGTGGGGCCCGGTTTTTTATTTAAACGCCGCCCGGCCTTTTTCGCACCCAGGCCCTTCTCGGCATAAGGAAGGCTTGCGATTTTCCAGTTTTCCGTATTTTCGCCTCATGGTTTGTTGGTATAACCTGGCAGAAGGTGATAGTGCTTTGCTGCGCTCACCTGGTCGGGAAAGTAAGCGTGGCAGGGTTACGCTTCCTCAGAACGTCAGCCCTCTGCTGACACTGCCAAAAGTCCAAAACGGCTCACGAAAGCCATCATTTTCTGTGTAAAGATGTAAAGTAATAAGAAGTATGAAGCAAGAGCAGGCAAGTGTAAAGCGAAGCAGCCTGATCTTGGGGGACTCGCTCATGGTCAAGGAGGGCATGGCGGGAAAGGTGCGGATGATCTGCGTAGGCTTGCCCTTCGAGCAAATGCTTGGCACCGCCTCCTTCTTCTTCGAGCCAGGGGAAAACCAGCGCATCGCGGTGAAGGTGATCGACTTTCTGGGGAATGAGGTGGTGAGAGTGATACCATTACCGGGAGGTGTACCTTATGCTTCCTAGAGAGTTGACGGCTGTCATTCATCATATAGAACTAAACAGGGCGGGCTGGTGGAATAAAGCTATCCAACAGTTGTTAATTTTTGTGATATGGTTTGAAGAGAACAAGCCGTTGTCAATGCAAGAGATTCTAAATGTGCTCAAGAATCAGCTAAGGATAACGATTGATAGCGATAGATGCAGAGAGCAAATTGAAGAGCTAGAGAAGGCTGGTAAAATAGTTCGGTTGGCAAACAGCTTTAAGCTCACCGAGACTGCTTTTCGCGACACCGAAAGACTAATCAAAGATGCTGAAAAAATTGAGGACGACGCAAAAAAGGAATTTGCCATCCTCGTCAAGGAACTTTGCCCGGGCCTCGACCCATCGCAGGTATGGTCTGATTTCAATGATAAGTTCCTTGCCCCCTTTGTAAAGGACATGGGCGCGCATGTTTTCCGTTTATTAACGACCGGGACTCAAACTTCTGAGCTGCAACAGCTGGCGAAGAACTATCTTACGGGGTTTACGTCCAACTATCCACAAGATACAGCGTCCAAGCTCCAGGAAGTGGTCTTCAAATTCCTAACGAGAGATCGCAATGTTAGATCCTATGTCCTCCGGGTGATGAATTCATACTTTTACGTTGAGGCGTGCGGGGTTACAGTAAAGGACCTGCGAAAGTTGATGGAAATGGCCGGAAGTAGGCCGACATTTAAAGTTTTTGTTGATACAAACTTTTTATTTTCGATTCTAAGCTTACACAATAACCCTTCAAACGAGGCAGCGAAGGCTCTCATGGACCTGTGCGAACGTATACGTGAATCGGTTACTGTGAGGTTTTACGTAACTCCTTTGACCCTCGACGAAGCTAAACGAGTTATTGTTTCGCAAAGATCCTTCCTTACAGGCATTCGCATGACTTCTAACCTTGTTCGAGGCGCTCAAGCAGCAAGAACTATGTCTGGAATCACGCAAAGATTCATTGAGGCCTGTGCAGATAATCCATCACTAGACGCGGAATCTTTCTTTCATCCGTATATTAACGACTTACTCAAGATCGCCCGCCGTAGGGGGATAGAGTTGTATAATGAGAAGCTTGATGACTATAAAACGAAAGAAGAGATCGTCAAAGATATTTTGGATCAGCAAAGTTTCGAAGAAGATCGGTATGTTTCCGACGCAAAATCATACGAAGCGCTTGAACACGATATCGTTCTTTGGCACTTCGTAAAGGGCAAACGCCAAAGTTATTTGGAATCACCAATCGAAGCTGAATATTGGATTGTCACCATCGACTATCGTTTTCTCGCCTTTGACCGTTACAAAACAAAAAATCAACAGATTGCCATTTGTATCCACCCGACAGCTCTCATACAAATGCTACAATTCTGGGTTCCCCGGACAGACATGCTAGAGGAAGCACTACTTGCAAGCCTAAGGTTGCCACTTTTCTTCTCAGAATTTGACCCAGAAGCAGAAAAAGTAACTATGACAATTTTACGAACACTGAGCAGATATGAGAATGTTGCGGACATCCCCGCAGAAACGGTAGCAAACATACTCCTGAGCGAGTCTTTAAGAGCGAGGATGCGCGCTACTCCGCAAGTGGAAGAACAAGTTCAGCTAATTAGGGAGGCATTGATTAAGGAGCAAAATCGCTTACAACGTGAGTTGGAAGAAAGCAGAGGTAGATTACAAGAGAAGGAAAAAGAAACTATGGAAATGAAAGCAACTATCCACGACCTCAAGAGAGAAATAGAGCAAGAGAGAAGATTAAGAGAAAGTGTTACACACCAGTTCCAACAGGCACAAGAAGAAATTGAAGGATTGAAAGAAAGGATCAAAGCTAAAGAAGATGAGGAAAAGCGTAGGCGTCAAGAGGAGGAAATGCGGCGCATACTAAGAAGTTTTCTTATTTGGTGGAACGTCCTGCCGCTAGTTATATTGATTTTGGGACTTGCTGTTCTTAAGTTAGCGTTGGGATGGAAGCTAACAAGGTTGATAATCCTTGGTAGTATATTGTCAGCAGCTTGGCTTCTGGTTATTGAGCGCCAAGCAAAGAAAAAATCAATAGAACATCCAATCGTAAAAAAGCTTCTTGAATTTAAAAGATGGATATGGGGGGTATTGTTTACAGGTATTATCGTCAATGCCCTGTGGGATTGGATAAAAGCACTCTGGAACAGATGATCGAGGAAGGTATATTGAATGCTCGTTGGCACCCGCCATCCTCCCCTCCCCCTTTTGCGGGGCCTATGAGGGAGGTCAACCGGTGTGTAAAAAAAAAGCGTCCCTATATTCCCTCCGCTGTTAAGGAATAGCTCTGAGGCGGGCGTAAGCTCCCTCAAAGCACCAAAGGGTCCCTAACGAAGGCGTGAACCACCTCTTTCCATCCCGAACAGAGCAGTGAAAGCGCCTTCTACCGAGGGTACTCCCCTCACCAGTGAGAGAGTGGATGAGGCATATGTTTTTTACCAGCTTAGGTGTATAGCCTATTCTGTTAGCGGCCGGAGAGCCTGGTGAGAGGCTGGCTGCCAATCAGATGCAAAAGCAGCCCCCACCTCAGTTTATCATTAGGGCCTGCACACCGCCCGCAGTCCTCAGACCCACCGCCTACAATCGAGACTCTGAACCGGGGCATTTGACTTTGGGATCAAAAACGTACCTTTGAGATATGACAGCTGAGCCGCATAACCCCCCACAGGTCCAACTCGCAGACCTGCTTAGGGACCTGCCAGAGGACAGGCTGGCAGCCCTGGTTAGAAGCCTACCAGAGGGGCAGCGGGAAGCCTTGGTCAGGCGCCTACCCGAGGACCTACTTTGGCGCTTACCGGATGACCTGATTTGGAGTCTGCCCGATGACATGCTGCAGGGCTTACTTCTTTTGCCAGGCATGCTTGATGAGGAGCGCCTGTAAGCCTTGTTTAGAAGCCTATCCGAGTCCCAGCTGAAGGACCAGTTTTTGCGACTACCTAATGAACTTCTCAGGCTTTTACCCCAGGATCGGCTTACGGATCTACTTAGGAGCTTATCCATAGATGAGGTGAAAGACCTGCTTGGGCGCCTACGCAAGTATTATGAGGATGATCCTCTTCTTGAAGGGCCGCTGGAGATCCTACTGTCAAGCCTATCTGAGGATCAGCTTGGGGAGCTGCTTGAGAGGCTGCCTGATGTTTGGCTCCTCGAGTTTCTTGATGTAAATGTAGAGCTGCGTAGAAAAGTGCTTAGGAATCTTTCTGACGAACGGCTCAGGAAGCTGATTGGAAGCCTATTGGAGGCCCCTCCTGAGGAATTACCATTCTGAGTTAGACGCGCACACCGCAGGAGAGAAGCGTTGGCCGTGAGACAGCTGACTTATGAGTGGCGTGTGGGATTTCTGCAAGTTATAGGCCTATTTTACTCTTTTTTAGAGCGATAGCTACGCGCTTTCGGGGCTAACTGCCCTCCCTTGAAGTTTCCGCCCCCAACCCTTCCCAGGGCTTTCAGACGCGTCCGCTCTCTTGCAACCCATCCTCCTCCTTACCCGTATAAGTAGTGTTATGAAAAAGATAGCGTTCCTGCTGGTCCCCTTCTTAGGGGTTGCGCTTGCGAAAAGCGAAAAGATGATGGCGCAAAAGAGCGAAATGGTTCAGCTCGTGAAGCTGGATCCTCGGAAGAACTACCGAGCTCAAATGGCCAAGCAGTACTTTGGCGGTGGCGGCGGGCGCTGCCATAAGTGGAACCGCTTTTGTGGTCGGTAAAGAGAAGCGGGAGAAGTTGAGATTTTAGGCTCGTGGTCGCTCGACTCTGTCGGGCGGCCATGCGCTGTATTTCTAAACATAGCGGCGCCGGTCGGTTAGGCGGTTCTCAATCGGATGCCCCACACCGCAATGCTCATGCGAAGTAGTGCCTGATAGAGGTGTGAATCACCTTCTCGCATGCCGAACAGAGTCCTGAAAGCGGCCTTCTATTGCGGGTACTGCCTTCATCGGCGGGAGAGGAGGGAACCGTAAGCCTCCATACCGCAAAAAATGCCTAACTTTGGTTTTATGCGCTATCTTTGGTTCGGCCTTGCGTTTATCTGGGCGCAGGAGGCCGTATGCGGCTTTGAGAGCTACGAAAGCTGGCTTCGCTCGCAGTATCCAGACCTGCCTCTTTGGCAGGCTCAGATAGATGCTACGGCCTTTACACCCGTAGATGTGAATTTGCGCACCGAGCCAAGCTGTGCGCCATCCCGCTATGTCATCCCGGTTGTCTTCCATGTGATATACTCCAGTGCTTCCGATAGCGTGAGTCATGAGCGTATCTTTGGGCAGCTTTGGCGCCTACATGAGGATTTTCGGCGCATTCCAGAAACGAGCGGCTATGGTGGTGTAGGGGCAGACACAGAGATAGAGTTTTCCATAGCTACGAAAGCGCCGAATGGTCGGGACACCTTGGGTATTGTGTATTGGCGGTATGACCAGCCGCCGCTCAACTGGACGAGCCGGGATTTTTGTCGGGAGTCCCAGGACCAGACGATGAAGCAGGCTACTGCATGGGACCGCACCAAATACCTCAATATCTGGATCGTTCCCCGTCTCTGTGTGGCGCCCGGCGGCGTGCCTCCCTGCAACCCCAATAACTGTGGCAACGTAGCAGGCTATGCTTATTTTCCTTTCTCACCCCCTAGTCTCTATGGCGCGGTTATTGGCGAACGTTACTTCTGGGGCTCCGGTATCACCAGCCGAAGTAGCCGTACCACCGTTCATGAAGTGGGTCACAACCTCAACCTCCATCATCCCTTCCGAGATGGATGTATAGGTGCGGACTGTAGTACGTCGGGCGATAACGTATGTGACACGCCTCCTACATCAGGTCAAAACTTTTCCGTGGTTCGCCAGAATACCTGCACAAACGACAGTCCTGATCGGCCAGACAACACGCGGAACATCATGGATTATGTGAGCGATCCTGATATGAATCACTTCACCTTTGGGCAGCGGGCCCGTGCCTGGAGTGCCATTAATAACACCGCCTTTCGGCTGTATCCCCTAACTCGGACTTCTAACCAGGCTGTCACGGGTACCGGGCCTCACGGCCTTGTGAAGGCCTATTTCACCGCCTACCCCCGCGTGGCCTGTGTGGGCCAGCCGGTGAAGTTCTACGGTACGTATAGCCATGGCCTTCCGGATACATATATCTGGGACTTTGGTGGAGGCACACCAGATGATACCAATAGCAGCTGCCCCACTGTTACCTTTTCCGCACCGGGGAGCTATACAGTGCGCCTGATCGTTCAAAATCAGTCCGGTCGTCGCGATAGGCTTGTCAAAGCGAACTACATCCTCGTACAGGACACAGCTTTTTCTGTGCCGTACGTAGAAGGTTTTGAGGGGACGAACTTCCCGCCGGATTTTAGCTACATTGATAATCCCGATGCGGTGCGTGGGGGCCGCACTTGGGAACGTTTCCGTAGTACCACTACACCGCGAGGTGCTTTCGGTCAATCCCCCACCTGTATGCGCATCCAGTATTTTTCGTACAGCTACTACCAGGAAAAGGACAGCTGGGTAACGCCCACGATTGAGCTGCCTGTGCTGCCGAATGGCGTACGGGCCTTTTTGCGGTTTTCATATGCCTATGCATGTCTGGACTATGAAAACCTGGGCGCTAGCCGTCGCTCTTTTCGGCTGGATTATGAGGATAGCTTGCGGGTGTATGTTTCTACGGATTGTGGGGCTACGTGGAGTCTTTTGTGGGAGAATGGTGGGCGCGACTTAGCGACTCGGGCCGATCAGTGCGTTACTGTCTCCGGCAATCTCTCTCCTACTCACTCCTTCCTGCCCACGGCGAGTGAGTGGGATAGCGTGGAGGTAGACCTTTCCGCTTTCGGCGGTCAAAATGTTAAGATTCGCTTTGAGGGCGTTTCCGGCTGGGGCAATAACCTCTTTCTGGATGATATCCGAGTAGATACCACCAGTGCCTCTTCTACAGCTTTGCCAGTGGCCTCAGTCCGTATGGCAGCTCAGCTCCGTGCCGAAGCGCTCTCTTTCACGATTAGTGAAAATCTTCCCCAAGGTCGGCTGGACTTGTATGATGCCATAGGGCGTCGTGTATGGCACTATGAAGGGTCGCTCGCAGCGGGCACACATACGTGGAATTTTTCCACGACGCTGCCGCAGGGGCTGTACATTCTCCGGGTAGAAACGCCCCATCAGCTCTGGACCGCTCGGCTTATCCCCTGAGGCTGCCTCGGCCCTTTCTTTCGTGGGGAGGCGTCTACTGGCCTCCGCGCAAGCCAGGGGTTTTCTACCTCACCATCGACGATGGGCCGGAGCCTGAGGCTCTATTTCGCCTGCTGGAGGTCCTTGCCCGCCATGAAGCTCGTGCGACTTTCTTCTGGTTAGCGCAAAAAGTAGACACGTATCATCAAGACTTACCCATAGCGCACATCTATGCGCAGGGACATCGGGTGGAACTGCATGGGTATGTGCATGTTAGTCCTTGGCGTCTTGGCCGGCGAGCCTGGTTAGCCGATGTAGAGAGAGGCTTGCAGATACTATCAGAACAGCTTCCCGAGAGGCCCCGCTATTATCGTCCGCCGTATGGACGGTACCGGTCTTTACCTCGGGCCTGGGGCGTGGAGACAGTTTTGTGGGATCTCATGCCGCCGGATTATCGTATTCGAGAAGGGTGGGCGCACCCGGCGGCCCGATACCTCAAACCCGGTGACGTGATAGTTCTACACGAGCGTCTGGATGCCGATTGGGACGAATGGGAGACTTTTCTGACCCTTACTGCGCAGAAAGGTCTACGAGCTGTGCCGCTTCCGTGCGGGGTTTTTCCGGGCCCGGGTTGGGGCGCTTAAGGTGCTGGCGGGCGACTCAGGGGGGAGAGGAGCCGTTTGGGGCGTGAGGGCGGGAGTCGGGAGGGCATTGATTTGGAGGGGCATCAGATAGACAATAGGCATTACGTAACGATACTGGCTCCACTGTAGGTCGGCAGGGGTATAAATATACCAGTTTTCCAGATTATCGGCGTCGGGTTCGGGCAAAAGTTTAATGCGGAGTTTAGTACCTGGATAGACGCTATAGGCCCAGAGTTGATTCCAGCGGAGGATCTGATAGGGTGAGACGTTATATTGTCTGGCGATGTGGTAGAGGGTTTCGCCGGGGCGGACCGTGTGCCAGATGTAGCCCCGACCAGCGGTCTGTCGGTTCGCCACTGGCTGGAGAGTCAGTTCGCCACTAAGCAGTTTATCGCGGAGGTTGGCTACTTCATGGGCCGCTATGGCTGGTACTCGTATAGTGTATCCTGCCGGGACTATATCTGCTCGCAGCTCGGCATTGTAGAATTTCAGCCAGCTGAGGGGCACCCCCGCCTGTCTGGCAATCACACTGAGGCGGGTAGCTCTGGGGAAGAAGACCGTATCCGTCTCCCGGGGAATATCTGGGTAGATCGGCCGTATTCCGTGGAGGGGCGCGTAGTTCATGATGTAGCAAGCCGCGACGAAAGCCGGTACATAACCCCGTGTTTCTGCGGGTAGGAATCGCGCTATTTCCCAGTAGTTGGTGCGTCCGCCGGCCATCTTGATAGCGCGGAGCACCCGGCCTTGGCCGCAGTTGTAGGCTGCAATTACCAGTAGCCAGTCGCCGAATATTTTGTAAGCATTTTGTAGGTAGCGGGCGGCGGCATGGGTAGCCTTGATGAGGTCGTAACGTTCGTCTATGAGGCGGTTGACTTGCAGGCCGTAGAGGCGGGCGGTGCTGGGGATGAACTGCCATATACCGGCGGCGGCCATGGGGGAAAGGGCTTCGGGCACGAGCGCACTCTCGATGATGGGGAGGTATTGCAATTCCGGCGGGAGGCCATACGCGCGAAGGATTGACTCAATGGTGGGGAGGTAATAGTCGGCCAGGCCCATCAGGCGGCCCGTTAGGACGGGATACTGAAAGAGGTATCCTCGAATAGCATTGAAAGTCGCCGGATTAAAGTCCAGCGGGATGGTGGTTTGGAGAGCGGCTAAGCGCTCTTCGTATACTTCGGGCTCTTCGTCTTTTAGGGTGAAGGCGGTATCTTGGGCTAAGAGGCCCCCTTCTCGTTCCCAGGCGAAATAGGAGCGGATAAGGCTATCTAATTCGGCGATGCGGGGGGACTGCGCGTGCAAAAAGCCCAAGCTAAGGGTGATGAGAAAGGCGTTGTATCTCATAAGCCGCAGCAAATAAGCGATTTTCGGCAAAGTAAGGCCCCATCAGCTGAATGCCCACAGGTACTTCTGAGAAGGGGAGGGGCACTTGTAGAGCGGGATGGCCGGTGAGGTTAGCATACACGGTGAGGAGGTCGGAGAGGTACATCTGGATGGGGTCGGCTGTTTTTTCGCCCAGGGCGAAGGGCGGCGTAGCACTCGTGGGGAGGAGGATGACTTCATAGGTGGAAAGAAGCTTTTCGGTGTAGTCGTAGAAGAGTGCGCGGGCTCGCTGCGCCCGCTGATAGTAAGCTTCGTAGTACCCTGCTGACAGTACGAAAGTTCCGAGGAGGATGCGGCGTTTGACTTCGGTGCCGAAGCCCTCGCTACGAGTGCGGGCGTAGAGGTCGAGCAGGTCTTTGGGGTTTGCGGTACGATAGCCGTAGCGGACGCCGTCATACCGGGCCAAGTTAGAGGAGGCTTCGGCGGTGGTGAGAATGTAGTAGGTGGGCACCAGGTAGTCCCAGTACGGGAAGTCGACCGCCTCTATGGCATGGCCTGCCTGGCGGAGTTTTTCCACGAGGGTTTGGACGGCGGTGTGGACGGCTGGATGGAGGCCGGCGGGTAGGAGGAGCGCGTAGCGATGGGGTATTGGGTGGGTGGAGAAGGGCTCTACGGGCCGGGCGCTGGTAGTAGCATCGCGCTCGTCCCACCCTGCCATGACTTCGTAGGTGGCGATGAGGGCCTCCAAGGTGGGCGCGATGGGCCCAATCTGGTCAAAGGAGGAGGCATAAGCGATGAGACCGTAACGTGAGATGCGGCCGTAGGTAGGTTTGAGACCATACAGGCCGCAAAAGGCAGCCGGCTGGCGGATAGACCCGCCCGTATCGCTGCCGAGGGCCATATCGCAGAAGCCTGCGGCAGCGGCGGCAGCGGAACCGCCTGACGAGCCTCCTGGCACCCACTCCAGATTGCGGGGGTTGCGAACTGGCCCATAGGCGGAGTTTTCATTGGAGGAGCCCATGGCAAACTCATCGCAGTTGGCCCGGCCGATGCATACGGCGCCGGCCGCTTCCAGGCGCTCTATGGCTGTGGCACTGTACGGGGAGACGAAGTTTTGCAGGATGCGAGAAGCTGCACTGGCCCGGTGGTCGGCATAGCAGATGTTGTCTTTGTGCACGTAGATAAGTCCCCGCAGAGGCAGAGGGGCATCGGCTGGCAGCGAATCCAACTGCTGGGCTTTTTGCCGGGCTTCCTCTTCGTAGACTTCTAAGAGGGCGTTGAGGGTGGGGTTGTGCGTACGGATACGTTGGAGGGCTTCTTCTACGGCGGGGAGGGCTTTGCGCTGCTGCCAAAAGGGCATGCCAGTCATCCGTCTATTGTCTTATCCAGCGTCTCGGGGGCTTTGGGGCTTTTTTCGGGGGTAGAAGGTTTTTTCTCGCCGCGCAGGGCTTCCTGAAACTCCCGAATGCTACTTCCCAGTCCCCGAGCAAACTCCGGCAGCTTTTTCCCTCCAAAGAGGAGCAGCACCACAGCAAAAATCAGCACCCACTCCCACGGTCCTAACCCAAACATACGCCAAAGGTACGAATAAAATAGCATGCTTAGTGCAAGGTAGGATGCTGCCGGGAGGTAAGGCCTACCTTTGCGGCATGCGGCATCCGCTTCCCGCCTTTGTGATAGATGTGGAGAAAGTTCGACGCAACCTGGAAGTGCTAAAGGCCGTTCAGGAGGCCAGTGGGGTGAAGGTACTTTTTGCGCTGAAGGGGTTTGCTCTGCCGGCGGTGATGTCCCTTATTCGGGAGAAGCTCAGTGGGGTAGCGGCCAGTTCGCTGAATGAGGCGACATTTGGGTATACCTACTTTCGGCAGCGGGTGCATTATTATGCGCCGGCGGTGCGGCCGGAAGACGTGCCTGTACTCCAGGAGATGGTGGGCACGTGGGTTTTCAATAGCCTTTCGGAGTATGCGCGATATGCGGCGCAGTTGTCTGAGTCTATCCGGATTGGTCTGCGGATAAATCCTCATTTTGGTTCGTCGAGTGCCCTGATATATAATCCTGGGCGGCCGGGCAGTCGGCTTGGGGTGCCGCCGGAGGCAGTTGGTCAGCCTCTGCCGGGGCGGGTGAGTGGTCTCCACGTGCACACGCTTTGCGAGGCGGGGCCGGAGGCGCTGGAGGGGCTTTTGGCGGCCTTAGAGGGGCAGTTTGGGGCCTGGTTGGGGCAAGTTCGGTGGCTCAACCTGGGCGGTGGGCATCTTTTGACGGCGGATTTTTACGAACCGGGACGGTTTGTAGAAGCGGTGCGCCGCTTCTGGGCGCGCTACCCGAACCTGGAAACTATCTATATTGAACCCTCGGCGGCGGTGGTGTGGGAGGCGGGATATCTGGTCAGTCGGGTGCTGGATAGGCATCGGTCGGGCGACCGAACCTGGCTGATGTTGGATGTGTCGTTTACGGCGCACATGCCAGATACGTTAGAAATGCCCTACAAGCCTCGGGTATGGGAAGCCCTGCCAGCAGTGGACGAGGCTTATCCGACGTACTGGTTAGGAGGGGCGACGTGCTTAGCGGGAGATGAGATGGGCCCGTATAGCTTTCCCCGGCCGGTGGAAGTGGGAGAAGTCTTGCATTTTCACGATATGGCGCACTATACGTTTGTCAAGACGACGCTATTCAATGGGGTGGCGCATCCGGCCCTGGTGCTGAAGGCGGGGGACAGCTATGTGGTGGTTAAGCGGTTTGGATATGAGGATTATGTGGGGCGCTTGCGTGGGTGAGGGGGTACAGGCCTTTGGTCTGCGTGGGGTAATGTAGTGCGGTGCTTGTATCAAAAATAGCAGGGCCGCCCGCCTTTGGCGGGCGGCCCCATCTCCGTTGTGCTTAGTTGTTTTTCCCCTGGTCGGGCACCTCTTCGTAAATCACCTCTGTGGCGCCATCCCCTTGCGCACTTGCTGCACCGCCTGCCTCGCCGCTGTACATGGAAGTGCCTACCTTCTGCAGCTCCATGGAGAGCTGAGGCATGAGCCGATCTACGGCGCTGATGTCTTTGTTTTGGTGGGCGGTGCGCAGTTCCCGAATGAGATTCTCTAAGGTAGTGCGGTTAGAGTCGGGGATTTTTGAGCCGTTTTCGCGAAGGAGTTTTTCTGCCTGATAGAGGAGGGCGTCGGCCTGGTTGAGTTTTTCGGCGGCCTCTTTGCGGCGGCGGTCTTCTTCGGCGTACAGTTGGGCTTCTTGCTTCATGCGCTCGATTTCGCTTTTGGAGAGGCCGGTGCCGGCTTCAATGCGGATGGACTGCTCTTTGCCGGTGGCTTTGTCGCGAGCGGTGACGGTGAGGATGCCGTTTGCGTCTACGTCAAAGGTTACTTCGATTTGGGGTACACCGCGGGGAGCGGGTGGGATACCTTCTAAGTAGAAGCGGCCGAGGCTGCGATTATCGGCGGCCATAGGCCGTTCGCCTTGCAGGACGTGGATTTCCACCGTAGTCTGGTTATCGGCGGCGGTGGAGAAGATCTCTGTGCGGCGGGTAGGAATGGTCGTATTAGCCTCGATGAGCTTGGTGAAGACGCCCCCCAGTGTTTCTACGCCGAGGGAGATGGGGATGACATCCAGGAGGAGTACGCCCTGCACATCACCGGCGAGGACGCCCGCTTGGACGGCTGCACCAAGGGCCACAGCTTCGTCGGGGTTGACACTCTTATTAGGCTCTTTGCCGAAAAAGTCCCGTACCAGCTGCTGGATGCGTGGCATCCGGGTAGAACCCCCGACTAGGACGACTTCGTCGATGTCTTTCGGGGAGAGCTTGGCGGCTTGGAGGGCTTTGCGGCAGGGTTCTAAGCAACGTTCGTAGAGGTCTTCGCAGAGACTCTCAAACTTATTGCGCGTGAGGGTTTTTTGTAGGTTGAGGGGGCCTTTTTGCGGGTCAATGGTGATGTAAGGGAGGTTGATTTCGGTGGAGGTTTGGTTGGAGAGTTCGATTTTGGCCTGTTCGGCGGCTTCGCGCAGGCGCTGCATGGCGCGGGGGTCTTTCCGCAGGTCGACGCCTTCCTCGTGGAGGAATTCTTGCACGAGCCAGTTCACGATCCGCATGTCAAAGTCGTCGCCGCCCAGGTGCGTATCTCCACTGGTGGAGAGCACTTCAAAGACGCCATCGCCCACTTCCAGGATGGAAATGTCAAAGGTCCCCCCACCCAAGTCGAAGACGGCGATTTTGCCGCTTTTGAGGCGTTTATCCACGCCATAAGCGAGGGCGGCGGCGGTAGGTTCGTTGATGATTCGGCGAACGTTGAGGCCGGCGATTTCCCCGGCTTCTTTGGTGGCTTTGCGCTGGGCGTCGTTGAAGTAGGCCGGCACAGTGATGACCGCTTCCGTGACGGGCTGGCCTAAGTAATCTTCGGCGGCTTTCTTGAGCTTCGTGAGGATCATCGCCGAGATTTCTTGTGGGGTGTACGTTTTATCGCCGATGTGGACGATGGACATGTTATTGGAGCCGCGCTCTACTTTGTAGGGAACGCGTTTCACATCGTCAATGGCTTCGTCGTAGGTTTTCCCCATGAAGCGCTTGATGGAGTAGATGGTATTTTGGGGGTTCATTACGGCTTGGCGTTTAGCCAGTTCGCCGACGAGCCGCTCACCATCTGGTTTGAAAGCCACTACAGATGGGGTAGTGCGCTTACCCTCTTGGTTGACTATCACTACGGGTTGGGAACCTTCCATGACGGCCACGACGGAGTTTGTCGTTCCGAGGTCTATGCCGATGATTTTGCTCATGGGGGGATGATATGGCAAATGGTATGCCCTAAGGGCGGCCAAGTGCCATTATGGCAATGCGAGCCGTTATTTTGTCTGTGGCTCAAAGTGTTGGCTCAGGCCGGTGGGGGTGAGCTGAAGGCGGAGGTAGGGTTTGCCAGCGGCCTGATGGCAGGAGTTACAGTGCTGAATGAGGGTTTGCATGTTTTGGGTGAAGGCCTCCGGCTGCCGGGTGTGAATGGCTTTTTCCACGGCTTTCAGGGGCTCTAAGAGGTTGGGGCCCATCATGGCGCTGACCGGGATGCCGTCATCTGTGAGCCCCAGCTTTTGGAGGTGCTCGGCGGTTTCCTCCAGCTCTTCGTGGTAAAAAGCGGCCAGCTCCCAGTTTTGCGCTTTTCCGGCGAGGTAGAGCTTATTGGCGAAGCGCTCGTAGCTGGCCATGAAGGTAGCTAACTCCACCGGGTGCTCCTCTACGATGTGGGTGAGTTTTTCAACTTCTTTTTGGAGGTAGGCGTTTTCCCGGTGGACGGCGTAGAGGGTGATGCTGAGGCCGATTAGTATGGCGACCAGGAGGCCTATGGCCCATTTTGGCAAGGTCATACGCAAAGGTACGACAAACGGTGCTAATTTTGACTGAAACTAATCTGCCAGCGCAGGAGCTAAACTTCCTAACTTCGCCGCATGCAGCCTTTGGAAACGCTGGGGGGGACGGCGGCCCTGCTCATCGGTGGGGTCATAGGACTTTTGATAAGACGGCCAGCCTTGGCTATGGGAATAACAGTTGGATTTTCACTCTTAGGGGCCATACTGGGATTTTATTATGCATTTCAGCAGCCTGTGCCGGTTTCGCTGCTATTCAGCATGGCTTTTGGTGGGGGGATGTATAGCTTTTTTACGGGGGTGGTGGGGATACTTTCGGCGCTGGGGGTGCTTTTCCTCTATCGGCATGAACGCCTCCTATCTGCGCAAAGCGGGGTAGGGGATAGCTATCGGTTCGCCCGGGAGGGGTATGCCCTGATCTTGTGGGCGGCGGGGAGTGTGAGCCTTGTGGGTGCCAGTAATCACCTGCTTCTGAGTCTGGTGGCGCTGGAGACGGTCACCTTTGCGCTGATCGTGCTGGTGGGGTATCACTGGGCCAATACCCATGCTCCCGAAGCTGCCATCAAGTACCTGCTCCTAAGTGGAGTGGCTACGGCGATTTTGGTGTATGGCCTTTCGTATCTCTACGGCATCACGGGCACGCTCTACCTGCATACGCTGAAGCTCGTGGACTGGAAGGTGTGGCAGGGGCATCTTATGTATCGGCTGGCGCTGGGGCTGATTTTGGTGGGGCTCCTCTTCAAGCTCAGCATTTTCCCCTTGCACTGGTGGGCGCCAGATGTGTACGGGGGCGCGGTGCCGGGTGCGGCCGGGGTCGCCGTAGCCTTCGGTAAAGTGGCGGCGGCGTTCTTTCTGGGGAAGGTGCTGCATGTTGTAGGACTTGCGCCAGAATGGCAGATAGTTTTAGCCTTTCTGGCGGGGGCGTCCGCCCTGTATGGTAACCTCCTGGCTATTCGGCAGACATCGCTGCAGCGGCTACTGGGGTATTCCTCTATTGCGCATGGGGGGTACCTTCTGCTGGGGCTGATAAGTGGGGCGGAGGGGCTTTTGCAGGGCTGGGCGTATG
>Ga0308395_1000959_pt1 | contig 20475 bp, 19 predicted proteins | sample Hotspr20SampleP4_FD_202097 | JGI IMG/M metagenome (GOLD analysis project Ga0308395, IMG submission 202097) | Hot spring phototrophic mat microbial communities from Mushroom Spring, Yellowstone National Park, Wyoming, United States - 20050930_P4 ...
TCGCGTGCGGACGACGGTTTGGCAAGACGACCGCTGCGTCTGCGGAAGCCGTTGCCTACGCGCTACTGGGCGGACATGTCTGGATTGTCGCACCGACTTATGACCTCACGCGACCGCTCACCTACGGGGTCGAAGGAATCCTGCGCAACCTCTGTCTCAAGTCGGGGCTGCAGTATAAGGACATCGTCGCACGGCGTCGCTCCGTGCCCTACGAGTTAGAGTTCGCAACGGGCGGGATACTCCAGTCGCGCACGGCGGAGAACCCGCGCTCGCTGCAAGGACGCGCGGTTGACCTGCTCGTCATCGACGAGGCGGCGACCATCCGCGAGGGATTCATCTGGTCACAATACCTGCGTCCCATGCTGACCGACCGCGAGGGGCACGCGCTCGTCATCTCGACGCCGAAGCGCATGAACTGGTTCTGGGACTTGTTCGTCGCAGGTCAAGACCCTGCGCAGCCGCTGTTCGCAGCGTTCCAAATGCCGACGCATCGCAACCCGTACATCCCGCGCGACGAGATTGAGCAGATGCTCGCCGAACTCGACGAGGATACCGCGCGTCAGGAAATCTATGCCGAGTTCCTGCCCGAAGGCGGGAGCGTGTTTCGCAACCTTACGCGCTGCCTGAACGCGGAGTGGCAGCCCGCGCCCATCGCGGGACACCAATACACCGTCGGGGTCGACCTCGCCAAGTACCGCGACTTCACGGTCATCGCCGTCATCGACGCGACCCGCAAGCACCTGTGCTATATGGAACGGTTCAACCTCATCGACTGGAACACGCAAGCGGAGCGCATCATGCATGTAGCCCGCAGGTTCCACGCGCCGATATGCATCGACGCCACAGGCAACGACCACATGGCGGACACGCTCCTGCGCAACGGGCTGGCGGTCTACCCGTTCGTTTTTACGCCGATGAGCAAGCTCACTGTCGTCTCTAAGCTCGCGATGGGGCTGGAATACGACGGGCTGCAGCTGCTCAACGACCCGATACTCATCGACGAGTTCACACGGTTCGAGTACGAGCGCACGGACGCAGGCAGACTCCGCGTGAAGGCGCCCGAAGGGAAGCACGACGACATCGTGATAGCGGTCGCGCTCGCGTGGGAACTCGCGATCCCGTACACGCGCTCAGTCGGATACCTGCCGACGGTCGATGACCGCTGGATGCGCGGCGTATAATTGAGCGAGATGAACCGAATCCTATTGCGCACATCGATGTGGCGTCGTCGACGCGCACGCAAGCTGCTATGGCACCTGTGGAACCGACGGATTGAGCTGTCGGGCGTAGGCGTGCGCGTGTACCACGATCCCGCCCAGACACGACTCGCCATCGTCTGGGATCCAGTCGAGAGCTCTGGCGATTGGGTCAACGCTGTTGCTGCGACGCAAGCCGAACTCACGACAGGACTCGGCTACACCGTGCGAGATTGGACATCGGGCAGCTCGGTAGCGCGTCTGTTCGCGCTGACGACTACAGGCAACCCCAACGACATTCCGCCCGCGCAGTTCCCGATCCTGCCGTAACGAACAGGTATGCATGCGTCTGCGTTGCTTGAGCGGCTGCTAATACGACTCAGCGAGAAGCCGTGGGACGCCATTATGGCGGCGTGTCCCGACTGTCGCTGGATTACGCTCAAGCCGCACGGGCCCGATCATCCCGACTACCGCCATGTGCTGATTAAGCCGACGACGACGGGGTTCCGTGTCGTCTGGGCGGGCAGCGCGAATCTCATGCATCTGCGCGTGCATGTGACAGAGGGCGGTTCCCGTCGCGAGCGCCAGCCGATGGATGAGTCGAAGCGCGAGGCGCTCAAGCAGCGCGTCTCCGAATCGTGGGCGCAGGAACGCGACAAGTACGCGCAAGCCGCGGCGAAACTGCTCGGATACGACGCAGAGACGCTCCAGCAGACCGACGCCGACGAACTCGTGGGTCATCTGCTCCGCGCCGTGCGCGTCGAGCGCATGCGACGCGAGCCTGAGAAACCGCAACGGGAGCCGAAGCAGCCAGCGACGGATGAGGAGACTCCGTCGGAGAAGTCGCAAGAGGACGAGGAGAAGCGCAAGCTCGCGCAGGCGGAGCGCATCCGTGAGGCGGCGGACAATATCGCGAAACGCGCACTGGAGGAACTCGGGCTCGCCATCGGCGTCGACATCAAGGATGTACCCGAAGACTTGGGTCAGCGTCTGCGAAATCTGAACGAAGAGCAGTTAGAGGCGCTCGGGCTGCTGACGAACGAACTGCGCAGGCACAAGGCGCGGTATGAGCGTGTCATGCGCGAGACTGCGCCGATGGCGACCTCGGCGTCGATTCTGACGGGGCAGCCCGTCGACGATGAGGAAATCGAGTCGGCGGTAGCGCAGGCGTGGCAGCGTGCGCGGAACGCAGCGGAGCTGGAAGTCGCAGCACGGCGTAATGTTGCGTTCTGGAATGCGTTTGACAACGCGGGTCGCGGCGTGCATGCGCGGTACAACAAGGGCGCTGCGGAGGCGCTGGCGAACCTCACTTTGCGTCACGCAGGCGCGGCGGTACATCCCGCCTTAGTGCAACTGCTGGGCGTCGAAGGCGCAGCGCACGCGACAGCGATATACCTCGCACAGCGAGCGCAGGACATCGAGTCGCTGACACGCGACATCGAGCAGACGCATGCGGAGGCGGCGCTGCGCGTGCCAGCGGAGACTCTCCGACGAGCGGAAGAGGAAGCGGAACGCACGCGCCAGCTGATTGAAGACCTGCGTTCGCGCGATGCGCTCTCGGCTGCCTACGCGGGTCGACTCGCGGCGCGGAACACGCTGCATAGACAAGCCGTGCTGGGACAAGCCGCAGGGTCGCTGGCGTTCACGGCAGCACTCGCCGACGCGCTCCGCAGAGGCACCTACAACGACGATGTGGTCGTGCAAGGCGTCGCGGATTCGTCCCGACTGAACGCTATCGCAAGGCGGATGGGACTCAAGGAAGGTGACTACTCCATCTCGCGCACGCAGGACGGACAGACGCGACTCGTCATCAAGCGCGATGCGGTCTCACAACTCATGAAACGCGCGACGATGGAGTTCAAAGAGGACGAGGAGGCGAAGCGCATCAAACGACACGAGCTGACGCTCGACGATGACTGGCGTCCCGACGGGATGGATCCGACGGTGAAGCTGGGCGAAGAGCAACGCGCGGCGATAGAGTTCGCGCTGCAGCGCAAGCGGGTCGTATGGGACTTGAAGGCGGGCATCGGGAAGTCACTCTCGTCGATTGCGCTGGGTAAGCACCTGCTCGATACAGGTCAGGTCGACGCGGTCATTATGATGGTGCCGAGCAATCTGCGCGACACGATGCTGCACGAGCATCGCAAGTTCTTTGAGAACCGCATCCGTATTGGCGTTGCGGGCGACCTCGCGCCTGAAAATCGTGCGCTCGTCGACGCCCATGCAACGGGCGCAGAGGAGCGCCAGCGTCTCATCCGCGAGGGCGACGCGAAGTTTATTATCGTGGGGCACGCCACCATCCGCAACGATGTCGACGCGATTATCGACCGTATCCGCAAGCACGACGGGCGCGTGCTGCTCGTACTCGACGAGGCGCACCAAGCGTTTTCGCCAGGCACAGGCGAAGCGTCGCAGATTATGCAAGCGATGCAGAAGATTAGCGAGGCGACGAACGAGAACACCTACATGGTCGCGATGACGGGCACGCCGATTCGCTCGCGCGTGAGTAATGTGCATCAGATGGTGAGCTGGGTCGAGCCGCGCATGATTCCTGAATCGAGCTTCCAGCTGGCGTTTGACGGCATCGGTGTCGGCGCGAGCGCGGTACACCACATCAAGGAGAAGAACCTGAACCGCGCCATCGACCCCATCGTCATCAGCGAGCAGTACCAGCTGAATGTGCAGCGTCGCGATTTCGAGCATAGCGTCCCGCTCAGCACGCACCAGCTGGAGGAACTCCGTCGGATAACCGCTGCAGAGGATACGATACCTGCAGCCGAGCGCGATTACCAGCGTCTGCAGGCGATAGAGGACGGCGACCCTGAGCGCAACGCGCTGATTCAGCGTCTTCGGCAGGTGGTGGAATCGGAGCATCAGCGCGAAGACCTGCGCGAACTGCGCGACGCGGGTCATCATCCTGTCGGCATCGTATTCGCGAACTACCTCTCGGGCGTGCGCACGATTCAGCAGGCGTTTAAGCCAGGCGAGGTGCTGACCTACACAGGTGAGGATAACGGAGCGCGTCGTCAGCAGGTACGCGCGGCGGTAAATGAACGCGCGATTGTGCCTGGCGGGCGCGTCATCTTCGACGGGGGCGAAGGCGTCGCGATCCGAGTGAGTCGCAGTGGTAGCGTGCGCGTGCGACTCGACGATGGACGCGAGGTGACCGTGCGTCCTGAGCAGAACCCGCGTTCGGGCGTCAAACTCATCGCGGCGACCTCCGCTGGTAGCACGGGGCTGAACCTGCAAGGCGCGAACTACATCGTCCACTACGGGCTGCCGTTCAGCAAAGCGGAACTCGACCAGCGGAACGCACGCGCGTTTCGCAAGGGGCAACGGTTCAGCGTACACACGCACACCATCGTCGCCGAGGTGCCGAAGGAGCATCTCCAGCAACGGCAACTGGAGCAGCAGCGTCGCGCGATGGAGTCGCTCAAGCCCGCAGGTCGACACCTGATGGACGATAGCGGTATACTGCTAAGGCATAGCGGGGCGCAATCGGCATGATACGGAAACTGTTGCAGCGGTTCGCGAAGCCTGCACCGCCCGTGCAGGGTCAGCAGGCGCGAGTCGGGCAGAACCGACTCGGTGCGCCGTTAGCGGCGTTCTCGCCCGACGGGCGCATGTTGGCGTACCGTCTGGACGATGTCACCATCCGCGACCTCGACCGTCTGCGCCAAGACCCCGTGATACGCGCCTCGCTGCGCCTCATCAAGCTGCCCATCCTGCGCTGCGACTGGTACATCAACGCCGAGGACGAGCGCGTCGGAGCGTTCCTGCAGTCCACACTGGAGCCCCACATGTATGACCTGCTCTGGGCGCTCTGCACAGCATTCGACTTCGGGGTCGCGTTCGTCGAGAAGGTGCTGGAGTTCCGCAAGGAGTACCGCACGACGCGCACGATGTCGACGACGCCCGCACGGCAGGAACTGCGCCTGCGCGATGTATGGATACTCTCGCGCGTGGCGCATCTCGACCCGTCCATCTACTGGGCGCTGGTGTATCCCACAGGCGAGTTCGCAGGCGTCCGACACCTCGTGACGCCGTTCGCGCCCGAAGGCGAAATCATCGAAGAGGGACGGCTGATTCACTTCGCACTCGACGCCGAGTTCAACGAGGTGTACGGCAACCCGCTGATTAAGCCCGCGCTGCCGTTCTTCGAGCTGAAGCAACGCGCCCTGCAGGACATGGCGACCTACTACTCGACCTACGCCGTGCCGACGAAGAAGGGGTTCGCGCCCCCTGGCAAGACGCCCATCGGCACGACGGAATCGGGCGAACCCATCGTGGTGGATAACCTGCAGTACCTGAGCGAGCAGCTCGATAAGCTGGCAAACGCGCACTCCATCGTGCTACCGTCACTCTATGACTCGAACGGACAGCGGATGTGGGAAGTCGAAGCGTTCGAGGTGCCGCCCGCTGTCGCCATCGAAAACTACATCCAGTTCCTTGACGAGCAGATGCGTCAGGCGATGCTGGTTCCCTCGCTGGCGACGATTCACCCGCAACGGGGCACCTACGCACTCGGTCAGTCGCAGATTGACCTCTTTCTGCAGAACGAGGATGCGTACCTGACGCAAATCGAGTCGGTGCTGAACAAGCAGCTGATTCCTGACTTGGTGCGCTATAACTTCGGGAGCGATGCGAAGGCGCGAATCGTGATGCGCATCGATCATGCGTACACGAAGCATCTGGTCGAGTCGTTCGTGCAGCGTCTGGCGGCAGGTCAGCCTGTGACGACGGCGGACGGGGATGTGATTGTGCCTGACTGGGCGCTCATCGCCGAGGACGCGGGCGTGCCCGTGCGCACGCAAGCCGCCTCGGAGATGGACTACCTGCACGGTATCGCGTGGCAGGGCGGCAGGAATATGGAGAGAGACGCCGAACGAGACGGCATGTTTGGAGGTGACGACGATGTGGACAGTGGAACAGATGCGGATAACCGTACAACTCTGCCTTATCGAGAATCCGATAACGGGCGCTAAGACGGTCTGGCTGCGCGAGCAGGCGGGCGATAACCCGCCGTCGCCGTGGCAGGTCATCGAATCGCGCGAGGTGCAGGTACGCGCGATTTCGTACATCGAGAGTCTGCGTGCGCAGGACGCTGCGACCGACATCGACGCTGCGACGGGTCAAGCGGTCATCTCAGCGAGTCGGTATATGTTGGAACTGCTGAAGACGGCGACGGGACTCGACGCGGATACGATTGCATCGCTCCCTAAACCCGTCGGCGAGAAGCTCGCGTCGATGGTAACGAGGCTATCCGACCCAAACCCGATGTTGCCGAGCGTGCCCGCGTCGAACTCCTCACCAGCGACGAGCCCCAGCTCGCCATCAGCAGGTTCGTAATTCTATGGGAGGCAGGCGATGCGCGATTCGATTTGGAACATGCTCCTGCAGGATATGCTCGGCTATGCTTTGAGCTGCGGGCAATCTGGCGCGACCGACTGCGAAATCATCTTGCTAAGTTATCGCAGGCACGAGGTTCCGAGTCAGGTGACGCGGGGCTATAAGCGCCCGCAGGATGCACGCGCGGCGTATACGAAGCTGGAACGAGCCTTCCGCAAGGAACTCTTGGGGCAGTGGGACAAGTATGAATCGGGTCAGATGACGCTGGAGGAGTTCGAGGGCTGGTTCGCCGTGCGTCAGCAGGAGACGCTGGTGCATGCGTTCGCGCTCGGTCTGGCAGGTCGCGGGATACGCGGTAAGACACGGTTCACGGACGACGAGCTGCGCTACCTGCACGGTCAATACTCGCAGCAGATGCGCTACTTCAATCGGTTCATGCGCGATGTGCGTGCGGGTCGCGGACGGATGCCGTACCGTCAGCGTCTGGAGCTGTACGGACGCGACTTGTACGGGGTCTTCATGACCGCATGGTTCGCCTACGGCGCTGATCGCTCGCATCGGTTCCTGTGGCGTCTCTCGCCCGATGCGGAACACTGCGAGGACTGCGTGCAACGCGCGACGGAATCGCGTGCTAAGGGGGGATACACCTACGACGAACTCATTAAGCTGGGTCTGCCAGGCACAGGCAAGACGCGCTGCTTGAATAACTGCCGCTGCTGGATCGAAGAAATCACGACGGGTCAGAAGACGACGCCGAGGAGGTTGCAACCGAAGCGATGACTCCGATAGCGCCCATGCGGCAGTGGATCATGGAACGGCTCACGGAGTACGCGAGCTACTGCGAGGCGTTCGGGCTCGCGCGCCCGACGGTGTACGAATGGTATCCGTCGGAAGTGCCGTTCGACAGGTTCCCCATCGTGATGGTGGGCAAGCTGCAGTCCTCGCTGGTCTCGCTGGCGCTCCCTGAACTGTTCGAGCAGCGTCATGTGTATAGCGTCGTCGGGGCGGTCTACTCGCCCGACCCGCGCGAGAGCATCCTGCAGCAGGAGTGGTACGCCGACCTCTGGCTGGACTATGTGCATCAGCATCCGCATCGGTTCCGTATGCATGCGTCGGAGTTCTACACATCGGATACATGGACGCCGCAGGTCACGATGACGCCCGTCTACATACAGGAGCATCCGTTGCATGGGTGGTCTTGCGAGGTGATGGTGACGCGCATCGTGCGCGGCGGCACGCGAGGTGATGGTTAGTGGTACTCTCGGTTGCGGAGCAGCGGGTCATCCGTCTCTGTCGGATTATCGGATACGGTCATATAGACGCGCTGTATGTCTCGGACGCCGAGCCGTCGCATCTGGTGGGCGAACGCGCGATTGAGTGTCGCATCGATCCCGCGAAGAGCGACTCGCGCTGCGTGGAGCCGTTCGACCTGCAGGAGCCTGAAGCGGATGTCGCACTCCATCCCAACGAGGAGCGACTCGTCCATCTGATACGCTCTATCCAGCGCGGGTTCATCCGAATCGCGGTCAAGGACGGTATCCCCGTCAGCTGGAACTACTATCCCGACTTGCCGTCGCGTGCGGAGCTGCGGAGCAAGGCGGTAGACGAGCTGATGCTCGATCCGAAATAGCGAATTTCGCCGTATAATTGGTCGATGTAGCAGGCGGTGCGCTTGCATCATGCGAGCGCACCGCCTGCTTCGTTTAGGGAGCGCAGAATGGTAGTCGTGACACTGTCGGATGCGGAGACGGTAACGCGCGGGTCGCGCCCTGCGATTCGCGTGGAGGTGCTTCGCACGGGCGAATGGCTGCACGAGATGGCGCCTGAGGGGCGCCTCGTCGTCACGGAACGCGAGCTGGACGAAATCGTGCGGAACTTCCGCGACGGGGTGTTCGGATACGAGCTGCCCGTCAATCTGAACCACATGGACGATTCGACCGACGCGGTCGGATGGGTAACAGCACTGGAGCGTCAGGGCGAGTCGCTGTACGCGACGATTCGACCGACCACCGACGAGGTTCTCGACCGCGTGCGGGATGGTCGTCTGCGGTTCGCCAGTGCGGAGCTGACGGTGCGCGGGCGAGACCCTGAGACGCGCCGCGAGGTCACCGCGCTCCGCGCAGTCGCTCTCACGAACCGACCGTACATCAAGCGCATGGATCCCGCACAGGTGGTCACGCTATCGGAACGCGCTCGAACCGCAACACATCAGGGAGGCTACAACTCGATGAATACGCAAGGAACCGTACCACAGAACGAGATTCGCGATTTGCGAGTGCGTCTGTCGGAGCTTGAGGAGCGTCAGTGGGAATCGGACAGGGACTTGCTCCTGTCGGAGTACGAGCATACCGTTCCGCCGTCGATACTGCGTCTCGCGCGGTACATCTTCGACTCGCTACGCGGTCGTGCGGTGACGCTGTCAGCTGTGCGCTCCGAGATGCCCGAGTCACGGATCGTGCGCCTGAGCGAGAACGCGCCGTCGGACGCGCGAGTCCCCGTCGAGGACTTCGTACTCGCGATACTGGAAGAGGTCGCGCAGATGGTTCCGAATCGTCCGCGCGTGAACTTGTCGGAGCAGCCGCTACGGTACACGCTGCGCACGGGCGAGGAACGCACCACGCGCGAACTCATCGCACGCGCGGAGCGCATCGCCGCGAGTGAGGGCCTCACCTACGGCGAGGCCATCAAACGCGCTGCACGCGAGATTTAGGGGGTGACATGAATGCAAGCACATAAGACCCATTTCACGACGACCTTTCGGTACTACGACTTCGATCGCACGCGTCGCGCCGCGATTGCGCGGTACACAGCGGTCATCCTGTGGGACGCGGGACACGGCTCGATTCCTGAGCCTGGCATCAACCCCGAAGCGGGACTAATCGTCTCCGCTGGGAACCCGACGCAGCACTGGGCGAATGTCGCGCAGGGCTCCACGCAGCAGTGGGCGCTGGTGCGTCCCATCATCGGCGTCACGCTCCAGTTCGCACTGGACGGGAAGGAGGTCATGGTCGCACTGGACGGGATTACTCCGCTCATCGTGAACGCGCAGGTAAACGCGGGCGACCTGCTGTTCGCGGCGCTGGCAGGCGGCGACACAACGGCAGGCAACCGTCTGCTGGTACGCTCGTCGTCGCAGACGCCGTTCAGTCGCATCCCCGAACTCCGTCCGATTATCCACCCAGAGTTCGGACGCGACTACAACTTCCTCATTACCCCCGTGCGTGCGCTTGCGAACAACGACGCTGCGTTTAACCGCACGGGTAACAACCAGCAGCAGCGGTTCTTCCCCATCGGCATCGCGCTGCGCTCGACAACCGCCGACGCGGCGACGAACCCGCAGGTCATCCCTGTCCGCCTGCTAACAGGCACCGTATTCGTGCAATAAGGAGGCTAAGAAGATGGCAGTCGCACAAGCGCAACGAGTTCACTACGATGAGGTGCTGACGAATGTCAGCATTAAGTACCGTCCCGAAGGGTACATCGCGGAGCGCATCTTCCCGTCGATGCCCGTGAAGAAGGAAAGCGACCTGTTCTATGTGTACGACCTCTCCGCGTTTCGGTATGTTGATGACACGCGGCAGGACGGCGACACGGCGAAGCAGGCGTCGTTCGGGTGGAAGGCAGACTGGTACATGTGCGAGCAGCACTCGCTGCGCGATATTATCACACCGCGTCAGCGTGAGAATGTGTCGGGGCCCATCGACTTGGAAGTCGACATGACGGAGCATTTGACCGACCTGCTGATGCTCAACCGCGAGATCCGCGCGGCGCGAACCCTGCGCGACCCTGCGAACAACCTGCATGCGTTCACACCGTCGACGCCGTGGGACAACTATACCGTCTCGTCACCGAAGACCGACCTGATTAACGCGAGCAACCTCATCTTCACGGCGACGGGGCGTCGTCCGAATGTGGTCGTAATCCCCTCGACTATTGCACGGCGGATGCTGGCAATCGAGGAGATCAAGGAAGAGCGACGCTATGTGACCGACTTGACGCAGAGCGGGCTCCCACAGAACCTGTGGGGTCTGGAGGTGCTGGAAGCGGCGGCGCTTCAGCTTCCGACAGACCCGTTCGGCTCGCGCAGTCTCGACCCGCAGGAAATCACACTGACCAGTCGGATGGATGAGATATGGGGACGCGATGTCTGGGTGGGCTATGTCGATAAGCCAGGTCTGCGTCGTCTGACCTACGGGGCGACCTTCGAGGCGCGTCAGCGGAATGTGCGCACCTACATCGATGTCGAACGCGACGGCGGCACATGGATCGAGGTGGACTGGATTTACACGCACAAGGTCATCGCCCGTGCATGCGGGGTGCTAATCCAGAATGTGATGTCGGCAGCATAATCGTAGCGGGTGCGCTCTGATGCGGAGCGCACCCACATCCAAACATCACGGGAGAACTTAGCCATGTCGTGGGTGACGCCAGCGCAGGTGCGGTTCTATGTGCGGAATCTGGAGCCGATAGACGATTCCGTGTTGCAGGCGGCTATCGATGCTGCGGAGTCGTACATCCGTTCGCGTCTGGTGCGGTTGTACCCACGCATGATGACGACGAACGAGCCTGCGAAGCCACCGATACCCACGATAGCGATGCAGTTGGCGGCGGCGCTGGTGGAGGCGCGAACGCTGGCGATAACCAACATCGGCGCGTCCATGAACCCCTACGCCCAACAGTTGTATCAGCAGGCGGAAGACGAGTTGCAGCGACTGGAACGGGGCTGGGCGCATGTGCTGGGCGAATCGGTCGAATGGATGCTGCCAGTGTTCGCGCCGCTGTCGCAGCCGACGCCCGTGCGAAGCGTTCGGAGTGTACGGCGCACGGGAAGCGGATGGTAATCTATGACGCGATGGCGGGAGATGCTCGTCGCTTTGGAGCGCGGTCATGAGACCTGCGAGTACGACCTGTTTGCGGAGTGTGTGCGCGACTGCGCGTTTGCGTGGTATCTCAAAGCGTACCATATCGAGACCGACGAGGCGGAGTCGCTGGCGAACGAGGTCGCAGTCAAACTGTGGGTGAACGCGCCGCGCATCCGCATGGAGAGCGCCGAGCGGTACATCCGCCGCGCGATTGCGAACACGGGTCGAGAATACCTGCGCAAACGGAAGGAGATTGCCTACAACGAGTGGGATATTAGGTGTGCGATGCACGCTGAGGCGAGTGACGATGCGCTGGAATGGACGGCGACTCTGGCAGTGATGTCGCCAGAGGAGCGTGAGGTGGCGGAACGGCTCGTGTCGGGTCAATCGCGCACGGATATTGGACGCGAGCTGGGCATGAGCAGTAGGTATCTTGACGCGGTCATCGAATCGATTCGTCGGAGGCTGGAATAAGATGAAGCGACCGCCGATTGTGCAGGAGATACTGCAGGTTGAGGACATCGACGCGCTGTTGGAGCGTGCCCGTGATGTCGGCGTCGCATGCGCCATGGCGCGTCTGGGCGATGCGGATCCGCGCGAGCTGCTACAGCACCTGCTGGACTTAGCCGAGTCGTATCAGGGCGACCCCGACTCCTCGCCGTGGATGGTGCTGGTGGGTCTTATCGATGTGCTTGCGGATGAGGTGCGCAACAGCGACGCGCCGAGCGACAGGGATTTGGTCTCACGAGTCGATGCGCTGGTCTCGACGGCGTATACCCATCATGGAGCGTCTCATGCGAATCGTTACATCGAATCGGATTAGTCGCAAGCGTCGCGTCTGGTGGCGCACGGTGCTGTTCTCGGAGCGGTACGAATACCATCCGAGCCCGATGTCGCGTGGTCTACACCCTGAGAAGCGAATGGTGCATCGCGAGGGCACGACCTACCAGCAGACCTACTGGGTGCGCGGCGAGCGCGGCGAGCCGCTCGAAGCACGCAAGCAGAAGTCTTCCCCTGCATCGCCAACCTCCTCATCTCCTCCTTCCGTGTCTCATCCTCTCGTGTCTCCTCCTCAGGCGCCCGCGCCGTCGCACGGCGCGGGCGCTCCCAGCGCCGCGCCCGCAGGACTGGATGTCGAACAGCTCCCTGAAGAGGTACGCGAGACGCTGCGCAACGCCATCGATCGACTGAACCCGATGGAGCGGCAGATGATGCTCGCTCATCTCGCCGTGCGTATCCATGAGAACGGGAGCGCCGTCGGGCACCCCGTGATGATGCTCTCCGCCCCTGGCGTGGGCAAGACCACGCTGTGGGAAGCGATGATGAACATGAGCGACGCCATGTCGGAACAGAATGCCGCGCCGTTCCGCGTCCATATCGTGAATGTGCAATCGGCAGTCTACAACATCACAGAGCAGATGGGCGCACAAGCGATTGACGAGGGCATGGTGCGGTTCATGTTCACAGCGGATTTGGAACACAAGATTCAGTATTGCAAACAGCACGGCGTACCGCTGGTGCTGGTATTCGATGAGGCGACCAAGTCACCGCAGATTCTGCAGACGATGCTGTCGCTCATCACAAACGGTATCGTTGCTGACCGTCGGCTGGGCGTTCCGTTCCGCATCGTGATGCTCGGTAACCGCGCGGATTGGGAAGGCGAGATGGGCAAGATGCGCTCCTCGCTGGTTCCGTTCGCGGACAGGTTCCTCTACTATGTGACGACGCCTGCGGAAGAGGACGAGTATGTACGCGCGATTCAGTCGGTGTTTGAGCAGGAGGCGTCGCGCGAATCGGCAGGTGCGCGTGAGCGTCTGCGTCGGTTCGTTCTGGATTATGACGAGGAGGCGGAGCGAGAAGCGGAAGAGGCGCGTCAGGCGCGTCAGGCGTCGTCGCCCGAGCTGGCGGGCGCGGCGGGCGAGCTGGAACAGATGCGAGCGAAACTGGAGACGGGTCGTCCCGCACGCGAGGTGATGCGCGAGCATCAGAATCTGATGACGCTGCTGAAGCTGATGTCGTCACGCGGGCTACGCTCGGATCTCCGCGCGGAATGCGCAAAGACGAACTACCGCATCGCGAGTGCGCTCATCGACGCGATGGTATCAGGCGACCTCGCGGGGATGTGGCATAACTTCAAGTCTGACCCGAACTATATGCCCGATTACGCCTCGATGGACTCCGATCGCAAACATATGTCGCCGCGGCGCGTGATGATACTCGCCGACCAGCTGTCCGTGCTGTTCGCGCTCGGATACGACTTGGACTCGCCAGAGGTGGAGCGGTTTCTGGCATGTAATGTGGGACGCCCGAATATCCCCAAGATTCACGAGATTATCCAGACGGCGCTCAAGCCGCGAGGCGCGGAATCGGTCGAAGCGATTATGGACGACGCTGCGGTGAGCGAGTCGCATCACGGTCGGACAGTGCATCGCGCGACGCGGGTACACGACGCCGCGACGCATGAGGGAGTGTTCATCACGCACTCCGACCGCGCGAAGGAGGCAGGCGCAAAGGATACCCGCGCGACCTTCAAGAGCCAGCCGATTGAGACCGTCGACGACTTGATTCGCGTGCTATCCAGCGACGACACGCCCCCGTCGCAGCAACCCTACGGGTTCTCGCTCCCACTGCACTATCTGGATACCGACACGGGCAAGCTGCATGTCAGCACGAACCCCGACGGAACATCCGACCTGCACATGCCAGGGTTCGACTCGCACGCATCGGTCGACCTCACGCGCTCCAAGCACCTGCTCCACTTGGCGGGTCAGCATGGCGCACCTGCAGCGCACGCGCTACACCTTGAAGCGGTCGACCCGCGCTCGCCGTTGGGACGGGGCGTGCGTGCGATACTCGGCTCGGGCAACCCCGAAATCGTAGCACAACGCCTGCACGACACGCACACGGAGACGGAACGCAGTCTCAACCGTCTCGACAGTCTGCTGGAGACTCTCGCACAGAACCGCGATGCATCGACGGTGCATGCGATTTCGCGCGAGGCGCATCGCGCGGCTGCAGGGATGGGACTGCTGTCGATGTTCCATACGCCCGTCATCGACGCAGAATCGGGTCAGGAGATACTCCCAGAGGAGATGCACGACGAATATCGCGCCTACCATGAGGATGCGCGTCGCAAGCAGCACGCGGAACTCGGTCGATTGTCAGGTCATGCGCCTGAGCATGTGGCGCAGGTGCTGTCGCATCCCGCTGTGAATGTCGCGCCGCTCCATGCGAGCGCACGAGGCAGAATCCGAGACACGATAGAACGGCACTGGGAGACGGTCAATAATGTGTGGGAGCATCTCTCGCCTGAGCATCGCGAGGAGCTGCTCCACGCACTGCACCTGCTGAGCGCACACGGTCACCTGACCGATGCGCCGTATGGTACAATCGCGGAGAGGCGATGAGTAAGTCGCGCGTGGTCTGGTGGGATTCGGTCATCCTGAGCGACCCGTCGCACGGGGGCAGGCTCCATCCCGAACCACATATGGTGCGCGGGACGCACGGAGTGTTCCAGCGGCGCTACTGGGTACTCCCTGAGTCTGCCGTGCATGCCCGTGCGGAGTCTAAGACGCCGTCGGAACCCGCGCCTGCATCGCCTTCGCAGTCTCTGGCGCGAGCGCAGGAAATCGTCGGGAACGCCTTCACACGACTGCGCTCGGTGTTCCCGTCCCTCTCACGCCTGCTCCCGTTCCAGAAGATTGTCTACACGAACGAGCTGGATACGATGGCGGTCGACCCGTTCGGACACCTCTACATCTCGCCAGACTTCGTGACGCGCGAGATTCCGAAAATCATGGCGGAACAGCACCAGAAGCGCACGGGAGAGAAGATAAGCGAGTCTGACCTTGTGCGGGCGACCGTCGACATGGTGCAGGTGGTGCTGTTGCATGAGGCGCTGCACCTCGCACTCACCCACTTCCCACGATTCGATGACTATAAGCGTCTCAATCGCGATATTATCGGCGAGCTGGAACGAGCAGGCGTGAGTCCGCACTCGGTATTCAACGATGTGGCGGATCTGGAAATCAACACGCTCATCGAGGGGCTGCTGAAGTCGATGCGCGAGGCGCGTGTCGTCTCGCCAGAGGCGAACTTCGATTGGGCAATACACAAGCTTGAGGATTGCGATCCCTACCTGCCGTGGGAGTCGAACTACCGCACGCATGCGGGGAACCAAATCGCAGAGGCACAGTCCCAGCAGTCGCAGCAGTCGCAGCAGTCATCGCAGTCGGCGCAATCGTCGCAGTCGCAGTCGCAGTCAAGCGGAGGTCAGTCGCAGCAGTCATCGCAGTCGCAGTCGCAGTCGCAGTCAAGCGGAGGTCAGTCGCAGCAGTCATCGCAGTCGCAGTCGCAGTCAGGCGGGAGTCAGTCGCAGCAGTCATCGCAGTCGCAGTCGCAGTCGCAGTCAAGCGGAGGTCAGTCGCAGCAGTCATCGCAGTCGCAGTCGCAGTCAGGCGGGAGTCAGTCACAGCAGTCGGGCGGGGCAACTGGCAACCAAGCATCCCAGAATCCGTTGGGGCGCGACATGCTGGATGAGAATCATGAGCTGGTGCGTCGCACGGTCGAGCGTCGGGCGGCAGAATCGGGCATGACGCCTGAGGAATATATGGAGCGTGAGCGTAACCGTGTGGCACGCGAGTCGCACGCGGCGTCAGAGGAGGCGGGTCGGAAGGCTGGCAAGGGCAGCGCGAACGCGCAGCGTCTCATCAGCGCGATTCGGGGCATGCGCCGCGTTAATTGGCAACAGGTGCTGCGCGAGTTTATGAGCGAGTCGATGGGATTCGCAAGGCGGTGGCGTCCAAACATCGCCATCGGGCGCAGGCACCCGTCACAGCTCGCCGTCGGGAATGTGCTGCTCCCGCGTGGGATAAGACGCGACTCGATGCGTATACTGGTACTCGTCGATGCATCGGGCTCCATAGACGACGCGATGCTCAGCAAGTTTCTGGGTCACATGCAAGACCTCGCCGAGAACTCTGGCGCGGATGAGGGCGTGCGGTTCACCTTCGTGCCGTTCACGGGATCCCTGCACGCTGAACGCGCGATTGAGGTTAACGCCGAGGAACTGCGCAGCCGAACTAAAGATATCGCGAAACAGTTGCAGGTATCGGGCAGCACGGATGTGACGGGTAGTCTCATGCAAGCCGTCGATGAGTTAATCGTGCCGCGACAGAGAGATGAAGAGGGGGGATACAGCGGCGTGCTGGTGCTAACGGACGGGGAGACCAGCTGGGATGGCGACTGGGACGCACAGTTTCGTCAGAAGACGCAGGGGATGCCCCTGCGAATCGGTATCACGGAGAATACCTACGGTCAGTATTGGCAGGCGCATCCGTCGCTTCCGAATCTGTCGTTCCCGCTTCCGATGGAGTAGCGTCTGGCGTAGCGTCGTCAGGTTCTGACGGGATCGTAGCGTCAAGGCTCGGCATACCCGCGATTGCTCGAACGCGCTCGAACTGCTCAGGGTCTGGGTCTTCCTGCATGGCGAGCATACCGAGCGTTTCGTTGGCGTGCGCTTCCGCCATCTCCAGTTCGCGGAGTCGCTCGATGTCCGCTTCGTACTGCGCGAGCGCGTCACGGTAATGTGCCGAGGTCTGCGCGGGCGGCTGGGGGTATCGTCTTCGGAACATCTCGACGCGTCGCGCGATTTCATCACGCTCGCGCTCGATGCGCTCGTATAACTCCAGCATCTCCTCTTGCAGTCGTAGCGCGTTGGCGCGATCCGCTGCCAAGACGCGATGCAACATGCGCTCGGTCTCAGTGTCTTCATCGTGACGCTCGCGCACACGCGCGTTCGCGGGCAAGCGATGTATCCGCCCGCATCGGGTACAGAGGTTCGCAACCGCTGGATACCCATCCGTGCTTTCGAGATGAACATCGACGCGATGCTCATCCGCACAATCGCAGATAGGCTCGTCACTCACAACACGCGCCGTCGTCTGCTGGTTCCGCCGCGACATGCCGTGCAATTATACCGATTCATCCGACTTGCGCTTCAGCCGTTGTTCTATATCGTGTATAGCGTCCACAACCATCGCTCGACGCTGTGGCGGAAGTGAACCACTCAACAGAGGACGAAGCTTAGAGAGCGCGTACTCTGACCCCCACTCCTTGATGACATCCAGCGTTCTATCGAACGCCTCAGTGGACAAGTCTTCGGTCAAGAGAATCGACACCAACCCGTCGATAAGCGTCTCTTCGATGCGAGTGGGTATCTGCCCTTGAGCCGCCTTCTCGAAATCGAAACGCTTGTAGTTCAACGCGGCAAGGATGGGGTTTATCTCGCCTTTGGGTTTGGGCTCGAACCATTTGCCTTGCATCGCAAGTCCGAGCGTCTCCAACGCATCGAGTATCTCCTCCCTTGTCGGCGTGATTCCTTTACCGATTAGGTTTTCCATCGTGACTTTAAGATTGATTGCCAAGTTGAAGATAGCGGAGCGAGCCGTCCATTCGTCGGTCGCCTTGTCGGCTATCTCGCGAAACAAACGCGGCGCACGCGGATTCATAGATTTCGCTATCGTAATGACAGCTGCGTATTGCAAATGCCAGTTGGAGGGTTCGGTCGCCAATCGCACGAGCAGCGACTCCGCCTCAGGATACCCACGCGACAAATAATGTTGCAGGAAAGACATCGGCCCATCATCCGACGACTTCGTTTCCTCATACTGTTGCACCAGCGAGCGGTAGAGCAACTCCTGCACCGATGGGTTCTGCAGGAGTTTCCGTGCAAGTTCCTGCTCCTTGCGCGATTCCGCCGTAGGGAGACGGTCGCGCATAACGCCGATGACCGCATCGTCATGCTCGCGTGTCGACGCGACCCAGTACCGCTGGGACACACCATCCCGACGAACCTTCCGTACCTGATACTTAGCATTCATCGCCACAGCATTCACCCCGACTTGCGCCTCAGCTGGTGTTCTATCTCGTTTATCGCGTCGATGACCATTTGTCGACGCTGTTGCGAAATGACGCCTCTCAACAAGGAAATAGCGCCTCTCAAGTAGGAACGGAGCTTGGAGAGCGCGTACTCTGACCCCCACTCCTTGATGACATCCAGCGTTCGCTCGAACCCCTCAGTGGTCAAGCTGCCCAACGAGAGAATCGACATCAGCCCGTTGATAACCTGCTTTTCAACGCGAGCAGGTATCTGCCCTTGAGCCGCCTGCTCGAATTCCGAACGATTGTAGTTCAAGGCGGAGAGAATGGAGTCTATCTCGCCTTCGGGTCTGAACCACTCGCCTTGCATCGCGAGTCCGAGCGTCTCCAACGCATCGAGTACCGCCTCCCTTGCAGGCGTGATTCCTTCACCGATCAGGTTTTCCATCGTGATGTCAAGGTAGCCTGCCAAGTCGACGATGGCGACGCGAGCCGTCCATTCGTCGGTTGCCTTGTCGGCGACCTCGCGAAGCAAGCGCGGCGCACGCGCATCCATAGAGGTCGCTATCGTATGGATAGCGGCGCTTCGTACATTCCCGTCGGATGGTTCGGTTGCCAATCGCACGAGAAGCGCCTCTGCCTCTGGATGACCATGCGCTAAGTAGTTTTGCAGGAACAACATCAGTTCCACATTCGAGGACTTCGTTTCCTCATACTGTCGCACCAGCGAGCGGTAGAGCGATTCCTGCACCGATGGGTTCTGTAGGAGTTTCCGTGCAAGTTCCTGCGCCTCGCGCGATTCCGCCGAGGCGAGGTTGCCGCTCATGACTGCGGTAACCGCACTGTCATGCTCGCGTGTCGGCGCGACCCAGTACCGCTGAGCCACACCATCCCGACGCACCTTCCGTACCTGATACTTACCACTCATCGCCGAATTGTACCGCTCGGTCGCCATCGGTACTCGTCGGGGATTCGTCCGAGCGCGATGCGCTTGCGAATCAGGTCTGCGTATACGGGGTCGATTTCGGCAGTGAGTCATCGTCGATTCAGCTCGTGGCAGACAGCGACTTCTGAGCCTGCGCCTCCGAACAGCACCAGCACCAAGTCGCCCTCAAGCGTCGACGCGCGGAGCAGCAGCTCGAACAGCCGCCGCGGCACCTGACACGGATGGATTGTCTTCTCGCGCGAGCCTGCCGTGACGATATCGAAGTAGAACCAGTCGTCAGGCATGCGCCCTGTCGAGCCTTCGGCGAGCGCACGCTGAATGCGCTTGTCGTTGTGTCTCCTGTACGGCAGCGCGACGGCGTGCTTGTACCAACGCGTGCGCTTCTGCTTACGCGCGTGCAGGATTGTGCGATGCGCTGTTCTGAACCGATAGGGGCTGGACGGCAGAGGGGTCGTATAGCACCAGACATACTCATGCACATCGTAGCAAGCGTCGTCGAGGTAGCGCACGCGCAGGTAGGCGTTCTGCTTCGGCATGTTGAGGAAGAATGCGTTCCCGTCGTCTTTCAGCACTCGCAAACTCTCATGCGCGAGCCGAATGTACCAGTCGATGTAGTCGTCCCACGATTTCCTGTGCCGTCGCCCGTTGTAGCGTATGCCCATATTGTAGTCGGGGTCGCTGAAGACCATGTCGACGGATCGGTCGGGCAGCATGCGGAGCAGGTCGAAGACATCGCCTTCGTAGACCGTGCAGGGTTGGAGTTCGCCACTCATAGCAGTCCCTCCGTGTCGGGTCGGATGACGGCGTCGGCGAGGTATTCGAAGAGCGCGTCGTGGATGTCGTCCTCGTCTTGTTGCGTGAGCCTCAGGAACGGTCGTGCGGGCACGCCAGGGTGGTAGACGCGCCGTCGGTAGACCCAGCGTCCTTGGCTGTCGACAAATCGGAGTGCGCGTGCGCGTCGCGGGTAGATCCAGTAGGGTTGCGTACCGAATTCGTGGATGGGCGCAAGCGGATGCGAGGTGCCGACTTCGACTCGGTCTTTGGAGATGCGCATGATGTGGTGTGGGTGGTTCTTCTGCGCGACGCTGTCGCGCAGCTCGCCTGTGAGGATGAGGATGGTACGCTCGTTGAGTTGCCCGCGCTGCAGGAGTCGGCGCGGGACGCGCCCCGATGGCGTGCGCAGTCCTGCAGGGAGCCCCATGATGCGCTTCGCCGCGACGGTCGACGGCGCGAGCGGTCGCCA
>Ga0308395_1000973_pt1 | contig 20281 bp, 12 predicted proteins | sample Hotspr20SampleP4_FD_202097 | JGI IMG/M metagenome (GOLD analysis project Ga0308395, IMG submission 202097) | Hot spring phototrophic mat microbial communities from Mushroom Spring, Yellowstone National Park, Wyoming, United States - 20050930_P4 ...
CCAAGCCATGGAATTCATCCAGCAGGATTTGGCGGAGGCTCTTTACATTTACAACGACACTGAGCAGAACCCACAGCAATCTGATCGACTTGGGGACGGGATCCCGGATGTCATTCAACGGCTCTACACGCCGGGCTGGATCCGCCGACCCAATGACGCTATCCCGGTTGTTGCCTTTTGGAAGCTAGAGCCGATCCCGCAGGGATGCTACGAGGGCAACCCCACCTTGCAAGATATTCGAAGAGGCAATGCTACCCTACCAAACCAGCCACCTCCCGAGTTTCCGCCCGATCGGAACGGTAGAAATGCGGATTGGGACACTCTTGTCAGCCGCCGCGGCATCTACACCCTGGTGGTGTACTACCTACGCCGCAACTACAACAACGCCGGCAACCCAACGGGGCCCACTCCCTGGGAAGGCAACGCGCGGATCGAGCGTTTTGAGCTGAGACCTTTTGCAAGGCAGGGGAACAACGACTGCGCCGGGCGCAGCCCGTTCTTTAGGGTTGATCCCGATCCTTTCCGGGAGGGCTTTCTTGCCTGGCCCTCTCAGCAGGCTCTGCAAAGGCTCCAGCGGGAGGGAACACCCCAGAGGCGTATTGCCGAGGCAGGCAATCAAGGCCCTCGTCTTGTAACTCTGGTCTCCAACATCTTCAGCAGCCGGCAGGGCAGCCGGCAGGTTGCACCCGCTTGCCCGCAGGGCTATGCCTTTGGTGGCGGCAGGCCCAACGGCGTCATCTTCCCAGGGCTGAGAGATAACCAAAACGACGTGGGCTTCTATGTCTGCGTGCGGCAAAGCGTCGGCGCTGACCGACCGCAGGATGTGATCATCAACATCACCGCCACGGCCATGGAGCGGGCCAACCCTGGCCTTTTCCGTCGCTACATCCGAAATGCCACCAGCGTCGATATCTCAGAGGTGTCGCGCTACTTGCTGCCAATGCAAACACGGGTTCTTGCCCGCGGTGTTATCAACCGTCAGCTCTCCTAGGGGGAATGTCCAGTATGTTGGCCTTGGAGAAAAAAACAATTGGCCGAGCTCAGCCGCTTCGATCCCTGGGCTTTACGCTGGTAGAAGTCCTGGCGGTGGTGGTTATTATCGGCATTCTGGCCGTGCTGGCCGTCCCCTCCGGGATCAACATCTGGGCGCGCATCCAACTGGAGGACGCGCAAAACAAGGTGGAGCGAGCCCTGCGCACCGCCCGCACCAACGCCAGAGCCTCTCTCCAGGGCCGCGCTTGGGTGGTCGGGATCGATAACTCAGATCCCAATGTCCCCACGCTGGTGATCCAGGACGAGGAGGGCCTTTGCGATGAGCCCACCCCTTGCCAGTGGGTGCGCCTGAATAATTTTGTTACTGTCAGCAATACCTTCAACGGCGGAAGGGCCGTTTTCGACTCGGAGGGGCGGGCGCGTCAGTTGGGGCGCTTTGTAGTCAGCAGCACCTACTCCCAAGGCGAGAACCGCTGCGTGGTGGTGAGCACGTTGATCGGCACCCTGCGCAAGGACAACAACCCCGAGTGTGGCAACGTGGCCAACGAGCCGGAGGAGGTCTAGTTGGGGTAGGATAGGCAGGCTGCCGATCCCGGTCCATTGCCCTCACCCCCAGCCCCTCTCCCTTTGGGAGAGGGGGGTTGTCTAGGTTCACAGGTTATGGTCTCCTCAACTCTTGAAGCTCCGGAAAAAGTCTTCCCCTGGCACGCTCGGCAGCCGGCTCTGTTGGTGCTGGCCGATGGCACCGCCTTCCCCGGCTGGTCGTTTGGGGCGCCAGGCACGGCGGTGGGCGAGGTGGTGTTCAACACGGGCATGACCGGCTACCAGGAGGTGATTACCGATCCAAGCTATCGGGGGCAGTTGATCACGTTCACCTGCCCGGAGTTGGGGAACACCGGGATCAACGAGCTGGATCAGGAGTCGGCCCGGCCCCAGGCCGCCGGGATCATCGCCCGCAATGTATCGCGCTTGGCCAGCTCCTGGCGGGCCACAGGAACCCTGCCTGAATATCTAAAAGGGCACGGGATCCCGGGCATTGCTGGGGTGGACACGCGGGCCCTGACGCGGCGGCTGCGCTCCCAGGGGGTGATGAATGGGGCCATCTCGACGGAGATCCTGGATCCGCAGGCGTTGCTGGAGCGGGTGCGCCAGGCCCCTTCCATGCAGGGGCTGAGCCTGGTGGCAGAGGTAACAACCCCTAAGCCCTACGAGTGGCTGGAGCCCACCCCCGCCGACTGGGACTATGGCCGCAGCCAAGGGATCCCGATTCCGGATCCCCCCTTGCGGGTGGTGGCGCTGGATTTTGGCATCAAGCGCAACATCTTGCGCCGCCTGGCCCGCTACGGCTGCCGGGTGATGGTGTTGCCGGCCCACGCCAGCCCCGAGGAGATTTTGAGTTACAACCCCGACGGGATCCTCCTCTCCAACGGGCCGGGGGATCCGGCGGCAGAGACGACGGCCATCCGCACCACCCAGGCGCTGCTGCAGAGCGGGAAGCCGATGTTCGGCATCTGCCTAGGCCACCAGATCCTCAGCCTGGCCCTGGGCGGATCCACCTACAAGCTCAAGTTCGGCCACCGCGGCCTCAACCACCCCTGTGGGCTGGAGAAGGAAGTGGAGATCACCAGCCAAAACCACGGCTTTGCGGTGGAGGCCGCTTCGCTCCCTGGGGATGGGGTGGCGATCAGCTACCTCAACCTCAATGACCGCACCGTGGCCGGGATCCGCCACCGCCAGTTGCCCCTCTTTTCGGTGCAGTACCACCCGGAAGCCAGCCCCGGCCCCCACGATGCCGACCACCTCTTTCGGGAGTTTGTCGAGCTGATGCTGCAAAACCGCTCGCGTTAGCCGCCCCTCACCCCCAGCCCCTCTCCCTGAGGGATTCCCTCACCCCCAGCCCCTCTCCCAAAGGGAGAGGGGAGCAGAGGCGTAGGGCGAGGGCGGCACGGGCTTCTTCTCGGTCGTCGAAGTGGATTTTCTCCCTGCCCAGGATCTGGTAGTCCTCGTGGCCTTTGCCGGCAATCACCACCGTATCGCCCGGCTGGGCCTCTAGGATGGCCAGGCGGATGGCTTGGCGCCGATCCACCTCCACCGCCCAGGGGGATCCAGGGATCCCGGCCAGGATATCCTGCAAGATCTGCTGTGGATCCTCGGTGCGGGGGTTATCCGAGGTCACCACCACCCGGTCGGCCCAGGTGGCGGCAATGCGGCCCATCTGTGGGCGTTTGCCCCGATCCCGATCCCCGCCACAGCCAAAGACGCAGATCAGCCGGCCTTGAACTTGCGGGCGCAGCGCCTTGAGCAGGTTTTCCAGCCCATCGGGGGTGTGGGCATAGTCCACGATTACCGTGATGTCCTGCCCCGGCAAGGTTACCCGCTCCATCCGCCCCGGCACCCCGGGAAAATGGGGCAGGGCCGCCTGGATGAGCTCAAGGGGGATCCCCAGGTGCAGCGCCACCCCCACCGCCGCCAGCAGGTTGGCCAGGTTGAAGGATCCCACCAGGGGCGCTGCCACGGCCAAGGTGCCCAGAGGGGTGTGCAGGGTGGCCTGCAGGCCGTTGGGGTGAACTTGAACGTCGCCGGGCCAGAGGGCAGGGATCCCTTCCAGGGGCTGCAGGGAATAGGCCCAGGGCTCCAGAGAGGCTGGGATGGTCTCAAGCAGCCGCCGTCCCCCCTCGTCGTCGGCGTTGACCACCGCCCGCCCCTGCAAGTACTCCGGCTGGAAGAGGGTGGCCTTGGCCTGCCAGTAGTTTTCCATGCTGCCGTGGAAATCCAGGTGATCCTGGGTGAGGTTGGTCCAGACGGCAGCGGCAAAGCTACACCCCCAGGCCCGATCCTGGGCCAAGGCATGGGAGCTGACCTCCATCACCGCCACCTCCGCCCCGGCTTCTTTGGCTTGTCTCAGGCTGCGCTGCAGCTCCAGCGGAAACAGGGTGGTGTGGGGGGCTACTTCACAGTGCCCAGGCCAGCGGTTGTAGAGGGTGCCCAGCAAAGCAGTGGGGCGACCGGCGGCCTGCAGCAGATGCTCGATGAGATGGGTGGTGGTGGTCTTGCCGTTGGTGCCGGTAACTCCCACCAGGGTAAGCTGGCGGGCGGGAAAGCCGTAGAAGGCCGCCGCCACCTGGGCCAGGGCCCTGTTGATGCCGCTGCGGGGCAAAACCAGAATGGGCTGACTGCCTCCTCCAGCCTCTCCGCTAACTTTCTCCCAAGCCTCCTGGGCAATAAGGGCCGCCACGGCTCCTCGGGTGAGCGCCTCGCGGACAAACTCGCCGCCGTCAACGCGGGATCCCGGCATGCCCAAGAAGAGATCCCCAGCCTGCACCTGGCGCGAATCGGCACACAGACCCCTGACCTGCACGCCCTCTAGGGATCCCTGAACCACCTGGGGTTGGATCCCGGCTTGGTTGAGCAATTGGCCTAGAGAAGGCTCCGCACCGCTAACGCCAACGATCCCGGCAGTCTCCATGTCACCTCTCACCCCAATGCTTTGCCGCCTACGGTATCCGCTCAGCCGGCTTCCTGGCCATAGATCCGCCAGATCTCTCCCCGAGAAAACCTAGGCCAGGGCCTCTTCCAGCTTCTGCTTGGCCCAGAGACGGGCGTAGAGCCCCTGGGGATCTGCCAGCAACTGGGCATGGGATCCCTGCTGCACGATGCGGCCCTTGTCCATGACCCAGATCTGATCCGCCTCCACCGCCGCCGTGAGGCGATGGGTAATGAAGATCGCCGTTTTCTGGGCCCTGGCCTGGCGCAGGTGGCGGAGAATGGCCTGGGCCGTCTGGTTGTCCACGCTGGAGAGACAGTCATCCAGGATCAAAATCGGCGCATCCACCAGCAGAGCCCGCGCCAGGGCCACCCGCTGCCGCTGGCCGCCAGAAAGGGTGATGCCCCGCTCCCCCACCAGCGTGTCGTAGCCCTTGGGAAAGGTGAGGATCTCGGCGTGGATGTGGGCGGCCTTGGCGGCCCATTCCACCTCCCAGTCTTCGGCATCCGGCTTGCCGTAGCGAATGTTATCCCGGACCGTGGCGCTGAACAGGAAGCTCTCCTGGGGCACATAGGCAATGGCCCGCCGCAGGGATCCCAGTTGAATCTGGGTGATATCCTGCCCATCCAAAAACAGTTGCCCCGGCTGGATCTCCAGCAGCCGAGGAAGGGCATTGGCCAGAGTGGACTTGCCCGCCCCAATCGGCCCCACCACCGCCACCAATTGGCCCGGCTCGACGCAAAAGTGCAGATCCTGCAGCGCCGGCGTTGCGGATCCTGTGTCGGCATAGGCAAAAGTCAGGCCCCTGGCCTCGATACGCCCCTGCACCTGTTCCAGAGGTAGGGGTAGAGCCTGGGGAGCATCGCGGATGGTGGGCTCTACCCGCAGCAGGGCGTCGATCCGCTCCAGGCTGACCTGGCCCCGCTGGTAGGCAGTGATGGTAAAGCCCAGCAGAGTGGTGGGAAACACCAGCCGTTCCACGTAGAGGGTGAGGGCAGAAAAATCCCCAATCGTCAGCGTCCCGGCGGCAATCTGGGGTCCGCCCACCGCCAGCAGCAGCAGCAGGCTCAGGCTGACCAAGGCCACCAGGGAAGGAAAAAGCAGGTTGCGGGTGAGGGCCAGGCGCAAATTGGCCTGCAGCAGCCGCTCGTTGCGGCGGCGAAACTCCCTCTGCTCGTGCTCTTCCTGGGCATACACCTTGATCAGGGCAATGCCGTTCATGTCCTCCTGGATGAGATCGCTTAGATCCGCCAGCTCCTGCTGCACCTGGAGCTGCTCCTGCTGCAGACGGGAGCTGCTCAACTTCACCAGCACCAGCATCACCGGAAACACCGATAGGGCCAGGGCGCTCAGACGCGGCTCAATGCCAAACATGGCCGGCAAGGTGGTGCCGTAGGCAAAGATTGTGTTGGTCGAGTTGAGCAGGGCAAAGCCCAACAGGCGGCGGACATTTTCCACATCGCTGGTGATGCGGGTGAGGATATCCCCAACCGTCTGCTGGGCAAAGTAGGAAGGCTGCAGCGTCAGCAAATGCTCGAAGATGGCCTGCTTGAGGCGGAACTCCACCTGCCGCCCCACGCCAAACATCCACACCCGCGAGGCAATGCGAATGCCCATCATCAGGCTGGAGACGATCAACACCGTCAGGGCGTAAAGTGCAATGCGCTGCGGCGACAGGGCGGCCAAGTTCTGGCTGAGATCGTCGATGGCCAGCTTGACGTACCAGGGCAGGAACACCCCCAGGCCGTTTACCACCAGCAGGGATCCAATGCCCAGAGCCACCTGCCGGCGATAGGGGCGCAGATAATGGGCCAGTTGTCGGAGATGGGATCCCGCCACTCAGGTGCTCCTCAAGCCTTTTCCCACTCTAGCCCTGTGCCGGATCCCCCCGGTAGGGATCAGGCCAGAACTTGGGCCGGGGCCTGCTGCGCCAGCAGCTCCACCTGTTGCCGCGCCCAGGCATCCACTTCCAGAATGTCCTCCAGGCTGGGGGCAGGGATGACCTGGTGCCGCTCGCACACCTGCTCCAAAAGGCGAGGGATGTCCAAAAAGCGGATGCGCTCCTGTAGGAAGAGGGCCACCGCCGCTTCGTTGGCGGCATTCAACACTGCCGGCAGGGTTCCTCCTGCCTGTCCAGCAGCATAAGCCAGTTGTAGGCAAGGGTACTTGCGGTGATCCGGAGCCTTAAAAGTGAGGGATCCCAGCTTGACCAAATCGAGGGGATCCCAAGGGGTGGCTAAGCGCTCCGGCCAACTGAGGCCATAGAGGATGGGCAGGTGCATATCCGGCCAGCCCAACTGGGCCAGAACAGAAGTATCTGCCAGCTCGATCAAGGAGTGGACAATGCTCTGGGGGTGGATGAGGACCTCGATCCGGTCATAATCCAAACCAAACAGCCAGTGGGCCTCGATCACCTCCAGGCCCTTGTTCATCAGGGTGGCTGAATCAATGGTGATCTTGCGCCCCATCACCCAGTTGGGGTGTTTGAGGGCGTCGGCCAAGGTGACCTGATCTAGTTTTTCGGCAGGCCAATCCCGAAAAGCTCCCCCGGAAGCCGTCAACAAGATCCTGCGCAGGGATCCCGGCGGCACCCCCTGTAGGCATTGAAAGATGGCCGAATGCTCCGAGTCCACCGGGATGAGCTTGACGCCGTACTCTCGTACCAGGGGCAGCACCACCGGGCCGCCTGCCACCAGGGTTTCTTTGTTGGCCAGGGCAATGTCTTTGCCGGCGCGGATAGCGGCCAAGGTGGGCAAGAGGCCGGCACAGCCAACGATCCCGGTCACCACCCGCTGGGCCGCCGGGTGGGCCGCCACCTGACACAGCCCCTCCGTTCCCGCCACTAGCTCTGGCAGCGGCCGCATCCCGGTCAGCAGGGATCGCAGCTCCGGCAGCAGCTCCTCCCGCCCGATGGCTACAATTTGAGGCCGAAACCGCCGCACTTGCTCGGCCAAGAGAGTGACGTTGCTGTAGCTGGTCAAGCCGACAACCCGAAAGCGCTCCGGATACTGAGCCACCAAGTCCAGAGTTTGGGTGCCGATGGAGCCGGTGGAGCCGAGCAGGGTGATGGCTTGCATACTTTAAGGATCCCTTTGCACCTAGCTAAAGAGCGTAACACTCTTTCAGCGCAGACTCACCCTCCCGCAGCCTGCCCAAACAAGGAGTCTTGGAGGCTGGGCGCAGGAGTCCCAATCTTTAGGCTTCCTCGGTTGGCAGGATATGCTTGGCTAGCATAACCGTCTGGCCTTGGAGAATGACCATGCTTTATCCTTTGCGCTCCCATTTTCCCTTTGGCCTGGCCCACTTTTGGTCTGTTCTGGTGGGGTTGGGTTTGGCCCTGAGCATAAGTGCCTGTGGTGGTGGGGGTTCCAACCGTCCCCTGCCGCCGCTTCCAGCCCCTCCTGCAGGGCGCATCGAGGGATCCCATTTCGACGATCTCAACGGCAATGGGCTGCGGGATCCGGGGGAGCCGGGGCTGCCGGGCATCACCACCTTTCTGGACTTGAACAGCAATGGACGCCTCGATCCAGGGGAACCCAGCACTGTCAGCGATGCCAACGGCAACTTTCGTTTCTCCAACTTGTCCCCCGGCACCTACCGCGTCACCGCCCTTTTGCCCCCGGGGCGAATCTTCACCACGCCGCGCTCAGGCTTGGGGCTGGAGCGGATTGTGGGCGGCAGACCTGCTCCCGAAGGGGCCTTTCCCTGGATGGTGGCTTTGCTGGACGCGGCTGAGCCAGATCCTTTTCAAGCGCTGTCTTGCGGCGGATCCCTGATCGCGCCGGAGTGGGTAGTTACCGCTGCCCACTGCTTTTTCGACGATCAAGGCAAGCAGGTAGTGAGTGCCCAAAATCTGGATCTGCTGTTGGGTACCAACCGCTTGCAAATCGGTGCCGGCCAACGCATTCGCGCCGCGCAAATTGTCCTCAACCCCAACTACGACCCCCTACGAGGGACAGAGGGGGGGAATGACATTGCCCTGGTGCGCCTCTCTCGGCAAGTGGACCTGCCTACCCTGCCGCTGGTGCAGCCCAACCAAACCAACCTGACTGCCCCTGGTACTCTCGCCACCATCCTTGGCTGGGGAGCCACCTTCCCCCGTCTCGAGGAGGAGCCCAGCGGCTTTCCCAGGGCTCTACAGCAGGCCGAAGTTCCCCTCGTCAGCAACGAGGTGTGCAATGCTCCCCAGTCTTACAACGGCGCCATTTTGGAAACCATGCTCTGCGCTGGCTTTCCTCAAGGGGGTGTGGATACTTGCAAGGGTGATAGCGGTGGGCCCTTGGTTGTTCCTACCAGCAGTGGCTTTGCCCTAGCCGGGATCACCAGTTTTGGCCAAGGTTGCGCCCAGCCCAATTTCTACGGGGTGTACACGCGAGTGTCCAGCTTTGTGGGTTTTGTACAATCCGTAATCGGCAGCGCCCCCAGCCCAGCGCCAACGCCTTCTCCGCCGCCTTCCACCGGAACAACGGCCTCGTTTGTCGTGAATTTGAGAGAGGGTGAGGCGGTTTCGGGCCTCAACTTTGGCAGCCGCGCCCTGTAACCGTCAGCAGCAGGGCGGAGATGGTTTAGGATAGGGATCCCGATTGTGCTTTCGTTCTACTCATCGACGGAGGAGATAGCTTCTTTATGACTCAAGTGACGATTGGCGAAAACGAAGGGATCGAATCGGCGCTGCGCCGCTTCAAGCGCCAGGTCTCCAAGGCGGGCATTCTGCGGGATCTGCGCAACCATCGCCACTTTGAAACCAACCTGGAAAAGCGCAAGCGCAAAGCGGTAGCCATGCGGCGCAACCGCCGTAAGTCCATGGCCTAGGCAATTCTCAGTAGTCTGAACTTGGCTTGTGGCTATACAAGGTAGCCAAACCAGGGTTCGGCTTAGTTTTTCGGATCCCCAACGAGGCTAGCCTTCAGGGATCCGCTCAACACCTTAACTTCCAGCACCAGTTTCTCGCCGGCAAACCTCTTCGGCAAGGGAGGAAAGGGGGCGGAGCGCCGAATAGCGCTGAGCACGCCTGCATCCAGAAGGGAATCCGCCGAGGGGGTTTGCAGGTGCAACTTCCCCTAGGGTTCTTTTGAGCCAGGTGCCCTCTTGCCTGGCTGGCTCCTTCTCAGCAGGGGAAGCAGGAGAGTTTAGGTTCTTTGACACTCCCACCCAGGGGATTCTTACGCAGCTCAAAATGGACTCGCGAAGGCGCTTTCAACACGCCCCTAGACAGTTCTTTGAGGCATAACCTCAAAGTTCTGCTTACTTCGGACTTAAGTTCCTCCAGGTTAGTTATTGCCGCGCGGGTTTTGCACCGCAGTAGGTCGTTTTCCTGGAGAAGCTCTGTACTAGCTAAAAGAAGCAACTAAAGTTGCTCAAGGGCTTTTCCGCCCCGTACTAAAGTACGGGGCTACCAAGCTATCCTTTTGTGTAGGGGAGCAAGGCGCTATAGTAGAAGCCAAGTTGTGCAGACAGGTTTCGTGCTTCAGACTTCTCCTCCGCTCGGACGGATGGGCGCCTATCCCTTGGGGCAGGGCCGCTATCGCTTCTCGGTATGGGCGCCCTTAGTCGAACAAGTGGAGCTGAAGATAATCAGCCCTGTCCAACAGGTTATCCCTCTCAAGCAGGAGGAGCAGGGCTATTGGCAGGCGGAGGTGGAGGGGATCCCGCCGGGGCCGGTGGACTACCTCTACCGTCTGCACACCGCAGCGGGGGTGGTGGAGCGGCCAGATCCCGCTTCCCGCTGCCAGCCCTACGGCGTCCACGGCCCATCGCGGGTGGTGGATCCCCACTTCGACTGGCAGGATCAGGGCTGGCGGGGGATCCCGCTCTCCCAGTGGATCCTCTACGAGCTCCATGTAGGCACCTTTACCCCAGAGGGCACCTTTGCCGCCCTGATCCCTCGCCTGCCGCACCTGGTGGAGCTGGGGGTCAACGTGCTGGAGCTGATGCCGGTGGCCCAGTTTCCGGGGGAGCGCAACTGGGGCTATGACGGCGTCTATCCCTATGCCGTGCAGGCCAGCTATGGGGGAGCAGCGGGCCTGAAAGCACTGGTCAACGCCTGCCATCAGCAGGGCCTGGCGGTTGTTTTGGATGTGGTCTACAACCACCTGGGGCCGGAGGGGAACTACCTGCGGGACTTTGGCCCCTACTTCACCGACAAGTACCGCACTCCTTGGGGAGAGGCCCTCAACTTCGACGACCGCTCCTCCGACGGCGTGCGGGAGTTTTTCCTGCAAAATGCCGAGTACTGGCTAGAGGAGTTTCACCTGGACGGCCTGCGGCTGGACGCGGTGCACGCCATCTACGACTTCAGCGCCCACCCTTTTTTGCAAGAATTGGCGGAGCGGGTAGATGCCCTAGAAGCGCGCAGCGGCTGGCCTAGGGTTCTGGTAGCGGAAAGCGACCTCAACGATGTCCGCCTCATCACCCCCCGCGAGCAGGGGGGCTACGGGCTAGATGCCCAGTGGTGCGACGACTTCCATCACTCGGTTCACACCCTGCTGACCGGGGAAAAGACAGGCTACTACCAAGACTTTGGCCAATTGGAGCACCTAGCCAAGGCCTACCGCGAAAGCTACGTCTATTCCGGCCAGTACTCCCCCTACCGCGGCAGGCGCCACGGCAATTCCGCCATCGGCAGGCCGGGATCCCAGTTTGTCATCTGCATCCAAAACCACGACCAGGTGGGCAACCGCAGGCTGGGAGAGCGCCTCAGCCAGCTCACTTCTTTTGAAGGTCTCAAGTTGGCTGCCGCTGCTTTGCTGCTGGCCCCCATGCTGCCGCTGCTGTTTATGGGGGAAGAATACGGGGAGGTGGCGCCGTTTCTGTATTTTGTCAGCCACGGGGATCCCGACCTGGTGGAAGCGGTGCGGCAGGGACGGCGCCGCGAGTTCAGCGCCTTTGCCTGGCAAGGGGAGGTGCCGGATCCCCAAGCGGAAGAGACTTTCTTGCGCTCGAAGCTCAACTGGGAACTGGGCCACGCCGGCCATCACCAGGTCTTGCGGCGGTGGTACCAAACCCTCATTCACTTGCGCAAGACCCTGGCGCCGCTGCAAAACCTGGAGCGGAACTCGGTGGAGGTGGAGCTGTTTGCCCAAACTGGCCTGGCCCTGCACCGCCACCAGGGATCCCAAGCTGTCCTGGCCCTGTTGAACTTCAGCCCCGACCAGGTGGTCACCTACGCCCAATGGCCCGGCGGCAGTTGGCAGAAGCTTCTAGATAGCGGCGACCAGGGATCCTCCCTGCCGGCAAAAAACCAAGGGGAGCCCGTTGAGATACCGCCCTATGGGGTGGTGGTGTACGGCCAGAACACCTAGGAGAGGTGATCCCGGCCGCAGCCGTAGCGCCAGGCCTCGCGCCGCCGCTTCCAAAAGTAGTCTTGCGGGGTTGCTTCTGGGCGGTCAGCTAGCCTTTGCAAAAGCTCGTAGAGGCCGAGGGCGCCGAAGTGGCCCGCCCATTCCACCAGCTCCGGCAAGCCCAGCCGGGGCAAAAGCTCGACTACCAGCCAGGGATCCCGCCTCATCACGCCCCACAGCGCTTGGGCCAAGCCGCCCAACTGCACCACATCCTGCAAAAAGGGCTGCACCACCTGGGGGCCGGCGGCCATCATGGCCTCAAACACTCTGCTCAACAAGCGGTTAATGCTGTTGGGATCCCAGTTTTTCTCCGCCAAAGGGGGGATCATCGCCTTCTGAAACAGCCAGGTCACCGCCAAATTGGGCTGGTAGGGCTGCAGCAGGGCCAGGGCCGCCCGGTCGAGCTGCCGCTGCGCCAGGGCCTCGTGGATCCCCTGTTGCAGGCGATCCAGGTGGCGCAACATCGCCCCAAAGCCGCCAAAGCTCAAGGGCGACTGGCTGCCGCTGCTGTCTCCCACTGCCAAGAGGCGATCCCAGGGCAGTTGCAGCGGGCTGCGGCGGTAGGCGGGGAAAACGCCACCCAGCTTGCGCACCCAGCGGATCTGCGCCAGCTCGGCCCCCTGGTAGGCAGGGAGCAGCCGGCAGTAGTCCTGCCACAGCCTCTCCAGACTGGGTCGGCGGGGATCCCGGTCGCAGTAGGTAAACAAGTAGGTGGTGCGCCCATCGCGGGCGGGGAAAGCTTCCCAAAAGGGCTGGTAGCCGTTCTGGGCGGGGGTAAAGCTGTAGAACAGATCCCCAGTGGGTTGGTCGGGCAGCCCCTGGGCACAGGATCCCACCACCAGACAGACGCTGTCCGGCGGCTGCCCTTGGCGGGCCTGGGCCACGATGGGGGAGCGGTGCCCCATGGCATCCACCAGGAGCTGGGCGCTGAGCTGGCCGGTGGTGGTCTGGATGCGGATCCCGTCGGGGTGGATTGTGGCGCCAAGAAAGCCAGTTTGCTCCTGCAACTGCCCTCCCCAGTCTAGGAAGTGCTGCTTGAGGAACTCCAGCAAGCTGACCGGATCCACGCCCACATTGAGCACCCCTTCCACCCACCAGGTGGGGCCCTCCCCAAAGCCAATGCGCCCTCGGGGGTAGTGGGTCACCTGGATTGCCTCCCACTCTGTCGGGGTGAGCAGCTCCAGTTCTAACAACACCTGCAGCTCCTGCCGCGAGGTGTTCCACTCCTGCTCCCGCCCCCGCAAGATGCCGCGCTCGATCAGGATCACCCGCCAGCCTCGCCGGGCCAAAGCCGCCCCCAAGAGAATCCCCAGGGTGCCGCCGGCAATCACCACATCGGCATCCCGGCTGCCCAGGCGCTCAGAACAGCGGTGCACCACCGCCGGAGGCAACACCGTTGGCCCCTGCCGCAGGGATCCCCACCAGGCCTCCAAGGCAGGCAGAGCTTCAGGGGGGGAGATGAGTTCAGCCATGGTGATTTCCTCCAGGCTAGACTAGCCCGCGGCTGTGGAGGCGACGGTGGATTAAAACCAACGTATCCGCCTCGCCCACGTTGCCCGGAAACAGCACCACCGGCAGGTTGGGAAAGCGGGGGTGATCCGCCGGCGTGAGCACCATGGAGATCCCTGGGTAGATCTGCCCCAGCAGCCGCACGGCCGGCAGATTGAGGCCGAGGCTGAGGGTGTCGTTGGAGGTGATGCCGCCCTTGCTGATGAGATAGCCGATCCCTTCCGGCAGCCCCTGCACAATGGCCATCAACAGGCGGGAAACTCTCTGCCCAAAGGCCAGGCGTGCCTCCGGGTTGGCGCCGTCAAACCCCACTTCTTCCCGGCTGGTGTAGACCACCGGTGTCAGGCCCTGCCCGTAGGCGCGGTGGACTTGGCTCAAGAGGGCCGGCAGCAGCTCCGCTTCCCTCCCCGCTTCCAACAGGCGCTTTACCTCCACCTCGATGCCCTGGATCCCTGGCTCCTGCAACAGCCGAGCCAACTGCTGGCTGGACTTTTGCACATGGGATCCCACGATCACCACCCCTGGCCGGTCGGAGCGGACAAACTGCCCCATCTCCTCTGGCGGAACCGGCTGCGGCGGCAACTGGGCCAGGGCCGTCAAGAGGCTGGCGGCGCTGCGAAACAAAAAGCGCTTCCCCTGCTCCAGAGCCGCCCAGACATCCTGGGCAAAACGATCCAGATCCGCCTGGGTTTCTCCATCCACCACACAGCAGACATTCCCCTCCAGCCTCAAAAGCCGCTCCAGACAGCCGGCGCGGATCTGCTCCAGGGTCAGTCGCACCACCTGCTCGGCCCGGATCCGCCCTTGGGTTTTCTCCTGCACATACTCAGGCAAATAGCTGTGGTGGTAGCCAAACACCGCATCGCGGGCAAACTCCGTCTCATGCACCGGGATCCAGCGCTCCCCCACCCGTAGGTAGTGGACACTGTTGCGGGTGATGCGCCCTCCCTCAAAAAAGGCCGGCACCAGAAAATGAGCATCGAAGGGCCCCAGCTCCGCTGCCATCACATCGGTTTCCAAGGGGTAGTGCCCCCGCAAAGTCGAGTCGGAGCGGCTGACGAAAAGGGCCCGCTCCCACCCCAGCTCCCCCATCACCTCCTTCAACGCCCCACATACCGACCGCGTCACCTCCGCTGCCTTCGCCGGGGGCAAAGCCCGAGTATTGGTGAGGATGAAGCGAATCGGCGAACGATCCTGCAACCCCAGCTTCAAGGTCTCCGGATCCCAGCGGGTGAGGAGCAGGCAACTGTGAACGGTTTGGGATCCGGTGGGATCATCGTCCAACACAACGATAGGGGGGAGAGCCATGAGACCGTCTCAATGACAAAGCAACCCGAGAACTCCAGACAGACGAATCCCCCTCAAAGGGCAACCGCTATTTTCATCTTCCCCCAAGTTGGCCATCTTCCCTGCCCCTATTCCAGGCGAAGTTTGCCATGATTGAGATCAACTGGCTCTGGTGATCCAAAACGACTGCAGACATTTCCCCCCTGCCCACATTCATGGGAGAAAGCCATGGGGCAAGCCGAGCTACAACTTCACATCAAACGGGTACAGCAGGATGTGCTGCGCATGGGGGCGCTGGTGGAAAAGTCGGTGGTCTTGGCCCAGCAGGCCCTGTTTGAACAGAACTTGGCCGCCGCCGAACAGGTGATCGCCCAAGACAAGCAAATTGACCGTTTTTATCGTCAAATCGAGAAAGACTGTATTAATTTGATTGCCTTGCGCTCCCCGGTGGCGCGGGATCTGCGCTGGATCAGTACCCTGATGCAACTGGTACGCGATTTGGAGCGGATTGGCGACTACGCCAAAGATTTGGCCGAAGTGGCCCTGCGCTTGGTCATGTACCCGCCGCCCCCGGAGCTGAGCTGCATTCGCCTGATGATGCAGCGCTGCCAGAAAATGCTCAGCCACAGCCTGGCCGCCCTGACGGAGTTGGATGCCGAGCTGGGCCGACAACTGAAGCGGGAAGACGACGCCGTTGATGAAGACTACACCAACCTTTACAATACGTTGGCGCAGCAGTCTGACATCAAGGGATCGATCGAGCCTATCCTGTTGATGTTGCTGGCGATCCGCTACCTAGAGCGTCTGGCCGACCACTGCACCAACATCGGTCAGCGAGTAGCCTTTATCGTCACCGGCCACCGCGACTAATCCAAGTGGCTGCGCCTGTCCCTTAATCGCGGCTCTCATTCCCCCTGGATACCCGCAATGGATTTCTCTCGGATTTTTCATCACTTTTTCTCTCAACCTGCCGAGCAATGGACCGATAAAGACGCGCTGCTTGCCCTCCTGCCAGCCTCAGACCCAGAAGCGCCGGAAATGCTCGAGATTGCCCTCGATGGTCTGGTACGGGCGGGGTTTCTCGAACGGACAGGGGATCCGCCCCGCTATCGGCGTAAGCCGGATGAATCCTTGGTGGTGGGGCGTTTGCGCTGTTCCAGCAAGGGCTTTTGCTTTGCCGTGCGGGATGAACCGGGGGCAGAGGATGTGTATATCCACGGCAGCAACCTTAGCGGCGCTTGGAACGGCGACCAAGTGATAGCCCGGATTACCAAAGAAGGCAATCGCCGCCGCAGCCCAGAGGGAGAGGTGGTAGCTGTTGTGGAACGGGCCAATCCCACTCTCGTGGGCCGCCTCAAACAGACGGAAGAGGGTTTCCGGGTGGTGCCTCTGGATGACCGGCTGCTGTTCGAGCTGGCCTTGACCGAGGGATCCCCTGCCGAGCTGGCGGAAGGTCGGGTGGCCTATGTGGAAGTGGAGCGCTACCCGCTGGGCAACTTGCCCCCCGTGGGCACGATTCGCAAGATCTTGGGCAATGGCCCGGAGGCGTCCATCGATGCGGATCTGGTCTGCTGCAAGTACGACCTGCCCCAGGAGTTTCCCCCGGCGGTGCTGGAGGCTGCGGCAACTCTGCCCAAAAAGCTGAGCCGCTCCGACCAAAAGAACCGTCGCGATCTGCGGGACTGGTTTTGCGTCACGCTGGAGCCGCTGGACTTGCAGCACCCCCACGGCCTCGAGCCCAACGTGGCCGTCTCCCTGCAGCGGCAAGAAGAGGGCCACTGGCTGCTGGGGGTGCACATTGCCGATGTAGCCCACTGGCTGGATCCGGATCACCCCCTGGAGCGGGAGGCGCAGCGGCGCACCGCCACGGTTTACCTGGATAGCGTGGTGCTGCCCCTTTTCCCGCCGGAAGTGCACAGCCGCCTGGCTCTGTTGCCGCAGCAGGAGCGTCTGGCCTACTCGCTGCTGCTGACCATTGACCCCGAAGGGGTGGTGCGCAACTTCGAGATCCACCCCAGCCTGGTGCAGTCGCGGGCCCACCTCTCCTACGGCCAGGTGCAGGCTCTCTTGGCCACCGCCGCGGATCTGGGCCCCGATGAGGAGGTGCCGGAGTTGATGGCCCTGCTGCAAAACCTGCTCCGTCTCAGCCAAGTCCTGCGAGTCAAGCGCCACCAGGCAGGCGGGTTCGATCTGCCCCTGTTGGATTTGCTCACCCCCTACTCTGCCGATGAAAGCGGCTATGGGCCCCTGCTGGTCAGCGATCGCCTCGGCGCCCACGCCCTGATGACCGAAATTCTGCTGCTGGCCAACCAAACCTTGGGCCACCATTTGCGCCAATTGGGGATCCCTTCGTTGGCCCGCGTGCAGAAGCCCCCCACCGCTGAGGCCCTGCAGAACTTTTTGCGTCTGGCCAACGCCATGAAGCTGGATCTGAACTTGCAGGATCCAGAAGCTGTGACGTTAGCCGATTGGCAGCGGATCTGTGCCCGCATCACCGCCCCCGATGTCTTGGCCGCAGGGACTAGCCCAGCCTTGGTGGCCCAGTTGTTGGCTACTCTGCCCCCCGTCGAGTATTGCCTGCAGCCGCTGCAGGAGCCGCTCGGCCATTTTGGCCTTGGCCTCAAAGAGCCCTACGCCTCTTTTACTGCCCCTTTGCGCCGCTATGCCGATTTGCTGAATTTGCGGGCTCTGCACCTAGCCTTGAGCAAAGGACGGGATCGCCGCAGCCCGCGCTCCAAAACCGTGGTGGATCTGCATGGCCCCGGCAGCTACGACCAAATTGATTGGCAGGTGCTGCCGCCAAAAGTGCATGAGGAGTGGCAGGCCTTTCTCCAAGCGCAACTGCCCAAAATCCAGGCGGGATATCAGCTCCATCAACAGGCAGAGCGGGAGCTGATGGGCTTGAAGCGGTGCGAGTTCATGCAAAAACACCTGGGGGAGACGTTCCCCGGCCTGATCGTCAGCGTCCAGAACTACGGCTTTTTTGTGCAGGTGGATCCCATCTTGGCGGAAGGCTTGGTGCGGGTCAGCACCCTGAAAAACGACTGGTACGAATACCGCAGCCGCCAGCAGGCCCTGGTAGGGCGCAAAAGCCGGCGCCAGTTCCGCCTGGGGGATCGGGTGGAGGTGCAGATTAAAAACGTAGACTACTACCGCCAACAAATTGACCTGGCGGTGATCGGCGAGGGACGGCCCTACGAAGAAGAGGAATAAGGCGGGGATCCGTCCATCAATCGCGGTAGGAGGGGACGGTTGTTGCGAACTCCGGCTTTGGCAAAATAGGCGATACCTGGATCGTAGGATGCCAGCAGCGCTTCCCCAAGTCGGCAGCAAGGGCTGAGAGCCCCTTGGCTGCCCCCTGCATTGTCTTCCTATACACTGTAAAAAAACTCCTGCCAAACCCCTATGCAGCCCACCAATCCCAACCAATTTACCGAGAAAGCCTGGAGCGCCATTGTCCAATCCCAAGATGTAGCCCGGCGGCACCAGCAGCAACAGTTGGAAACCGAGCATTTGCTGATCTCCCTTCTGGATCAAGAGGGGGGTCTCACCCAGACCATTTTGCAGCGGGCCGGCCTCGATCCGAGGCTGGTGCGGGATAGAGTGGAAAGCTTTATCAACCAGCAGCCCAAGCTGGCGCGGGTGGATCAGCTCTACCTAGGCCGCGGCCTGGAGACCACGCTGGATCGAGCCGAGGAGTTTCGCAAAGAGTATGGCGATGATTTTATCTCGGTAGAGCACTTGCTTTTGGGATCCCTGGACGACGAGCGGGTGGGCAAGCGCGTTCTAGCACCCCTGGGCTTGACGGTCGAGCGCCTCAAGCCCGTTATCCAACAGGTGCGAGGCAAACAGCGGGTTACCGACAAAAATCCCGAGTCCCGCTACGAGGCCCTGGAGCGCTATGGCCGCGACTTGACCAAGGCCGCCCGCGAAGGGAAGCTGGATCCGGTGATTGGGCGGGACGACGAGATCCGCCGCGTCATTCAGGTGCTCTCCCGCCGCACCAAAAACAACCCCGTCCTCATCGGCGAGCCGGGTGTGGGGAAAACCGCCATCGTCGAGGGCCTGGCCCAGCGCATCAACCGGGGAGACGTGCCGGAGTCGCTGAAAAACCGGCGGGTGATCGCCCTGGATATGGGATCCCTGATTGCCGGCGCCAAGTACCGCGGCGAGTTTGAAGACCGCCTCAAAGCCGTGCTCAAGGAGGTCACCGAATCGGAAGGGCAGATCATCCTCTTCATCGACGAGCTGCACACCGTGGTGGGGGCAGGGGCGGCCGAAGGGGCGATGGATGCCGGCAACCTGCTCAAGCCCATGCTGGCCCGCGGCGAATTGCGCTGCATTGGCGCCACCACCCTGGATGAATACCGCAAGCACATCGAAAAAGACGCCGCCCTGGAGCGCCGCTTCCAGCCGGTGTATGTGGATCAGCCCTCCGTGGAAGACACCATCTCCATCCTGCGCGGCCTCAAAGAGCGCTACGAGCTGCACCACGGGGTCAAAATCAGCGACTCGGCCCTGGTGGCAGCGGCAGTCCTCTCCAACCGCTACATCTCCGAGCGCTTCCTGCCCGACAAGGCCATCGACCTGGTGGACGAAGCGGCGGCCAAGCTGAAGATGGAGATCACCTCCAAGCCCGTCGAATTGGATGAAATCGACCGGCGCATCATGCAACTGCAGATGGAGGAGCTCTCCCTCAAGAAAGAAGACGACCCCGCCTCCAAAGAGCGCCTGGGCAAAATTGAGCAGGAGCTGGCCAACTTGATGGAGCGGCAGCGGGAGCTGAGCGCCCGTTGGCAGATGGAAAAAGAGGCCATCGAGCGGCTGCAAAACCTCAAGGCCGAGCGGGATGCCGTCAAGCTGCAGATTGAACAGGCAGAACAAAAATATGACCTCAACCGCGCTGCCGAGCTCAAATACGGCAAGCTCATGGAGCTGGAGCGCCAGATCCAAGAGCAGGAGGCCCACCTGGCCAAGCTGCAGGCCAACGGCGAGCCCTTGTTGCGGGAGCAGGTGACGCCCGAAGACATTGCCGAGATCGTCTCCCGCTGGACCGGGATCCCGGTCACCAGCCTGATGGAGTCGGAAAAGCAGAAGCTGCTGCGCCTGGAAGCCCACTTGCACCAGCGGGTGGTGGGCCAGGACGAGGCGGTAGCGGCGGTGGCAGCCGCCATCCGGCGGGCCCGGGCCGGCCTCAAGGATCCCAATCGGCCCATCGGCTCGTTCCTGTTCATGGGGCCCACCGGCGTCGGGAAGACCGAGCTGGCCCGCGCCCTGGCGGAGTTCCTCTTCGACACCTCCGAGGCCATGGTGCGCATCGACATGTCGGAGTACATGGAGAAGCACTCCGTCTCCCGCTTGATTGGGGCTCCGCCGGGCTATGTGGGCTACGAAGAAGGCGGGCAGCTCTCGGAAGCGGTGCGGCGGCGCCCCTACTCGGTGGTGCTCTTTGACGAGGTGGAAAAAGCCCACCCTGATGTCTTCAACATCCTGCTGCAGGTGCTGGACGACGGCCGCATCACCGACTCCCAAGGCAGGACGGTGGACTTCAAAAACACCATCATCATCATGACCAGCAACATTGGCAGCGAGCTCATCCTGGAAATTGGCGGCGACGAGAGCCGCTACGAGGAGATGAAAAGCCAGGTGCTGGCCATGCTGCGGCACC
>Ga0308395_1000975_pt1 | contig 20271 bp, 19 predicted proteins | sample Hotspr20SampleP4_FD_202097 | JGI IMG/M metagenome (GOLD analysis project Ga0308395, IMG submission 202097) | Hot spring phototrophic mat microbial communities from Mushroom Spring, Yellowstone National Park, Wyoming, United States - 20050930_P4 ...
ACGACGTGAGCGCACCGCTGTTATCCCGGTTTCTATGCCACCCGAGCTTCCTGAGCGTTCACCGCGCGAGGAGCTCACGTTCGTATATGGGGGTGTCTTTCTGCCCTGGCAGGATCCCTCACTAGGCCTTTCGATCCTAGTTGAGGAGCTGGAGCGGCGTAATCAAGGACAGCTGCGTTTCTTTGGCGGTCGCCATATGGTCTATCCCGTGGATCCAGGTATTTTCGAGGAGCTGGTCGCCCAGTTGCGCAAAAGCCCGCGGGTTGTGATAGCAGGGACTCTTTCCCACGAGGAGTTGATCGAGGAATATCGGCGAGCGCACGTAGCCTTTGATCTGATGAAGCGCAATCCGGAGCGGGAACTGGCTTTCACGACGCGCACAGTGGAATATATGTGGTGCGGACTGCCCGTTATTTACAACAACTATTCAGAGCTGAGTGAGTATATCCGTGAGTATGATGCTGGCTGGACCGTTGATCCAGAGGACAGAGAATCCATTCGCGCTGTGATCGAGGAGATATTTGCCTATCCGGATCGTGTGGCTGAGCGGGGGCGTAATGCGCAACGGTTAGTGCGCGAGCGACTGAGCTGGAACCTGACCATTCAACCGATGGAATATTTTGTGCGTTGGGCAGACATCAGATCTTCAGCGGATCGGTCAAAAGAGCGCTGGTTACTTCACCTTTGGGAGAGGGCACTTGTCCACTTTCATAAAGGAGGGGCAATGGCCGTTATGCGTGCAATTGGGCCATATTTGCGATGGCGCCTGCAACGCTTAGCCACTTCTCGGTAGGTTCTGGGCTGAATGCGGAGGAATTGGTGTCTTCAAAGCGTATATTGATGATCTGTCCCGACGTGTTGCCCTGGCCTGGACTGCCTACCACCGGTGCAGGTCTGCGTGCATGGGGTATTGCCAAGGGGTTAGAGTCGAGAGGCCACGAACTCATTTACTCTGTCCCATGGCTGTGTGTGGAACGGGGATATAAGATCCCCCACCCTTATGTGAATTATTGCTGGGATATGAGCAATATACCCCATCTGGTCCAAAAAATCAAGCCTGACATTGTGATTTTCTCACACTGGCCATCTGTGCGAATCGAGAGGAAACTCGACATCCCAACGGTGCTGGATTTGCACGGTCCTCATATGCTGGAACGCGAGTTTCAGCGCTTCAGTGATCGGATGTCCAATGCCCAACATAAGGCAGCCGCTTTGCGCAAGGCTGACTTTTTTGTGTGTGCTGGTCAGAAGCAACGATTGTATTTCCTGGGATGGCTGGTGGCAGCCGGCCTTCCCTTAGAGGCCTTAGATATAGCTGTTGTGCCGGTGTGCTTGTCTCCACAGCTACCAGTGCATATTTGGGCTGATGGTGAGCCAGTCTTTGTCTATGGTGGGATGTTTCTGCCATGGCAAGATCCATCCGTTGGATTGTATGCGCTGTTGCGGGGTATGGAGAAACACGCACGTGGTCGGCTCAGAATTTTTGGTGGCCGCCATCCTATGTTTCCGGAAGATTTCAGAAGGATCAAACACTTTAACTCTCTGGAGGAAATCCTCCACACTCATTCACGGGTGGAATACAGAGGCCTGGTGAATCACGATGAGCTGATTGAGGAATATTGTCGTGCCCATGTGGCGCTGGATGTGATGGCTCACAATCCGGAACGCGAACTTGCTTTCACCACCCGTACGGTGGAATATATGTGGTGTGGACTGCCTGTGATCTACCAAGACTTTTCCGAGCTCTCGCCTATGATCCGCGAGTATGAGGCCGGTTGGGTGGTCAATCCATCTGACGGAGCGCAAGTTGAGGCAGCAATTGAGGAAGCGCTCACCTCGCCTCAGGAAGTGCGACGACGAGGCGAAAACGCCCAACAACTCGTACGCGAACAACTGGTTTGGGACAAAGTGATTGAACCATTGGACGCGTTTTGTCGCAACCCTCGACAAATTGCCCCGCTTTCTATGCCAATTTGGTCTTGGAGACCCAAGAGCTTGCCTGGGCTGTTGAGAGAGATAGGGCGTAATCTTCGTTATGGTGGTCTGCGTGCTGTGATTTACTACAGCAAACGCTATGTTAAAAATCTCACGGGATCAGCGACAAAAAATCTATGAGGATAGGGTGATTTTACGATGAAAGCTCTTGTCACTGGCGCGGCCGGGTTTATCGGTTCTCATGTCACACGCCATCTCCTGGACAGCGGTCTGGAGGTGATCGCCCTGGATGACCTGAGCGGCGGTTATCAGGAGAATGTGCCGCCAGGGGCACGCTTCGTGCGCGGATCGGTCACCGACTACCAATTGCTACGTGATCTCTTCGAGGCGGAAAACTTCGACTACGTGTATCACCTGGCTGCTTATGCCGCTGAAGGGCTCAGCCACTTCATCCGCCGTTATAACTACGAGACCAACCTAATCGGATCGGTCAACTTGATCAACTTAAGCGTATTACATGACATAAAATGTTTCGTCTTCACTTCTTCGATCGCTGTTTACGGGGCCAACCAGCTGCCGATGACTGAGGATCTTACACCGCAGCCGGAAGATCCCTACGGCATCTCCAAGTATGCCGTCGAGTTGGACCTGCGCGCTGCCCGTGCACAGTTCGGCCTGAATTACATCATCTTCCGTCCTCACAATGTTTACGGCGAGCATCAGAACATCGGGGACAAGTATCGCAACGTCATCGGCATCTTCATGAACCAGATCCTGAGTGGTCAACCGCTCACTATCTTCGGGGATGGAGAACAGACACGCGCCTTTTCATACATCGATGACGTCGCTCCCATTATTGCCCAATCGGTTTTCAATGAGCGCGCTTATGGAGAGGTCTTCAATGTGGGCGCTGATCAGCCCTACACGGTCAATTACCTGGCACAAGTAGTATGCCAGGCGATGGGAGTTGAACCGAATATCGTACACCTTCCCCCGCGTAATGAGGTGAAGCATGCCTTTTCGTCCCATGAAAAGGTCAGGCAGTTCTTTGATGTCCCAGAGCCGGTGCCTCTCGAGGATGGTGTTGCCCGCATGGCCGCCTGGGTGCGGCGCGTGGGCAGCCGCAGGACGCGTGAGTTTGCCAACATCGAAATCCCACGCGGCTTGCCGGCGGGATGGTGAATCACTCAAAGTCGATATCTCATGAGATTCCGCGATTTCTTCAAGCGCAAGCCGGATCCTTTCATCCGGCAGTTGGAACAGCAAGCTTCTCTGACTCTCAAGGGGGTGGAGCTGCTGAAATCCTATATGCTGCAACCCGATTCGGCCGTCGAAAGACAGATTGGGGAGATCGAACGTGAAGCCGACGAGGTGCGTTGTATTCTCATTGACGAGTTGTTGCGCACTTTCGTCACACCTATGGATCGAGAGGACATCTCGGCGCTTTCGCGCGCCATCGACGACGTGCTGGACTATGCCTATACCACCGTGGATGAGATGTCCATTCTGAGTGTTCAACCCACCCCTTATATGGCGCGCATGGCCTCGTTGCTGTGGGATGGGGCGCTGGAGCTTCATCTCGCGATCCAACGTCTTAAAGACAATCATCCCAACGTTGCCAGTGACCATGCCCAACGCGCCAAGGGGATCGAGAATCGCGTCGAAGTTGTCTATCGCGAGGCATTGGCTGACTTGTTTCGGGATCCGCGCGATGTGAACGACGTGGTACGCATGCTAAAGATGCGCGAGGTCTACCGCCACTTGAGCAATGCTGCGGACCGAGGGGATGAAGCAGCTAACATCATCATCGACATTGTGGTCAAAATGACATGAACCAAGCGACCGCGATAGCATTGATCGGTGTCGCCTCTCTCTTTGGTTTCCTGACAGGGTTGCATGATTCGGCCAAGCTGGTGGCCACCGTCATCTCGTCGCGCGCTCTGTCGGGTCGTGTCGCGCTCGGGCTGGTCGCGCTGGTCGGCTTTTGCGGAGCGTTTGTGCTCGGTACTGCCGTGGCCGAGACTCTCGGCCGCGATTTGGCCAGCCCTCACCTGTATACCGTCCCCACACTCTTCGCTGCCTTGCTGAGCGCCGTCACGTGGAGTCTGTTCACTTGGTGGAGGGGTATTCCCAGCAGTTCATCTCACGCCCTTGTAGGTGGTTTGATCGGGGCGTTGAGTATGCAGGCAGGCATCTGGGCGATCAATCCGAGTGGGCTGAAAAAGGTGTTGATTGCCCTGTTGTTCTCACCTGTTTTGGGACTGGTGGGAGGATATCTGTTCACTCGCCTGGCGTTTTGGCTATGCCGCCATGCGACGCCGCGCGCCAATAATGTATTACGGATCGGTCAAGTTCCCACGGCATTGGCCCTGGCGCTCAGCCATGGCTCCAACAGTGCCCAGAGAACGATGGGTGTCATAGTCCTGAGCTTGATGGTCTGTGGGATACAATCCTATTTCACTGTCCCATCCTGGGTGACAGCTCTATCCGCTGCGGCGATGGCCTGTGGCATGGGTGTGGGAGGATGGCGTCTGATCAAAACGATGGGAGCACGTTTCTATCGTGTCCGCCCCATTCACGGTTTCAACGCACAACTGGCCTCCGCAAGTGTAATAGCCGCGGCCGCTTTATTGGGAGGACCAGTGAGCTCAACGCACGTGGTCAGCTCAGCCATTTTGGGAGCGGGCTCGGCAGAACGGATGAGCAAGGTGCGTTGGAATATCGCGGAGGAGGTAGTGGCCGCTTGGTTGCTGACCATTCCAGGTACGGCGCTGATGGGCGCAGTCTTTCATCAAATCGCTTCACATTTCACGGAGACACGATAAGCTTTATGGATACGGCGGGAGAAACAAATGGAATATCGTAGGTTGGGACGCACTGGATTAAAGGTATCAGCATTGTGCCTGGGCACTATGACGATGGGCTGGACCAGCAGCCGTGCCGATTCGTTCGCCGTGTTGGATGCTTTTGTGGAGGCAGGAGGCAATTTTATTGACACCGCCGACATCTATTCATTCTGGGCGGAGAATAATCCGGGTGGCGTGGCAGAGACTTGGATCGGCGAATGGCTAGCACAGCGTCGTGTTCCGCGTCACCAGCTGGTCATCGCCACCAAGGTGCGGGGGCGTATGTGGGAAGGCCCCAACGGTGAAGGCCTCAGCCGACAACACATCATGAAGGCGATCGATGATAGCTTGCGCCGTCTGAACACGGACTACATTGATCTCTATCAGACCCATTGGCCGGACGATGACACCCCTCTGGAAGAAACCCTGCGCGCATTGGACGATCTGGTGCATCAAGGTAAGGTGCGCTACCTGGGTGCTTCGAACCATCCGGCTTGGTTACTCACCAAAGCTTTGTGGATCAGCGACCGACTGGGGCTGGCCTCTTATGTATGCTTGCAGCCGCATTATAACTTAGTGCATCGCGCTGAGTTCGAGCGTGAGCTGATGGCCCTCTGTCAGGATCAGGGATTAGGGGTTATCCCCTACAGTCCTCTGGCAGGGGGCTTTCTCACCGGCAAATATCGTCGCGGAGCACCCCCTCCGCCAGGTACAAGAGGAACTGTCAGTGAGAGCGTGCGGCGCTATATGACTGAACGCAACTTTGCCTTGCTCGAAGTGTTGCAGGACATTGCGCGTGCTCACGGCGCGACGATGGCCCAAGTGGCATTGGCATGGTTGCTTAGCAATCCGGTGGTAACAGCACCCATTGTCGGCGCTAATACACCTCAGCAACTGCGGGAAACTATGGGAGCGCTCCAGGTTCAGTTGACCGATGAGGACTTGGCGCGTCTGAACCAGGCAAGTGCCTGGGAGTAACGGGCGTTTTGCCCGGCAAAAGCAAAAGAAGAGCATCGCTCAGGTGTATGCAAATGAAAAGCACAGACCTTGAGATATGGATGGTGAGTCGCGAGATGGAGGAGATCGCCGGCGTCGGTGGGGTTAAGGATGTCACCCGCCAGCTCCTGGCTGCCATCGCCCGGCGGGGTATGCGCGCCCGATTGGTGATGCCACGCTACGGTGTGATAGATGACAGCACTCTGTCGGACACCGGTATCGCGCTCTCTTTCCCAACTGACTACCCTGATCATCAGCACACCACCCATGCGCGCATTTTTTACACCGAAGCGGTGGGTGTACCTGTCTACCTGGTGGATGCACCATGCTACGCAGAAAAAGAGGGTATCTACACCTACACGGCCGGTGAAGCACGGCGTATGGGCCGGCCTGAGGTAACCGGCTGTGGATACTACGATTTCTTCGAGATGAATGTCGTGTTACAGAAAGCTGCGTTGGAGCTGATCCAGGCTTTGGGAGTGCATCCCGACCTGATCCATTGCCAGGACGCCCATGCCGCTCTCATTCCCGCGCTGATGCGCCAAGTGCCGCGTTATACCGCGTATTTTGCCGATGTGGGCGTGGGAATCACCATCCATAATGCAGGCCCCGGCTACCATCAAGAGGTGTATGATCCCGCGCTTGCGCAGACGATGACGGAGCTGCCCGAAGAAGTGATTCGACAGGGTGTCCATCGCGGCGCGGTGTATCCCTTCCTGGTCGGCGGTGTATATGCTGACTTCGTCAACACCGTCAGTGAGAATTACGCTCGCGAGGTGATGGAAGCTCCGCCGGACGATGAGCAGACGGTGGGCATAGGCGCCGCGTTTCGCGCACGGGGCATCCAACTGGTGGGGGTCACCAATGGGATTGATCCATCTGAGTACGATCCCACCCGGCCACAAGAGATGGGGCTTGCTGCCGGCTATAATCCCTTAATAGGGGATATGGCCGGCAAGGCGATCTGTCGTCGCGCTCTGATCGCCGAGATCAACAGCGGACAGTCGGACAGCTTGCACATTGATGGTTATCTCGACGATGCCCCGGGTCGTCCTCTGGTCACGATGGTCAGCCGTTTGACCGCACAGAAGGGTGTGGATCGGTTCATTGGGGCGGTGCGTTTGATGCTTGAGGGTGCGCCTGACCAACCGCCGGATCCGGATGTCCTGTTTCTCGTGTTGGGTGCTGGTGATCCGGGATATCAAGAGGCTCTGGTGCAACTGGCACGTGCACCCCATTTGCGTGGACGCATTGCCGTTATCATCGGCCATGGACCGACGGTGGCGCGGCGTGTCTACGCCGCGGGGGATTTCTTTGTCAACCCCGCCGCTTTCGAGCCATGCGGTCTGACCGACTATATGGCGCAATTGATGGGGACAGTGCCGATCGTGCATTTGGTGGGAGGACTGGTGAAGGTCCAAGATGGCATCACGGGCTACGGATATTACCCGCACACCGCGGAAGCGTTGGCAGCGACCTTGCGCCGTGCGATCGCTGTGATGCGAGAGCACCCAGAACAGCATCTGCGCATCATTCAACAGGCCATTCGCACGATCCATGAACGTTACACGTGGGACAAAGTGCTGGAATACGGTTACATGCCACTCTATTTGCGCGCGGCCAGGAGGAAAAGGGCGAGAAAGAGGCACATAAGCACCTCGCAGCCATAGACCGTTCATCCATTGGGTGCAGAAACAGGCACAAATACGTTTGAGCAAACCTTGTGTCTTGCGTTCTAAGCGCTTGAAACCTTCGGAATGCCTGCCACCTCTGTCGGAAAAGCTTCACCAGCGTGACAGATCAGCCAGCCCTCCGTATTGTTTAAGCAGCCGTTGCTCCGCTTCGCCGCGCACGAACTCCAAGCGCGCGCCAAAGTCGGCGGCCAGTTGGACAATTACATCCCGCAACGGAACCTCTTGAAGCTCACTTTCTGGACAAAAGATGTGCGCCATTTCAGGCGTGCTGGCTACCCACCCTTCAGGGCAACGCCATACCTGCGCTTCTATGCGCCACGGCACTATGATCGCGGACAGACGCCCACTCTGAAGCGCCTCCAACGTGGGATCAAGCCCCCATATGCCGGCACTTTCCTGCACGGTATCGAGCAAAGCTTGTTCATAGGCGCGCTCTGCTTCTTCCAGCACCGGTGTCACCTTGTCCAGTACTTGGGCGGCAGAGGGGGTCGGATGAGGGATGTCGCTTACGTGGGCCACAATCCGGGAGCGCATACTGCGCGAAAGGGACTGTTCGAAAAAGTGCGTATTCTCAGCCGGCCCCAATAACACCAAGCGGCGGATGTCGCGCTCCACGATGACGTCTTCCAACAGATGAGCCAGTCGTTTCAGGAAACGCTGTGCCCACATCTCCACGCGCCGCGCAAAACGTGATGGATGGCAACGCGCTCTCTCAATAACCCGTTATATAGCGTTGGCATATAACGGGTTAGCTCTTGCCATTCCTCTAGCGAGACTGTACGAAAAGCGTCGGTGGTCTATTCGATTTCGCCAAGGAATATCTCGTAAAAACGCCAGCTCATCTGATCGAGATATAACACGCCTGCGCGCTCATATTCATCCAGCGCATAAAGCAGGGGTGTCACGTAAGGTTCACCCCAACGACATTCCACCCGCCCGTGCGCCAGGTCTACCACCGGTAGCTCCACCTACAAATCATAACGTTCCAGCAGGCCGGTGGCAGCAAAGAGCACCAAAGTGCGCGCTTGGATGCGCTCCTCGCTCAACAGAGTGATCACACGCTCGCATAACGCTGGGGGAATATCCAGTGCCTTCAAGCTATCCTTGACGCGAATGAACCATCCACGGCGGGTATTTTCCGGCCGGGCAGGGTGTACATCCACGTAAAGAGATGGCACAGGAGCCGGGTGATGAGCGATGCGTTCGCGCACCAGGCGTACTTGATCCTTGCTCAACATATGTTTCCTGCCAACCTCCTCTTTTGCGGATCAGCCGCGGAGTCCTGGGCGATCTCCTTCCCGTGTGCGAGGCGCCGGAATGTACTCGACGGAAGGACGCCGCTGTGCTGTTTGGGGATAGAGTGTCATGATCTGGTAAACTAATTGGGGCATATCCGTGCTGACCGGCAGGCCGAGCGCGCGGGCTTCCTGAACCGTGATGGGATAATCGTGGGTAAAGACCCCTGTCGCCAGTGTCGTGGCGACTTTCTCCGCCTGTTCCGTTCCCATCTTATCGCTCAGCAGGCACAGGACTGTGTTTTTGACTTGGCGAATAGCCTTCTCGGCGATATCGGCCATGATCAGTGTTTCGTCTTCGATTTCGGCAATGGGTTTTCGCTCCAACACTCTCAAAATTGAAGCAGCCGGTTGCTGGCCGAGCTGTGGATCCACCGGCCCCAGCACGGCATTCTCGTCCATCACGATCTCGTCCGCCGCTAGGGCGATCAACGTACCGCCGGACATGGCATAGTGAGGTACAAAGACGGTGACTTTCGCTTTGTGCCGCTGCAAAGCGAAGGCGATCTGTTCGGCAGCCAGCACGAGGCCACCCGGTGTATGCACGATCAGATCAATGGGCACCTCGGGATCGGTCATCTTGATGGCGCGCAGCACCTGTTCGGAATCATTGATGTCAATGTAGCGCATCAGCGGAAAGCCCAAAAAACTCATCGTCTCTTGTCGGTGGATCAGCGCGATCACACGGCTGTGGCGTTCCCGTTCCAGGCGGCTGAGCGCACGCAACCGCTCCATTTCCAGCATTTTCTGGCGAATGATCGGCTGTAGCGATGAGATGATGAGAAATATCCAAAGCAGAGACAGAAAGTCCATCGCACCCTCCTTGTGGCCGAGAATGGCTTCTTTGTCTTTATGGACGAAAGGCTTCACCACGGGAAATATTCGTCTGGATAGGTACGACGCACAGGACGTCGTGAAGCGAACAAAAACACCAGCACAAAACCGGCAAAGAACCCGCCGATATGTGCCCACCAGGCCACGCCTCCAAACGCCTGCGCACCTGCAACGATCGCGAGCACCCCGTTAAACAATTGTGACGCTATCCAAATGCCGACATAAGTCACTGCCGGCACTTCTACTAGCCATGGTAGGAAAAACCAGGGCAGTAACGTGATAACACGTGCACGGGGAAACAAGACCATGTAGGCACCTAACACTCCGCTGATGGCGCCACTGGCGCCGATGGTGGGAATGCGCGAGGCAGGGTTGAAGAGCACATGGGTCAACGCCGCAACGATGCCGCAAATCAGATAGAAAGCCAGATAGCGCCAGGAGCCCATACGATCTTCCACGTTGTCACCGAAGATATAGAGTGCCAGCATATTGCTAAACAGGTGTGCCCAGCCCCCGTGAAGAAACATTGAGGTGATCAGGGTGAAAGCTTGAGCCAAGTCGGGGTGGGCGAGCAAGCGCAGAGGCACCACACCCAACAGAAATACAATGCGCTCGGCATAAGGCCCAAGGCTCAGCATCATGAGGAAGATCAGAACGTTGAGCGCAATGAGCATCCAATTGACCAGTGGCAATGAGCGCGAGGGGACAGTGTCCTGCAGGGGTATCATTTTTAGCTTTGAACTCCTTGCTCAACATCTGTAGGAAAGATATAATAAACTTTTGCTTCGGTCAAAGCAAGAAGGCTAATTGAGGGTGTTGAAAAAGTCCCTTGACCGCTCAGATTTTTGTAGGAAAATGGGCCAATAAAACGGGTAACTAAACACTTTTTCAACACCCTCCTAATTGCTGTCCATATCCTGAGAGCTTTCGCACGATGCGGAGATATCGCACGGTAATTTTCAGCTCGCTGCTTTTAGCGGCGATTGCCTTTATAGCATATCGTTGGGCCGACCTGCTCCAACGTTCAGTGCGCGCGTACACCCCGCCCTTGGCGGCAAGTTCGATCATGCCCGGTGAGCGATTGCCCGGCCTCACGAAACAAGTGGTCATGGTGGTTGTCAGTGGCGTGGGTTACCGAGAGACGGTGGTGCAGGATATGCCGGTTTGGCAAAGCCTGGCGGGGGTCGGTGCCACAGCCCCCGTGCAAGTCCGTCCGCCGGCTTATTGGCCTTCGGTGTGGACGGCGCTTCTCAGTGGCGCAGGAAATGAGATCAACCGCAGCCCTCTGCTCTTGCCTGATGCGCGGAACACCTTCGACCTGAAAGTGGACAACATTTTGACAGCGGCCAAGGATGCCGGTCTGCGCATTGCGGTCGCTGCATCCGCGGATCGCGCTCCCTTGTTCGCGTCCACTGCTCTGGATGCCGTGTATTTTGCCCAGGGTGATGCGGCCGAGAGCGATGCCCAAACCGTTGCCGCTGCGCTTGGATTTATCACGGAGCGCCATTACCATCTGGTGATCGTGCATCTCGTTTTGCCGGAGGCCATCGGGCAGCGACATGGTGCTGCTGGGCCAGCCTATCGTGCTGCGCTGCGCCAGGTGGACAGCTATGTGCGCCAGATCGTGCGCCAGATGAACTTGGCGGAATCGGTGCTGCTGCTCACCTCCGATGGCGCCCTGTTGCCCAACGGGAGGCCGGCAGGTGGTCATAATAGCCCGCCAACCCTGCCGTTGGTGATGGTAGGGCAAGGGATCGTGACAGGGGAATACAGCCCTGTGCAACTAGGTGATATTGCCCCCACATTGGCAGCGCTGCTGGGCACACGTCTGCCTGTAATGGCAGAAGGTCATCCTTTGTTGGATATGATGCAACTTGAGTGCGAGATGTTGGCGCGTAGCTGGCTGCTCCTGGCCACGCAACAAGTCGCATTGACCCAAGCTTACCTGCAGGCATTACAACAGTCACCTTCTCTGGAGGTTCTGCAACAAGATTTACACACCGCGACACTTTCATTTCGGCGTGGCAGCTATCCCGGCGCTGTCGCAGCTGCCAAATTGGTGAGCGCCGAGGCAGCAACGATCATCGCCAGAGCCAGGGATGCGCGCATTCGAGCAGAACGATGGCCGCGAACGGTTCCTTTCGCTGTTGGCGTCCTTGCTCCTCTGTTGGTTTTCTGGATCAGGCGGCCCGCACGTTTGGGCATGATCCTCGTTGCTGCTCTGGTGGCGCTGAGCGTGTTTTATGTGTTGTATGGGCTGAATGGCCAGGATTTCTCGTTTGCCATTCTCTCGAATATCACGGATTATCTCGGCATACCCTTGATGCGCGATGGGTTGATCGGACTGATGGTTGGTGGCTTCATCGTGCTGTTCGGATTCCTATCTGTCCCCCCCACGCGTTGGCAGATGGTCTTGACGGCCACGTGTGACTATGCCCTGTTGGTTTGTTACCTAGCTGCGCTGCCTGTGCTAGTCGCCTATTGGCAGCACGGTGCATGGCTGGCCTGGTATCTGCCCGATCCGCTTATGCTTGCGCTGCAAACGTTAGCTCTGCACCAGCTGATGACCCTGGGAGTTGCATCTTTGCCCTTGCCATGGCTGCTAGGACTGGTCATGTGGTTCAAAGAGCGACGTAGAGTCCAGGCGAGCGCCCGCGCCCAAGCTTGGGATCCTATTGCCTACCTGCGCCGGTAAGACAACCCATCCCTCAGTCTCGGGGATGGAACAGGGGCACCAAGGATGATGGGAGAAGCTACATTAGAGACAGGTCACAAGACACAGAATAGCAAGCGTATACCCCTCTATCCATTGACATTCACCCCCGTGCTGCGAGACTACATTTGGGGGGGGCGCAATCTGGAACGCTTATACGGTCGGCCGTTGCCACCCGGCCCTACTGCGGAGAGCTGGGAGATTTCGGCTCACCCGACCGCTTCCACGGTGATCGATGCCGGACCTTTGCAAGGCTATGCGCTGCCAGACGTGCTGACCCTATACGGTGTCGATCTGGTAGGGCGACGGGCCGCTTGGGCGCTCCAGCGCGGTCGTTTTCCCTTGCTGGTCAAGCTGCTGGATGCTGAGAAACGCCTTTCCGTGCAGGTACACCCGCCGGACGAATATGCCTTGTGCCACGAAAATGGGGAGCTGGGCAAGACGGAGATGTGGTATGTGTTGCATGCGCAGCCCGGTGCACGCATTATCCTGGGCCTGCGGCGCGGGGTGACGCAGGCCGATTTTCTGCGCGCTATAGCGGAGAACAACCTTGAAGAAGCTGTCCACTTCCTGCCGGTCAAGCCAGGCGATGCTGTCTTGATAACCCCTGGCACGGTGCACGCCGCCCTGGAAGGGTTGGTGATCAACGAGGTGTTGCAAAACTCGGACACCACCTACCGTGTGTATGACTGGGGGCGGGTCGGCGCAGATGGTCGCCCACGACCCCTTCACATAGAAAAAGCATTGGACGTGCTCGATTTTCACAATGTCGAGCCGGGAGTGTTACCACAGCCCATTCTAGAAGAGCGCGATGGTGTTGGGCGACAACACGTTGTCCGGTGTCAGTATTTTGTCGTGGAGAAGGTCACTCTGGCTCCGCATGGCATCTGGCATGGGGAGACCAACGGCGAGACGCTCGAGATATGGGGGTGTATCACTGGAGAAGCTCGATTGGACTGGTCCGCCGGCAGTGTACCTCTGCCGGCCATACGCTATTGTTTGGTGCCGGCGGCTCCCTGCCGTTTTGTCCTTCGTGCCGTACAAGCACCCGCCGTTTTGCTGCGCATCTACCTGCCCCCTTCTGCCGAGGGTTGATCGCCGTTGAGACAGCAAGCATGCCCGGTCCATGCACGACACACACTTGCCACTTCGCCTGCCAAGTCCAGGTGAACGCCAAAATGGGCCAATCCGCGCGCCAAAGTCGCTAGCGGCAGGCCCACCACACTGCTGAAACATCCTTCCAGGCGTTCCACCGGATGAAAGCCGGTGTGCTGAATGGCATATGCCCCTGCCTTGTCCAGCGGATCGTTGCTCGCGACATAGGCGGCAATCTCCGCATCGCTGTATGAGCGCATCCAGACACGCGAGCTATTGATGTGGATGGCCGTACGTCCGCTGGTAAGCTCTACAATGGCGACGGCGCTATGCACCATGTGCATCCGGCCACGCAGCTGACGCAGCATCGCAGTCGCCTCGGCTGGATCGCGCGGTTTGCCGAATATCTGATCCTGCAACGCTACCACAGTGTCGGCGCCGATCACCAAGCTATATGCGTCCGCCAGGCCCGCGTGGATCAGCTGTTGCCGCGCCGCGGCTGCTTTGGTGGCGCTCAGCCGTGCTGCCAGATGCACAGCCGACTCGCCGGGGCGTGCTGTTTCATCAATCTGGACAGGCCACACCTCGAACGGCAATCCGAGCAATGCTAACAGCTCACGGCGACGTTCTGAGGCCGAGGCCAACACAACAGGCCGTATGGCAGCGTTCATATCACCACTCTCAGCGGCACCGGCACGAAGACCAAGGCAAAAATCAGCAACACGATGACCCCCAGCACCTTGCGCCGTGCGTCGAGTGGGACAAGGTCATTGAGGGGAGGTGGATGCGCGATGCCCAACAGAAAGACCAGAATGGCCCACACGATCCAACCTTCCCACAACAAGAGCCCCATAAGGAAAAGCGTGCCCACCAATGCGAAGCCAACGTAACGCGCGCGCTCGCCTAATAAGGCGAATAACACATGCCCACCATCGAGCTGACCGATTGGGAACAAGTTAAAAGCGGTGACCAAAACACCGAACCAGGCAGCAAAGGCGATGGGATGCAACATCACATCGCGCCCATTGCCGGGCAGTATCTCGCCATGGACGAGATATTTGGCCCCCAAATAGAGCAGTGAATTGCCCTCCATTATGTAGCCCCCCTCAGGTGGCAATGGGCGAACCGGTGAAATGGATAAACCGTAAATCAGCAGGGGGAGCGTCACGATCAGTCCCGATAGCGGGCCGGCCACCCCGATGTCGAGCAACTGGTTGCGGGTGCGCACCGGGGAGCGCAATTGGATAAAAGCACCAAAAGTGCCGACGAAGCTAAACGGCATGGGGATAAAATAGGGTAGTGTCACGGCTACACGGTGATGCCTTGCCGCAAAGTAGTGACCGAACTCATGGGTGCCCAGAATCAGAAGCAACGTCCCCGCAAAAGGAAATCCAGCCACGATACCGGCTGGGTTACGGAGCAAATCCACCCCTTCGTTCAACGCGCCGATGAACACCACCGAAAGCACGGTCATGACGAATAGCACGGCGTTGATCCAAGGATTGGATGGGCGTGGCCGCGATAAGCCTGGCATTGCAATCAGCTCGTGACCCTCACGGGTCGCACGCAACATCGGCGTGTAACCCAGACGTGCCCAACGATTCGCCAACGTGTCGTAGGCAAGTTCGACATCACCCAAACGTACCCGTCCGGTGAAGACCACGACCCCTTGCTGAGCCCGACGTGGCACACGCACTTCATCCACATCGAAGATGCCGCTCGCCTCTTCGCGCAGGCGGCCAACCACTTCTCCGTCCAGTATTACATTCTCATCCGGCTGTGCCGGACCACCTCGGAATCCCCAACCCATTGTTTACTCTCCAAACAAAGCCCCCACCGAGCGCCCTTCATGAATGCGCCGGATCACCTCGGCGATCAAATTGGCCATAGAGAGCACCGTAATATTGGGCAGGCGCTTACGCGGCGGCAAGGGGATCGTGTCCGTCACCACGATCTCCTCGATGGGCAACCCACTTAAGCGTTCCACCGCGGGGTCAGAAAAGACCGGATGCGTGACTCCCACAAACACCCGTTGTGCGCCTGCTGATTGCAAGAACACAATTGCTTGCGCAATGGTGCCTCCGGTGTCGATCTCATCATCGAACAATAAAACATTCTTGCCTTCCACGTCACCGATGACGTTGAGCGCTTTGGCGATGCTGCCATCGGGCCGCTGCACACGCCGTTTTTCAATGACCGCCAGCGGCACGTGCAGTGCCTCGGCGAAGTTACGCGCATGCTTGGTGCCACCGATGTCCGGCGCCACCACTACAGCGTCTGGGATGTTTTTCTCGCGGAAGTACTTGCTGAGGGCATAAAAGGCGGTCAGCTCGTCCACCGGAATGGTGAAGAAGCCTTGAATCTGACCAGCGTGCAAGTCAACTGTAAGCAGACGGTCTGCACCGGCCACCGAGATGAGATCGGCAACTAAACGGGCGGTGATCGGAACACGGGGTTGATCTTTCTTATCGGTGCGACCATACCCATAGTAGGGCACGACAGCAGTGATGCGCCCTGCCGAATCCCGGCGCACCGTATCCAGCATAATCAGCAGCTCCATCAAATTGTCGTTGACCGAGGCGACGCTGCCGTCCTCGTGTTCGGTCACGCAAGTGGGTTGAATGATAAACACGTCCTTGCTGCGCACGCTGCTGTGCAATCGGCAGAAAATGTTGCTGTTAGCGAACTTGAAGACATCCGCACCGGTCAGAGGGATCTCCAGTTCACGCGCAATCGCCTCGGCTAAAGGACGGTTGGCAGTGCCACTGATCAGAGCAAGCTCTCCATACATAGGTCCACAAATAGTGTGGGGGCGATTATGAACGGACATATGATGCCACCTCCGGCGAATGAAATCGAGAAACGGAGAACCCTACGAACAGAGCAATTGTTCCGCTGCCGAACATGGATCGAGACGTCGTGTGAACACACGATTGACGACCTCGACTAGGTGGTCGAGGTCAACCTGGCAAAGCAGCTGTTGCGTGAGACGATGACGTAACGCCTGCTCGATTTCGCTTAACAGACGCATATAATCGCGAGCTTCCCATTCACGCGTGGCAAGCAGATGCTGGCGATGTTCTTCGATGACGTCCATCAACCCGGCAATGCCTTCGCCCCGTATCGCAACGGTGCGCACAACGCGAGGTCGCCAGCTGGCATCGTCTCTGATCAACCCTTTCTCGCGCTGCAGATATTCCGTCAGCCTTGCCAACAGGTTGGCGGCATGTGGGTAGCCGGCATACGGTCCTGGGGGGCGTTTCCGAGGCATCTCGATGCTCAACATAGCCTCCAGAATTGCCGCTGTATGTTCGGCGCCATCACGGTCCGACTTGTTGACCACGATCACGTCAGCGATTTCCAAGATGCCCGCTTTGAGGGATTGGATCTCATCTCCGGTGCCGGGTATCTCAACCACGAGCACCGTATGGGCTGTGCGTGCGATCTCGACCTCCAATTGTCCGCTGCCCACCGTCTCCACCAGGATGAGGTCATAACCGGCAGCATCGAGCACTTTAATCACATCGGGGGTCGCGCGCGCCAAGCCTCCCAGATTGCCACGGCTGGCCATGCTGCGCACGAACACACCCGGATCGTCGCTCACATCGCGCATGCGCACGCGATCACCCAGAAGGGCGCCTCCCGAAAAAGGACTCGTCGCGTCTACTGCTATGACCCCCACACGCCGTCCAAGGGCGCTGTAGTGCTTTGCCAGTTGGTTCACCAGAGTGCTCTTTCCGGAACCAGGTGCACCCGTGATGCCGATGACATATGCACGACCGGTGTGCGGAAAGAGTTGCGCCAACATGGCACGTGTTTCTTCGGCATCGTTCTCAATCAGCGTGATTAATCGAGCGATGGCATGTCGATCGCCGTCAATTATCGCCTGTACCAGCTCCACCGGCTATTTCCTCACGTGCGCGCGAATAAAGTGCACAATCTCTTGAGTGGAGGACCCTGGACCGAACACGGCATGGACGCCATGGGCTTGCAGCGCAGGCACATCTTCGTCGGGTATAATTCCCCCGACGATGACCAACACATCGTCCAATCCACGGGCGTGCAATAAATCCACGGTACGCGGCACCAGGACCATGTGGGCGCCGCTCAGGATGGAAAGACCTACCACATCAACATCTTCCTGCAGGGCTGCTTCGGCGACCATCTCGGGCGTTTGGCGCAGGCCGGTGTAGATGACCTCCATGCCGGCATCGCGCAGCGCACGCGCTACCACCATCGCACCGCGGTCATGGCCATCCAGGCCCAGCTTGGCGATCAACACGCGAATGGGAGATGAAGTGAGAGATTGCTCCATAGCGACTATTATACTGCTGAGTTAAGGAGTCACCAAAAAGTGGAGAGTGTTGAAAAAGTTCTTTGGGGGACACAGTCCGAGGTACAAACCCATATCCATTACATCTCCGTTTCAGGATATGCTATGATATCACTCACCTGAGCACTGCATCGCTCCTCTCCGTCAGCACTTGGATGTTCAGCGTTCACTCGGGGAAAGAGCCGCCAAGGGAGGGGCGCCGCGGCAGTTCATCTGATCGTCCTCCCTGAAGCGACGAGGAGGTGTCCTTTGAGCGAGATGGCTTCAGGCTGGTGGGACGCGGCGATCATAGCAGGTCTGTTGTTGCTCCTGGGGAGCAGCGTGAGCTCCGTCGCGTTCCCCAGCTCTTTCATAGAGATCAGCGTACCACTGTCCATCACCGCGGATACGTATCCCAACAATGAGCCACGCGCTGTTTACAACAGCCGCCATCACGAGTATCTGGCCCTGTGGACAACGCGCCATGGTGCTGCAACGCGCGACATCTGGGCACGCCGGGTGGGTCGAGACGGTCAGATGGGCGATGTGTTCCAACTGGCGAGCTACCCGGGGCGCTACTGCTATCAGCTGCGCGCCGTCTATAACCCACTGTGGGATGAGTACGTGGTGGCTTATACCTGTTGGCATGGCCTGACCGGTTACGATGTGTTCGTGACGCGCGTGCGCTGGGATGGTGCGTTGTGGAGTGCCCATGACACCATCGCCGTCGCCGCCACGGAACGTTCGGAGACTCACCCGGCCATCGCTTATGATGAACATGCCGATGTATATCTGGTGGTGTGGACCGAGCAGAGCGCGCGCTTCGATGCGCGTCTGTGGATGCGGCGACTTTCAGCTGCCGATGGGAAGTGGTTGGATGAGGCCATCGAGGTGAGCGGAGCAGTTGGCGAACAGCGTGCTATGGCCGATGTCGCTTATAATCCGGTGCGCGATAGCTATCTGCTCGTCTATCTCTTCGAAGCGGAAGGTCCGGCAGATGTGCGCTACAGAACCATCCCAGGCGACCTCTCAAATCCCGGCAACGAAAGGCGCCTGTGGGAGCACTCCGCGGTTTGGCATGCACTGCCCCCGGTGGTCGCGAGCGGCATGGACGAGTATCTCGTCGCCTGGCCGGTGCGCTATGTGCAAGCGCCACCCCCCTCCACTGAGCGCATAGACCTGTATTGGCAAAAGCTGGATGGCGAGGGCACTGTCATCGGCCCACCCGATGGACGGCTGCACGCCACCCCGCCTTTCGACGGGTACTACGATCCAGATATCGCATACAGCCAGGGCTATGGCTATCTCGTGACAGCCTGCTACGCGATCTCCAATCGCTGGGAGGCCGATGTTTATGGCTATCACGTGCGGGAGGGGCGGGGTGCTCTGCACGGCATTGAATTTGCCATAGACGATCGTCCGGGCAAACAGATGGAACCCACGGTCGCATGCGCTCCCAATGGCGAATGTTTGGTTTTAGAGACATACTATGCCATCCCACGAAGCGACAGTGACATCGTGGGACGCTTGGTCCATCCCGGTTGGCTTGCTCTCCGTCAGCGTTGAGATGGGATCTCAAACCGTGACACATCCTTGCCTGGCTGAGATTGTGAAGAATGTCACATTCCGATTTGACAACTCGCAATAGTGGGAGTATGATACAATTACCAAAGGGATCTGCTCCCCGCTCCTGGCAGGCCGGTTGTCCTATAAAGGAGGTGAGAAACGAATATGCATACAGTGGTCGCGATTAAGCAGGTGCCGGACACCACCAACGTCCGCATCAATCCGGAAACAGGCACGCTCATTCGAGAAGGTGTGCCTGCGATTATCAACCCGTATGATCTCCACGCAGTCGAATTGGCCGTGCGCCTCAAAGAGCGCTTTGGGGGGAAGGTAACGGTGATCACCATGGGGCCCCCGAAAGCTGCAGAAGCGCTGATCGAATGTGTCGAACAAGGTGTCGATCGTTGCATCCTGATCACAGACCGCAAGTTTGCTGCTGCAGATACATTGGCTACTTCGTACGTGCTGGCACGGGCGATTGAAGCGCTGCAAGAGGAGGGCCCCATTGACCTCTACTTGTTCGGTCTGCAAGCGATTGACGGAGACACCGCGCAAGTCGGTCCCGGTGTAGCCACGCGCCTGAATGTGCCGCTCATCAGCTATGCGCTGCACATCGAATCCATCGATCCGGAAGCGCGCGTGGCAGTTGTGCATCGCAAGACAGAGCGTGGCATTGAGGTGCTGCGCACATGCTTACCTGCGCTTCTGACCGTGCTGAAAGAAATCGCACCGGTGCAGCGCGCCCCGCTTCCCAACCTCATCCGAGCCGCACGCTACAAGCCCGAAGTATGGAGCAGCACAGATCCGGTGCCGTTTGATCAAAATCAGATCGGCATCAAGGGATCGCCAACCGTAGTTGGACGTGCCTATACTCCCGCCCCGCGTCAGGCAGGGGACATCATTCGGGTCTCCGAGATGGGGTTGCAGGAGTGCGTGAAGCGCGCGTTGCAGAATATTCAGGCATCAGGAGCTTTTGACCTCGCTG
>Ga0308395_1000976_pt1 | contig 20266 bp, 19 predicted proteins | sample Hotspr20SampleP4_FD_202097 | JGI IMG/M metagenome (GOLD analysis project Ga0308395, IMG submission 202097) | Hot spring phototrophic mat microbial communities from Mushroom Spring, Yellowstone National Park, Wyoming, United States - 20050930_P4 ...
ACTCAACATGCGCAAGCTGGATCGTTATCCCCCTCGCCTTCTCCTCGGGTGCCTTGTCAATCTGGTCAAATGGTATCCAGTTTGCCCACCCCTTCGTAGACAAAACCCTCGTTATCGCTGAGGTCAAAGTCGTCTTACCATGGTCAATGTGCCCAATCGTCCCCACATTCAAATGCGGCTTCTTCCTCTCAAACTTCTGCTTCGCCATCTTCAACCTCCTTTAATCTTGCGTATAAAAATTAAGCCCACGACCGGACTCGAACCGGTGACCACTTCCTTACCAAGGAAGTGCTCTGCCTCCTGAGCTACGTGGGCATCTTTTCCAAAGTATCACAAGCGGGCGACGGGACTCGAACCCGCGACCCTCAGCTTGGAAGGCTGATGCTCTACCAGCTGAGCTACGCCCGCATTTTTTGCTAATCAAAAAAGATAAGATGGAGGGGGGAGGATTTGAACCTCCGAAGGCCTCACGCCACCGGGTTTACAGCCCGGCCCCTTTGGCCGCTCGGGTACCCCTCCTTTTTAACAAAATATTACCCCGTATTTGACAGTTGTCAAGAGAGCAAGGCGACCTGCTTTATCTGTAATTCTACCTACTCTGGTAGACGCTTTCAATGGTTGATGTTGTGCCCCTTGGACCGTAGGCTCGGACGATGATGGAATAAATATAAGGTTGGCTCACCTTACTGGCAGGGTCTAACTCTAAGACCGGACTAATACCAAAGCCAGCTTGAGCTATCCCTACTAAACATATAGTTGCGTTGGCAATAAATGTCCCCTGTTCCCCAATCAGACGAAACTTTATCTCCGAATTACAACAGAAATTTCCGCTCTGGATTAATGGTGCAGGACACCCTTGTCCTATATCTTTAAAATAATCCTTATCTATATAAGAAGCAATAAGCTCAACCGTGCCGGCTACTGCTTCTCTTAAGGTAACATAGGTTTTTATGGGGAAGACTATACCAAGCATCCTTTGATAAGCAAGATAAAGTCCGCCAACGAGTATTAGCCCTATTAAGCTAAAAATCAGTGTAAGAAAAAGAGCGGCTCCCCTTTGTCTTAGGTTTGTTTTTTTTAGTTCCTTCATTAAAGTCCCCAGCCTCTAAGGTTTGGTAGGGATACCTCCTCTTCTATTACTTTAAAGGGATAAAATTGATAATCACCGGGAAGTGGAATAGTATCTCCTCCGCATCTCTCAGAATAAGTGAGAGAGCTCTGGTATCTAATCGTTCCCCTTCCACCAGCTTGGACTATGAGACAAACTCTAATGCCTGCTAAGTCTTGAAAAGAAGAAGGAGGCATAATCAGAGGATTTCCTGACTTATCAATATACTGAATACGAAAATCGTAGACACAGGAGATGACTGGTTGGTTATTATCTTTAGTCTCCAACTGGAGGGTGCTCCTCTGTAAATCAGGATGGCAAGATTTATCAGGTGTAGAAGTAGTACTCATAAAAAGCTTCACCAAAAAATCTGAAGGATATCTTCCATCAAGATAGAAGGACACGGTCGAAGGTATTGTTTGGTTGCAATTTGCAATTCCTCTTATAGAACGGTCGTAGTTTAAAAAAAGGCAAGTCTTGCCGGCTGGTGATGGAACAGGGCAGTTTCCACCAAATCTACTCGTAGCATTTGTAAACACAATCCCACTACTATCAATTATCCACCAGCAACCAGCCCACCGTGTTTGTCTACTTGCCAGGGAAAGATAACAAAGCGCGGTATTGTTTCCGCTTATAACTGCACTAGCACTACAAACTCCAGGGGTTGTTTTCAAATAATCTGCCGATATCCCGAAGCCTATGCTTTGGAGCTCCTTCTTAAGGAAGGTCCGAAAAGCGCTTACATCAGCCTCGGTCTTTATGGTAAACCTTGCCTGCCTCTCCGTTCTTAGCATACCTGAAAAGAAGCTTAAAAAGCCAGCGGAAAAGATGCCGATAAGAGCGATAAGGATGAGAATTTCCATAAGGGTATAGCCTGAGGCCCTCTTCATTACCACTCCATCTTTAAAACCAAGGCTTTATAGGTTTGGGTTCTGTTGGTTGCTGGGTCAACAAACTCAACCTTCATGCAAATTCCTAAACCTATAGGAGTTGCGCTTAGGATCTGATTGGGATTTTCAGGGTCTGGTGTATAGACATCGGCGAGGGTATAGCTAAGATAGAAAGTATAAGGTGAGTTTGAACAATTATCATAAACTATCTGCTTTCCCTTAAGGCAGGCTATACATCTTAAAGGAGGTTGACAGTTTGTCCCTTTATATTGCATGGGCTCGTTAAAGCAATCTGGGTCAAAGTTGCAAGTTCCGTTAAAATTACAAATTCCGCTAAAAGTTCTATCTAAAGTAGCTAAAGAATTGCTTGGAAGATTTAGCAAACGTGCCTTTTCTGTCTCAAGGATTTGGCGAGCAAGGGTATGAAGCTCTAAAGATTTTTGTCTTCTCAAATAATCCCTCATCCCTACCGCAAGCCCAGAGATGATAAAAAGAAGAATTAGAAGGGCAACAAGCAGCTCATACATGCTAAATCCTTGGCTATTTCTTTCCATATTCAACGCGAACCCTACCAAACCTGTCAACAAAAATAGTAGATGCTTCCTTACCAGAAGGAGATTGAATGGTTACATTATCGGCTCCGATACCGCAACTATAATCAAAAGGCAAGCCCTTTCTATCAAAGACCACATAAAAAGATCGGCTTGTAGTATTTCCCTTTACGAACAAAAAACCACCTTCAAGAACTTTTAGTTGTTCAAGAGTTCTGCAAATTCCAGTGAAGTTTCCCGGACAATCCGAATCACTATTGCATATTTGAGATGGGTTGTTAAGACACACCTTAGTGCTGTTTATACTATCACAATTAGTCCTACTATCCCTGCAATTTCCATCTTGGTCTATAAAGATCTTATACTTACTTGATCCGCTACAGGCTCTTATCCCCCAAGCAACGCCTGTTATCTGAGCCTGGTTCTTCACAAAATTTAGGTCTGATAGGAACTGATTTATAGCTTGGCGCAAGCGGGCTTTCTCAATGTAGCTCAGGATTTCGCTGATTGCGAACCCTGAAAGGATGGCGAAAATAGCTAATAGAATAACAAGCTCTACCATGGTAAAGCCAAGGGGCTTTGACTTTTGCCTTATTTTTCTATCCACAGGATAAACTTTCCTCTGAGGGTTGCTCTAAATGGATTTGGTGTCTGAATGATCCCTCCTGCTGAAGTCTGAGTTAATAGAGTAGTTCCCTTCTCTGTCTTCAAAGGTTGGAAGGGTTGTCCGATGGGCGGGGCACCAAAGGCGATAAATTTGCTAACCACCGGGGAAGTCTCACCCCTAAGGCTATAGCAAGGACATCCTTCAACAAGGCAGACCATCCAGTAATAGGTCTCCCCGCCAGAAGAGCAAATGTCTTGAGTTGGACGAAAGCTTAGGGCGTTTACCATGTAGTTTAAAATAAACACTGAAGAATACATCTGTTCATTACTCGTTAATACATGATACCAGCCGTTAGGAGCAAGACTGTAGATAAATTGATATGAGGCTCCCTCAGAGGTTTGACTACAACCAGTCTCCGTGCAGGTGCAGGTTCTCTCCGTGGAGTTGTAAAGAAGGGTTGCGTTGTAATTAGAGTTATTCGTGCAGTAGTCTGTGTGGTCTACCAGGTCCGAAAAGTTTAGGGTGCAATTACCAAGGTAGCAGGTCTCTTTTAAGCCTATAAAATAGTTAGTTGATGGATAATTTCTCGTCAAATATTGGCCTGTGCCAAAGACAACCCAAAGGTTTCTGCTTTGATCAAAGGTCATCTGAGGCGCGGCAAAAACTGGCTTACCAAGATAGGAGCTAAACACCGATTTGATATCGCTGTCAGTCAAAGATGATACATCCTTGTAGCTTCCATCTGGGTTTTTGAAGCTAATCCTGTAAAGGTTCCCTGAAGTCTCGTTGTAGGTGCCAAAGTAGATAAGGTCATCTACATAATCGTTGTCAAAATCTACCGCCCGAAGATGACCTACCGCTTTGTTGTTGTCAGGGATTGTTAAGTTTGCTACTATTCCTCCATCTGCCAACCTTATAAAGTAGACCTTAGGCTGGCTCACAAAACTTATGGTGTAAGGAGTTCCTGTCCCTGTAACCTCTTTAGGTCCGCTTCCGATGACGACATAGGTCTTGCTCCAGTCTGTGCTGGTGCTTAGCTTCACAACCTGGGGGTAGGAAAGGGTTAAGGTATTGTCGGGAAGGGTGATTTCCCACTTTAAGGTTGGTCTATCTGATGTCCCATTTAGCCAATCGGTTAGGTCAAGGAGGAAGAGGCTTGAGGAATAGGTTGTGCCGTTTGCAGAGATAGCCTTTCCGCCAAAGCCCATCATCCCAAGAAGGTAGGTGCGCCACTGCCCTGTGTTTGGGTCCTTTACATCAAACACGCTAACCCTATAGTCAACCGTTGGCACATGGCAGTAATCCTTATGCCCAAGCCAGAGGAGATAAGGAAGGGCATTCCGCGTAATAAAAGCCCATTCTTCTTTGCCAATAAGGTCTGTGCTTGTCAGACTAAAGGCATCGGTTAACTTTAAAGGCTCGTTTGGAGGATTATAAGCGCTTAGCCAGCCCACGCGGAAGGCATGAAGCATACCGTCGTTTGCCCCAACAAACACATAGGTTGACCGCTTTCTGTAGGAATCACTATTTATATATGTCAAATAGCTTGAGTCACCATACCTTAGGTGATAGTTATTTAGCGGCTCATAAGAGAGGACAACGGGGGTAGAATGGTAGATGTCGCCAAGCTTCCAAGTTCTATTTCCGCTACTTCCGGGGCAAAGGCTTGAGATGTCCGCGGTGCGCGGTCTTGAAACAAAGGTAGTTGTGTTGCTATTTGCAGGGCAGGGGTTATCCTGCCCCAAAATGTAATTTATTATGCAGGTTGCGTTAAGCGACTTTCCAGCTATATCACTCCACATTGACTGCACATAACTTGTTAAAGCATAGTCTGTTAGCGAGACCAATGCCCCATCTTTGTTTACATAGACCTTTCTATTTCCAGGATTAGTCTCAGCAAGTTTGCATCCTGCCTCAAAGAGGGGGATAACATCTTCTGGAGTGTTCCTTTCCGTTGTGGTGCAGGATGTTTCGTTGGATAGGGCAAAGATCTTTGTCCCAGAGCTTGTGGAAACAAACTGAACCCAGAGGTCTTCTAATAGCTTTAGGATTTTGTCGGCAACTGTGTCCTCTCTTATCCTTCCCTTAGCGTCAACCCAGAGGGCTTTGAGGAAGCCAATCCAAGAAAGCTCAACATCCCCAGCCTGATACCTTGGGTAGAAGTAAGGCTGAAGCACCAAGGCTCCAGTTGAAACCCTCTGAGAAAGAGTAGCAACCGTTGCCCCTGATGAAGCCCTGCGAAGGATGTCGGTGAAAGCTCTAATTAACCCTTCTTCAATTTTGGTAGGGTCTGAAGCAAAGAAGTAGGCATCCGGGAAACCATCGTTATCCTTGTCCCATTCAGAGGTAAGGTCTGGTCTGCCATTTCCGTTTGTATCGTCAAAGTTTCCAAACTTTGCCGCAAGGTAAAGCATGTTAATCCTTCCAACCAGCATATTTGGGTTTGCCTCTTGAGTATCGATCATGTATGTTTTTAATGTTTGATTACCTTGCAAGTCAGGTCTAAGGTCAGTTTGATGAGCATAGTAAGCGAGTCCAGCAATGTAATAAGAGTTTTCCTTAGGTGGCCAAGGACAGGTTCCAAAGGCTTTGGAAAGTTGGGTAACATACTTTTGATTAGCGCTCCAATCACAAGATCCACCAAGCACACAACCTATGCACATATTACCCGGAGTTAAACCTTCATAATTTCCAACAAGGTCTGTCCAGTAGCTAACATTTATGCTCGTATCAGCGTTTGAGGGGGCTCCAAAATCACCAACACATTGTATGCATGGAGTGTCGGAAGTTTTAGCGGTTCCCGGGATTCTTTTATCAAGCCAAGGGTTTGCGTCGTTTATGGCAACCACAAAGCTCTTTTGGCAATATTCAATATAAGGGTCTCTCCATCCCAGACGGTTAGTGTGGGACCAAGGAGAAGAACTACAATAAACCGGCGCACCGTCATCTTTGGTTGGCAATCCATTGCAATAATTGTCTGTAGAAGGTCCCAGCTTTTTAAAATAGCGAATGATTTCATAATACATTTCACTTATTGGGTCGTAGCTCTTATATCCAGCGTTGTATCCGAATTTGTTTATGTAGTTAATTACACCACTGAAATCTACTCCTCCTATGTTATCAGGATTGCTTATAAATGTTCCGTCCGCGTTTATTTCAGCCTCTGGGTTTGGGCAACCGCCTGCATTATTGCAAACTACTAAATCTCCGTTTGCAGCATGATACTTCATCCCGTACGGGATTTTAGGAGAAATCCACTTCATGTTAGCCCTAATTACTCCACCATCCCTTGTCCGGTCTGGGTTTCCAGATAATGCATAAGATATTAGTCCAAATCTCATTTTGTCTGCGTATTTTTGGATCACTCCCTCTGGTTTGTTGTTAGAAGGATTACAGTTAGGTTCTAAACCTTTAGATGGATTGCATACTTCAATTTTTAGATTAAAGGAATCAAGAGCACCACTAACGGTTTGACATCTTGCACCGCTTCCACAATCTGAATCTGTGTTACAAGCTCTTGAAGGATCGTTGCTACATCTTTTATTTGAGACTGTGGGAAAGAGATTTTCTCCACTTCCTGATTGATCTACTCCACAATCTGGCAAACCATCATTATTTGTGTCACTGCAAACCACAAAACCGTTGGCGTATCTAATAAGATATATCGTTCCAGTATAAGGTGTATAGAGATTGGCGCTATCAATCCTCTTTACGGGAAACCAGTTATGTCCAGGCGATAAAGTTTGTCTTGCCCCTAAAAGCTGGGTATGGCCAGTTGAATCTACAGCCCTATTCCCGCCTGTCATTGCCTTTCTGAAAGCATCAACTGCCATGGTGGTTGCCCAGTTAAGGAAATTACCGCTCCAGCTACCTGAACATTGATGGTTTGTAGCAGGTCCTACTGGTTCAAACCTCCCACCTGTTCCACCGCCTACATAGTTATAACATTTATTAGGGTCAAAGTATCCATAGTAAGTTTTATTATTGTCATAGCAGTTATCTACTATCCTTCCACTGACAGTGTATGAACAAGATACAAAAGTACAGCCATAAGATGTTCTTGGGTCGCCAGTGCAGATTATAGGAGGGTGGGCGGCGCCTTGCATGGGTGTTTCTATTGAAAGCATGATCATTACATTGGGAGGAGCAGAGGTTGTAATAGTAGTAGGAATATAACAATATTGGGTCATGTCAGCGGTTGCCAAGGTCTCCCTTGGATTTTCTCGCAAGATTAGAGCAAGGATAAAGTAAACAAGGAAAAGGATTATCTTTTTGTATAACCTTATGGTCGTAAAAAAAGCCCTAAATTTAGTCATTTTAAATTCATTATTGGTTTGAAATAAAAAAAGTCAAGAGAGAATTAAAGCCCTCGGGAAGGCATCGGGATAAGAGGACAACCTCAACAAACTACATCAACCCCCTTGACCAAATTAAAAAAAGACTTAATTTTTTAGCAAATTAGTAAAAATCAATCAATGGAGGGGGATTGATTATGCCTATTTATGAATTCAAATGCTACGATTGTGGAAGGGTTTTTGAGAAGCTTTGCTTTACCAAGGAAGATGAAAGGGAGGTTAAATGCCCCTATTGTGGGTCTAAGGATGTAGAAAAGATTATTTCAGCCTTTTCAGGAATCTTTGGAACCTCAAGCTTTGGTTTTGGAGGAGGTAGCTCCTGCGGTGGTGGAAGCAAGTTTGGCCTAGGCTGAGCTTAAGAAACTAAAGGGGATAGGTCCATCCCCTTTAACACTGCAAAGAGCTTTTCAACCTTCTGCGGGTCCTTCTTCCCAGGATAAAGCTCTAAGCCTGAAGCAAGGTCAACCCCTTTGGGGTTGACCTCTTTAATTGCTAAGGCAACATTTTCAGGGTTTAGACCCCCAGCTAAGAAAATTCGATATCCCATGTTTACAGCCTCTTTGGCTATCTCCCAGTTAAAGATTTTTCCCGTTCCTCCAAAAGCTTTCTCATCGTAGGCATCAAGAAGAAGGGCAAAGGCTTGGGCAAAGGGTTTTAGCCCTGCTAACTTAAAATCATCTCTTACGCGAAAAGCTTTAATCACCCTCTCCATACCTATCTTTTTTGCAAGGCTTATGTCTTCATCTCCATGAAGTTGAATAAAATCAGCACCAAGGTTAAGGGCTTTTTTAACCTGCTCGTAGGTTGGGTTGACAAAGACTACAACCTTTTTAGCCTTAGTTGGAGTAGAAAGAAGCTCTGAAAGTCTTTCCCCCGCATACCGGGGGGAGGGAGGATACATTACAAAGCCAACAAAATCTGGACTAAACTTGTCAACTAAAAACAGGTCGTCAAGGTTTTTAATTCCACAGATTTTTATAAGAACCATAGGAAAATTTTAAAACTTCCTGTCAAAGTAGATATTTTTCCCTTTCACGCTTAAGGGAATGCCAAGTATGACCTGCCCAGGCATGAGCCCAAGCCTTTTTACAGCAACGCCAACGGTATACATCACACGGTTATCAAGACAGAGGTCCTTAGCCTTGGCAACGGCTGAGCCGATAGCTATGCCAAGGTCAATAAGCCTCATCGCGCAGATTGGTCCCTCGTAATCAAGGACCTTTCTTTCAACCTTAGTTATGGTCTCGCAAGTATAACCACAGGCGCCACAGTTCACGCCAACCGGATTTTTAAAATCAACGGAGATTAGCACCAAGGCTTCGGAGTTTCTAATGTTTTCTGCATCCCTCTTGAAGAATTTGAAGGCTTCTCCCCTTTCGGCGATCCTTTCCATCTCTTGAGCGATCTTCTCAAGCTCATCTTTGTCGGTGACGATAGCAAGCTCAAGGTTATCCTGGCCACGGGCTTTTGGGGCAGTCCTTGCACAGACAAGTAGTTCTAAAGCAAGTTTTTCTACAACCTCTTTTTCTGGATTAAGCTTCATATCTCCCCTCCCTGGGTTAATTTTAGGCAAATCCATGTTCTTTTAAAAACTCAACGGTTAAAAGATTTTTTTCTTCCTCAGCTTTAGAAAGATAGAGCTTAAGAAACCGGTGGACCATCTTGGCTATCACATCAACCTCAAGATTTACCAAATCGTCAACCCTTTTTACTCCAAGGGTGGTAACAGCCAAGGTATGCGGGATGATCATCAGCCTAATTGCATCCTCTAAAACCTCGTTTATCGTAAGGCTTATTCCGTCAACGGCGATCGAGCCTTTAGGCACCAGGTATTGAATAAGATCCTTGGGAATTGATATTTCAATTAGGGTGTAATCACCCATTTTGGTTATTCTTTTTATCGCTCCAACCCCGTCTACATGACCGGTGACCAAATGCCCGCCTAATCGGTCTCCAAGCTTTAGAGCTCTCTCAAGGTTTACTAAATCACCTATCCTTTTGAGCTTAAAGGTTGTGCGGGAGATTGTTTCTGGAGAAAGCTGAGCTCTGAAGGCTTGGGGTTCAAGCTGAAGGACCGTTAAGCAAACTCCGTCAACGGCGATGCTATCTCCAACCTTTGCCCCTTCAAGATTAAATGAGGTTTTTATTCTAATCAGAAATCCGCTTCCTTGTGGAGTTAGCTCCGTGATTTGCCCTACTCCCTCTACCAAGCCAGTAAACATGTTTTTTATTTTACTCTAAAGCAAAAACTAAAGCAAAAGGGGGGAAACGGAGCCTGCCTCCTTGACGAAACTCGAAGGTATCTTAAAATAAAAATGTACGCCGAGGTGGCGGAACAGGAAGACGCGGTGGACTCAAAATCCACTGGGGTTTGCGCCCCGTGCGGGTTCGACTCCCGCCCTCGGCATTTTTTGCTTTAGGCTGTTTCAATAAACTTTCCCCCATGTCACCCGACCGAAGGGAGGAAGGTCCATCGCCACGCTCAGGAAGACATGATAGGGTGCTTAAAACTCCTTCCGAAGGCCTGATTTGAAATTCAGAAAAGAGAAAGACTTGCGACTTTTTGTAAAAAAATTCTTAAAAGAAAGGTTAAAAGGGCTTCCTTCCGAAAAACCCTTTGAGGTTGTGGTAGAATCTTTAAACCCGCCTGTAGTTAGAATTTTTTCCCCTTTCTACTCCGAAGGGAACCTTTTGCGAGCCCATGAGGTTGATACAATCTTACTTGAGCTTTACAACCTAGGAATCTTTGCTAAACTCTTCTACGAAGACGACATAGGAGAAGCTGAGACAAATGGCTTTACTTGTCCTTGTGCCGAGTGAGCTTGAAAAAGAAGCTTTGGAAAGTCTACCTTTAGAGATAGAGGTGGTGGGAGTTGGTCCAGTTGATTCTGCTCTAAACGCTTATGCAGTTTTCTTAAACAAAAAGCCTACGCTTGCCTTTTTAACAGGGTTTGCTGGAGCCTATCCCAACTCAGACCTTAGGGTGGGCGATGTGGTCGTTGGCACCTGCGAGAGGCATGCAGACCTTGGTAGAGCCTATCCAACCCATCTTGTGCCTCTGCCAGAAGCCTTGGGAGTGAGGGATTACTGCCCCCTTGCGCATGTTTTCACCGAAAAGCTTATATATCTCCTTGAGCTAAATAGGTTCTACCCTCAGGCTGGACCTCTGGCAACTGTTTGTTCAGCAACCTACGATGTGAGGCGGGCAAAGGCTATAGAAGAGAGGTTTCAAGTCCTTGCGGAAAACATGGAAGGGTTTGGCGTAGCAAGAGCGGCAGGAAAAGCCAAAGTTTTTCTTCTTGAGGTAAGGATAATAAGCAATCTTTTAGCTAACCCTGAAGAACCTTGGGATTTAGAAAAAGCTAAGAAAAGGCTTCGTGAGGTCTGGGAGTGCATCGTTCAAAACTGGAAGTAGCCATCTCCCCTTGCCCGAACGATGTGTTCATCTTTTCTGGGATCTTGCTTCAAAAGGTCGAAAGCTTTATCGATTTTGAGGTCCATTTTTACGACATCGAAAAGCTAAACAGGTTTGCCATAAAGGGGAGCTATCCGGTCGTTAAGGCGTCCTTTGCCATCTTAAGCGAACTTTCTAAAACTTATCAGGTTTTGGATACGGGCTCAGCCTTAGGTTTTGGAACAGGTCCTGTCGTCGTCGCAAAATCCCTCCCCTATCCTCAGAGACCAAGGGTAGGATTACCGGGGGAGCATACAACCGCAAACTTACTTTTTAAAGCCTTCTTCCCTGAAGAATATTATGAGGTCTTTCTTCCCTTTTATCAGATTATACCTAAGCTTTTAGAGGGAAAGATTGACCTTGGGGTTTTGATCCACGAGGGGCGGTTTGTGTATGAAGACTACGGGCTAAAATTGGTCTATGACTTAGGGTCTCTCTGGGAGAAAAAACATAAGCTTCCACTCCCTCTTGGTGGTATATTTGTCAAAAAAGACCTTCCTTCCGAGTTTAAACAGGAGATTTTGAATAGTATTAAGGCCTCGCTTAAGTTTGCTAAGGGGAATTGGTGTGAAGTTTTGCCCTTGCTAAAAAAACATGCTCAGGAGCTTGACGAAGAAACAATAAAAAGGCATGTTGAAACCTTTGTTAACGATTATACAGAAAGCCTTGGGCAGGAAGGTGTTTTAGCCATAAAAACTCTTGCTCAGTATCAGGGATTGAAGGGTGGTTCATTGAAACACCTATTTTGGGGGACGGACAATGGATGTCCTTAAGCTTTTCTTATCTACCGGTCTCATGGGGAAATTTATTTTGCTCTTTCTTTTTGGGATGAGCCTTCTTAGCTGGTATTACATCTTTCTTAACTTATTCAAGCTTAGAAGCTTTGAAGCAAGGCTCGCCCAGTGTTTTGAGGATGTGGAACGCCTTTCTTACCTAAAATCTCCAAACCTTAAAGCCTTAGTTAGAGGGGATGATGAACTCTCAAGATTTATCAATAAATTAAACGAATACATATTTAAGGCTTCCGAGGGTGGAAGTTTAAGGATGGAAGAGCTTGAGGAGCTTGCAAAGATTGAAAAGGAAGCCCTTACCTTAAGGTTAGCCTCAGGTCTTGGCTACCTTGCCACCTGCGCAAGCACAGCCCCCTTCATCGGTCTTTTTGGGACTGTTTGGGGTATCATGAAGGCTTTTCATGATATTGGTCTAAAAGGGAGCGCAAGCTTAGCCACCGTTGCCCCGGGGATTGCTGAGGCTTTAGTCAACACTGCTATGGGTCTTTTTGTAGCCATACCAGCAAGCATGGCTTACAACCACTTTGTTTTGAAAAGAGAAAACCTATCTAAAAAGCTTGATATTTTAGTTCAAAGGTTGAGCTTTGAATTGACAGCAGGCAAAAAATTGTTATAATAATAATTTAACATTGGGCGGATAGCTCAGGGGGAGAGCATCGGCCTTACAAGCCGGGGGTCAGAGGTTCGAATCCTCTTCCGCCCATTTTTGTTTTTTTCTTACTTCCCTGTCAATTTGGAAATTCTCTAATACTTCCTATTAGAAAGAATACATGTAGGCGCTAGCAGCTATCCGCTTTTTATAAACAATGGGCGTCAAGCCGGACGCCCTTAGATTTTATCTACGCGACTAATCTGTGAGTAAAATCGAATTAGCAATTACCAAAAATTAAGCTCTTACATATCTAAAACCTTCATCCTGCCAAGTAACGAGAGCAACGATACCAGCTGGGACGGTTTTTGCTTGTTGAGGGACCTTATCCATACTTACATTAAAGGCTTTCATAGCATTTTCACAGAAGTAAATTTCGGTCCCAAAAGAAAAATTCTCTTGGAGCAGGGCTGAATATGGAGAGAGGTCATTTAAAACTGTTACGCCTTCAAAGTTGACCAAAATTCTAACTTGATAGGGGTTATCGCCCATGGCTACGGCAAAATTACGAGCCTGTTTTAAAGCTGCTTCAAACCTCGAAGAATCCGGAACATGCAAAAGTAACTTTAACATCTTCCCCTCCTCTCAATTGTTTTATATCTTACCTACCAAAATTCTTCCTTTAGCTCACGACGCAAAAGCCTTTCCAGGGCTTCAATTACTGAAGTTTTTTCATAAAGGATATTATAAACCTCGGAACAGATGGGAAGGGTTAAGTTAAATTTTTCACTAATCTCTTTTACTACTTTTGCCGTTCGATAACATTCGGCAACTTCTTTAATTTCCTTTAAAGCCGACTCAAGGGAATATCCTTTAGCAAGCAAAAAACCAAGGCGGTAGTTTCTTGAGAGGGCTGAGGTGCAAGTCAAAACAAGGTCTCCAAGACCGCCAAGCCCGTAAAAGGTTTCCTTTTTCGCACCAAAGACCTCCCCAACTCTGATAAGCTCAAGAAGCCCTCTTGTTATGAGGCTTGCGCGGGCGTTTGCGCCAAGCTCTAAGCCATCGCATATTCCTCCCGCAATGGCGATCACATTCTTTAGTGCACCCGCACACTCAACACCCACTGGATCATCATTTCGATAGACACGAAAATAACGATGAGCCAGGGTTTCCTGCACCCATTTTAATGTGCTTAAATTACCAAAGGCAGAAACAACTACCGCAGTTGGAAGCCCCTTTGCCACCTCTTTTGCAAAGGAGGGACCCCCAAGGATATAAATGTTACTCCTTTCCCCAAGTCTTTCCCGGAGTATCTGGCTTGGAAACTTTCCTGTTTCAAGGTCTATTCCCTTTATACCAAGAAGGTGATGCTCTATACCTTTCAAAAGCTCATATTCTTCTCTGCTTAAACTTTCAAAAAAGCTCCTTAACGCATGAGAGGGTATAGTCCAGATAACAAGGGTTGCTCCTTCAAAACACTCGTAAGCGTTGACGGTAGCCGAAATCTCTTGAGGTAGCCTTATGCCTGGTAGGTAGTCTGGGTTTTCATGTCTAAAATTAATATTGTCTGCAAGGTCCTTTCTACGCACAAGAAGAAAAACTCTAACACCCTTCTCAGAAAGGACCTTCCCTAAAGCAGTCCCCCAAGAGCCCCCACCTACGACGCAAACCTTAAGCTTATTCATGGTCTCAATCTTACCTTTTTTGACTTTTGGCTATTATACTACTATAGATTTTTCCTTACAAAGGTCGGTCAACGATTACCATTAATGGTAATATCAAATTAAAGATAAATAAATCAAGGAAGAATATGTAGGGGTGAGCGGCTGCTCGCCCAATCCAAAACAAAATATAAAACGACCGGTTGGTCGCTCCTACGACTTCTTCAATGGGCAACCGCAGTTTGCCCCTCTCCCTTCATGTCCCCTTAGTGCTAAAGGTCTTCCTGAATTTCAAATTAGGAATTAAATGTGACATTTCAAAATAGTAACGACAATAAAGTTTCTTTTATATTGTAAAAATAAGAAAATAAGGTAAGCTAAAGGCGAATTAACCTGACTTTAGCCAAGGGTTTGAAATGTGGTTATAATCGAAATTCGAAATATTATAAAAAAGGAGGAAGGATGAGGGTAGAAGTAGAGGATAGGACATCGGTTGATAAGATACTTAAGGTTGAAATCTCGCCTGAAGAGACAAAAAGGGTTGTTGAGGAGGTTGAGAGGGAGTATCAGAGTAGGGCAAAAATTAAGGGGTTTAGGGAAGGTAAAGCTCCACTTTATTTAGTAAAGAAGCTTTTTAAGGAGGAGATTGAGGAGAGAAGCATTGAAAGATTGATAGGCGAAACCTTGGAGAAAGCCATAAAAGAAGCTAACCTTGAGCCGCTTCTTCGTCCTCGCATCGAGAGCTTTGATAGGGTCGTAGAGGGGGCTCCCTTTACATATTCGGTCTTGGTTGAGGTTAGACCGGAGGTCAATTTATCTGAGGAAGACTACATTGGGCTTGAGGTTGAGAGAGAAAAGGACGAGGTTTCTGAGGAAGAGGTAGAAGAAATTTTGAACGAGCTTAGGTATTCTTTCTCTGAGCTTAAAGAGGTTGATGATGAGATTAAGGAGAGGGATGCGGTAGTGATAAGCTTTGTAGCTTATGATGAAGAGAGCCCTATTCCTGGTCATGAAGCTCAAGCTTTATACATCGATGTGGGCACGGGTGAGTTTAACGAGAAGGTGGAACGCGAACTCATAGGAAAAAGGATTGGAGATAGGTTTACCGTGGAAGTTGAACATCCTGAGGATGCCTTAAATCCTTTACTTGCAGGGAAAAAAGTCCGTTATGAAATTGAACTGAAGGAGATATATAGAAGGGAGCTTGAAGAACTAAAGGATGAATTTTTGAAAAAGTTAAACCTTGGCTTTGAAAGCGTTGAAAAGCTTAGGGAAAGCATAATAGAAAGGATCCTTAACGATAAAAAGAGGAGGAATGAAAATAGGTACCGCGAAAGGCTTTTAGAGAAGATCTTAGAAAAGGTAGATTTTGAGGTTCCGGCAAGGTATGTAGAAATTAAGTTTTATCAATTGGTTGACCAACTTAGAGAGACATTGGCTCAGGATGGACTGAGCTTTGAAAAATTAAACCTATCCCTTGAAAGTTTGAAGAAAAGGCTAATGCCTATTGCTGAAAAGCAAGCTAAAGAGGAAATCCTTTTAGAAAAGATAGCAGAGAAAGAAGGTATATCGATACCGGATGAAGAAATAGAAAGGATGAAGGAAAACATGATGAAGGGTTTGGGCATCCCTGAGGAAGAGGCAATTAGGATCCTTCAGTTTAATATTCTACCTAAGATGCTTGCCGAGAGGACCTTGCAATTTCTTGTTGGAAATTCAAAGCCTATTTTCAAGGAGGAATAAGCATGCCCTTCTATGTTCCCATAGTTATCGAGCAGACGGGAAGGACCGAAAGAGCTTACGATATCTACTCCCGCTTACTTAAAGAAAGGATCATCTTCCTTGGGACGGCGATAGATGATCATGTGGCAAACCTTGTGATAGCTCAGCTCCTTTTTCTTGAGGCTGAGGACCCAGAAAAAGATATTATGCTTTATGTCAACTCACCTGGGGGTATGGTCTCAGCAGGCTTAGCCATCTATGATACTATGCAATATATAAAGCCTGATATATGCACTATCTGCGTTGGTCAAGCAGCAAGCATGTCAGCAGTGCTTTTAGCTGCAGGGGCTAAAGGGAAAAGGTATGCCCTTCCTCACTCAAGGATCATGATCCATCAGCCTATGGGTGCCTTCCAAGGGCAGGCAACGGAGGTCGAGATTCAAGCAAAGGAAATACTTAGGCTTAGGGACATACTCAATGAGATCCTTGCCAAGCATACCGGTCAGGACAAAAAAAGAATAGCCAGAGACACAGAGAGGGACTTTTACATGTCCTCTGAGGAAGCTCAGAAGTATGGAATAATAGACCATATCTTGTATAAAAGAGGTTAGAGGGCTATGAGAAAGGATGAACCAAGGTGCTCCTTTTGCGGAAGGACCCAAAGCGAGGTAAAAAAATTAATCGCTGGAGCCCAAGCTTACATATGCAACGAATGCGTTGAGCTTTGTAATGAGATTTTGGAAGAGGAGTTTGAAAGGGCAAACGAGGCTGAGGAGGGAGCAAAGCTTCCTAAGCCAGCGGAGATTAAAGCCTATCTTGATCAATATGTCATCGGTCAGGAAAGGGCAAAAAAGACCCTCTCCGTTGCGGTATACAATCATTACAAAAGGATCCTAAGCAAGGAATATAAACCCAGGAAAAAACAGGATGATGTAGAAATCCAAAAGACAAACATTCTGCTTATCGGACCTACAGGCTCAGGTAAAACTCTTCTTGCTCAGACCTTGGCTAAATTTTTAAGAGTTCCTTTTACGATTGCTGATGCCACACCTTTGACTGAGGCTGGATATGTAGGAGAGGATGTTGAAAACATCCTCCTTTATCTTTTGCAAGCGGCAAACTTTGATGTTGAAGCCGCCCAAAAGGGCATAGTCTACATTGACGAGGTCGATAAAATCGCCAAAAAAACAGAAGGTCCCTCAATTACTCGGGATGTATCCGGAGAAGGGGTGCAACAGGCTTTACTTAAGATTCTTGAAGGAACCATAGCCAACATACCCCCTAAGGGTGGGAGGAAGCATCCTCAGCAGGAATACATCCGCATCGATACTACCAACATACTCTTTATCTGCGGAGGAGCCTTCGTTGGTTTAGAAGATATTATCAAGAGGAGGCTTGGGAAGGGTTCGATAGGATTTGGAGCAGAGATTAAGTCCGTTAAGGATTTAACGCTTGGAGAGATTCTATCTCATGTTCAGCCAGAGGACCTTATAAAGTTTGGTTTTATTCCCGAGTTTGTGGGTAGACTTCCCGTTGTGGCTACCCTTGATGAGCTTTCCGTTGATGATTTGGTGAGGATTCTTGTTGAACCAAAGAACTCCCTCATTAAGCAGTATCAGAAGCTCTTTGAGATGGAGGGAGTAAATCTTAGGTTTACAGAGGGTGCTTTGAGAGCCGTTGCCGAGATGGCTAATAAAAGGAAGACCGGAGCAAGGGGTCTAAGGTCTATCCTTGAAGAGATTATGATAGATGTGATGTATGAGATACCAAGCCTTTCTGGAGTAAAGGAGTGTGTGATAACCGAGGAAGTTGTCTTGAAAAAGGATAGACCGATCTTAATTTATAACTCAAAAATGGCTAAAGGGGGTTAGAGGAGTTTATGGATAATTTGAAGGTTTTACCTTTAATGCCTTTGAGGGAGCTTGTAGTTTTCCCTCAAACAGCAGTTCCACTTTTTATTGGAAGGACAAAAAGCATCATCGCTATCGAGAAGGCTTACCAAAGGGATAAACTCATATTTCTTGCCGCTCAGAAGGACCCAAAGATAGATGCACCTACGCCAGAGGACATTTATCGGGTCGGGACTATCTGCCGAATTCTTCAGCTTGTTAAGCTTCCTGATAATACTTTAAAGGTATTTGTGGAAGGTTTATCCAGGGGAAGGATAGTTAGATTCCTTACTACCGAAGAGTATTTTTCCGTTGAAGTTGAAGAGATGAACGAGGTCCTCGAGGAGGATGCAGAAACCATTGCTTTAATGAACCTTTGTAAGGAAGCCCTCGAGGAGTATGCGCAATACAACAAAAAGCTCAACCAGGACACGGTAAGCACCCTTCTTACCCTTGATAATCCCTTGGAGTTTGTGGATAGGCTTTCAGCCATTTTGAACCTTAAGGTAGAGGTAAAGCAGAAGCTTCTTGAAACCATCAGCGTAAAGAAAAGGCTTGAGACCGTTTTAGGGCATCTCCGTGGTGAGATTGAGATTATCAAAACTGAAGCTCGGATCCGGGAACGTGTTAAGAAGCAGATGGAGAAGCACCAGAGGGATTATTATCTCCAAGAGCAGATGAAGGCTATACAGAAGGAGCTTGGCGAACGGGAGGATGGTCGGAGCGACCTTGCAGAGTTAGAAAAGAGGATCAAGAAAAAAAAGCTCCCCAAGGAGGCTAAAGAGGTTGTCTGGAAGGAATTTAAGAAGCTAAACCTCATGTCTCCTATGTCTGCTGAGGCAACGGTCGTAAGAAACTACATTGACTGGATCTTAAGCCTCCCCTGGTATGAGAAAACGAAAGAAAACATCGACCTTGATAAGGTCGAGGAATTGTTAAACAAAGAGCATTACGGCTTAGAAAAACCTAAGCAGAGGATTATAGAACATTTAGCCGTTCAGAAGCTTGTCCAAAAAATAAAGGGTCCGATCCTTTGCTTCGTTGGACCACCTGGGGTTGGTAAGACTTCTCTTGCAAGGTCGATAGCCAAGGCTATCGGTAGAAACTTTGTGAGGATATCCCTTGGTGGTGTAAGGGATGAGGCAGAGATAAGGGGACACAGAAGGACCTATGTTGGAGCCTTACCCGGGAAGATCATCCAAGGCATGAAAAAGGCAGGAACGATAAATCCTGTCTTTTGCTTAGACGAAATAGACAAAATTGGAACAGACTTTCGCGGAGACCCAGCGGCAGCTCTTCTTGAGGTGCTCGACCCAGAGCAGAACTTTTCATTTCAGGACCACTATTTAGAAATTCCTTACGACCTTTCCCAGGTGTTTTTCATAACCACGGCTAACACGCTTTACACCATTCCAGCCCCCCTTCTTGACCGGATGGAGATAATTGAGCTACCTGGTTATACGGAAGAGGAAAAGTTAGAGATAGCAAAAAGGCATCTCCTTCCGAGGCAGCTTGAGGCCCATGGTCTTAAGCCTGAGATGGTCCAGCTTAGCGATAAGATCATTTTGGAGACAATTCGTAGGTATACCCGCGAGGCTGGAGTAAGAAACTTAGAAAGGGAGCTTGCTACCATTTGCAGGAAGGTTGCTAAGGATGTGGCTAAGAACCCCAAGGAATTTAAGCCCATCAAGGTTACCATTTCAAAGCTTGAAAGCTTCCTTGGAGTTCCTAAGCACCGTTATGGAGTGGCTGAGGAGAACCCCCAAGTGGGCATTGCTACAGGGCTTGCCTGGACAGAAACCGGAGGAGCCCTTTTACAGATCGAGGCTGTGATCATGCCCGGTAAGGGTAGCTTAAAGATCACCGGAAAGCTTGGCGAGGTCATGCAGGAGTCCGTCCAGGCAGCGATGAGCTACGTCCGGTCAAGGGCTCTCCAGCTTGATCTCCCCCTCGACTTTTATCATAAGGTTGATATCCATGTGCATGTGCCCGAAGGAGCTATCCCCAAGGATGGACCAAGCGCTGGTATAACCATTGCTACGGCGATCGTTTCTGCCTTAACAAAGTTTCCTGTTAAGAATACTGTAGCTATGACTGGAGAGATCACCTTAAGAGGTAGGGTGCTTCCCATTGGTGGCTTAAAGGAAAAGCTTCTTGCCGCCATAAGAGGTGGGATCAAAACCGTTATTATCCCCAAGGAAAATGAGAAGGACCTAAAGGATATCAATCCAAAAATTTTGAAGCCCTTAGAAATTGTGTTTGTTGAACATATGGATGAGGTTTTAAAGATTGCCCTTGACCTTGCAGAACCAGAAAGCCTTTTCAAGGAAGCACCTTTCCTTGATGTTTGGCAGTTAGTAAAGCTTGAAGACCAAGTAAGTCAACAGGGAATATCCCACTAATTGGCAATTTTTTATACTCCCCCAGGGTCAAAATCCTTGGGGGAATTTTCTTAGTTTGTTTGATTTGTGAAATAAAATTTGGTAATTGCTCATTTTATTCCACCAAGCACATTATACAAAATTTCATCTAAGTTAGCCCTAAAATTATACCTGAATTCAAGCTCCTTCAAATAATACACAAAATACTCTCTGCTTACCCCGTGAAATTTAAGAAGCCTTTCCTTGGCATAACTCCAAAACCCTTCTA
>Ga0308395_1000983_pt1 | contig 20118 bp, 12 predicted proteins | sample Hotspr20SampleP4_FD_202097 | JGI IMG/M metagenome (GOLD analysis project Ga0308395, IMG submission 202097) | Hot spring phototrophic mat microbial communities from Mushroom Spring, Yellowstone National Park, Wyoming, United States - 20050930_P4 ...
TCTGCGCCTCTTCGGTGGAGATCACGGAAGAGGTGTTTGCCCTCATGCGGGGGAAGGATGAACGGGACCAGACATCCCTGGATGCGGAAGAACTATACCAGCGGAAGGAACTCCCGGGGAAGGACGCCCGCGATCAGGCCTCCCTCGAGGCGGAAGAGGCTTCCGGTGCGCAGGACCGGGGCGCGAGCTCAGGCAGGGGTGGGGGGGTACGTCGGATCGGCTTCGTTTCGGGGAACCTGGGTCTAGATTCGGAAGTGGAACGGGCCTATCTGCACACCCAGGAAGTGTTCCGTTCCCTCGGATACGAGGTTAAACCGATTGAACTCTCCATGCTGGAGTACTATGCGCCGGTGTACTACACGATTGCCACGGCAGAAGCCAGTGCGAACCTTGCCCGGTACACGGGGATTCGGTACGGGTACCGCCCGGAGTATGCGGAAAACCCCGAGGAACTGGTTCGCAAGGCCCGGAGCGAAGGGTTTGGGGAAGAGGTGAAGTTACGGATTCTCCTGGGGACGTACGTTCTACGGTCGGGATTCCAGGATCAGTACTACCAACGGGCCCAGCGGATTCGAACGGCCATCCGGAGGGATTTCGAGCGGGTGTTTCAGGAGGTGGACGTGATCCTTTCCCCCGTGTTCCCCACCCAGGCGTTCAAGCACGGGTCCGAGGGACTGGATCCTTTCCAGCAGAAGGTGGCCGATCGATTTACCACCGCCGCGAACCTGGCAGGGATTCCCGCATTGAGTTTTCCCGCGGGTCTTGCGGGAGGGCTCCCGGTGGGGTTCCAACTGATGGCTCCCGTGTTCGGGGAAGAGTTGCTATTCCAGGTGGCCAGAAGGTTTGCCGAGGTGCTGCCTCCCCTCAACCCCCCCTCCTATCCTTCTCCATGGAGTTGAACCGTGTACCAGTCTTTCATCGGCTTAGAGATCCATATCCAGCTCCTCACCCAGTCGAAGGTGTTCTGTTCCTGCCCTGTACGATTCGGGGATGAGCCCAATACGAACGTATGCCCCGTCTGTATGGGCTATCCGGGGGTTCTTCCTTCCCTGAACCGGGAAGCGGTGAAGTACGGGTACGTAGTGGCCCGGGCGCTGAACTGCCAGTTGAGCCATGTAACTGTGTTCGAACGGAAGAACTATTTCTACCCCGATATGCCCAAGAACTATCAGATCTCCCAGTACGCGCAGCCCATCGGGCGTAACGGGTACCTAGATATCGAGTTTCGGAAGAAGAAGAAACGGGTTCGGATCCACGAGGTACACCTGGAAGAGGATGCGGGGAAATCGATCCATGCGGGAGATCTATCCCTACTGGATTACAACCGGGCAGGCACTCCCCTTCTAGAGATCGTAACCGAGCCGGATCTGGAGATCGGGGAAGAGGCCGAGGTCCTTTTACAGAACTTTCGCCGGATGGTCCGATACCTGGGGGTCTGCGACGGGAACATGGAGGAAGGTTCCCTCCGCTGCGATGCCAACGTGTCGGTGAACCTCCGGGGACAGGGGCTGGGGAAAAAGGTGGAGATCAAGAACCTGAACTCTTCCCGGTTCGTCCGATTGGCGTTGAACTATGAGATCGCCCGTCAGGAAGAGATCCTCAGCCGGGGGGGAACCATCCTGCAGGAAACCCGGCTGTGGAACGAGAACCGTGACATCACGGAAGGGATGCGCACCAAAGAAAGCGCCCACGACTATAGGTACTTTCCAGAACCAGATCTACCGCCCTTCGTTGCCGATGAGGCGTTTCTAGCGGAAGTGGAAAAGTCTCTGGTGGAACTGCCCCAGGAAAGGAAGATCCGATTCCTCAGCCAATACAAGTTATCGGAGACCCTTGCAGAGTTCCTCACCGCGGAGAAAAGTACAGCCGATTTCTTCGAACAAGCGGTGAAACGGGGAGCGGATCCTGCGAGTGCGGCTACCTGGCTTTCCTCCGATGTGCAGAAGCTCCTGAACCGAACGGGGCTCACCCTACCCGAAAGTCCCCTTACACCGGAGCGGTTTGCCGAGCTTTTGGTGCTGCTCCAAGAAGGGAAGATCCACGGAAAGTTGGGAAAGCAGGTGCTGGAGCTGGTGTTCCAGGAAGGGAAGGATCCTGGGACGATCCTCAAAGAAAGAAACTGGGAACAGATCACCGATCCAGAGTCGATCAGCACCATTGTGGAAAAGATCCTCGCCAGGAATCCCCATGTGGTGGAGACCATTCGTCGGGGGGACATGAAGCCCTGGGGATTCCTGATAGGGCAGATCATGAAGGAGACCGCTGGAAGGGCGGATCCCCGGGTGGTGCAGGAAATCCTGAAGGAACGGCTCCAGGTGAGTTTCCTATACCTCCTGACCTTCGGAGGGGCCATTACGGGGAGGCGTGACCCGGATGGGATGGTGGTACCCGGCGGGAGTGCCGCTCTACGGCGGATCCTAGAGGATCATCCTACGTTGAAGGAAAGGGTGCGGATAGAGGAACTACCTGTAGGGGAAATCTTGAGTGAAGAAATAACCCCCGCGGATTGGGCCACCCTCATCCTGCGCACCGCTACGCTTCTACAGGAGGGTAACGCGAAAGGGATCGTAATCACCCACGGAACCGACACCCTTTCCTATACCGCTTCCCTGTTCCATTGGCTATTCGGAAAGGCAGAGATTCCCATCGTATTCACCGCCGCTTCCCTTCCCCCGGAGGAAGGCTCGGAGGCGGCGCAGAACATCCTGCAGGCGATTCAGCAGGCGGAGAAGGGCGAAAAAGGGGTTTCCGTGGTGTTTGGGGGGGAAACCTACAGGCCGGTAAACCTGCGATTCCTCAGCCTGGATCCCATGCGGTTCTATAACTGGAACGCTGATCGGATACCGCAGGAAGGCCGAACGCCTTTCCCCCCCTATGGGGGAGGGATGGGAGCCGAAGTGTTCAGGGCGCGAATCGAGGGAATAGTAAGAAAAATCTTCATCGTAAAGGTGTTCCCTGGACTGCAGGCCGACCAGTTGATTTCCCTCATGAAAGCAGGAGTTCGTTTCTTTATTCTGGAGCTCTTCGATACGGGAACCGCCAACCTGCGGGAGAGCCCCTTTTCCCTGAAGAAGGCTTTCGAGGTGGGAAAACAGGAAGGGGTTCGATTCTTCTGCACCTCCCAGCAGGAGGGGATCGTGGATTTTTCCAGTTATGTTACGGCTCATGCGTTATGGAAGGAAGGAGCGATTCCCATGGGCTCACTGGCAACGGAGAGTGTGTACACGAAGCTGATCGCCGCTTCCCTCTACACGGAGTCGGAGGAAGAAATCCTGCAATGGATGGAGGCAAACAATGCGGGTATTGGTTAGGGAACTCGGAACGTATATCGATGAGAAAGTAATGGTGAAAGGGTGGGTTCATCGGATTCGCGAACTGGGGGGGATTTCTTTCGTTCTCCTGCGGGACCGCACCGGGATGGTACAGTTGGTCTATGAGGGAAAGGTGGGATTCACCCAGGAGTCGGTACTTTCCGTAGAAGGGAAGGTGAGGAAGAACGAAAAAGCGCCTGGGGGGCTCGAGATCCACGCGGAACACACGGAAGTCCTTGCCCAGGCTCATGCGGATCTACCCATACCGGTAAACCAGGAGCCGGAAAAGCTGTCCCTCGAGGCCCTCCTGGACAACCGGATGATTTCCATTCGTATACCGAAGATTCGGAGCATCTTCAAGGTACAGTCCACCATCCTGAAGGGGTTTGCCGAGTACCTGCGGCAGAACGGGTTCACCGAGATCAAGACCAGTAAACTGATCGGATCCGGCACCGAGGGGGGGACGGGGTTGTTCACGGTAGAGTACTTCGATACCCGTGTGTACCTGGCCCAATCTCCCCAGTTTTACAAGCAGGCGATGATCTCTTCGGGTCTGGAACGGGTATTCGAGATCGGGCACGCCTACCGGGCAGAGAAACACGATACCCCCCGTCATTTGAACGAGTACGTTTCTTTGGATGTGGAGATGGCCTTCATCGAAACGGAACATGAACTGATGGATCTGGAGCAGGGGATCCTGAACCATATCTTCCGGTTGGTGAAGGAGGAGAACGGGGAGGATCTGGAAGTGTACAAAGCAACGGTTCCCACGGAAGAGGAGGTGAACCGGATCCCCCGGGTGACCTACGACGAGGCGAAGGAGATCATCTCGAGGGAGGGGGGGAAGAAGGTGTTCGATATCAACCCCGAAGGGGAGAGGATCCTCTGTGACTGGGCCGTGAAGGAACACGGAGTGGATGCCGTATTCGTGTACGCCTTTCCCCGAAAGAAGCGCCCCTTCTACGCGTATCCCGAGGGACAGAAAACCCGTAGCTTCGACCTGCTGTTCCGGGGCCTGGAAATCACCACGGGAGGAAGGAGGATCCATCAGTACGAGATGCTCCTCGAGGCGTTGCCCAAGTTTGGACTGACCCCCGAAGGGTTGGGAGGGTATGTGGATATATTCAAATATGGCTGCCCGCCCCATGGAGGGTTTGCCATTGGATTGGAGCGCCTCACCCAAAAAATCCTCGGTCTTGCCAACGTGAAGGAAGCCTCCCTATTCCCCAGGGACAGGAAACGAATTACCCCCTAGGGGGTGGGATAGGAGAGGGGGGGTAGGGCTCGGCCTATAGCTTCGGGAAGGCTTTTCCCAGGGAAAGGAGCCTGCGTCCCATGCAGAATCACACACACCTAGGGAGTCCCAACATACGGAGCTCCAGGGCTCTACTGAGCCGAATCGGCAAGCTTTTCCTTCTATGCCTCCTCCTTTCGAACTGTGCCAGCCTGTCAACCCACCGGTACGAACCATACAGCCCCCTGGTAGGAAACCCGGAGGAACTGAGGCAAACTGTACGGAACCTCGTGGGCTCTTTAAGGTTACAGGAAAAGATTGCCCAACGCTGTATCCTCTACATTCCCCGGGGGATGCCGATGGAAGAGGTGGAGCCGTACATCCGGGCAACGAAACCGGGAGGGGTGATCCTCTACCGGTGGAACTACGAAACTCTATCAGAACTGGTCCGATTGACCGGGGCGATCCGGCGAGGGTACCCGGAAGGGTATCCCCCCCCATTCATCTGCGCCGACCAGGAGGGGGGGCGTGTGCGGGCCTTCCCCTTCAAGGAGTTTGCCCAGTTACCCAGTGCGTTTCAACTGGGAACGTATCGGGATCAGGAACTGATTCGATCTGCATCCTACCTGACGGCGGTGCAGATGCGGGAGGCTGGGGTCAACATGAACCTGGCCCCAGTGCTCGACCTGGTGGAGGAAGGGGATACCTCCATCATCGGAGACCGGTCCTTTGGGGGGGACCCCCAGTGGGTAGAGAAAGCGGGGAGGGCCTACCTGGAAGGGATGCGCGCGGGAGGGGTGATTCCCGTGATCAAGCACTTTCCCGGCCATGGAAGCACTCGTACCGACAGTCACTCCCTCCTGCCGGTTGTCGATCTAACGGAGAATGACCTGTGGCGGCGAGATTTGTTCCCCTTTCGGGGTGCCCTCCGAGCGGGAGCCCCCGTGGTGATGACCGCCCACATCCTGTATCCCCAGATCGATCCGGAGTATCCCGTGACCCTTTCCTCGCGGATCCTGCAGGGGATTCTTCGGGACCGGTTGGGGTTCCAAGGGGTGGTGCTGAGCGATGGGCTGGAGATGGGGGCCCTAGCGGGAAGGTATTCCCTGAAGGAGACGGTGATAGGTGCCTTTCGAGCCGGAGTGGACATACTCCTCCTCTACACCCGGTACCGAATTGAGGATATAGTATCCGTGGTAGAGGAATCGATGCGGGAAGGGAGCCTTTCCGAAGCGGATATCGACACGGGGGTGGAGCGTGTGCTCGCTCTGAAGCAGGCCTACGGGCTATTACCCCGTTAGTACTCCGAAGTTAGTACCCCGAAGCTTGTGGGGGAGGAAGGAATGGGAAAGCGAATTGGATTCGACCTGGGAGCCACCAAGATGCTCTGCTGTGTTTTGGATGAGAGGGGGAACATACTTCACCGGTTGAAACGGAAGAGTGTGGCGTCTCAGAAGGCTCAGGAAGTCTACAACGCCATCGTCCAGTGTATCGAAGAGTGTCTTCAGGAAGCATCCATTTCGCTGTCGGAGATCGAAGGGATCGGCATGGGGGCTCCCGGGGTGGTGAACTTCCAGAAAGGGATCGTGCTGGATGCCCCGAACCTGGGGTTTAAAGACTATCCTTTACGCAAACAGTTGGAGAAGACCTTTTCTATTCCCGCGGTGGTAGACAACGATGTGAACCTCGCTACCTACGCGGAGGCGCGGAAAGGAGTCGCAAAAGGGATGAAGCACGTAATTGGGCTTTTTCCAGGTACAGGGCTGGGCTCGGGGATTGTGTTGAACGGGGACCTGTACCGGGGCTCTTTTGGGGGAGCGGGAGAAGTGGGGCACACGATCCTGGAACTGGAAGGGAGGCTTTGTGGATGTGGGGGGTATGGGCATCTGGAAGCCCTCGTGTCCCGAAGCGCCATTGCTAAGGATGTGGTGGCTCTCGCCGCCTCCGGGAAGGCTCCCACTGTCCTGGATAAGGCGGGGACCGATTACCGGAAGATCAAGAGCGGACTTTTGAAAAAGGCGGTGGATGCGGGAGAGAAGGAGGTGGAAAAAGCTGTTCTTCGGTCCGCCTGGTACTTGGGAATCGGTATGGCGAACCTTGTGCATATCCTGAATCCCGAAGGGTTCGTGCTGGGAGGAGGACTGGTGGAAAAGTTCGGCAGTTTCTATGTAGAGGCGGCAGAGGCTTCCATGCGGAAACACGCGTTGCTTTCCCTGGTAAAATCCGTACGAGTCCAGATCTCTGCCTTTCTGGAAGATGCGGTAGCGGTAGGGGCGGCCTTGCTATTGGCCGAAGAGTTGAAGGGGAAGGAACATGGCTAGTTCGAATACGGGGGCTCCCCGGCTAGTGGGAGTGATCGATATTGGTTCCACGGCCATTCGGCTGGTGATCGCGGAAATCCATCCCTCGGGGGAATGGAGGAGGCTGGACCGGGCCATACGGCCTGTCCCCCTCGGTAAGGACGTATTCCTCAATGGGTCGATCAGTCGGGAAACCCTCCAGCTTTGCCTGCGGGTACTCGCCGGGTTTCTGGAGCTTTTGCAGGGGTGGCAAATTTCCCAGGAGAACGTGCGGGTGATCGCAACGGCGGCCATACGGGAAGCGAGGAACCGGGAAATGTTCATCGACCGGGTGAAGATGCGCACGGGGTTCAAGGTGGATGTGATCGAAGGGATCGAGGAGAATCATCTTACCTACCTCGCGGTCCAGCATGCTATTCGGAACCTGAAGAAAGATCTTGCGAGGACCAATACCCTCATCATCGAGGTTGGGGGAGGGACCACGGAACTGATGCTCCTTCAGCGGGGAAAGATGGTTTCCGCCCACTCCCTGCGGATCGGTACGGTCCGGATCCAGCAGCACATTTCTCCCGATTCAGAAAGTTACAGCCATGTGGAGGGGTACATTCGGGAGCATATACGGAACACCCAGGAACTGCTGGAGGCGGAGTTCGACCTTTCCCGGATCAAATACTTCGTCACCATCGGGGGAGATGTCCGGCTGGCAGCGGAACGGGTGGGGAAGAAGGTGCACGAGCACTACTCCATCATCAAGAAAAAAGACTTTATCGAGTTTGTTGATCGATTGAAACACTGTACGGTGGACGAATGTGTCCGACTCCTCCAGGTGACATACAACGAGGCGGAGGGGCTGGTGGCAGCCCTCCTGGTGGTGAAGTACTTTCTCAATGCCACCGCGGCGGAGTTCCTCATTGTTCCCGATGTGAGTATTCGGGAAGGGGTGCTGTTGAGTTTTGCTCTGGATACATCCCGGGCAGTGGGAGAGCAGTTCTACTCCCAGGTGGTGGCCTCTGCCGTAAGCCTGGGACGGAAGTACCATTTCGATGAAGACCATAGTCTCCATGTGGCCCGCCTGGCCCTGCAGATCTTCGACCAGTTGCAGGAGGAGCATGGGCTGGATAAACATGCGCGGCTGCTCCTGGAGTCGGCCGCGATCCTCCACGATATCGGGAACTTCATCAATACATCAAAACATCACAAGCATGGGCAGTACATCATTGCCAACTCCGAGATGTTCGGATATTCCAGGGGGGACCTACGGATCATCTCCAATATCGTCCGGTACCATCGGAAGGCGCTTCCGGTGTCCTTCCATCCACGCTTCATGGTACTGGGAAGGGAAGAGCGGATGCTAGTTCTGAAACTGGCTTCTATCCTCAGGCTGGCCGATGGGTTGGACAGGGGACATTCCCAGCGGATCCGCAAGGTACGGATCGACAAACAGGACGAGGAGATCCTCCTCCAGGTGGAGTACGACGGAAACCCCCAGGTGGAGAGGGCCGGGTTGAAGGTAAAGAGTGAAATGTTCGAGGAAGTGTTCGGATACACAGTCCGGATGCTGTAACTGTTCAGGGAAAGTGGTGAACCGTATGGGAAAGAAAAAGAAAAAAGTACATTCCGGTGAGAAAAGTGAAAGCACCCCCCTGTTTTTCAATCGAGAACTGAGCTGGCTCGAGTTCAATCGGCGGGTACTGGAAGAGGCGATGGATCCCTCCGTTCCCCTGTTGGAACGGCTAAAGTTCCTCTGCATCGTCAGCTCCAACTTCGATGAGTTCTTCCAGATACGAGTGGCTTACGTGAAGAGGCAGATCCTTTCGGGAAACCAGGTGAACTGCCCCTCGGGGTTGCGGCCGTCGGAACAGCTGGATCGAATCCGAAAAGAAGTACGGGAGATCGTGGACCTTCAGTACCGCACCCTGTATGAAGAGATTCTACCGGGGCTAGCTGACCATGGGATCCGCTACTTGAAACCTACCGAGTGGGACTTGAAGCACCTGGAGTACATCGAAACCTTGTTCGAGCGGGAGTTGTTCCCCGTACTCACTCCTGTTCGGGTTTCCCCTGGTCCCTCCTTTCCTGCCATTCGGAACCTTCGGTTGTACATTGCGTACCTTCTACAGAAAGAACCGGGCGTGGAAGATGGGGAGGAGGGGAATGAACGGATTGCTCTGATCCAGGTGCCCGAGAGTTTCCCGCGGATTGTCTACCTGCCCTCGGAGGAGGACAGGATAGCCTTTACGGTTCTGGAATATGTGATCCAGAAGTACGGAGAACGGCTATTCCCTGGCTATCAGGTACGAGATTCCTTCGTGTTCCGGGTTACCAGGGACGCGGATCTGGGGGTGGATGAAGAGCGGGACGATGACTTTATCGATGCCATGGTGGAGGTTTTGGCCCAGCGGGAACAGAGCCCGGCGGTGCGGCTTTCCTGCGTGAAAGGGAGCGAAAGGCTACGGGATTCCATCGCCGCCATGGTGGATCTGGGGCTGCCGGATGTGTACGAGATTCCAGGCCCCCTCGATCTGGGCAGTCTCATGAGTCTCGTTTCTCTCTCAGGGTTCGAATCCCTCCGGGATGTTCCCTGGAACCCCCTCCCTTCTCCTTCCCTGCCAGAGGACGAACCCTACTGGTCTGTATTGAGCCGCACGGACGTCCTTCTTCACCATCCGTACGAGTCCTTCCACCATGTGGTTACCTTCCTCAACCAGGCGGCGACGGATCCGGATGTCCTTTCCATTAAAATTACCCTGTACCGAACCTCCTTCGATTCTCCCATCATCCAAGCCCTGGAACAGGCGGTCCGGAACAAGAAGCAGGTAACGGCTTTAGTGGAGTTGAAAGCCCGGTTCGACGAGGAGCGGAATATCGAATGGGCCAGTCGGCTAGAAAAGGCAGGGGTGATCGTGATCTATGGGGTCGCTCATTTGAAAGTACATGCGAAGGCTTTGCTTGTGGTGCGAAGGGAAGGCAACACCGTGCGGAGGTACGCGCACCTTTCCACGGGAAACTACAACGAAAAAACCGCCCGACTCTATACGGATATCGGCCTCCTCACGTCCCGGGAGGATATCACCTACGAGCTCGCGCTGTTCTTCAATGCGGTGACGGGGTATTCGGCTATTCCTAACTTGCGGAGGCTGGCCATGGCTCCCACGGGGTTGAAGGGACGGCTACTCACCCTCATCGAACGGGAAATCGCCCGGACCACGAAGGAGTCCCCCGGTCTGATCATGGCCAAGATGAACTCCTTAGCCGATACGGACATCATTTCTGCCCTCTATCGGGCATCGCAGGCTGGGGTACGGGTCCTGTTGAACGTTCGGGGGATCTGCATGCTGGTGCCTGGGGTGGAAGGGTTGAGCGACCGTATCACCGTGGTGCGTATCGTGGATCGGTTCCTGGAACATAGCCGGATCTTCTATTTTCAGAACGGCGGTTCGGAGGAGGTCTACTGCGCCTCTGCCGATTGGATGAACAGGAACCTGGAACGAAGGATCGAACTGATGTTTCCCATCGATCAGAGGGAACTCCGCAAGCGATTGATCCAACTGTTGAAACTCTACTTCAAGGATAACCAAAAAGCGAGCCTCCTTCTTCCCTCGGGGAAGTACGCGCGAAAGAAACCCGAAAAGGGAGACCCCTTTATCCGGGCACAGCACGTACTTTACCACGAGATGGTAGCCCTTAGCAGGAACTCTGACAAAATCGAAAAGAAGGAGTTCGTTGTGCGCCGGAAGCAACCGGAGTAGATGCCTATCTGCCTGCCCCGGCATCACTACCGGAAAAGTGTTCCTTATTTTGATGGGGGAACGTTGATTGAGGGACGGTTTTCCCCCTGAAAGCCTTCCAGGTATTGCCCCCCTTCTTTGATTAATTGGCCACTTTTATGCAATGATGATTGATTGATCACTTCCTTAGTTAAGGGAAAGGGGGGACTTAAGGGGTCGGTGCCGGCCGGTATCGCAGAGCGTACCCGTATTCGAACACCGTTGCCCCCGGTACCCCTTTCAAAAGGGTAACAAACACTTCCGTTTCTCCCCCAACGGTCAAAGTGATGGGTCCTTTTTTCCCCGGCATCAGATTGACCAGTCGGAACTCCACCGTCACCTCCTGGGGGGTCCGTAGACCGTTGGCAAGATACACGATATAGGTGGAATCTACCTGTTCGAAACGCAGATCGATCTTCCCGCTCCCCGGGATCTTTCGCGTTTGTCCTGCAAAATCTTCCTCTTTGAGGGCGTTTCCAAACACCACGGGGAAAGGGGGATTCCCTGGATGGAAGGCATAGTAATACTCACCCTCCACCGGAGAAACAGGTGAACCGTCGTAGTTGAGAAACCGAATGGGGATGGAAACCATCTTCCCCTCTTTCGTAGGGATCCGCACATCGAAATGAAGATGGGGGCCCGAACTTACCCCCGTATTCCCGCTGTACCCGATGGGATCTCCCGCTTTCACCCGATCCCCCACCTTTACTAAAGAGCCGTTCTGCTTCAGGTGCACGTAGTTCCCGAAGGTGCCATCCTCGTGAAGGATTAGGATATAGTTGGCATCCTGCGCGTAGGCGGTGGAAGGACCACCCCGGTTGGAATCCGCCTTCACATCTATCACCGTACCGTCCCGGGCTGCAGTTACCAGGCTTCCCATGTCCAGGTCGAAGTCGTAGGCGTACTGGTTCTCCCCGTAATGGGTAAAGGCTCCGTTGGGGCCTTGACTGAGACGGTACTTCTTCCCATGGGGAAAGGGAAATAGGTACAGGAAGGAGGGATCCGGGCGAACCGAGGTGGGGTCCCCCCGGGCGTAGGATACAGTCATTCGGAAGCTTTTTCGCCCCGAATTGGGGAGGGCTTCCAACTGGAATAGGGGAACCTTTACCGAATTGGGAGGAAGGAGGGTGCGAAAGGGCAGGGAAACGGAACTTTTCAGGTTGTAGAGAGTGGGAAAATCGATGGAAATCCACACGGGTATGGGATAACCGTTGTCTCCGTAGAACTGGTAAGCCCCCCCCTCTTCCTGGGCCTGGTACACTCGGACAGGGTCTTTGGGAGGGGAAGCCTCTCTCCGCGGGGCAGGCTCATTTCGCTGGGCAGAATCGCTCCTTTGGGGGGAATCTTTGGTCTGGGCTTTTGCAACTGCGGGCAGGAGGGATAGAAAAAAAGCCAACAGTATTAAAGATAAAATCCACCCCCCTCGGCCCACAGGGTGTAGGTGCACAGATCGTTTATCTACGTGCTCGATGCGCTCTCGATCTATTGCGTGCAGGTACACACGTTTTATACTTGCAGTGCCTCCTCGATCCATACAAACAAGTATACAAAGATTTAACGTTTTCGGGTAGGATAGGGTCATGGCGCATTGTATCGTTCCCTCTGCGGAGGAAATACTGGATAGAGAGTTCCCCGTGTTGGACAAGGGATTCGTCCGCCTGGTAGATTACCTGGGAAGCGACGAACGAATCGTGCAGGCGGCCCGTGTCTCCTATGGGAAGGGAACCAAAACCTTCCGGGAGGATCGAGGTCTCATCTTCTACCTGTTGCGGAATGAACACACCTCTCCTTTCGAACAGGTGGTCCTCACCTTCCATGTGAAGCTTCCCATTTTCGTGGCCCGGCAGTGGATCCGGCATCGGACGGCCCGGGTGAACGAGATCTCCGGCCGGTACAGCGTGCTGAAGGACGAGTTCTATGTTCCGGCCCTGGAAGACCTGGCAGCCCAGAGTAAAGATAATAAGCAGGGCCGAGCCACCGAACCCTTTGCGCCCGAGGTGGGTAGATCCATCCAAGAGAGGATAGAGCAGGCTCAGAAACAATCCTACCAGGTGTATGAAGAACTCCTGGGTACCGACCTGGCACGGGAGATCGCCCGCATCGTGTTGCCCCTCAGTGTGTATACCGAATGGTACTGGCAGATGGACCTCCACAACCTGATGCACTTTCTGAAACTTCGGTTGGATCCCCATGCCCAGAAGGAAATCCGGCTCTATGCCCAGGTGATTCTGGACATCACCAAACGGGTCTGTCCCATCGCGATGGAAGCCTTCGAGGAGTACGTGCTGAAGGGGGTAACCATTTCAGGGAAGGAGATGGAGGCCCTTCGGTCCCTGTTGAAGGATCGACTGTCAGAGCAAGACTGGAAGATCCATGGAGAAGCCTCTGGCCTTTCCGGGAAGGAAATAGACCGGTTTCGGGAAAAACTTTGGGAGTGAAAAGGTATGGAGGATAGGGGATTCGAACCCCTGACCTATAGATTGCGAACCTATCGCTCTACCAACTGAGCTAATCCCCCAGCACTTGCTAGTGATATGAATTGTACCGGAACTCAGAGCTCTAATGCAAGTCCTTCCCGAGCCACTTCAATTTGCAAGCGTGTGCGGCCGCGGATGGCTGAGCGGTACTTTTCTACCAGAGCATCCAGTTGTTCGTCCGTTCGCAGGGGATCGTGATGGAAGAGTATGAGTTTTTTCACCCCTGCCTTGTGGGCGGAGTTGATGGCGTGTTCGAAGGTGCTGTGCCCCCATCCGATCTTGGAAGCCTTGTACTCTTCCAGGGTGTACTGCGTGTCATGAATCAATAGGTCCGCTCCCTGGATAAAGCGCAAGAATTTTTCGGTTTCTTCTTGTGCGGCCAATTCCCCCTCCTCCGCTGCCACGGGGTCGTACTCCGGGTGAGAAGGATCGGTGGGAAAGACGTTTCGGAAAGGTTCCGTGTCGTAAGCGGTGCAGAGGACCTTCCCCTTGTACTCGAACCGATAGCCCAGGCAGAGGATCGGGTGGTTCAAGTATTTGGTGGTAACGAACACTCCCTCCCCCAGGAGGAAGGAGGTTTCCCGAAGCTGGTGGTAACGGATCGTGGCCGCCAATTCTTCCTGACGGACGGGGAAATACCGGTATCGCAACTGGTCTCCGATAATCTTGTCCAGGGTGTCTTCTTCGTAGGTCACAGGGCCATACACGTTGATGTTAGAACTTTTAATGTAGATGGGTGTAAAGAAGGGAAACCCCATGATATGGTCCCAATGGGTGTGAGAAATCAGGATGTCTGTCTGAATGGGTCCCTTGGGGAACTCGTTCTTCATCAGGTAGTCGCCCAGGGGCCGAATGCCCGAACCCGCATCGATGATGATCAGTTGCTCTCGTTCCCCGAAACGGAGTTCCAGACAGGTGGTATTTCCCCCGTACTTCACGGTGCTGGGCCCGGGACAGGGGATGGATCCCCGTACGCCCCAGAATCGAAGGAGTATTCCCTTTGGCATTCCCTATTCCTCTGTAGCTATCTTCAAGAAAATTTGCGCTTTCTCGATTTCCCGGACCACATCTTCCGAAATGTCGTCCAGCATTTCCCACTGGATCTTCAGGGCGCTCAACACCTCCTCAGGGATGGAATCGGGGTACCGGTTGCCTGAAAACCCGATTTCATTCACGTTGGCATAGTAGTTGGCAATCCCCACGGTGAACAGGATGTCTTTGTAGGGACCGATGTACTCCATAAGAGAGTGGTGGAATCGAATGGTATCCAGTATTCCTCCCCCCAGCTTCCACTGTTGACCGATGAGAAGGCCGATCTCCCGGTGATCGTACCCGATGATGGCTTTCTCCGCTTCATGGAGGGAGCAATGATCACGGTCGGATTTGGCAAGGGCCTGTATGTAGAGGTCGGTGAGGGTGTTGTTCAGGGGGATCTTTCCCATATCGTGGAGAAGCCCCGCGATGAAGTACTCTTCCAGCTCCTTGGGATCGATTTTCCTAGCCTTGGCGATCAGCTTGGAGGTCACCCCCACGCAGAGGGAATGTCTCCAGAACCCTTGCATGTTGAGGGCCTGATTGTCTGCCTTGGGACTGAGGGATTGTATCACGGCGGTACTGAGGGCGAGATTCTTCACCGTGTTGATCCCCAGCATGATGATGGCCCGGGCCAGGGAGGTCACCTGGTTGGAAAGACCGTAGTAGGCAGAATTGATCAGTTTCAGTACCCTTCCCATCAACACGGGATCCACGCTGATAACCCGGTTCAGATCGATGGGAGAGGTTTGGGGGTTATTACAGATTTCGAGAATCTTGGTAACCGTAACAGGAAGAGCAGGGATCTTTTCAATGTAGCGCTTTACATGCAGCAGGTTCTTTTCTTCGTTCGTCATCCCTGAGGCTCCTTGTTATGATTGTTCGGGATTTTTTCCAATACTCTATAGATTTTTTCCTTAAGCACCCGTGCCGCATCGGGGTTGGGATAGAACTGTGCCATTTCCGTAAGGAAGCTTAAGGTCTTTTTTACCTTGGATTTGGGCAGGGGCCCTATCAGTTTGGGAGGGCTCGCCTCTAGGGGGACCTTGTCTTTCAGGAATCCCTTATACCCTGCCAATCGATTCTTCAAGAACTCGATTTTCAGGAGGTACTCGCTATGAAGGAACTCTTTCCGCTTCTCTTCAGGCAGCGCTTTTGATAGGGAGAGCAGGTAGTCCAGAAGGCCGATTTCCGCCTTTGCCGCGGGTGAAACAGGTTGATCCTTGGAAGGATGCCTGGGTTCAGGAGGGTGTTCGGGCCTGGATACGGGGCTAGGTTCTGAGATACCTTCTTGCGCCCCTTGAGGTGTAGAAGTCCTCTCGGGTTCGAAAGGCGGGAAAGACGCGGGGGGTAGGGACTCGGGAAACTCGGGCTCCTCTGGTGGAGACTCTGGCACTGCCTCCTCAGGCTCGACTGTTTCGGGAGTTTCTGCTGCGGGGGCCTTATACTCGGATTCGGAGGGGAGCGGTTCGTGTGTTGGAGCAGGCTCCTCTTCCACGCTTGGTTCCTCTTCTTCGGTAACCTCCTCTATCCCTTCCTCCAAAGCCTCCTCCGCAGCCTCTTCTTTGGTCGCTGCCTCTTCGGAAACCCCTTCTTTTGGTGCAGCTTCTAAAGTCTCCCCTTTAGGTGCCACCTCTTCTGGAGCCGCTGGGGTTTCTTCAAGCGGTTCTTCACGGGGCTGAACGCTTTCTTGGGGGGCCTCTTCGGATAGGGCATCGCCTATCGAGCCTTCCTCCTCTTGAAGGGTAGTTGCTTCGCTTGCTTCGGATAGTTCCCCCGTCGTGCCTTCCTCTTGCAGGCTCTCTTGCGCTGGAGGTGCTCCCAGGGGACTGGGTTCCTCGCCAGGGATAGGGGCTTCCGAGTAACCACTCTGAGGCGGGGGCGCGCCGGATGCGGTTTGTTGTCCAGAGGAAGGAGCCTCTGGATAGGCACTTTGAGGAGTGGGCGCAGTGGGAGCGGTTCTTTGCCCAGGAGAAGCCACGCCGGCTGCCATAGGAGGAGGGACAGAAGGTGGCACAGGAGACTGAAAGGGGGTAGGGGAAGGGGCTCCAGCTTGCTGGGCAGGAGAGTAGGCGCTACCGCTAGGAGCGGGGGCGATATTCGCCGGTGAAGTTCCAGGGCCAGTTGGGGGATGAAAGGAGCCTGAGCCCCCTGAAGAAGGGGTGGAAGGGGTCGGAGTTGCACCCTGAGGCGAGCCGGTGCCCCCGAAAGAAGGGGCTCCTGCTTGCGGGATAGAAGGATAGGCGCCACCGCTGGGAGTTATCGGAGAGTAGCTCGATGCCCCCGCGGGAGAACCTCCGACGGGGCTCGCAGGAGAAGTGGGGGGAATCGCGGCGGGGGAAGAACCGGGAACCTGCGGAGGAGCGGACTGAATGTTCGATGGGTAGGCGCCACCTAGAGGGGGAGCGGCAGGAAGCTGAACTGGAGGCTGGTAAAAACCGGCCCCTCCTGGAGGAATAGGCGGAATCGAGGCGGGAATGGGACCATACGACTGGGAAGGGATCCCTTGCGTCGAGGGAAGAGAGGGAACTGTGTGGTAAGGTTCTTTCGGGGTTTCGTCTGGGGTGACGGGCTTCGTTCCCCGCGTAAAGAATGGAGGAGGACGTAACTTGGTAAGATCCGGAGGCACCTCCCCCTCTTCGGGGAGCTGGGCAAAGGGGGGAACCCGCTCGAAGGCTTCCACGTCTTCCTTCAGGGATTTCTCTTCCTCGGGTGACTCTTCTTCCGCCTCTTCTTTGGAGATCGTTGTTCCCCTCAAATCCAGGATAGGAATGGATTCCTCCTCCTGTTGCGGGGCTTCCTCGAGGGAGAAAGGCCCTTCCTCGGTCTTCTTTTTCACCAGCTCGCTCAATCGGCTTAGACTACGGTCCCAGGCTTCCTGATGATCCTGTTCGAAGGCTTTTACCGCTTGCTCGTACAGTTCGAGGCTTTCGTTGATGGAATTCAGGTCTTTCGGCTTGGCTCCTTTGCTTTGCAGGGTCACCAACTCATCTACCGTATGGATCGCTGCTTCCTTTTCTCCTAGAAGCTGGTATAACCTGGCAGAGTTGACTAACACTTCGGGATTCTGGGGGAACCGTTCGTTTAGTTCGGCAAAGTACTGGATGGCTTCCCGATACTTTTCCAAAGCGATCAAGAGTTCCCCCTTCAACAGCAACCCTTCCAGACTGGATGGTTCCTTCCGGAGATATTCCTCGATCTGGGCGTATGCCTCGGTAAAATTACCTCTCTCCTTCAAATCTTTGGCCAGATCCAGGCGAAACCTATGGGAAGCTCCTTCCAGCTGAAGGGCTTTTTGGAAAAACTCTTCCCCCTTACTCTTGTTCCCCATGAGATAGTAGAGCCGCCCCAATCCGCGCAATGCCTCGGGATGGTCGGGAAAGGCTGTACATACCTGCCGATACTCCGTTTCCGATTCGCTGAACTTCCCAACGGAAGCCAATGCTCTTGCGTACTGAAGACGTAGTTCCAACGCATCTGGGTTTGCACGTACAAGTTTCTCGAACTCCTGCAAAATATCCGCAGAAGGGGGTTTTCTCGAAAGAAGTTGACCGATACTGTCAATGGCTTTGGGATATTTGGGGTTTGTTTCCAGGGCGCTTCGCAGGTAATTGATCGCCTCCGTATCCCTTCCTTGCTCTGCAAGGATAGCAGCGATATTGCTCTTGGCTCGGTAGTTCTCAGGATCGATGGAGAGGATCTCTTTATATGTGTGGAGGGCCCTGTCGTAATCCCCCAGCTCCTGCAGGACATGGGCCAGATTGTTCAACCCATCGATCCACCCAGGTCGGGACCTCAGGGCAAGCTCGTAGTGCTTCTTTGCATCCTGAAATTCTTTCTTGATCTCGAAGGCGATTCCCAGATTGTACCGCAGGGTGGGATGATTGGGGTCTGCCCGCAGCCCTTTGGTGAAGATTTCGGTAGCCTTTTCGTATTCGCCGATGCTGTCGTACAGGGTGCCGAGATTGTTGTAGGGTAGAACGAAATCAGGGTTGAGTTCGATGGCCCGCTGGTACGCTTCGATGGCAGCGGAAACGTTCTGAAGACTTTTATGGATGTTCCCCAGGTTGTACCAGATCTCTGCGCTTTCAGGGGAGACTTCTTTGGCTTTTTCTAAAGTGGCAAGGGCCTGTTCCAGATCTCCCATCTGGCGATAGATGACCCCTAGGTTGTTCAACGCTTCGGCGTTGGTAGGATCCAGCGCAAGGGCCTGCTTAAAGGTTTTAACTGCCTTGTCGAACTCTCTCTGCCTGCCGTGGATCGTACCCAGGAGGATCAGGGCATTGATCGAGTTCGGTGCTTGAGAGAGGACTTGGCGGGTTATTTTTTCTGCAGTGGCGAAATCACCGAGGGTAAAAGCATTTCGAGCATCCTGCAGTAACGCCTCGGGGCTACTCGCTCTTGTTCCTATGTTCATTTCGATAGATCCTTGAGGGCCTGGCGTTTACCGTTGCAGAAAGACGGCCGGACAGGGGATCCTCGCTGGAATCATAAGCCGATATCGAAAAATAGTAAAGTTTGCCATTGGTAAGACCCGTTACAAGCAGCTCCGTTTGGTTCCCCACCTTTAGAGGGGAAGGGCCTAGGGAACTGTCGTTTCCCTTGAATACGCCAGGTTCCCACCCGTAATAAACGAAGTATCCCTTCACGGAAAGGTCGCTCACCCGGGACCAGCGGAGAAGGACTTCCCCATCTCCCGGGATGGCCTGTACGTAGGTGGGTGGAGGGGGCGGAGCTTTCGGTTCATAGGATACGAGCAATTCGGAGATTCGTGGCGAGTGGGAAGAGGAACCATCGGGATAGAGTTCGGCTCGAATTTGTAGGAAACGGCCCCTCGCTTTGGTTCCGAGGTCTTTTTCAGGTTGGAGGGGGATCCATTCCTGTTTGCTTATTTCCCGTAAGGAATTTGCCGTTCGATAGTAATAGAACACAGCGCTGGTGCCCGGCAGGATCTGCCGGGGGGAGAGTTTGATGAAGCGGCTATCGTGGTAGGCGAGGTCCAGAGGGATCGTTTCGAACCACCCTCCCTCGGGGGAGTACCGTTTCAAGGGAATAGATTCTCGGTACCGTCGGAAGATGGTGAACTCATCCAAAAGCCCGTTGTACCCTTCCCCAAGTAGGAGTGGGACGTGGGGGCTCTTTTCGGTGGAAGGATAGAACACGGTGTGTTCCTCTCGACCGCTCGGAGTGGCGTACACAACCCCGTCCGGTTCCCCATCGAGGAGGTACTCCAGCATACCCGTAGAAGCATCGTAGCGCAGGGTATGGTGCCTCCACTCCCTCGGGACTAGAGGGGTAGTTCCCCGGAGGCTGATGTCGATCCGCTTCCCCTGGGGGCCTTGAAAGAAATTGACGAAGCTCCATACCAGGGTGCGGCCGGAAATGCGGCAGGAGACTTCCTGGTATTCCTGCTTTCGGGAGGGGGGCTTTCGGTACACAAAGACCCCTTCCCCTTCCCCCAGGGTGGTGGGGTAGAGCCAGAATTGAATCGTGAAGCCTCCCTCGAAAAGGCCAGAAGAAAGGAAGGTGTCCCGCCGGGGGAGCAACTGGAGCCGGGATTCAGGGAAAAAAGCTCCCGAACCGTTTCCCCGGGCACGGTTTGTGTCTACCACCTGGACAGTGCTCGTTTGCACGATCCAGTTTCCGGTGGCGTCCTGGAGGGAAGGGGAATCGAAGGACAGGTAGAGATCGGTAGATGCTTCCACTCCTTGCTGTAGGTCCCGCAAGGTGAGTTCGCTTCCCCCTTCCGGCAGGGAGCGAACCCTTACCCCGGAGGAATCTCCGATACTCCGGAACCCTTCCATTCCCCCGATCCGCAGGAGGGATTCGATCGGGAAGAGGGGCAATGAGAAGAGGAAAAGGGCTGTGCCAAGTAGGGCCGTTTCTTTTTTCACCGTTCGTCGTTACATTATTATCGGTGATTATGGAAAAAGAAAAGAGCCTGAACCTTTCCCAGGCCCATGAGACAGAATCCCTCTTGGATCAGCTCCCTTCCAA
>Ga0308395_1000984_pt1 | contig 20108 bp, 22 predicted proteins | sample Hotspr20SampleP4_FD_202097 | JGI IMG/M metagenome (GOLD analysis project Ga0308395, IMG submission 202097) | Hot spring phototrophic mat microbial communities from Mushroom Spring, Yellowstone National Park, Wyoming, United States - 20050930_P4 ...
CTAATATTTTTCGTTCGTAGTCAGGCACGGAGCGCCAGCGGAGTGCCGTTCCGAGCCTTTTGGACGCCACTCCGCTTCGCTTCGGGGCTTACTACGAGCATCTTCGTTAGAGCGTTGATAAGCCCTGTCATTGCCGGCATTTATGGCCGGAGACCCTGACTGCAGGCGCAAGTCGCCATTCGCCGCATCCACGAAGAGCGGGTCGGCATCTATGTTGCCGCCGCCATCTATGCCGCACCGGGTGTTCCATCCATTGCCGGAACCGCCGCAACCCCGGATGTCGCTGTAGGAGGTAACAAGGGCGTAGTACGGATAAGAATAATAATTGTAAACCTCTGGCCCGGTATTGGCTGTGTTCCCCCACATAATGGCGTTGGTTAGAGTCGGTTTTCCAAAGGAGTTATACATCCCGCCACCGCTGCCGTAGGCGGAGTTGCCGCTGAAGGTGACGTTGGTCAGCGTCGGGTCTCCGGAGTTGTACATCCCGCCGCCATACTGTTTGGCGGAATTGCCGCTGAAGGTGACGTTGGTCAGCGTCGGGTCTCCGGAGTTGTACATCCCGCCGCCATACTGGTTGGCGGAATTGCCGCTGAAGGTGACGTTGGTCAGCGTCGGGTCGCCTCTGTAGTTGTACATCCCGCCGCCATACTGGTTGGCGGAATTGCCGCTGAAGGTGACGTTGGTCAGCGTCGGGTCTCCGGAGTTGTACATCCCGCCGCCATACTGGTTGGCGGAGTTGCCGCTGAAAGTGACGTTGGTCAGCGTCGGGTCGCCGGAGTTGCACATCCCGCCGCCGTAATCAGCGGAGTTGCCGCTGAAGGTGACGTTGGTCAGCGTCGGACTGCCCTTGTAGTGGTACATTCCGCCGCCACTCCCACTGGCAGAGTTGCCGCGGAAGATGAGGTTCCGGAGTGTCAGGGTGCTGCTGTAGGCGTACATCCCGCCGCCGTAGGAATAAGGGTAGGAGCCGTCAGCCTTCCCGGCAGTGACGAGGAAGCCGTCCAGGACGGCGGTGCTGTCCACGTTCTCGGCGGTCACCACGTGGTAGGCGTTGTTTCCCACAATGTGAGTCGTGGTCATCACCACGCCGTTGGCGTCGGTGATGTCGTTCCGGTCAATGTCGCCGCTGAGGACGGTGGGGTTGGCCTGCCAGTTCCGCGCATCCCGGCTGCTCTCGGTGCCGGCGAAGCCGCCGTAGAGGGCTACTCCGTTCTTCAGGGCGAAGGTGGCCGTGCGGTCGCTGGCCGGGCCGGGGTAGTGGATGCCCTTCTTCACCCAGATTTCGTCGCCGCTCTGGGCAAGGGAGAGGGCATACTGGAGGGTGCAGGCGTTGGCCCAACTGTTGCAGTTCCCGCTGGTCGCTCCGTCCGGCGCGGCGTAGAGGACGCGGGGGTCGGCGCGGGAGATGGGGTGGGGGGTCAGCACCAGAAGCGCTGCCAGCAGGAGTCCTGTAGCCAGAAGAGCGTAGATGGGGTAACGGGTGATCCCTTTCATCGCACTCCTTTCTTCGGTTGACAGGACTGATACGTGGGGTGTCTTTTCAGCGGTTCAGACGCCACTCCGCTATGCTTCGTGGCTTACTACGAGCGGGTTTAATGTCCTTCTGCTGCGCTTCGTGGCTCGCTATAAGCAGTTTTTACGCCACTCCGCTATGCTTCGTGGCTTACTACGAGCGGGTTTAATGTCCTTCTGCTGTGCTTCGTGGCTCGCTATAAGCAGTTTTTACGCCACTCCGCTTCGCTTCGTGGCTTACTACGAGCGTTTTGAGATAGGGGTAGGGGTTAGAGGCCAGGGGGGAAACTACCCCCTGACCCCTAACCCCTGACGGCTGTTTACAGGTAGTTCAACTCTTTCGCCGCGCGGGTCAGTTCGTCCCGGAAGTCCGGGTGGGCGATGCGAATCAGGGCCTGGGCCCGCTGCCGGATGGTCTTCCCGTAGAGGTCCGCCACCCCGTATTCGGTGACGACGTAGTGGACGTGGTAGCGGGTGGTGACAACGCCCGCGCCCGGTTTGAGCATCGGGACGATGCGGCTGACCAGGGTGCCGTCCTTCATCGTCGCCGTGCTGGGGAGGGCGATGATGGGCACCCCGCCCTCGGAGCGGGACGCGCCGTAAATGAAATCCAGTTGCCCGCCGACGCCGCTGTAGAGTTTGGGGCCGATGGAATCGGCGCATACCTGCCCCGTCAGGTCCACTTCTATCGCTGAGTTGATGGCCACCTGCCGGTAGTTCTGAGCGATGACGAAGGGGTCGTTGACGTACTCGGTGCGCCGCAACTCAATGATGGGGTTGTCGTTGGCCCACTCGTAAAGGCGCCGCGTCCCCAGCATGAATCCGGCGATGATCTTGCCCGGATGCAGGGTCTTGCGGGCGTTGGTGATGACCCCCGCCTCCACCAGATCAATCACGCCGTCGGAGAACAGTTCGGTATGGACGCCCAGGTCTTTTTTGTGACGGAGGAAGCGCAGCACCGCGTCCGGAATTTCGCCGATGCCCATCTGCATCGTTGCGCCGTCGGGGACCAACTCGGCGATGTACTGGGCGATGCGGAGCACTGTCTCCGACGGCTCCCCACTGCCCATCGGCAGTTCCATCAGCGGGTAGTCCACCGGGACGATGTAGTCTATCCGGCTGACGTGGATGAAACTATCTCCCAGGCAGCGGGGCATGTTGGGGTTGACCTCGGCGATGATGATGCGCGCCGATTCGGCTGGCGTCTTGGTCAGGCCGGTCTCAATGCCGTAGGAGCAGAAGCCGTGCTCGTCGGGCGGGGAGAGGTGGACAAAGGCGACGTCCACCGGCAGGATGCCCTTCTGGAAGAGGAGGGTGAACTCGGAGAGGAGGACGGGGGTGAAGTCGGCCCGGCCTTCCTGGACAGCCTGGCGGACGTTGGGGCCGATGAAGAGCGCGTTGGCGCGGATGTGTTTCTCCATTCCAGGCGCGACATAGTCGCTGGCCCCGAGGGTCAGGGCGTGGCAGATTTCCACATTCTCCAGTTCGCGCGCCCGCGCGACCAGCGCTTTCATCAGGACGTGGGGGACGCTGCAGTTACCGGTCAGAAAAATACGGTCGCCGTGTTTGATGACCCGGACGGCCTCTTCCGCCGTCGTGATTTTGCTTTCGTAAATCCGGCTCCATCCGTTGGGCATTGGGCCCTCCTTATACTCCGTGAGGTTTGGATGCGTTGAAGGCAGCGGCCAGGGCCTCGTTGACGATTTTGCCCTCCCGCAGCGCCAGCCCCCGGGCCAGGGCGGGCATATCCGTGATTGCCTGTTCCAGCCCCACACCGGCCAGATGGCGGATATAGGGCCAGGCGGCGTTGTTGAAGGCGTGGGTGGAGGTACGGGGGAGCACGCCGGGGGCGTTGGGGACGCAGAAGTGAACCACCCCTTCCTCTATGAAGACGGGGTCCCGCAGGGTGGTGGGCCGGCTGGTCTCCACGCATCCGCCCTGGTCTATGCTGAAGTCCAGGATGACCGCGCCCTTCTTCATGGAGCGGACCATTTCCCGGGTGACCAGGATGGGGGCCCGGGCGCCGGGCACCAGGACGGCGCCCACCAGCACTTCCACGAAGCGGACGACGCGGGCGATGTTGAAGGGGTAGGCCACCATCGTGGTGACCCGTCCCTCAAACATCTCGTCTATGCGACGGAGTTTTTCCTGGTTCTGGTCCAGGATGTAGAGGGTGGCCCCCAGGCCGTAGAAGGCGCGGGCGGCGTTGGTCCCCAGGACGCCCGCGCCCAGGATGGCGACCCGGGCCGCCGGGACGCCGGGGACGCCGCTTAGCAGGACACCCCGTCCGCCCCAGTTGCTCTGGAGGAAGGTTGCCGCCAGTTGCGGCGCCATCCGCCCGGCCACTTCGCTCATCGTCCGCAGCACGGGCAGCGTGCCGTCGTCCTCTTCTATCATCTCGTAGGCAACGGCCGCGACTCCCCGGTCCAGCATCATCTGGACGGTCTCCCGACGGGCCGCCGCCAGGTGGAGAAAGCCGCAGATAATCTGCCCTTCGTGGGTCCACTCCAGTTCCTCGCGGGTGGGGCGGACGGCCTTCAGCACCATATCGGCGCGCCGGTAGACCTCTTCGGTGGAGTAGGCGATGCGGCCCCCGGCCCGCTCATAGTCGTAGTCGGAGAACCCCGAACCCTCGCCGGCCCCCTTCTCCACGTAGCAGACATGGCCGGCGCGGGTGAGCAGGTTCACCCCGTAGGGGGTCAACCCGACCCGCATTTCCAGTTCTCGTCGTTCTTTCGGAATGCCGATAATCATACGAAACTCCTTTCGTGCATAGCGGGTACATCTCACCCAGAGACACAAAGGCACGAAGTAGCTCTTCAGCCGATGGTAACGTCCTTCCTGGGCACTTCGTGCCGGTGGTCGGCCTGCGCCGACGCCCGGCACAGCGTGCCCAGGGAGGCGGATTTCCCATCAGCGCATAGCGGCAAGCCGGCTGGGCAGGTAGTTGCCAGCACGAAGAAAAATACCTCTTTGTGTCTCTGTGTCTTTGTGTGAGATAAAAGGATCAGGCGAACTCGGCGCCTTTGCGCAGCGCCTCTTTATTCAGCGGCAGCCACCTCCGGTGGCGTTCCGCCAGGTGGTTATCCAGCGCCGCCTCCAGCGCCTCCAGCGGCAGGACGCCCAGCGCCTTCACCAGCGCGCCCAGGCAGATCATATTCGCCACCCGAACGTTCCCCATCTCCGTCGCCAGGTCCGATGCTGGGACGTAGAAGACGCGGATGTCGGTGCGCTCGCTCTTGCGGGGGACGAGGGACTGGTTCACCACCAGGACGCCGCCGGGCTTCACCATCGGCTCAAAGGTCTCAAAGGAGGGGATGTTCATCACGATGGCCGCGCTGGGGCGGCGGACCAGGGGTGAACCGATCTCCTGGTCGGAGATGATGACGGTGCAACGGGCCTTCCCGCCCCGCATCTCCGGGCCGTAGGAAGGAATCCAGGTGACGTGAAAATCGGCATCCATCGCCGCGTAAGCCAGGACCTGTCCGGCGAAGAGGGTCCCCTGGCCGCCGAAGCCGGAGATGATGATTTCTTCCTGCATGGGTTGCCTCCCTCAATGCAGGCCTGTTGGCCTGCGCTACGATTTCTTGATTCAGGCCGATTGAAATCGTCCTCCCTGGGTACGCCTCACCCCTCCCGGCAGCGCAGCCGCCGGGGGTGGGGTGAGGTTGGCGAAGGCCGACTTCAGTCAGCGCAATTACGATTTCTCCATCAGCGCGCGCACGCTATCGGCCACTTTGGTGTCGCCCAGGGGATAGTAGGGCACCATATTCTGCTTTGCCCACTCCAGCGCTTCCAGGGGCGACACTCCCCAGTTGGTGCTGCAGGTGGATATGATTTCCACCATGGAGAAACCCAGGCCGGCCAGTTGGACCTGGAAGGCCAGTTTGATGGCCTTCTTGGTGCGCCGGATGCCGGGCACGTCCAGCACCGCCTGACGGGTGACGTAGGCCGCGCCGGGGAGCATGCCGATCAGTTCGGCCATCTTCATCGGCCAGCCGGCCGTCTCCACATCCCGCCCGCGCGGGGAGGACGTGGTGACCTGTCCGGGCAGGGTGGTGGGGGCCATCTGCCCGCCCGTCATCCCGTAGATGGCGTTGTTGACGAAGATGGTGGTGATGAGTTCCCCCCGGTTGGCGGTGTGGATGATCTCCGAGGTGCCGATGGCGGCCAGGTCGCCGTCGCCCTGGTAGGTGAAGACGACCTTATCGGGGCTGACCCGCTTGATGCCGGTGGCCATCGCCGGGGCCCGCCCGTGGGCCGCCTCGCAGAAGTCCATATTGAAGTACTCGTACGCCAGCACCGCGCACCCCACCGGCGCCACGCCGATGGTCCGTTCCCGAACCCCCAACTCGTCAATCACTTCGGCGATGAGCCGGTGGATGATGCCGTGGGTGCATCCGGGGCAGTAGTGGGTGAACTTCGGCGTCAGACTTTCCGGGTACTCGTAGACCAGTTCCATATCGGTAGGGATTTCGGTTGTCATTGGGTACCTCCTCGGTTCCGGCGTTAACCACAACCGATTGAAATCGTCCTCCATGGGCACTTCGTGCCATGTGTCGGCCTTCGCCGACACCTTGGGTGTCCCGAAAGAGAGGGTCGGCGGAGGCCGACCATCGGCCGCAGGCGCAGGAAGGGTGACTTCAGTCAGCGCGTTTACGGCGACGCCAGGGCGGCTTCAAACTGAAACACCCGGAGTTTTTCCGGCGCGACCCTGGCGCTCAGATGGAGAATTTCTACTCCAACCACCTGATTCTCCGCGTTGAAGTCCAGAATGACGCCCGGATAAACCTCCTCAGATTCCACAATGGCCGACTCATCTATCCGGAGGTACAGGGCGTCGTTTTCCCGATCAATTTTTAACCTCATCGCTGCCTCCTCAGACGACGGTCAAAGAAGACCGTCACAATTCGTTTAGGCCCTGTCGTTGGATTCACAATCACCCGCAGGAACCGTCCGGCATGTTCGGGGATTGCTTTGATATAGTGAATATTCCTGCTTGCATCTATTTCCTGCCGATCTGGAGAGGAGAGAGCGCGCGCCATACCCACTCTTCAAGAATATGACGCTCCTGAAGCATGTCCTGCGCATGGGCGGAGAATTCAAATCCGGGGAGCATCGCAGCCCCTTGCCCTGTATCCTTGTCTTCTTGTCTACTTTTTTGTCTCCCTGTCTATTTTCTCCAACTCCGGCAGAATCTCATCGGGCAGGGGGATGATGCCGCCCATGCGGCCGTAGAAGCGAACGGGGCGGCGACCCTCCACGGCCAGCCGGACGTCCTCCACCATCTGCCCGGCGTTCATCTCCACCACCAGGATGCCCCGCACGCGCTCGGCCAGTTCGGCGATGCGGGCCGACGGGAACGGCCACACGGTGATGGGGCGCAGAAGGCCGGCCCTTATCCCCCTCGCCCTCGCTTCCCGCACCACCGTCTGGCAAACCCGGCCCACGGTGCCGAAGGCCACGAGCAGCAGGTCGGCGTCTTCGGTGGAGTACTCTTTCCAGCGGACCTCGTTGGCGGCAATCTGGCGCAGTTTGGCCTGCAGGCGCAGGTTGACCTGTTCCAGCACCTCTTCGGCCAAGTAAAGGGAAGAGATGATGTTGGGCTTACGGCCTCGTGCACCGGTCAGCGCCCAGGTCGGTCGTTCCTCGGGCCGGCGGACGGGACGCATCGGCGGCATCTCGGCGGGCTCCATCATCTGGCCCAGGGAACCGTCGGCCAGGACCATCGCAAGGGTCCGGTATTTCTCGGCCAGATCAAAGGCCAGGACGGTCAGGTCTATCGCTTCCTGGATGTTGCCCGGGGCCAGGGCGATGGGGTGGAAGTCGCCGTGACCGGCCATCTTCACCGCCTGGAAGTAGTCCCCCTGCGAGGGGGCCACGTTCCCCAGCCCGGGCCCGCCCCGCATAATGTTGACGATGACGGCGGGTACTTCGGAGCAGGCGATGTACGAGAACCCCTCCTGCATCAGGCTGATGCCAGGGCTGGAGGACGAGGTCATCACCCGCGCGCCCGCGCAGGCCGCGCCGTAGACCATATTGATGGAAGCCACTTCGCTCTCTGCCTGCAGAAAGACCCTGCCCAGTTCGGGCAGGCGACGGGAGAGGTATTCCAGAATCTCCGTCTGAGGGGTAATGGGGTAGCCAAAGAACGCCTCCAGGCCCGCCCGGACAGCGGCCTCAGCGATCGCGGCGTTGCCTTCCCAGAGTTCTTTCGCCATGGCGCTTCCTCCCGGTCACTCACTGGCCGCCGGAGCGGCGGCCGGTTGCTCCCGACGGGCCCTCCGGCGGTAGACGGTGAAGACCACGTCGGGGCAGATGGTGGCGCACATCGCGCATCCGGTGCAGGCCTCCGGGTCCGTCACCTCCACAGGCTGGTAGCCCCGGATGTTGAAGCGGCCGTCGGCCAGTTTCAGGATGTGCACCGGACAGACGGATACGCAGAGTCCGCATCCTTTGCAGCGGTTTTCGTCTATAATGACCATACCTTTTGCGGCCATGTTCCCTCCGATGTGAGGAAGGGTTCTGCGGCGGCGACCGGAGGCCGCCGCCGCAGAGAAAAATTGTTTTTATGGCGGCGGCAAGGCCGCCGCCATAAAAACAATTTTTATAGCACTCCTACCTGGCTGTAATCCCCCAGATTCATCTTGAACGCTTTGGGCTTCATCGGCGATCGGGTCAGCACCACGTTGCGCCCGATCAAACTGTCCTGGAGACGGGCGGGGAGATCGCGGATGACGCTGTTCTCCAGCACGATGGAGCGCTCAATCTCGCTGTTCTCCACCACCACGTCGTGATAGATGGACGTGAACGGGCCGATGTAGGAGTTGACGATGCGGGAACGTTCGCCGATGATGGTCGGCCCCCGCACCACGCTGTTGATGATCTCCGCCCCCTTCTCCACCGTCACCCGACAATCCACCTCGGAGTCCCGGTCCACGAACCCCTCTATGACGGGGGTCAGTTCCTGGAGCACCATGCTGTTGGCTTCCAGCATATCGCCGGGCTTGCCGGTGTCAATCCACCAGCCGCGATGGATGTACGGGAAGACCTTGTAGTCGTGCTCCACCAGCCACTGGATGGCGTCGGTGATTTCCAGTTCCCCCCGCCAGGACGGTTTGATTTCGTCCACGGCCTGGTGGATGTGATGGTCAAACATGTAGATGCCCACCAGGGCCAGGTCCGAGGGCGGCTCTTTGGGTTTCTCAATGAGCCGGACCACCCGGCCCTCGCCGTTGAGCACCGCGACGCCGTACTGCTCCGGGTGCTCCACCCGGGTCAGCACAATCTGCGCGTTCCAGTCCGATTCCTGGAACTGGCGGACCAGTTCGGTGATGCCGCCCTGGATGACGTTATCCCCCAGGAACATCACGAAGGGCTCGTCCCCCAGGTAGTCGCGGCTCACCTTGACCGCGTGGGCCAGGCCCAGCGGCTGGGGCTGGTGGATGTAGGTGATCCGGATGCCCCAGCGGTTGCCCCGCCCAACGGTCGCCTTGATCTCTTCAGCGGTATCGCCGACGACGATGCCGATGTCGGTGATGCCGGCGTCCCGGATGGCCTCAATGACGCGGAAGAGGATGGGCTTATTCGCCACCGGGATCAGTTGCTTGGCGCGCGTGTAGGTCAGTGGGTAGAGGCGGGTGCCCTTGCCACCGCTCAGAATCAGTCCCTTCAAGACCACCTCCCTAAAAGAGTGACAGTCACCCTTGTGAGGTGACTGTCACCGGATGCTATGCATGTCCCCTGGCGCCGCCCAAAAGGCCCGCAAGGCGCCGGACGTGGGCCTTCTCCTCGCGGATAATCTCGTTGACGACGGGGCGGTCGGCCTCGCGCATCATTTCCCGCAGGTCGTAGTAGAAGAGCAGGGTGTCCTTCTCAAACCCCAGCGCCATGCGCAACGCCTCCTGCGGGTCGGCGATGGACTCCGCCAGCGCCAGCGCCTTGTCCGGACCGGCGAAGATGGCGTTATCCACGGCCACCTGCAGGTACTGCACGTACTCCTCCCACTCCTGCTGGGAATGGGACGGTGGCTCCGAGACGTACCCGCTCAGTTTCATAAACGCGTTGTAGTGCCGCTGCTCCTGAACGGCCAGGTCCTCCAGCACCGCCTTGACCTGGGGGTCGCCGACTTTCCGGGCGACGTTCGTATAGAAGGCCTCTCCGGTCTGCTCAATCCGGAGCGCCATATTGACCGCCTCTGCTGCTGTAAACACTGCCATATCTCTCCTTTCACGTTTTACGTTTCACGTTTCACGTTTCACGTTTCACGTTTCACGTTTCACGTCTTCACGTTTCACTCTATCCTCACGAACCTCTCCCGCTTCGCCCCACAGACGGGGCACTCATCGGGGGGCTCGCCTTCGGCCACATAGCCGCAGACATCGCAGACGTAGTAGGTGCAGGGCTCCTCCCGGAGCATGCAACTGATGGCCCGCTTATAGAGGGCCGCGTGGGCCTCCTCCACGTCCCGTGCCCGGCTGAAGACCAGAGCGGCCCGCCGGTCGCCCTCTTCCTCCGCCTCCTGGATGAAGCGGGGGTACGCGATGCCGCTGGCGAACCGTTCCCGCTCAAAGGAGGATTGCAGGTTCTCCTCAGTGGAGCGGACGACGGCCTCGCCCATCAGCCGCAGGGCCATATCGGCGTGGATGCCCTCGGCGTAGGCGACGGCGCGGAAGAGACGGGCGACGTCCGGGTATCCCTCCTCCTCCGCTTTGCGGGCGAAGGCCAGCAGCCGCCGGTGCGCTTTGGCCTCGCCGACGAAGGCCTCATAGAGGTTGCGCTGGGTCTTCTCTCCCATCGGTTCTCCTCAGGCGGCGATCAACCGGCTCCAGTTCGGGTTTTCCTCCATCAGGAGTTCGGTGTAGGCGGAAACGTCGGTGCCGCGCTCCATCAACTGGCGGATGGGGGAGGTGTGCTCCCGCTCGTTGAGGAGGATGGCCCCGACGATGCGGCCGTCCCGCAGGGCCAGTTTGCGGTAGCGGCCGTTCTGCGGGTCGGCGCGCCGGAGTTGGACCAGGTCATTGCTTTCGGCCACGCACTCCCCCAGCGACGTCAACTCCGCGCCGACGACCTTGAGGGTGGTGGCGGGGAGCGTGCCGGAGTAGGTGGCGCTGCCGGGGGCGACCATATTGGCGGCCGCCGCGCGCGCCTGCTCTATGGCCGCAGGGACGATGCCGTAGACGATGCCCCCGGCCTCCGCCACATCCCCGGCCGCGTAGACGTCCGGCGCGCTGGTCTGCAGGTGTTCGTCCACCACCACGCCCCGGTTCACCGTCAGGCCGGCCTGGCGGGCCAGCGCCACGTCGGAGCGGATACCGGTGGAGCAGACCACGATGTCGGCGGGGAACTCCTGTCCGTCCTTGAGGCGCACAGCCCGCACCGCGCCGTCCCCCAGAATCGCCTCGGTGACCGCACTGGTGACGGTCTGGATGTCCATTCGCCGCAGCAACATTTCCAGCACCGCCGCCCCTTCCCGGTCCAACTGGCGGGGCATCAGGTAGGGGGCGAACTCCAGAACGGTCACCTCCAGCCCCAGGGCGCGCAGGGCCCGCGCCGTCTCCAGCCCCAGCAGGCCCCCGCCGATGACCACGCCCCGGCGGACGGATTGGGCGAACTGGCGGATGGCGCGGGCGTCATCCAGCGTGCGCAGGGTGAAGATCCCTGCACATCTGGCCCCCTCTATGGGCGGCATCCACGCCAGGCCGCCTGTTGCCAGCAGGAGTCGGTCGTAGGGGACTGCGGTGCCGTCGGCCAGCCGCAGGCGGTGGGCCTGCGGGTCCAGTTCTACCACCGGGGCGTTCAGATGGACGCGGATGCCCTGGGCGTCGTACCACTCGGGGGGGCGGTAAAAAATGTCGGCTTCGGTGACGATTCCGGCGATGTAATCCGGGAGTTGGGGGCGGCGGTAGTACGGGTATGGCTCCGCCGCGTAAAGGTGGAGGTCGGCCCCTGGCCGGGCGCGCGCGATGGATTGCGCCGCCGTCACCCCAGCGACGCCGTTCCCGATGATGACATAGCGATCCATAAAATGCCGGTCCGTCTACACCTTTTCAAACATATCCTTCGTCGCGCCGCAATCGGGGCAGGTCCAGTCCTCCGGCAGGGCCTCAAAGGGGGTTCCGGGAGGAATTCCGCGATCGGGGTCGCCTTTCGCGGGGTCATACACGTAGCCGCAAACCATGCATTCCCATTTGTCCATGATGTGACCTCCTGATGATGTCGGATGCTGTTGGGCAGGGCTTGCCCCCGCCCTGGGGCACGCAAGGGTTGCCCCTACACCGACCATTGTAGGGGCAGGGCTTGCCCCTGCCCCAGACAGGGGCCCCCCTTCGTTGAGAAAAGTATAACCGATGCCGGAGAAATTGTCAACCAGGGAAGTCGTGGTATAATGAACACCAGCCCGCATTTGCGCTCCGGCTATCCGGGGGAGGAGTAAGATGATTGAGGTCAAAATAGCCGGTATCCAGGTCAGCCTGATGTCCCAACATCGGGTGGTGCTCCTGAAGGAACTGGGGGCGGAGCGGTATCTCCCCATCTGGATTGGCCCGTACGAGGCGGAGGCCCTCAGCATAGAACTCCAGCAGGTGACGGTCGCCCGCCCGCTGACCCACGACCTGCTCCGAAACGTCATTGAGGCGATGGGGGGCGTGGTACAGTACATCGTGGTCTCCGAACTGCGGGACGACACTTTCTACGCCCGCATCGTCATCAGCCTCAACGGTCGGACCATAGAGGTGGACTCCCGCCCCTCCGACGCGATGAACCTGGCGGTTCGCACCCGGGCTCCCATCTACGTTGCCGAAGAGGTGATGGACGCGGCGGGTGTGATCCCGGAGCAGGACCTGGGCGAAGAGGGAGAGGAAGAAGAATCCGCCTTTGACGAGTTCCTGCGCGGCCTGAACCTGGACGACCTGCCCATTCATTAAGAGTCACCACGAAGACACGAAGGCACAAAGGAGACCTCAAGGGTGTCTTCTTCGTGTCTTTGTGTCTTGGTGGTTTCAGAGATATGCTTGCGCCAGAGAAAACCATCCCCCACGATGTGGAGGCCGAAGAGGCCGTCCTGGGCTCCCTGCTGATAGACCCGGACGCGCTCTACCGGGTCGCGTCGTTTCTCCGCCCCGAAGACTTCTACATCCAGAAAAACGGCTGGATTTACGAGGCCATCCTGGCCCTCCACGAGCGCCGGGAACCGGTGGACTTCGTGACCCTGCGCAACGAACTGGAGGCGCGGGGGATTCTGGAGGAAGTGGGGGGCGCCGCGTACCTGGCCCGCCTGATAGACGCCGTCCCCACGGCCATCCACGTGGAGGCCTACGGGCGAATCGTGGAGGAAGCGGCCATCCGCCGCCGCCTCATCAGCGCGGCCAGCGACATCGCCCAACTGGCCTACCAGGAAGGACAGGACATCGGCGAGGTCCTGGACCGGGCGGAGCAATCGCTCTTTGCCATCTCCCAGCGGCGCATCACCCGGGACCTGGTGCCCATCCAGGAGGTGGTCCGACCGTTCTACGACCGGATTGAGTACCTGTACACTCACCAGGGAGAACCGTTGGGGGTGCCCACCGGCTTCATAGACCTGGACAAGTTGCTGGGGGGCCTGCAGAAATCGGACCTGATCATCGTTGCGGCCCGGCCCGGCGTGGGCAAAACGTCCCTCTGCCTCTCCATCGCCCGCAACGCGGCCCGGCTGGGCAAGCACGTGGCCATTTTCAGTCTGGAGATGTCCGCCGAGCAGGTGGTGCAGCGGCTGGTCTCCGCCGAGACGGGGATTGATGCCCAGCGGCTTCGGCTGGGACAACTGCGGGAGGAGGAGTGGCCTCTCCTGGTCCAGGCCACCGGGGTGCTCTCCGAACTCCCCATTTTTATTGACGACACGCCCGCCATCTCCGCCCTGCAACTGCGCACCAAAGCGCGGCGCATCCACGCCGAGTACGGCCTGGACCTCATCGTGGTGGACTACCTGCAACTGATGACCAGCGACGTGCGGGTGGAGAACCGGGTGCAGGAGGTCTCCTACATCTCCCGGATGCTCAAAAGTCTGGCGCGGGAACTGGACGTGCCGGTCCTGGCGGTCTCCCAACTCTCCCGCGCGGTGGAGCAGCGGACGGATAAACGGCCAGTGCTGGCCGACCTGCGTGAGAGTGGCTGTCTGACAGGTGATACCCTCGTTCAGTTGGCAGACGGCCGGCGGATGCCCATTGGTCAGTTGGCCCGCGAAGGTCATCCTGTTCAGGTGATGGCTCTGAACGAGCAGACATGGAAACTGGAACCTGTAGAGGCCCGTAAAGCATGGCGGGTAGGGGTAGCGCCCGTATACCGCCTTCGGACCCGGTTGGGCCGGGAAATCCGGGCCACTGCCAACCATCGCTTCCGTGCCATAGAGGGATGGAAACGATTGGACCAGTTAAAGCCAGGCGAACACATTGCTCTGCCGCGCGTTGGACAGATTGTCCCGAGTGAAGAATTGATCCCTCTGAGCCAGAGCGATGTATATTGGGATCAGGTGGCCTCCATAGAACGGGCCGGCGAGGAAGAGGTCTTTGACCTGGAAGTTCCCGGACATCACAACTTTGTGGCGGGAGACATCATTGTCCACAACAGCCTGGAACAGGATGCCGACGTCGTGATGTTCATCTACCGTGAGGAGATGTACAGGCCGGAGACGGAGAAACAGCACATTGCCGACATCATTGTGGCGAAACACCGACACGGCCCCACCAGGACGGTTCAACTGTTCTTCCGCGAGCAACTGGCCCAGTTCCTGGACGCCGAGACCCGTATCCGACCAGTGGAATTTGCGTAATAACGTAAAGCGTGATGCGTGAAACGTGATGCGTGAAGGGGAGTGGGGCGTGGTTTCGGAAGTGTCTCCTGCTACCAGCCTGCGGCGCCGACCGGAGTGGCTGCGGGTGCCGCATCGTGAGGGGCCGGAGTATCACCGCCTCAAGCGGCTGATGCGGACCCAGCACCTGCACACGGTCTGCGAGGAGGCCAACTGCCCCAACATCGGGCGGTGCTGGGAGGAGCGCACGGCCACGTTTCTCATCCTGGGGGATACCTGCACGCGGGCCTGCCGCTTCTGCAACGTCCGCAGCGGACATCCCGCGCCGCCCGACCCGGACGAGCCCCGGCGGGTGGCGGAGACGGTGGCCGTCATGGGCCTCTCCCACGCGGTCATCACTTCCGTCACCCGCGACGACCTCCCCGATGGCGGCGCCTCGGCCTTCGCCGAGGTCATCCGGCAGATTCGCGCCCGGATTCCCGAATGCACTGTAGAAGTGCTGATCCCCGACTTCCAGGGCGACCCAGAACCACTGCAGGTGGTGATGGATGCCCGCCCCGACGTCCTGAACCACAATGTGGAGACGGTCCCCCGGCTCTTCCCACGTGTCCAGCCCCGCAACCGCTACGAGTGGTCGCTGGCGGTGCTGGAGAACGCCCGCCGGATGGCCCCCGACGTCCTGACCAAGAGCGGCCTGATGGTCGGGCTGGGGGAGACCGCCGAGGAAGTGCTGGCGGTGATGGCCGACCTGCGCGGGGTGGGGGTGGACATCCTGACCATCGGTCAGTACCTTCAGCCGACCCGCCGTCACCTGCCCATTGACCGCTACTACACCCCGGAAGAGTTTGAGGAGTTCCGGCGACGCGGGCTGGAAATGGGCTTCCGCTGGGTGGAGAGCGGCCCGCTGGTGCGCAGTTCGTTCCACGCGGCGCATCAGGTGAAGGCATTGGGTCTGCTGGTGGGAAAGGAGGGATAATGAGCGCGGTTCAATCAAGACCAATCTTGCTGAAGGAACTGGAACGTCGCCTGCGCACTCTCTCTCTGGAACGGCTTCGGGTTGCCAGCGACTTTCTGGCCTATCTGGAGGACAGGGAAAGCGCTGAAGCAACAGAAGAACTTCTCCGAATTGCTGGATTTGAGGAGGCATTGGCGCAGGCGCTTCGGCAGGTACAGAACGGCGAGGTTGTCCAATGGATTTTTTTACCGTCAGCGAACTCCCCGCTACCGAAGTGATGCCCGGCGTCCTGCGCCGGGTGGTCTATCTGGAGCACGCGATGGTCACCTTCTTTGAGTTCGCCCCCGGCAGCGTGCTCCCCGAACACGCTCACCCTCACGAGCAGATCACCTACGTCGTCCGGGGCGCGCTGGAGTTCACCCTGGGCGACCAGACCCGCATCCTGCGCGCCGGGGACGGAGTCTGCGTCCCCTCCGGCGTGCCCCATAAAGCCGTCGTCCTGGATGAACCGACGTTCGTCCTGGACGCCTGGCATCCGCAGCGGGAGGATTATCGCTGATTTTCATCGCAGAGAGCGCGGAGAACGCAGAGGGGGAAAGATTATCCTGCATCCTGCATCCTGCATCCTGCATCCCGCACCCTGTGCTCTCCGCGCCCTTTGCGGTTAGGAATCTCTGAAGGAGGCACTCATGCCCGTCGGCGCATTCACCTTCGTCCTGCACAGCCACCTGCCCTACTGCCGCATGGCCGGCCGCTGGCCCCACGGCGAGGAGTGGATTCACGAGGCCATGGCCGAGACCTACATCCCCCTCCTCAACGCCCTGACCGACCTCCACGAGGAGGGGCTGCCGGTCCATCTCACTCTGGGACTGACCCCCATCCTCTGCGAGCAACTGGCGGACCCCCTGGTCAAGGACCACTTTGAGGCCTACGTGGAGGAGCGGATTCGGGCCGCCGAGGCGGACATCCCCCGTTTCCAGGAGGAGGAGAACCCCCATGCGGCGTACCTGGCTTCCTTCTACCGGGACTGGTACTCCGGCCTCCTGGACTCTTTCCGTAACCGATACGGGCGGGACCTGCTGGGCGGTTTCCGGCGCCTTCAGGACGCGGGGGTGATAGAAGTCATCACCTCCGCCGCCACCCACGGCTACCTCCCCCTCCTGGGCACCGACGCGGCGATTCGCGGCCAACTGAAGGCCGGCATCGCTTCCTACCGCCGTCACTTCGGGCGGGCCCCGCGGGCCATCTGGCTCCCGGAGTGTGCCTACCGCCCCGCCTACATCGCCCCCGACGGCACCGTCCGCGCCGGGATAGAGACGTTGCTGGCCGAGGAGGGGCTGGGTTGCTTCTTCGTGGAGACCCATGCCATTGAGGGAGGGCGTCCGGTGGGGAAGGCGGCGGGGGAGGCCATCGGCCCCTACGGCGCCATCGTCCGCCGCTACGTCCTCCCGCTGGAGAAACTGGCCGCGCCCCAGCAGCCCCGCAGCACCTATCGGCCCTACTACGTGGTCAACACCACCCCGGGGGTGGTGAGCGAGCACTCCGGGGTGGCCGCCATCGGCCGCAACAACCGCACCGGCATGCAGGTCTGGTCCGCCGACTGGGGCTACCCCGGCGACTTTGACTACCGGGAGTTCCACAAGAAAGACCACCGCTCCGGCCTCCAGTACTGGCGGGTCACCGGCGCGCGGGTGGACCTGGCCTTCAAGGACTGGTACCACCCCGACTGGGCGCAGTACAAAGTTGGGGAGCACGCCCGCCACTTCGTCTGGCTGGTGGCCGACCTGCTGGAGCAGTACCACGCCGGGACGGGCCAGGTCGGCCTGATTGCCTCCAACTACGACACCGAACTCTTCGGCCACTGGTGGTTTGAGGGGGTGGACTGGATTCGGGAAGTGCTGCGGTTGCTGGCCCGCTCCGACCGGGTGGCGCTGATGACGGCCAGCCAGTACCTGGAAGCGTACCCGCCCGAAGAGGTGCTGGCGATTCCCGAGAGTTCCTGGGGCCTGGGCGGCGGCCACTGGACCTGGGACAACCCGGAGACCCACTGGATGTGGACGCCCATTCACGAATGCGAAGCGCGGATGAGCCGGACCGCGCGGGAAAAGGCGGAGAGCGCCACCCCCGATGAGGCCTTCGTCCTCAACCAGGCGGCGCGGGAACTCCTGCTCCTGGAGGCCTCAGACTGGCCCTTCCTGGTCACCACCGGGCAGGCGCGCGAGTACGCCGTCCAGCGCTTCACCGCCCACGTGGAACGGTTTGAGAAACTGATGTCCAGCGTAGAGGCCGGCCGCCCCGACCGCGCCCTGGCCGAAGAACTGTGGGAACTGGATAAAGTCTTCCCGGACGTGGATTTCCGGTGGTGGGGCGGGTAGGTTGTTCCTGACCCGAGGAGGCAAAGCGGGCCTGAGCCTTGACGGAGGCAAAGTGTGAGATGAACCTGCCGCTATCTGCTTATGACCTGCGCGCCCGCTGGCGCGCGGTGGCGGAACGAGAGGCGGAAGAGCGCCGAGGGATACCTCCTGCCGTTCGCTGGCAGCAACTGAATGCCCTGCTGACCTTTGCCGCGGAGGCGGGTCTGGATTGGAAACATCGGGATGAGCGTGAAGTAGCAGAAGTCCGACGCCGCTGGATCAGGATTAAGGAGGCTTTTGAAGGAAACGGTTGAAGCCCCGGTTACACCGTCTTTCCTTGAGGCCCTGCGAGCCGTCCTTCGCTTGCTGCAGCGGATGGACGACCAGGGCGTCATCATCGGTGGCGTTGCCGCCAGTCTCCTGGGGCGTCCTCGCCTGACGGCAGATATAGATGCGGTGATTCTGCTGTCGGTGGACCGGTTGTCCCATCTGTTGGAGGTGGCTGCTGAGGAGGGATTGATGCCCCGAATACCGGATGCGGTGGAGTTCGCCCGCCAGCATCGGGTCCTTTTACTCCAACATCCCGAAAGCGGCATTCCGGTGGACATATCCCTGGGCATCTTGCCTTTTGAGGTGGAGATGGTGGAACGCCGCATACTGGTGAACGTGGCGGGTCTGACCATTCCGGTTCCGAGGCCAGAAGACCTGATCATCCTGAAAGCCATCGCCCATCGGCCAGTAGACCTGGCAGACATCCGGGCGATTGCAGAGAATTACCCGACCCTGGACCGGGAATCCATCCGGCGATGGGTGGAAGCGTTTGCTGAAATTCTGGAAGCACCTCGTCTTTGGGAAGACATCCGACCTCTTCTGACTGTGGAGACCCAACCATGAGCGACAAAGGGCTGAAAATCCTCTTCCTGGCGGCCGAAGCGGTGCCGTTTGCCAAAGTGGGCGGTCTGGCGGACGTCGCCGGGGCGCTCCCCAAGGCGCTCCGCGCCCTGGGCCACGACGTCCGCCTCATGATCCCCCGCTACGGCTCCATCCGCTCCGACCAGTTCCACTTTGAACGGATGGGCAAACCCATCCCCGTGCCTGTCGGACCGCGTGAGGAGATGGTCCACATGGTCACCACGACGGTGGACGACCTGCCCGTCTACCTGCTCTGGGACGAGAAGTTCTTCTCCCCGCGCGACCGCATCTACGGCTTTGACGACGACCCCCAGCGGTTCACCTTCTTCAGCCGGGCCGTCGTCGCCTCCCTGCCGGTCATGGGCTGGATTCCGGATATTATCCACGCCAACGACTGGCATACGGCCCCCGTCCCCACCTGGATGGCCTACGAGGGCCGCTACATGCGGGAGTACCGCCATATCGCGTCGGTCTTCACCATCCACAACATTGCCTACCAGGGGGCCTGCGGACGGCTCATCCTCACCTTCGCGCGGATGGAATACGTGAAGCACCTGGACGTGGAACCGGCAGGGCAGGTGAACTGGATGGCACAGGGGATTGCCAGCGCGGACCTGGTCACCACCGTCAGCCCCCAGTACGCGCGGGACATCCTGGAGACGGAGGCCGGGGCGGGCCTCTCGCCGCTGCTGCGACGGCGGCAGGACCGCCTCGTCGGCATCCTCAACGGCATTGACACCGACTACTGGAATCCCGCCACCGACCCCTACCTGCGGCAGCCGTACGACCTGAGCCGCCTGCGGATGCGGGCCGTCAACAAGGCCGCCCTTCAGCAGGAAGCCCGCCTGCCAGCCCGCCCGGAGACCCCTCTCATCGGCATGGTCACCCGCCTGGATGCCATCAAGGGTATAGACCTGCTGGGACCCGTCCTAGAACAAATCCTCCTGGGCGACGTCCAGTTTGTCCTTCTGGGCACGGGAGACCCGGAGTACCACCGGATGATGGAATCCCTCCAGGCCCGTTTTCCGGACAAAGTGCGGGTCTTCCTGCGGTTTGACGAACCCCTGGCCCATCGCATCTACGCCGGATGCGACCTCTTCCTGATGCCCTCCCGCTTTGAGCCCTGCGGTCTGGGCCAGATGATTGCCATGCACTACGGTGCCGTCCCCGTCGTCCACAAGACGGGCGGCCTGGCGGACACTGTCCTGGATTACCACGAACGGCCCGACCGGGCCACCGGTTTCGCTTTTGACGCCTACACCCCCGAAGCCTGCGTGGAAGCCATAGAGCGCGCGCTGCGGGTCTATCGGGACCGCGAGGCCTGGGCGGCTATCCAGTCTCGCGGGATGAAGGCCGATTTCTCCTGGAAGGGGTCGGCGCAGAAATACGTGGAGGTCTACCGGAGAGCACTCCAAATCCATGGCGCCATATAATTGGTCTTTTTTGCCACGACAAGAACCGTTTCATTATTGATCTTCGCCTTGCCATAGTAACATCTTTTGTATAGAATATATCCCACCTATCACAGGTAGGGAGGATGGTAGGATGCGGCCCAAAGGGAGTGCAGAAGCTCTGGAAATGCGCCGGATGA
>Ga0308395_1000986_pt1 | contig 20062 bp, 20 predicted proteins | sample Hotspr20SampleP4_FD_202097 | JGI IMG/M metagenome (GOLD analysis project Ga0308395, IMG submission 202097) | Hot spring phototrophic mat microbial communities from Mushroom Spring, Yellowstone National Park, Wyoming, United States - 20050930_P4 ...
TGTCAAAATATTTATATTATTTTACAGCCTTTCCTTTTTCTTGAATTATATTTTCTTTTGGATTAACAGTTATTGGTTTATTAACAGGTAGTGGTTTTATTATGTCTAGGTTTTCAAGTTTTTTGTATGCCTGATCTGTTACTGTAAAAGACTTTATCTTTTTGTATTGAGTCCATTGGCCTTTCTTTAAAACACTTTGATAAATATTTACTATAGTGTTTGTTCCTGTTATTGCTTCTATTTTCCATTTTTTAACAGGTTGATTTATGAACGCGTACTTCTTTACTTTTTCTGTTATTGTCTTGTTTCCGTCTTGCTTTGTTGTTTCATATTTATCAACAAGCTTTCTTACTACTCTGTAGAATGTTATTTCATTACCATTTATTTCATAATATTTTACCTTTACTGTTTCTTTTGTCTTGTATGTGTTTTTGCTTATTGTTTTTTTACCTTCTTTTACTATTACTGTCTTTATTTCTTTTATCCATTGTTTTGTTTTTTCTTGGAAGTTAGTATTTTTAGAGTTTAACAAAATATTGTAAGATTCTTTTAATACTTCATCTGTTATATCTTTTTGAGTTGTTATAGGTACTACCAATTCTTCTTTTACAGGTTGAACCTCTATTATAGATTCTTGTATATCTTCAATAATATCAGGTATTACGTTTTTTGCTTCTGTTTGTGCTTTTACAGTTTCTTCTAATGAATTTATCAGTGTATCAATCTTAGTTATCTGTAAGTCTATGCCATCAATGTATTTTCCACCTTTTACTGATAATACACCTATTGCTTCTTTAAACTCTGCAAGTATTTCAAAATATATGCTTATGTCTATTGCATCTAGTTCTTTCTTGATACTTTCAAGCTTTGTTATATATTCTTTATCTAAATATGCACTTGTATTTATCTCGTTTTCTATAATTTCTTTTGCCTTTATAAGTTCTTGAATCTTGTTTATATTAGACTCTATTTCTGATATTTTTGGGTTTATATTATCAAGTGTTTTCTTGTATTCAGTGTTTAATTCTTCTATAAACTTCTTTTCTTTGATAGTGTTTATTTTTTCAATTATTTCTTTTTTTGCATCCATTGCTATGTTTTTAAAACTTTCCAAGTCATTAGAGTCTTTTATAGCCATTTCTTTTGCTGACTTTAAGCTTGCAAGTAGGTTATTTATTTTGTTCAAGTTTTCTGAACCTATTTTCTCTGCTTCTTTTTGTAATGATTCAAGGCTTGAAATTAGAGCAGATACTTTAGCTATTTTAGAGTTAGTGTCTGCTATGCCTTTATTTATGTCTTGTTCCCTCTTTATTATTTCTACTCTTAGTGCATCAAGACTTCCAGTATCATTTGTTGAAGATATTGTTGCCTTTAAGTTTTTGAAGAAAGATATTGTTGCTGAGTCTATTGTTGTAATAGATAATACTTCACCTATTTGACCTTTTACTGCATCAATCTGTTTTGCTATTGATTTTTCTACTTCTTCTTTTCCTATAAGTTCAATTTTCATATTCATAACTGTTTCTAATGTTTTTTTAGCTTCAGATATTTTACTAGAGACTTCTATTAACATAGCATTAAGTTTTTCTTTTTCTTTTGAGTATGTGTTATCTAAAGATGCTATAAGATTTTCTAGTTTTGCTTTTAGTTCTTCAAGGTTTGCAATTGTAGATGTTATTTCTTCCAATGACTTTTCAATATCTTCTATAGATTTTGCTTTTGGTGTACTGATTTTAGCATTTATGTATACATTGTAAGATGATTCAATCTCTATTATCTTTTTAGCAACCTCTTCTTTGCCTTTTAGTGCTATAATCTTTGCTTCTATCTTCTCTAGAGCATCGTCTATTTTCTTTATAAGGTCTATAGACTTCACTTTGTCTTTATAACCTTCGAGTGTAGACTTTAAAGACTCAGCCTCAGGTAAAGTAAGGTCAGTTTCTACAAGTGATACTTTTGACTCTATATCTTTAACAAGAGATGGAGAGTCTGTTACTGCTTCAGTATTTACTGACTTGTTTGATATATTTGGTACATCTTGTCCACCATAACAGCCAAATAGTGCTATTATGGTAATTAAAATTGATAGTCTTTTTAGCATTCTGCCTCCCTTTAATTTTATTTATGAATACAGAATACTATTATAACTTAAAAAAACTGGAATTCAAGTTTTTTTAAAGAATTTTAAAAAAATCATAAAAATCTTTATAAATCTTTATATTTGAAGGTTTCCTGTATTTTGGGGCTCAGGCTTTATCCTGGAGAGATAGACAAGTATTCCCATTGCTATTGACATTGTTATAAAGGATGTTCTACCATAACTTATAAAAGGTAGTGTTATACCAGTAGGGAAGATTATACCTAAGGCTACTGATATGTTTATCAGTGCTTGGAGTGTTATCAAGAATGTTAATCCAAAAGCTAGGTTAGAGTAAAACTTATTTTTATTAATATAGTATTTTGCTATATGAATACCTATCTTAAATATTATGAAATACATTAGTATTACTATTATTCCACCAATTAGGCCCATTTCCTCTGTTATTATTGAGAATATAAAGTCATTAAATGCAAACGGTATGTCTTTTTCACTCCTTCCAAGCCCTATCCCTAGTATTTTACCATTAGATATTGCTTGAAGTGACTTTATCAGTTGGTATTTTACAGGTGATTCTTGACCAGTGTCGAATAGGACTAATATCCTGCTTATTCTATATGGTGATGTTAATATAAATGGAATAAAGGTTGGTATTAGTACTATGAATGATATAAATATGTGTAAAAACTTTGCACCTGATGCATATATCATTATTAGAGTGAGTACTATCATGAAAACTGATGTTGAAAAGTCTTTTTGAAATAGTGTTATGCCTGCAATTATTATACATATTACTAATGGTGGTATTACTTTACTAAAGTCTCTTATATTATCCTCTTTCCTTTCAAGGATTGAGGCAAGATATATCATTATAACTAGTTTTGCTATTTCAGATGGTTGAAATATAAAAAAGTGAAGACTTACCCACCTTGGTGCACCACCTAATTCTCTTCCTATTACTGGCATAAATGGCATTAACATTGATACAAAAGTTAATATAAATATTATAGGTAATCTCTTTCTTATTATATCTATTTTAATAAGACTAAAAACAATAAAAAGTCCAAGACCTATCAAAACACCTATTATGTGCTTTTTAAACAAAAACGTAGGATCACCTGTTGTCTTAAGAGAAAAGTTATATGTAGTATTGTATACAAATATTATACCTACACTTACTAAAAATATGTAAGAGAGAATAAGGTATGAACTATATTTTTGATTCATATTCTTTAACAAGGTCTATAAACCTTTTTCCCCTTTCTTCGTATGACTTAAATTGATCAAAACTTGTGCAACCTGGAGAGAGGACAACAGTATCACCTTCTTTTGAAATACTTGTTGCTATTCTAAAAGAATCATCAAAACTATAGGTATCATAAATATTATCAAACTTTATGCTTTTTTTTATTTTGTCTTTTGCTTCTCCATAACATATTATTGCTTTTATTTTTGACCTGTTTTTTTCTATTTCTAATTTTCCGAAGTCAAGGTTTTTGTCTTGCCCACCAAGTATTAGTATAATATTTTTTTCAGCAACTGATAAAGCATTATTCACTGCCTGTACTGTTGTAGCCTTACTGTCGTTTATAAATGTCACACCTTTTACTTCACCAACATACTCACACCTGTGGTATAATCCTTTAAAGTCTTTTATAGCATCATTTATATTTTCAATAGAAACAAACCTTATTGTACATCCTATACTTGTCAATATATTGCTTAGATTAGCCTTACCTTTTAATTTTATCTCATTAATCTTGATTATTTCTTTATCTTTATACTTTATAATATCTTTATCTATCCATATATCAGACTTTTCTATTGTTGAGAAAAATATTTTTTCAGCTTTTGTCAATCCACTCCACCTTTCTGCATATTCTATGTCTTGGTTTATTACTGCGATATCTTCCTCTTTTTGATTTAAAAATATTTTTTCTTTTGCTTCTCTGTATTCATCAATATTCTTATATCTATCTAAGTGGTCCTCTGCTATGTTTGTTATAGTTGCAACATTTATCCTATATTTTTCACCATCCTCAAGTTGATAACTACTAAGTTCAAGGACTATAACATCACCATCCTTTATTGATTCCACCATTGATATCAGTGGTGTACCAAAATTACCAAGTAGATATGTATTGTATTGTTTTTTAAATATTTCATATGTTAATTTGCATGTTGTTGACTTTCCATCAGTACCTGTTATTCCTACAACTTTGATTTTTTTGTCTTTAAGTATGTTTAGTGCGAAGCTTATTTCACTGTCAATACTTATTCCCCTTTTTTTAGCCTCTTTTAATATCTCTATATCCCTTGATACACCTGGTGATATTATTATCCTTTCTATTCCTTTGAGTTGATCTATTGTATGTGGGCCTAAAAATATTTTTTCTGGTTTGTTTTTAAGGTTTTCTAAAAATGTTGTATCTATATTCTCTTTTATCTCACTTATTGAATATGATATGTCTTTATGTGAAAAATACTCTATCAATGCTCTGCCTGTTTTTGAGCCAAAACCTAATATTAAAATCTTTTCCATATTTTATCCTGTTTTTTTGTTTTGATTTTTTTGAAATCTAAATTTAAGCACTTGAAATTTTTTAATGAAATCAATAAAAATTTTATTTTTTAAATTTTTTTTGTTTAAAAACTTAAATTTAAAATAATTAAAATTCTTGAATAATATATAAAAAGGAATTGAGATTGGAAAAGAGAGAGAGTGCACTTATATATGGTTTTATACTTTTTTCAATAATAGTTTCATTGTTTGTGTCTTCAATTTTTTATTTTTTCTCTGTTAAGGCAACATTTGTAATTGACTTTTTAGGTACTATGATAATTCTGTTTATTATTATCAGAAACTTTATTGTAAGGTACAGGAATTATTCTTATGAAAATTCTTTTTTAAAGAGATTGGTATTTAGTATACCAAATTTTCTTGTTTTGTTAAACATTTTTTTTATACTTTTTTTTGTTATTCCATACTATATTGAAATGAGTTCTTTAAACTATTTTTTTATTTTTTTAAATATTGTATCTTTTATAATATTTGTTCTTAGTATATTAAAGTTTATTTTTAGGAAGAGAGATAATGACAGTAAAAGTAATTAGAGGTAATATTATTGAGCAAGATGTTGACCTTATAGTTAATCCACTTAACTCTGACATAGTTTTTACAAGGGGTATACCTTTTTTTGTTAAAAAAGAGGGTGGAGATATTATAGAGAAAGAGGCATTAAAGTACTATCCTGCTAAATTGGGTAGTCATTTTATAACAACTGCTGGGAGATTAAAACCAAAATATATCCTTCACTTTATCAACCTAGAGTTTGGAAAGACAGTTAATTATGATATACTTAGGACAAGTTTTTCTAATGCTCTTAAGTCTGTATTAGAACTCCCTGTAAATACCTTAGCACTACCCCCAATATATGACAAGTTTTCACAGTATATTACAGCTAAAATTATAAAAGAGTCTATTTATGAAGCCTTTTCAAGTTCAAATAAAGATTATTCTATTAAGGTAGTGGTTTTTGATGAGGCTGCAGCTAATATATTCAAAGATGTAATAGAGTCATAGTTTTTGGGAGGGGATAGACTATTGCCTAAAAATATTATTGGTATTGTTTCTGACTTTGATGATTACTATATTGGGATTTTAACAGCGTCTTTGTATTCAAGATTGGATGACATATTTGTGGTAAACTTAGGTAGGGTAAGAGAATACAATGTTTTATCATCCATTTTTATTATACTATCTTCAATTGAATATTTTAGGAAGGGGAGCATATTCTTATCATGTGTTGACCCCGAGCCTTTAACTTCTGATTATATTGTTTGTGATTATAATGGATATTATATTATTGGCCCAAATAATGGTGTTTTTTCTCCTTTTTTAGATACTGGTAAGTTTTATTTTTACAATATTGATGAGATTGTTCTGAAAAAAAATACAGTAGAAATTATAAGTGCTATTACAGTATCATTTTTAAGATATTTAAAACCAAAACCTTATGATAAAGAAATAAAGTTTATAAATTTTAAACCTAAATTTTATAATTCTTGGATAGAAGGAAATGTATTTTTTATTGACTCTTTTGGTAATGTTATAACAAATATTCCAAATAATTATTTTGATGAGATAACTTCATTATTTTTTAATTCTATAAAGATAGATAAGTATTTTGGTTTCGAAGAGGTTAAAGAAATTGGAGTTATAAAAGGCTCGCAAGGTTTTTTAGAGATTGTTGCTAATAAAAAAAGTGCGAAAGACTTATTAAAAATAGAAGTTTCTAATACTATTAAGGGGGTTTTTGGTGGAAGAAAATAAACTATTAAAAGACTATAAGAATATATGGGAAATTATAGAAGAAAGTGAGGCTAAAGAAGTTTTTTCATTTGCTGAGAGGTATAAAGACTTTATTTCATATGGAAAGACAGAGAGGCTTTGTGTTAAAAAGGCTGAAGAGATTATAAAAGAAAAGGGTTTTAAAGAGTTTGAACCTAACAAGAAAGTTAAGCCGGGAGATAAAGTATATTTTAAAAATAAAAGCAAAAATATTGCTATATATATAATAGGCCGGGAAGATATAGAAAAAGGTATAAAACTTATTGCAGGTCATATAGATTCACCAAGGATTGACCTTAAGCCAAATCCTGTTTATGAGGATGGTGGTTTATGTCTTTTTGATACACATTACTATGGTGGCATAAAAAAATATCAATGGACAACAATACCTCTTGCTTTAAAAGGTGTTATTTTAAATAAAGACAAAAATGTTGTTGAAATAGATATAGGTGAATCTGAAGATGATCCTGTTTTTTATATAAGTGACCTACTAATACACCTTGCTAAAGACCAGATGAATAAGACTTTGTCTGAAGGTGTTACAGGTGAAAACCTTAATATAATAGTAGGCTCTATACCTCTTAAAAAACCTGAAGAAAAGAATGATAAGTCTAAGAATGGTTCGAGTATAAAGGAGAATATACTTAAAATAATTAATGAAAAATATAATTTTTCTGAAGAAGACTTTGTAGGTGCAGAGATAGAGGCTGTACCTAGTGGAAGAGCGAAAGATGTTGGTTTTGACAGGAGCCTTGTTATTGGTTATGGGCATGATGACAGGGCATGTAGTTATGCTGCACTGGAGAGTATTCTTGATATTGATAAACCGGATAAAACACTCTGCGTATTACTTATTGACAAGGAAGAGATTGGAAGTTATGGTAATACTGGACTTGAGAGTAATTTTTTTGAGTACACTCTGATTGAAATAATAAATAGTCTTAATGGAAGGGTAGACTTACTTACGCTAAGACGTGTTTTAAACAATTCTATGGCTATATCAGCTGATGTTACTGCTGCTTTTGACCCTACTTATCCTGATGTTCATGATAAAAAGAATTCATGCTTTGTTAATAAAGGTGTTGCAATAAAAAAATATACAGGTTCAAGAGGTAAGTCAGGAGCAAGTGATGCTAATGCAGAGTTTGCAAGTAAACTAAGAAGATTTTTATCAGATAATGGTGTTATATGGCAGGCAGGTGAACTTGGTAAGGTTGACCAGGGAGGTGGTGGAACTGTTGCTTTTTTACTTGCAAGGTATAATATGGAAGTTATAGATATGGGTGTACCTGTACTATCTATGCACTCTCCACTTGAAGTTATTGCAAAGGCTGACATTTATATGACTTATAAGGCTTATAAACTTTTTATGGAGAAATTTAGTTTAGACTTTAAGTAAAATTTTAAAATAAAATTTCTTAAAAAATGGGATAAGAGATGAAATACCTTTCTGAAACAGGGGCTAGTAAAGAAGAATTGATAAAGAAAATATATTCTAAATATGGCCAGAGAGTGTATCTTTATAAGTTTGTTACTGAAGAGATTCCTCAGGTTATAGAGCCTTCAGGATTATTTAAAAAGTTTAAAAAACCTAAAGAAATTAAGAAAAAATTATACAGATGTTATTTTGGGGTACCTGAAATAGAAGACATAAATGAAAAAAGTTTAAGTGATGATATTGATTTAGAAAATAAAAAAGATGATTTTAAAGATGAGAATAAAAATAATAAAGAGAAAGAAGAAAAAAGAGAGGAGAGGGCAGATACATATTTAGTTAAAAACTCTAACGATGAAATTAAGAAAGAGATATCAGAAATAAAGAGTATAATAGAGAAAATAGTTGAGTCTAATAAAAGTAATGCTAAAGACACTGAGGTAATTGATAAAATAGAGCAGTTTATGCTTTATAATTCATTCTCTATTAACTTTACAAAAGATTTTGTATCTAACATATTTGCACCACTTGATTCATTAGATGTTTTTAAACTTATACTTAAAGAAAGGATAAGGCTTAATATAAATATAAAAAATGGTTTATCCGGGAATGATGGAAGATTTTTTATGATGATTGGCCCAACAGGTGTTGGTAAGACTACAACCCTTGCCAAGATAGCAGCAATATTTTATAAAAATGTGTCTAAGAATATAAGATTTGCAAGTTTTGACTCCTATAGACTTGGGGCAGACCTTCAGATGAAGAAATATGCAGAGATATTTAACAAACCCTTTAATCTCCTTTCAAATGAGGATGATGTAAAGGATTTTATATCAACGGTGAAAGATAATGAATATGTGTTTATAGATACGGCAGGTGAAAGTATAACCAAAGATATTAAGATAAATGAAATAAAAAAATTTATAAGATTATTTCCACAAAAACCGATTATTTTACTTAATATAAGTGCAAACTCTAAAGCGGGTGATATAATTAAGGTTAAGGATAAGTTTTCAGTTTTGGGATATGATTATTATATTGTAACTAAGATAGATGAGACTATGACACTTGGCTCTGTTATAGAGGCGTGTTATAAAGATAATAGATCTATAGTGTATTTGACAAATGGACAGTCTGTGCCAGAAGATATTTTGGTGCCAGATATTGATAGGATTATTGAATATTTAAAAGACTTGAATTAGTTTGAGATTATAGAATTGAAATTTTAATTATAAAATAAAAATTAATATAACTTTTTAGAGGATTATATGTCACAGATAGACGGTTTAATAAAAATGATAGGTGAAGAAAAGTCAAAACCAGAGACAAAAAGAAGTGTAACAAGGGTTATTGCTACTGCTAGTGGTAAGGGTGGGGTTGGTAAGACTAATGTTTCTGTCAACACAGCGATAGCTTATTCTCAGTTGGGCAAGAAAGTATTGCTTATGGATGCTGATCTTGGTTTGGCTAATGTTAATATACTCTTGGGTGTTATTCCTAACTATACACTATATGATGTTATAAGCAAGAAGAAGAACTTTGATGAGATAATAATAAAGTACAGAGAAAACCTTGATATTGTACCTGGGGCAAGTGGGTTTTATCAGATTGCAGATCTATCCAAGGAGGAAAAAGAAAATCTTATAAAAAATCTTAATAGTCTTAATTCTTATGATATAATAATAATTGATTCAGGTGCCGGGCTCTCTGATAATGTTCTTTCTTTTATAACTGCTTCCAATGAGGTTATAGTAGTGACTAATCCTGAGCCAACTGCACTTACTGATGCATATGGTCTGGTAAAGGCTATAAGTCTTACGGCAGGTGATATTGAAATAAAACTTGTTGTCAATATGGTTAAGGACATAAAACAGGCAAAGGTAGTTTACAAAAAATTGTATGATGTTTGTTTCAAGTTTTTAAAAGTTGAAATAAAAAACCTTGGTTTTATATATGAGGATGATGCTGTTAGGGCTTCTGTTAAGAAACAGGTTCCTTTTATTCTAAGTTTTCCTGATTCAAAGGCTTCTCAGAGTATTAAACACATAGTATTAAGACTTGAAAAATTGGATCATATTCTTGAAGATAAAAAAGGAATAAAAAGTTTTCTAGAAAGATTGTTTAAATAGTAAAAACCTTAATGAATCAAAAACTTTAATTTTATATAATAATATTAATTTCTTTCAAATTTTTCAAGACTCTAAAATAGTTACACTTAAAGACTTAAAAACTATACCCGCAGTAAAATTAATAAAAAATTGTTTAATGTAAGAAAACTTGGCTAATATTTTCTTTCTTTAAGACTAATTTTATAAGTAGTTAGTAGGCGGATATCTTTGAAAATATTATAATGCTTTAGAATGATTAAAACTACCTTTTAAGTATTAACTAAGTGGTTATCTTTTCTCTATTTAATTTTTTCAGTACTATGTAAGAAATTAAAAAAACTAAAACATAACTTATTATAAAACCTGTAAGACTTAGATTTATTTTAATTGTTAAGAACTCAATCCTGTTTGAAATATCAAGTATTATTAAAAATACAAGTATTGCAAAGTCAGATGCGTTTATAAATATTTGGTTTATCTGTTTTATCCATATAAAACCTAATGAGATTATTGCCCAGTATATTATAAGTGTTATTATTATTGATAATGGAAGTGATAAGAATAAGCTTATAAGGTTTAATCTACCAAAGTTGTATAGTACTATTGGAAATATGAATAACTGTGCAAATATGCTTACAAGAAGTCCATTTAGAGTATATGATAAAATCTTGTTTTTTATTTTTTGGTTTATAGATTGCATTACTGGAAGAAAACATATTATTCCAAGTGTTGCAAGGAATGACAACCAAAAACTTATTGAGAATATTGTCTGAGGTCTTAAAAATATTATTATAAACCCTGTTGCAAACAGTGCGTCTATAATCCTTATTTTTTTGTTGTATATGTTTGCCATTATTATGAGTATTGAGAATATTATTGCTCTTACTGCTGATGGTATAAAACCAAGTATCAGACCATAGACTATCAATATTACAGATGCTAGAATAAGTTTATATCTTTTTGCTATAGGAATAAACATTATGACTATGTATATAAGCCCTATTATTATTCCTATGTGCATTCCACTTATTGCAAGTAGATGCATCAGACTTGTGGACTTAAAGTCTTCTATAATCTTATCTGGTATTTCTGCCCTTTTGCCCAATATTAGACCATTTATTATGTATGAATAGTCTGAGTTTGAAAAAGTTTTGTTTATGTTATTTTTCTTAATTAGTGATATTTTTTTAAAATATCCTTTATGAGTGTAGTTTTCAGAATAAAAATAATAGTCTTTTATCTGTATTTGCTTAAAGTTTCCATCAAGTCTTACTATATCCCCTTCTTCTATTTTATCCTTGTAGTATTTTCCAAGTGTAAAGGCTTTAACATAATTGTTCTCGATGTGTATTATTATTCTATCCTGTTTATATTTTATTTGGTTTACCTTTCCTGTTATTGAGTTTATCTGTCTGTGCTTAGGTAATATGCTCACATACAATGAATCAAATAATAGGAATGTTAAAGATATTAATATTAGCAGAAAGTATTTTTCTTTTATCTTTATCTTATTTTTTGATACTATAAGCAATATTATAGGTATTATGAATATTAGTGATAATAGACCTAATTCTATTTTTGAGAGCAGTAATAGGGAAATAGTTATAGTTTTTAATATAAATATTATAGCCATTTTATTTTTTGTAAAATTTTTAGTTAAAATTTTATTAATACTCTTTAATTTTTGAAATTTTGTTATAATTAATATACTAAAATATTATAAAAAAGAAGTTATGAATGAGGGTTTTTTTTCTATTAATATTTTTTTTATATTGTTTGGATATTTATCCAAGCCTTTTGGTTCTTGATAATGTTAAGTTATTGAAAAAGTTGAATACAGAACTTATCTATGAGATAAGAACATTAAAACCATTACATATACTGATAGATTATTATGAACCTATTACTTACTCTAATTTCTATAATTCTCAGGAAGTTAAAGAAGAAAATAGTATTATAAAGGGTGACTATACTGTAAGCCTTATAAAGTCTGATAATTATAAACTACACAGAATACTGACTAAAATGGCAAGAAACTCGTTTTTTATGAATAAGTCTTACAATATAACATCTCTTTTAGACTTGACAAACTTTTTTTTAACGGAAAATATAGAAATAGACTTAAAAAAGTATTTTAGACAAAAATATTTTAAAGACATTAGTGTTATATCTTCAGTTTTGGAAGATAAAAGTATTATCAGCAGGATAATAAATACACTTTTGGCAGTTAAAAAAAACTTTAGGCTTGAGGAATACAGTGATTATGAAATATCCAACTTTTTAAACACTCTTGTTGATGCTTACAAGATGCAAAAAATAGATGCAAGAATAGTTCACGGATATTCAATACCTAGTTCTTATAGATTAAAAACTGAGAATATTTACTTAAAAGTAATATATCCTATGGGTAGTTATCACTGGATAGAGATTTTTTTGCCTAATCTTGGTTGGCTCCCAATAGACCCATTCTTAAATATATTTTTCTTTACACCACCTAATCTAATAAGGAAGTCATATGGTGAGTATTTTAGTGATAATCTTGATATGATTTTTATATATCCTAAAAAACCAGACTATATTTTTAAAAAAGAGACTCTTTTTTCTGAAGATGCTGATATAAGTGAGAACCTAAATGCTCAAAAAGTATCTGATATATCAAATTATGTAATAACAGGTCCTATACAGATAAGTAAGATTACAGACTTTAAAAATATTACCTATAAAAAGTTTTTCCTACCTAAGAGACTTGGTTTGTTTGATAATGACTTAAAGATAGATATGGAGATTACAAAAGACAAAAACTATTCTCAGATTATATTCTTTGAAAATAAGACTTATATAAATAAAGTTATTCTTCCTTTATATTTTCTTGAACTCACAAAGATTGGAAAGATATGGGTTGAGGTTGAGAATAAAGGAAAGACATACAGGACAGAGATTTTATCAACACCTTATACTGATCTTAATAATGAATACAAGTTGTATTATTTTAATTTTTCTTCACCTATTGAGGTTGAAGGAAGGACAGTCTTTAGTTTAAAAATTGCAAATATATCTGCTGTATTTTGGTATGCTATAATTGGTAATATTATTGGTGACAAAGATGATACTGTTTCAAACAATGGAGAGATTATCAATATTGACTTTTCTATATATGTGGAGTGAATATTAGAATGGAAGAAAAAAAATTAAGTTCTGAAGATAGGGTTAAACTTATAAGAAAAGGTAATCAGTTGTTTAATGAGGGAAAGATAGAAGAGGCTGCTAAAATATTTTGGCTTACTGATTATAGTGATGGACTTATAAGAGTTGGTGAATACTTAATGTATGATGAGAAGAAACCTTTTCAAGCATTATTGTATTTTCAAAAGGCTCATTATAAACCTAAAATAGAAGAAATCTATGCACGGATGATATGGGCACTTCAGAGAATGGTATCTTCTGATAGTTCCCCTAATATAGAGAAAAAGTAGAGTTAGTTAAATATTAAAAACTTAAAAAACTTTGTACAAATATAAATTGAGAGAAAATTACTTAAAAATTTTAAAGAAAATTTTTTTAGGCCTTATATTTTTTATAAGTATTTAAAATCCATATAAATCCATTTTAAGTAGAAAGTTATTAATATCCCTTTTTTTGAACCTTAAAAAACCAAAAAAACTTGTAAGAGATTTTGTGCCATAAAACTAATATTATGAATATTTAAGAGATTAAGTCTGTAGCATGAAAGAAGGAAGAATATTTTTTAAGAATTGACTATTTTAGACTTATAGACCTAAATAATTTAATTTTAACTTTCACTTATACTTTATAAACTTTACTTGGTTTTCTTTTTCATCTGAGAAAAAATACTCACATACATCAGTGTATTTGTTTATTATATATAGTCCAAGCCCTCTGTCTTTCAAGTCGTTAAGGTCCCTTGACTTAAATGTGTTTATGTCTGGTTTTTGCCCGAAGTCTCTTATTATTACTTCAATCCTTTCATCAGTTATAAGAAAATATACATATATTGTTTTATCTTTATCACCTTTATAAGCATGCTCTATTACATTTGCCAATGCTTCAGTTACAGCAACCTTAAGTTGATATGTTTTTTGGGAAGAAAAGCCTGCTCTTTTACATATTTCGTCTATAACATTTCTTGCTTTTTTTAGAAAGATAGGATCACTAGGTATTTTTAGTCTTATTACTTCCTTTGGATTTATGGTATAAAGATCATTATTAATGTTTTTCATTTTAAACTTTCTTTTAATTTTTTTAATTCTTCCTCTATTTCTATTTTTTTAAACTTATTTTCTATAATAATGTTCTTTAAACACTTTTCTTCTATAGTCTCTTCTATATCTTCTATTTTTATATTGTATTTGTTTTCTTCTATGTTTTTTTGTATTAATTTCTCTATTGTTTTTATTGAATCTGATATTTTTTTAATTAGTTTTTCTAGGTAAGAAATTTTTATAGGATCATTTGTTTTTTTAATTTCAGTCTCAATATAGTTTTTAAGAAATATTAAATTAAAAATAGTTTCCTTAATCTCATCCATTTTTTTTGTTGCCTCTATATTAAATTAAAAATGTTTTTTTATTAAAAAAGTCAAGGCTTTTTTGATAACTTTTCAACAATTCTTAATGCTTTTTCTATTTGATTTATTGTGTAGTCACAGCTTTCATTTATTGAGTTGTAAAGGTATATTGTTCTTTTTATTGGTTCAAGTCCATTTTTTTTCTCTTCCTCTGATAGTATTGTTTCTGAATTAGACTCTATCATATGTATTGCTTTTTGTATACTAAGCCCTAGTATTGTTTTTGCTTTAGTGTTCATAATTTTTTTATCTATTTCATCAAGTTTTTTTATATCTTCTACTCTCTCTTTCCACTTTTCTTTTTTTCTATAGAGTTTGTTTGCTGTTTCAATTCCATCTTCTATGTATTTTTTTATTTCTTCTATCTCCTTTTTCGCATTTATTATAACTTCAGTAAACAGTTTTATCTCTTTTTCTCTCTCTGGATTAATATCATCTATTTCTTTCTTTTTTTCTGTTTTGTATAGGTTGCATACATCCAACATTTTCTCTAATGGCATGTTATCCATATTTTCGAATAATAGCCCCCCTGAAAAGTTTATTATTCTTATTTTATCTTTATAAATCTTAAAGTTTTCTTCAAGCCAATTAGCATATGTTAAAAACTTGATATCTGTTTTGACACTTCCATTAAAACCAGGTCTTTCTATTATTTTAAGTTTTTTCATAAAGAAGTAGTTTTGAGTCTCTATTGTTTTGTCTTTATAGGAGTTGAATATCCAGTCTTTTTCAAGTTCAGAACCCTTAAAGTGTAATGTGTTGTTGGTGTATGCCATATCTATTCCTATGAACATTATTGGATTAAAACCAGCTTTTCTTGCAAAAGAGAATGCTGTTGTTACTACAGACCCACCAGTCTCAAGTATTCCTCTGTCTTTTGAGAATGAATATACAAACTCTTGTGCAAACTCTATCTGACAAAAAACCTTTTTTGGGTATTTTTTTATTATTTTTGGTGATATTGTTGGTTCAGATATTAGTAATGGGAGTTTGTCTTTATCATTGTTTATTACTGGGATAAAGTATTTGTATACTTTATCTTGGGGGTCAACTGTTATAACAAAGTCGGGTATTACATCGTTTTTTATAAGATATGATAGTGATGTGTTAACTGCTATGATGTAGATGCTGTCTTTTATTTTTTTTATTGTATCTATTGCTTTTGATATTGATGGTCCACCACCTACTATAAGTACTGGTTTATCATTATATTCTTGAAAAAAAGAGTTTACACCCTTATGGTATAGATAATATCCTATGTTTACGAGTACATTCTTTAGCCATAGTTTTTCAAATCTTATAAGCGTTGCTTTGTTTATTATCCTTGTTTCTATGTATTTGTTTATTGAGTCCAAAGCCTTTTGATAATATTCTTTATATATCTCAAATGTTTGTCTGTTTATTATTATAAATGGCTTTTCAATATTGTATAGCTTTAATGTCTGAGTTATTAAAGAGGGGTCTTCAGGTAATATTATTTCAATAACATTATTTGAAAGCATATTTTCTAAGTCAATTATGTTTAATGCGTATTTAAATATGTTTATATCATTTTCTAATACTATTATTGGTTTGTTTAGATTTTGTTCTGTTAATAGTTTTATCTCGTAACCAAGCCCTATTCCTAGTATAACTATTGAGTCATATTCGTTTATCTTTGATGAGTCTATCTTCTTTTCAGCTTCTTTTAGTGGATTTATCCTGCTTACTATAGGTTTTTTGTTTAGTGTAAGACAGTATAGACCCTCATTTATTCTGAAAAACTCATAGTCTTTTGAATCAGCATTCTTAATTTTTTCAGCTATAAAAGGGTTTGTCTTCTCTAAAAATTTTATATTTTTTTCTAATATCAATTTAATATAAGCCCCATTTTTGACTTAACTTCTTCCATTGTCTCTTCTGCTATTTTTCTACATTTATTGCTTGATTCTTTTAGAATATCGATGACTTCATTCTTGTTGTTTTTGTAGTAGTTAACCTTTTCTCTTATAGGAGTTATAAACTCTAATAGATTTTTGTTAAGTATTTTTTTACAGTCTATACAACCTATACCCGCCTTTCTGCACTCAGTGTTTATCATTTCTATCTCATCTTTCTTTGAGAAGACTTTATGTATATTAAATATATTACACACATCAGGGTCACCAGGGTCAGTTCTTTTTATTCTTCTTTCATCAGTCTTAGCACCTTTTATTTTTTCCCATAAGTCCTTATCTTCCTCTATTAATGAGATATAGTTATTCATGCTCTTGCTCATCTTTGCTTCACCGTCTAGTCCTAGTATTTTTGGTACTTCCGATAGCATTTCTTTTGGCTCAGGGAATATATTACCTACAACATAGTTAAACTTTCTCGTTATCTCTCTTGTAAGTTCTAAGTGTTGTAACTGGTCTAGGCCTACTGGTACTATTTCAGCCTTGTATAATAAAATATCAGCAGCCATAAGAACAGGATAGAAGAATAGGCCAGCATTTATATTGTCAGTATGTTGTTTTGACTTATCCTTAAACTGTGTCATTCTTGTAAGGTCACCGTATGATGTGAATGTACTTAATATCCAAGCAAGTTCAGTATGTTCTTTTATATCAGACTGTATAAATAACTTTGATTTTTTAGGGTCAATGCCGCATGATAAAAGTATTGCAGCAGTATTGAATATTGTGTCGGGCATTTTTTTAAAGTCATAAGATACTGTTATTGCATGATAGTCTACTATACAAAATATTGAATCATGCTCTTGCTGTATTTTTATCCAGTTTTTTATTGCACCAACATAGTTTCCAATATGTATTATGCCGCTTGGCTGTATACCAGAAAATACTCTCACATTTATCTCCTTAAAAAGTGTTAAAGTTATATCTTGACATAAAAATTTATTAAATAAAATTTTATTTAAGTTAAAACTTTAAGATCAAATAGTTAACTTGATCCTTTTATTTTTTGTAACTTTTGGATAATATAATGGTCTTTAAAAGTACATATATCTTCTTTTCTTTTGAGCCTTGAAAGGAAGAGAAGCAAAAAAATAAGGAAGTTTTTATTAATAAAAACTTCCCCATTTGATAAACGAGCATATTTGTTGCAGAAATTAAATTAAAGACTTTTAAATGATAAGACTATACTTTTAAATGAATAAGTAAAACTTTTTTTAAAGGTATTTTATTTTGTTTTTGTCTACTTTTACATTTTTGTAATTATTTTCCATAATAAGATAAAAGTTTCTCCATAACTTTATCCAGTAGTGTAACATGTTCCCCTCCTATTTTTTTATTTTTTATATTTATATTGATTTAATAATCGAATATATCTCGTTATATTTTTCAAGAGTTTTATTTACTATATCTTCTGGCAATTTGGGAGCCTCAGTTTCTCCCTCCCATCCTATTGATATACAGTAGTCTCTTATAAACTGTTTGTCATAACTTATTGGTGATTCACCTTCTTTGTACAGTTCCTTTACCCAAAACCTTGATGAGTCGGGTGTTAATATCTCATCTATTATAATTATTTCATTGTTGTATATTCCAAACTCAAACTTTGTGTCAGCAAGGATTATACCCTTAGGCTCTAGTATTTCATAAGCCTTTTTGTATATATCTATTGATATTTCTTTTAGTTTTGTAGCAATATCTTTTCCTGTTATTTCTATCATTCTTTCAAATGTTATGTTTTCATCATGTCCCTTGTCGTTTTTGAATGCAGGTGTGAATATTGGCTCAGGTAGTTTTGATGCCATTTTAAGGCCATTAGGTAGTTTTATACCACATACAGTTCCTTTTTCTTTGTACTCTTTCCACCCCGTTCCTATTATGTAACCTCTTACTACACACTCTATATCTATCCTTTTAGCCTTTTTAACTATTACACCTCTACCTTCAAGTTCTTTATATCTGTTAAGTGGCTCAGGAAACCTGCTTATTTCTGTTTCTATTATATGATTTGGATATCCTAAAGTCTTAAACCATTTATTGGATATTTGAGTAAGTATTTTTCCTTTTCCAGGTATTCCGTTTGGGAAGACCCTGTCAAATGCAGAGACTCTATCTGTTGCAACAAGTAGTATTTTCTCTTCATCAATCTCATACATATTTCTTACTTTGCCTCTGTGTAAGAGTTTTAAAGGTAATTCTATATCTATTATAGCTTCCATTTTTTACCTCTTTTAATAGTAGTAATTAAATATAATAAATATAATAACTGGATTATTTTTTATTTTATGAAGTTGATAGTGTCAAACCACCAGTCAATTCTTTTTTTGTTTTCATAGTCGTAAATATAGAGTGTATTAGGGAAAATTCTATATTCTGAATCATTCTTTACTTCTATATATCCCTTATATTCAAACTTAAAAATCCTTTTTTCTCCTCTGTATATCTCAAAATATTTAACCTTGTCTTCTTCAAAATAAATTACCTGTTTATATTCATTTTTGTAATATACTTTTTTGTCTTTGCTTTGCTCTATTTTTTCATAGTCAATAAATGCTGGGACTTTTCCTTCAAGAAAACCTTTGTAATTGAAGATTAATGGACTTGGTAGGATCTTGAATACTTCATCATTGTAGTTTAAATTACTTATTCCTCCCTCATCCTCTATTTTCCATTCTTCTCTATCCAGTATTAATAAAAATCTTTTTTTCCCTAAGAGTGTGTCGTATCCTTCTATCTTATAAAAACTGTCTTTAGGGCTTGCAAATATTGTAATGTCTAAGGATACAGCATCAGACCTTGAAGAAATATAACCTTTAATTATATAATACTTATAGTCTTGCTTTATTGTTCTTGTTGAGACGCAGGATATTGTGGAAATAATAAACAGTAGGGTTAATAGTATAATTTTTTTATTCATTTGTTATGTGGTTATCAATCATCATTTCATCTTCTACTTCTTCTGAGTTGTAAAGTTTTTCATTTATTTTCTGGATTTCCTCAAGTAATTTTTGCATCTCATGATTATTGTTTAAATATTTTTCCACCTTTCCTACGTTTTTATCTGCAAACTCTTCAAACTCTTTTTGACTTATCCCCCAGCTATTAAAGAAATTATCTTCAAACTCTTTTTTCTGTTTTATAAAAGAGTTAGTGTCACCTGTATCAGCATCAGACTCTATAAGGTCTTTCCCTTTTGTTGTTTTTCTCATTTTTATAATCCACATAATCTCTTGCTCCATTTTGGAAAGGTATATTTTGACAAAGTTTTCAACATTAAGTTCTTTTACTTTTTCTATTTTTATTTTAGGGGTGTATGTTATCTCATTTTCAATACTTTCTTCTTTTTTTACACTTTTTTTCTCTTCTTTGTTTTCAGTTTTTGAGCAGGATATAAAAATTAGGACTAATAGTAAATACAGAATTTTTTTCATTTTATCCTCCTATTAAGCCTTTGTTTATATTAAATTTAAGAATTATAACAATTTAAAGTTATAAAATTTAATGGGTTTTAAATGAAAAAATTTTTTGTTACTATTACACTTATATTTCTAAAT